>Ga0129297_10001597_pt1 | contig 11498 bp, 10 predicted proteins | sample I18A1metaG_FD_94708 | JGI IMG/M metagenome (GOLD analysis project Ga0129297, IMG submission 94708) | Lake sediment bacterial and archeal communities from Gulf of Boni, Indonesia to study Microbial Dark Matter (Phase II) - ​I18A1 metaG | ecosystem: Environmental > Aquatic > Freshwater > Lake >... | reverse complement strand
GTCAAAGGTTCCGTGCGAAATCATAGCGGTCGGCGACTATCAGCCCGCCGAAGGAAGATACGGGCTTTCACGTGAGATGCTGAAGGTCTGCGCGGAACTCGGGTTCCCAGCGCTCGTGCTGGAGAAGTCCCCGCTCGTCCTGAGGGACCTCGACATCATCCGGCGAATCAATGAACGTTCGTGGGCGTGCGTGATGTTCAGCATAACCCGCGGCGACTCAGCTGACTACGCCGAGATATTCGAGCCGTACGCGCCGAGGATTGAGGGCCGATTCCGAGCCATGAGAAAGATCGCTGACACGGGAATACTGACCGGGACGGCGCTCATGCCCGTCCTCCCGTATATCTGCGATGACGACTCGAACCTTGAGGAGGTCGTGAAGAAGACCGCGGACAGCGGCGGACGATTCGTCCTCGCCGCCGGGCTGACGATGAGCGGCGCGCAAGCCGTGTTCTTTCTTGAAGCGTTGAAGAGGCACGACCCAGCACTCGTGGAGAGATACCGGAAGCTCTACGGGGGCGCCTACAGCCCGCCTGACGCCAAGTACGTTGCGACCATTGGATTGAAAGTACGGCGCCTGTGTGCGAAGTACGGGATCCTCGACCGGATGCCGCGCTACATTCCGGACGGCCCGCTGGCGACGAACAAGCGCATCGCTGAAGACATCTTCAACAGATGCTACCAGATGGAGCTGGAATGCGCGCCGTCCTTCAAGATCTGGGCCTACAGGCGGGCTGGCTGGACGGTTGACGAGCTCGACCGCGACATCACGACACTCTATGAGAGACGAGGCGTCAAGGGCCTGGAGGCGCTTCCGAACATTGGACCCAGCTTGGCCGCCTTCATAGCGGAGAGGCTCACCAGATTCGAATCCCAAAGCACCCGCTACTCGTCTTGAGGGAAAACGGTTCGACTGTCACCTCAACTTCAGCCAAAGTGCTTTCTGGACTGTTGGTGTGGATCTTTAGGCCCGTAGACCGGCTGACTGGGGCAAACTGTTCGGTTACTTGGTCAAGCCGAGTTCTCTGAGCTCTCCCGCGGCGCTGTCGAGTCCGAGTTCAATGAGTTTCGTCTCTGTTGGGATCCCCGTCTCTTTGTCCCAGCCTCTCATCTCGTAGTAGTCGTCAAGCATCCTGTCCAGCACGTCCCTTGGCAGCGCCTGACCTTTGTAGATGCCGTCGGTTATCGGCTCCTGCAGTCTCTTGGGTATGTAGTCGTCCTTACGTCTCACGCCTTCGCGCACGTTGAATGCTCTAACAAGGTTGAAGATCCGTTCTCCGTCCTTCAGCAGTTCCTCAGGGGAGGCGTTCCATCCAGTGACGGCGTTGATTAGACGATGGAAATCCTTCGGCTGGACATAGCTTCTGAGCCAGTACAGATGCATGCATACGAGCATTGAGTTCTGCAGAGTGAGGAAGTCCTCACTCCTTTTGATGTACTCGACCTTCGTCCTACTGGTGTCGAGTCGGTCAAGGGGCTTGACGAATCCGAATTCTGGGCCAACATTCGGGTCTTCGAAGTCGTCATCGTGGTTGCTCTGCAAGTGGCACCATCCTCTCTGGGCTACGCCATACGACAGGGCCAAGCCTTTCTTGCCCCTCGGCTCATGAAACGCTGGCTCCATACCCTTCACATGCAGAGCGAATTCTTCTGCACCTTTGCCAATCTTCTTCGCAGCTATCCTTACGCCCTCCGCCAGCAAATCACCAAGTCCTTCTCTCATCGCTATCTTTTTCACCATCTCGACGACCGCATCCGGATTGCCCCAAGCCAAATCCATACCGTCAGCCATGTCTCTGGTGATCAGCCCTTTCTCGTAGCATTCCATGGCGAAGGCTATGGAGGCGCCTGTGGACATCGTGTCGATGGAATACTTGTTGCATAGTTCATTGGCTTTGGCCACTGCGACTAGGTTGTCGTTCATGCAGAACGAGCCCAAAGCTGCGAGAGTCTCATACTCCGGCCCTCCGTACTTGGGATCCACGGAGTATGGTTCCTTCGCCTCAACCATTGGGTTACACGCCAGAGGACATGAAGGGCAAGTGGCTCTCGACTTGCGGATGGTCTTCGCCATCGTCTCACCCGATATCTTCTCGGCCCCCTCAAACGTGCTTCTCCTGAAATTCATCGTGGGAAGTCTTCCGCTATCGTTGATTGGAACCACATCTCCGCTGGTTCCTAGGTCGTGGAAGACCGCTCCCCACTTGTTCCTGTCGAAGTTGGGGTTGGTCCACTCTTTCACAAACTCCCTCGCTAGTCGAGAGAACTCCTGCTCATCCGCCACCTGCACTCTTCTTGGGCCTCGGACAGCGACTGCCTTCAGTTTCTTGGAACCCATCACCGCGCCCATGCCGGACCTACCGGCGGCGTGATGGTAGTCGTTCATTATGCACGCGTACTTGACCAGATTCTCTCCACCCTGACCTATGCATGACACTCTGATCTTGTCGTCTCCTAGTTCACTTCGTATGCTCTCAAGCGCCTCTCCAGTTGTCTTTCCCCAAACATGCCTCGCATCACGGACTTCGGCTTGTCCGTCGTTGATCCAAATGTACGCGGGCTCAGATGAGGCCCCCTCGACTACTAGGGCATCATAGCTCGCGTACTTCAGTTCGCAGCCGAAGTAGCCGGCTGCATGCGCCTCGCCCCATATGCCCGTCAGAGGCGATTTCGCCATCACGATATGTTTGCTGTTGCCCATGACGTGCGTTCCGGTGATCGGCCCCGTAGCAAAGATGAGTTTGTTCTCCGGACCTAGCGGATCTATGCCGGGCTTCAGTTCTTCGAATAGGATCTTCGCGCCTATCCCTCTACCTCCAAGAAAGGTCCTTCCGACCCTTGCGTCAAGCTCCTGTTCCCTCACCTTTCGGCTTGAGAGGTCGACTCTCAGAATCTTGCCCATGAAACCGAACAAACACTTCACCAGACTCGCTAATGCCTTGGAATTCCCATTATGCGCTGGTCGCGAGATATATGGCCGACGGTCAGCTCGACGATTACTGATGTCAGATCTGCAAGCGTATAGTCTTTGGGAAGCACCATGACCGGCACAATGAACATAATTGCAGCGATGCTCACCATTCTGCCCGAGATAACATCCAGCGCTGGAAGCTGCCAACACGACACGCGCTCTAGTTGTGGTGGTCAGGGGAGACATCGAGAACCTTCCTGCAACAGCGGACTTGGAACGTTCCATACAAGTCCGCCAAGAAGAGAGAGTTGTATACAAGAAAGCTTTTCTCTGATCGAGCGGGCGAATGTGATCTAGAGAAACACTCGTGCAGAAGGAGTTCCTCGCCGTATTGAACGGGACCGGCGCGTTGCACATCGCAATAGATCCAGACCTACTCGGTTTCGCTCTCAGTTCACAAGCGGTGTGGCACACCGAAAATGCGCGCGTCATGTTGACGTCAGTAAACAGACTACCTCCTCTGGTCAGAGCATGTGGACCTGAACTTGGCTGCTACTGGCTTCACAGTCACAGCGGGCTGCAGCGCACGCAAGAAGACCGGACGGACATTGATTTGGGATCATCACGACCGGAACAATCAACGGGTAATTATGCTATGCGGAGGGAACTGAACCGAAAGCTCAGCGCACAGGTGTCAAGGCTGCAGGATCAAGTGTGGCGAAACGCAGGGCAAGACCGCACGCGTGCTTTCACAAAGCGCACAGTGAGGCTTGATGAAGTTGTATCATATGCTCTGGCCACCGTAGAGGCTAACTGGTTCCATGGCGAGGCCGAATGCTAGACGAAGCCTTCTATCATTTCGTGGAGTGCTTTGGTCGGTAGCTGGTACTCGTCGCTGAGTTCTCGTGCTGCCGACATTGACTTGAGTAGGCGCATGAGGTTGACGATCTTGATATGCTGCGGGCAGACATCCTGGCATGTGCCACATAGGTCGCAGTGATGTACGCCTTTGAAAGCCGCAAGCTTTACGCGGTCTGCGACGTCGACGCGGTTGAAGAGCATGTTGCCAAGCTTCACGAAACCGATGGGACCGAGGAATAGGTTTGCGTGATCAGCATACACGGGGCAGCCTGCCAGGCACATGTAGCATGTCATGCATCTTTCAAGCCCCCAGTCCGGCCTCGAACGCTTCATACGCGTAGCCTCAGACCTGCTCATCTGCATCATCACTCCTCACTCAGCAACGGCGCGACGGCAAGCTCGGCTGGTTTCACGATGCCTTCATTGCTCAGGGCTTCCAAGTACCGTTCCGCGAGTCGAATCACGGGCCTCCCCAGCGCGTGTATGAATCGCGTGAACGGCGCGAGGGCGAGTAACGCCGCTGACGTCACCAGATGCGCGACGTAGACGATGTAGACGGATCCCGTCGCGTCAAGTTCGCTTACGAACTCCGTCAAGAAACCCGTGATGCCCGCGAGGAAGAGTAATGCGATGAATAGGTAATCGGCGCCGTAGGTGACTTCACGCTTCTCAGGCTTCACCGCGACCCTGTAGAATACGACGAGTAAGCCGACGATGAGCATCACACCACCCAAGTTGCCCAGAATCCGTACACTGTTCGTGAGTGGCAGCGGTCCGCCGGTTGGGGTCGTGAGCCAGTTCAGCGTCGTCGACGCCGCCGAGAGTAGGAAGCCCCAGAACACCAAGGAATGCGAAACCCACTGTCGGTCAGGGCATTTCGGTGAGATCTGCTGGTAAATCACGTCGTTCGCGATCGTATCCGCAAAGATGCCAAGCCAGCGGCCAGCGCCGAGTTTCGATGCTTTACCGATCGGTGCGAGGACGCCTCGCCACCTCACGAACTCGTATAGCACCACGACGATTACGAAGGCGCCTATCGCCAAACCGACAGTGTCAACAAGCCACAACGGAACATAGTCGGGGAAATTGACAGCCATGCCAGTCACTCTTCTATCTCTCGCTGGCCTCCTAGGTGGTCTGCCTGCGTACCTCCGACTCGACTATGCCCCGCAGCTCGGTGCTGACGCGTTTGTCCCATTCGCGGCGGTCGATCACGAGATCGCGGATGACTGGGAAGTTTGCAAGCGGTCCCACGACCATGCCGTCTTGGGCTGGCTCGTAGCACGTCAATCCAGGCTTGCCGTTGATCATCGCAGCACATGTTCCACACTTCGCATAGTAGCGGCAAGACCATCTGAACGCCAATGAGCTGTCCACGTTTTCGCGGATGTAGTTCAACGCATCCATGACACGCATTCGATCCATGTATAGAATCCTATACTGGACAGGAGTCGGTTTCATTCCGGTCTCCGGATTCGTTCGAATCACCGTAATCGTAATCTCACGCTGCGCTTTCATTTCGCAACCTCCGGTTTCAAGTACGGAAACTCAACAGGTATCGCCGAGAGTTTCATGCCTTCTGGAGTCTTCTCCACTACTATGTGCTTGAGCCACTTACTGTCGTCACGATTCGGATAGTCAGACCGGTGGAATCTGTTTCGGCTTTCCTTACGCATCAGTGAAGATCGGACGATCGCTTCGCTCACCGCAAGCATGTGTCCAACTTCGATTGCCTCACGCATCTCGTGGTTGAACGTTCCGGTCTTGATTCTTGTGCACATCCTGTCAACCATCGTCTTCTTGATGTCTTCCATTTCACGAAGGGTTTCCTGTAGGCCGTCTTCGTCTTTCAAGATTCCAACACCTTTCCACATCGCACGCTGCAATCTACGCATCACGTTGATGGGCGCGATCCCTGAGGTGGCCTCAAGCGGTGCCCTGAGGCGGCGAATCTCCTCGACCACCTCAGCCTTCCTCGGCTCCTGCGCTCTTGTCGCCTTCGAATGCTTAGCCGCAAACTCCCCGGCATGCTTCCCCCAGACCAGTGCGTCAGTATATCCGGTGGCGCCTTCTCCGAGGTTGTCGCCTACAGCGAAGGCCACTTGTCCAGCGGCGAACAATCCCTGAACTCTCGTCTGGCATTGTGTGTCAATTCTGATACCGCCCGTGGTGGTGTGAATGACCGGAAACACCTCGACCATTTCTTTTCGGATGTCGTAGCCCAGTTTCTCTATGAATTCAAGCCTGCCTGGCACGGCTTTCTTCACGATGTCGTGCGGTATGTGGCGCAAGTCAAGGAAGACACCGCCGTGAGGCCCTCCACGACCTTCATAGACCTCTTGCCACATTGCCTTCGCGATTTCATCTGTGCTGCTCAGCTCCTTCGTCTTCGGATAGTATCGTTCCATGAACCTCTCGCCGAGGGTGTTCCTGAAATATGACATCTGCCCTGATTCCGAGACGCCCTCCAATGCTGCCTTGGCTCTCGCTGAGTCAGGGTACGCGTGGTGCGGTGCGATGTACTCGTACTGTTCCATGTTGATGAGTTGTGCCCCTGCCTCGTATGCTGCACTGAAACCATCTCCGGTGCTCTCGCCGCTTACCATTGTGTGCGGGAAAAACGCTTGGCTTGCGTCTCCAGACGCGATAACCACTGAGGGGCATTTGAACAGCACAGTCTTGCACTTGAGGTAGTCATATGCTAGCGCGCCAGTCACTCTGTTGTCATTTACGAGGACTCGGACGAGCATCGTCTCTTCCATGTACGGGATTCCTTCGCGGTTCACTTCTTCTCGAAGAACGTCAACCGTGCCGTGTCCGGTCCAGAAAGGTCCTGCTGCATGCGTTCCTCTTCTGCCGTAAGTGATCCAGCGGTCGATTGAGGATGCATTTGGATAGAGCTTGCTGCTTGGGAACAGGCTGATCTTGTCTTGTGCGTCTCGATCCCAGATCAGACCCCACTGCTCAAGCTCTAGTAGCCTCTCCCCTCCTTCACGGGATTGAACCTTGGCGAATTCCTGATCACTTAGGAATGTTTTTCCGTTGATGACCATGTCTCTGAAATGCTGTTCCTCAGAATCTCTAGGATCGCTCCAAGGACCAATTCCTGCCGCCACGGAAGGACCGAGAGAGCAACCGCTCGAGCCGTAAATTCCCTTCACGATCATGAAAACTTGGCAGCTGCTTCGTTTTGCTTCGATCGCGGCTCTCGACCCTGCTATTCCGCCGCCCACGATCAGGACATCGGTTTCAATGAATTGATCAACTAGTTCTCGCGACATACGACGTTCCTCGATAATGGGTAGACTGCTTCTCTGCCGGCCGGTAGGTTAAGTTAAGACTTTCGATCGGGCTCACAGATTCGAGTTAGCTACCCACCTATCTTCGTCCACAGGGGAGAGAGTCGAATATTCATGAACGATTAGGAGGGCATCTATGTTTGCTCCAAACCTTTCGAGGCACTAGGCGTAGGCCTACTCAAGCCGGCTTCGACGAGAATTTGATGGACGGTCGTGCGGCTTCCATGCGCGACGCCTTCAGCCTTCTACTTTCGCAGGAATGCTTGGGTCGCGCTCGATCGCCACCGTTTCCTCCGCCTCAGTTCCGAGATGAGGCTCCACTCTAACCTGGGCGTCCTGGGATACCCACGAGCCTCTTCCATCTAGCGTGTAAGCGCAACCGCTCATGTTCCCTGTGGACGCTACACTATGGGTGAACCGTCCTCTAGCTTATCTGCACCGCATCCGCGACCTCATGGTCTTCCGACCTTGAAGCCTTCTATGCATGGTCCAATTTCTCCGATGCAACGCCAGACATGACTATGCGAGTTCCAACCGTTGATGACTATTGGACTCTTTCCTGTAGGGGAAAACACGAAATGGGTGATTAGTGGGCTAGTCCGGATCAGAGAAAGATATTTTAGCGCAGCAAGAGCAACTACGTCGGCATGAAGCCAGCATGTCCTGCATAAATCTCCGGAGCGCGTGCTAGATGCCAAGTGACGCAGAAATAGTCAATGAAGGCCTAAGACTTGTGAAACTCGCACAAGAGAACGGCGTGGTTATCAGGATGATGGGCGCGACAGCCGTATGCATCCATTCTCCTCGGTACTGGGGTGCTCTATTCACCAGAAACCTCACCGACCTCGATTTCTTGGCTCTTCTGACACAATGGGAAGAGGTGGAGAGACTGCTCAGAGATAACGGATGTGAGTCCAAGCTTCAAGATTTCGGAACCACATCCAGAACCAGAAGGATCTTCTTCTATCCCAGACTCAACACCACAGTCGACATCTTCTTTGACGCACTAAGCATGTGCCACAAGATAGACTTCAGAGCACGACTTCAGGTGGATAGTCCGACTATTTCAATCGCAGACCTGCTACTTGAGAAACTGCAGATAGTTCACATAAACGAAAAGGACGTGAAGGATAGTATCGTATTGCTCAGGGATCATGATATTGGCGAAGGAGACGAGGAAACCGTCAACGCCGGATACATTTCGGGATTGTTGTCCGACGATTGGGGCTTTTACTATACGGCTACAACGAACCTGAGGAAGATCCGAGACGTTCTCTTGCCCACATATTCGTTGGGTCACGGGGACATAGGCGACGTACAGAGGAAGATCGATGCCTTACTCGATCAGATAGAAAAGAGACCCAAAACGGCGAGGTGGAAACTGCGTTCGAAGATCGGCACAAGGAAGAAGTGGTACGAGGACGTAGGAGAGGTATACCAGGCCGCTGAAGCAAGAGCTTAGGGTTTCTTCGTCTGTTTGCCTTGAAACCTAACTGGAGACATCATCCTGAGATGAATTGACTACTTAGTAGTGTCTTTCCTTCTGTGCTGAGATTCAAAAGGGCAGCTCTCAGGATCCCTTCTCCATACTCACTGCCAGGGTTGATGCATATGGTCTTCCCGATCGTAGCTTCGCCTCTTGATTCGTGGATGTGTCCGTGTAACCCTAGTAGGGGTTGATAGTTCTCGATTGCTTTGCGTACTGCGCTGCTGCCTGCTCCAGCGTACACAGGAACGCCCCCCTTTATTACAGGTCTTGGCGGGTACACGCTCGTGTCAAGTAGGGGGCACTCGTCAAGTCCGGACTCGAGCGGTGGAACATGAATATTGAATATGCAACTGTGAACATCATTTACTCTTGAGACTAGCGCGTCAATCTTCTCGCCCAGCTCCTCTTCATCTAGTTCTCTAGGGGTTTTCCAAGGAGTTCTGTTGCTGTAGCCCAGACTTATCATCTCATAGCCGTTGACATCTACAACTTCATTCTCTGGATCTGCAGCGAATCTTGATCTTCTTATTATGTCTTCGACCTGGACTGGATCGTCATTTCCCCCGGTCATATAGAACTTGATTCCAGTGTGGGACAGCCGTTCTTCCGCCGTTTTCAGCCATGACTCCAACCTTTCTGTCATCAACTTCAGGAACAACTTGTCAACTTCTTCCTTTTGCGTTCCGTGCAGCTCCTCCTCGGTAGTGTAGCTGGGATAGAAGCCCAGTATCCCAATTTTTTCTTCGAGTCGCTCCAGCTGATCGCGCCCGTTTACCGTCCATTTCTCGCCCAGCAGTTCTGCGTTGTAGCTTCCATTCTTTTGCTGAACTATGGGAATGATCATCTTGCCGGTGACATCTCCCCCAAGGATGACTACACTTACTTTGTACAACTTTGCAGAGTTGAGAATTTTCTTGAAAGTAATCTCAGATCCATGAACGTCAGTCGCAAAGAGCAGTCGAGTGAACTTTCGTTTGGAGTCCTTTTTTCCGAACAGCATGAACCGTGATTCCAGAAACTGGAACGAAGACATCTGTTGATCCCTTAATAAGAGTTGCTGCGAAACATGTTTTTGGGACTAGCCACTCACATGTGTATCCGTAGGAGCTGCAAGTTAGACACCATGTCCTGCCCGCCTCGAAGGGAGGCCCCATGAAACTTGCAAGAGCTATCGAGGTTGAAAAAAGAGGGGGAGGGGCCTCACTCCGGTGGAATGGCCTTGTAGGCTAGGTCGACTTCGATTCCCTGTCTCATCCGGTACGCACGCATGACGTAGAAGAATATTATGAAGAATATGTAGCACACTATTATTGTCGTGAGCGTCTCAGTAGTGAACAATCCAATGCCGGGAACAAGGATTCCTTCGATGAGGATGAATACATAGAAGGCTATCCCGATGATACCGGTGATTGTTATGAGGGGGACGCGTCCGACCATGTATTTGCCGATTGGCGAAGCCTTGAAAGCGTCCTTCATTCTGAATGGAAATGCTGCAGCGCATATCTGCGTCATGGTTTGAATCAGCACGTTCGAAAAGACAGCCGCAAGTAGCCATGCCTGCAGCTGTGGGATGAAGACAAAGAATGCGAGGGCTATTAGGCTCGAGATTATCCAGAAGACATAGGCATTTACCGGGGACCGCCATCTCTTGTGGAGGGTGGTAAGCCATGCCGACTTTGGAAAGAGTCTGTCGAAGGAGACCGAAAATAGGATCCTTGTACCGGTAATCGGGACGTTTGTCGAGTTCCCAAAAGCCATCTGCATAGGGCCAAAACCCATGGCCGTAAGCCATACGAGTGGAACGCTTGAGGTAAGTATTAGTCCAAAGTAGAGCCAGTATGGAGCTGTTGGTAACGGATTTGCGCCGCTTCCAAACGCATAGCTGATGGCGTAAAGGAATTCTGTACCGACGACGTTGTTTATCAATCCCCAGAATATTGCCCCGAATGCAAGCCCTACAAGCGAGGCGAGGATCATTCCTCCTCCGATTCGTTTTATGCTCTCCGCGCGTTTGATCTCACCCATTACCTGCATGGTCATCTGAGCGCTGTAGCTTACTCCCATCCATACGTAAGGAATCGCTGCCGTCGTGGACGCCCAGCTGAGAGACGGGTTCAGGTCGACTCCGGCTTGAACTGCGCTATCAATTATTTGATGGTACGCATCAGTCATCTGTGGATTGAGGAATTGAACAAACTCGTTGAAACGTTGTATGAAGTAGTCTTGGGAAGAGGTTGCGAAGATAGCCAACATGACTATGGAGTGGACTAGAGCCCAGACGAATACCACCCATTGCACCTTGAAGAAGTATTTCATGCCAGGCATTAGCAGTGCTGTGCACACAACTATGAATATCGCTCCAATTACGTAGAGGCCAATCGGTGTCGCAGTCCATAGTCCCATAGCTGAGATCGTGGCATTGTTCAGGATGAATCCAGTGGCTATGAGGGCAGGCGTGACTCCGAATTCCATGACGAACCAGGACGTGTACGCTTGCCATAAGAAGTAACAGACGAAATACATCGTTTCCGACATCATGAAACCGGCGGCAGGATGCACGATTCTGCTTATCAGCACATAGTCCGCGCCGCTCCTTGGAAAGGCACAGCACAGTGATGTGTAGGAGAATAATGCGATCGATCCGAAGACAGCGCAAACGAGAGTTGCAAGATAGAAACCCACTCCGGGATAGGACAGTGCCACAAACAGGACGACAAAGGAAGTAAATACCGTGTATGGCACTGCCAAGTACGCGAACTGGAATGCGTTCCAGAGACTCCATTCCCTAGTGAGACCCGTTGCTTTTCTTACGAAAGCTTCACGAGACATTTTCAACAATTCGAAGAGGTCATTCCTAAGTATATTTAAGACTTTGCACCTGACGTGGCACCTGTTCTAGCTACCAACATATGTCCCCCGGCTTCTCCCTCCTCCTCCC
>Ga0129297_10001596_pt1 | contig 11499 bp, 12 predicted proteins | sample I18A1metaG_FD_94708 | JGI IMG/M metagenome (GOLD analysis project Ga0129297, IMG submission 94708) | Lake sediment bacterial and archeal communities from Gulf of Boni, Indonesia to study Microbial Dark Matter (Phase II) - ​I18A1 metaG | ecosystem: Environmental > Aquatic > Freshwater > Lake >... | reverse complement strand
GGTGGACTGGACCCCCAGCCACATCACGCTGCCCACGCTGAAGCTGTTCTGATTCGGTCATCCAGAGCCCGAGGATGCGAAACGGTGGACGAATCGCCGGTCAGGATGCATCCTTGGTGGGCACGGCCGGGACCCTGATTGGGCCTGGACCAGGAGGTGACCCATGAGCCACACACCGGACACGCCGCCCCGCGTTGCCATACCCGATCTGCATCGGATGGTGGCCGAGGGCCGCAAGATCGTCATGCTCACGGCCTACGACGCGGCCACGGCCAGGATCGCCGACGCCGCGGGCGTGGACATGATCCTCGTGGGCGACAGCATCGGGAACGTCTGCCTGGGCTTCGAGAACACCCTGCCCGTCACCATGGCCATGATGAACCACCACCTGGAAGCCGTGGTTCGCAGCCGGCCCCAGGCCTTCCTGCTGGCGGACATGCCCTACCTCAGCTACCACGTGAGCGAGGAGGAGACCCTGCGCAACGCGGGGGGCTTCCTGCAGCGGGGCGCCCAGGGGGTGAAGCTGGAGGGCGGCCGCAAGCGCCTGCCCATGATCCGGGCCCTGGTGGAGGCCGAGATCCCCGTCATGGGGCACCTGGGCCTCACACCCCAGTCCGTGAACATCATGGGGGGCTACAAGGTGCAGGGACGGGAAGGCGCGGACGCCGTGCGGATCCTGGAGGATGCCCTGCGCCTCCAGGACGCGGGGTGTTTTTCCGTGTTGCTCGAGGGCGTGCCCGCGGATCTGGCCGCGCGGATCACGGAGGAGCTCACCGTCCCCACCATCGGCATCGGGGCCGGTCCCCGCTGCTCGGGGCAGGTGCTGGTCTTCCACGACCTCCTGGGCCTGATCCCGGGCCGCCCCCCCAAGTTCGTACGCAGCTACCTCGACGGCTACGGCCTGATGACGGAAGCTATCTCAAGCTGGATCAAGGACATCCAGGATGGGGCGTTCCCCGGACCGGGCGAGTCCTATATGCTTCCAGATGCCGCCCGGGCCGTTCTCGGTCAGTGGCGGACCCCGCCGAGGTCTTCCCTCCAAGCCGGGGACATCCAAGCCAGCTGAGGAGCCTGAACGTGCCGATGCGCATCGTGAGGACGATTCCGGAGATCCGCATGGCCCTCAAGACCATGCGGGAAGGGGGCCATCGGATCGGGTTCGTCCCGACCATGGGGTACCTGCACGAGGGGCACGCGGCCCTGATCAAGCAGAGCACCGCCCGCTGCAACAACACGGTGGTGTCCGTCTTCGTGAACCCCACCCAGTTCGGCCCCAGCGAGGACCTGGCCCGCTATCCGAGGGACCTGGACCGGGACCAGAACCTCTGTCTCAAGCTGGGCGTGGACGTGCTGTTCCTGCCCGAGGCTGCCGAGATCTTCCCCACGGGCTTCAGCACCTTCGTGGAGCCCGGCTCCCTGGGCGAGGTGCTCTGCGGCCAGTTCCGGCCCGGCCACTTCCGGGGCGTGGCCACCGTCGTCGCCAAGCTCTTCAACATCGTGCAGCCCGACCTGGCCTTCTTCGGCCAGAAGGACCTGCAGCAGGTGGCCGTCATCCGGCGCATGGTCAAGGACCTGAACATGCCCGTGGACATCGTGGTGGCTCCTACCATGCGTGAGTCCGATGGGTTGGCCATGAGCTCCCGCAACACCTACCTCAGCCCCGAGGAACGCAAGCGGGCCCTGTGCCTGCAGCAGGGCCTGACGGCGGCCTCGGAGGCTTTCCAGAAGGGCGAGCGTCGGGCGGAGAAGCTCATGGAACTGGCGCGAAAGCCGCTCGCGGCCGCCAACGAGGTCCAGTACTGCCAGCTCGTGGACGCCTACACCATGGAGTCCCTGGCCGGCGAAGTGACCCGCACCTCCGCCCTGTGCGTGGCGGCCCTCCTCGGCAAGACCCGCCTCATCGACAACGTGGTGCTCTCGCCCACGGACGAGGGCGTCCAGTTCATCAACCACCTGGATCCAAGCTGATCGGGAGGTCCACCATGTTCCGACTGCTGCTGGTATCCCTGCTCCTCGTCGCCACCACCACGGCGCCGGTCCTGGCCACCCCCCCGGGGCAGGCCAAGAAGAACGGCGTGCCTCCGGGCCTGGCCAAGAAGGGCGGGCTGCCCCCGGGCCTGGCCAAGAAGTTCGGGCGGAAGGTTCCGCCCCAGCCCTACATCGCCTTCGATCCGGGTCGCACCGATCGGGCCTGGTTCCTCATCGAGGGCCAGTGGGTGCTGAAGACGGGGCTCACGGGGACCCTCAAGATCGAGATCCAGAACTCCCTCAAGCTCCCCATCGCCCCGCCGCCGGTTCCCCTGCCCAAGGTGGGCGTGGACCTGCACGTGGTGTTGTTCGACTGATTTGCCGCATCTCAAGAGTGGCCGGGACCCCGTCGGGGCCTGGACCAGGAGGTAACCGATGCTTCGCCAGTTCCTGCTCGGAAAGATCCACCGCGCGACCGTGACCCGCGCCGATCTCCACTACGTGGGCTCCATCACCCTGGACCCGATCCTCATCGAGGCGGCCGGGTTCCTGGAGAACGAGAAGATCGACATCTACGACATCACCAACGGCTCCCGGCTCAGCACGTACGTGATTCCTGGGACCCCGGGCAGCGGTGAGGTGGGCATCAACGGGGCAGCCGCCCACCTGGTCCAGGAGGGGGACCTGGTCATCCTGGCCTCGTACGGGTGGATGGACGAGGTCGAGGCCGCCCGCCACGCCCCCAAAGTCGTCTTCGTGGATGCGCGCAACCGCATCACCTCCAAGGCCTCCCAGGAACGGACGCCCCCCGTTCCGGTCCTGGATTAATCCTTCCCAGGACCGGCAACGTCTTGGTAAAAGAAGGAGTCCCCGGTTGGCTGGTACGCCCTGCGGGGAGTGGGAGGGTGCCCGGAGCCCCCTCGCCCCATTCTTGAGAGGGTACAGCCATGGAAGTCCGAAGGTCTCTGGTCGTGAACGCGACCCCGATGGAGATGCGCATTGCGCTGCTTGAGAACGGCCAGGTGTGCGAGCTGTTCATCGAGCGCACCACCCACATGAGCCAGGTGGGGGATGTCTACAAGGGGAAGGTGGCCAAGCTCCTGCAGGGCATGCAGAGCGCCTTCGTCACCATCGGCGGCAGCAAGGACGGCTTCCTCTACCTGGACGAGCCGGAGATCCACCGGCTGGGCTCCGAGGACCTGGCGGAGGAGGAGGACTCGGACACGGCCCTGGAGTTCCCCGCCTTCATGAACCTGCCGCCCGTGAAGGAGGGGGACGAGGTGCTGGTCCAGGTGGTGAAGGACCCCATCGGCAGCAAGGGCCCCCGCCTCACCCGGCACATCAGCTTCCCGGGCCGCTTCCTGGTCTTCATGCCCGGCATCGACCACGTGGGCATCTCCCGCAAGATCACTAACCCCGAGGAGCGCGAGCGTCTGCGGAGCCTCATCAAGGGCCACACCCAGCCCGGCGAGGGCTTCATCGTGCGCACGGCCGCCATCGGCGAGAAGGATGAGGACCTGGTCTCCGACGTGGCCTTCCTCCGGGATCTCTGGACGGATGTCCAGCAGCGCACCCAGGAGTGCAAGGCCCCGTGCCTGGTCTGGCAGGACTCCCGGCTCCTGCAGAAGGTGCTCCGGGATCTCTTCCGGGAGGAGGTCGCCAGCTTCTGGGTGGACCAGGAGGAGACCTACAGGGAGGTGGTGGACTTCGTGCAGAAGCTGCACCCCGAGTGGGTGGAACGGGTCAAGCACTTCACCTCCGATCTCCCCATCTTCGAGGCCTTCGCCATCGAGAAGGAGATCGAGGCCGCCCGCCAGCCGAAGGTGTTCCTGAAACACGGCGGCTCCATCGTCATCAACCAGACCGAGGCGCTGGTGAGCGTGGACGTGAACACGGGGAAGTTCGTGGGGAAGAAGGACCTGGAGGAGACGGTCTACCTCACGAACCGGGAGGCCATCCCCGAGATCATCCGCCAGCTGCGCCTGCGCAACCTCGGGGGCATCATCGTCATCGATTTCATCGACATGATGGATGCGGCCCACCGGGAGGCCGTCATGAAGCAGCTCCAGGAGGAGCTGCAGCGGGACCGCAACCACGCGCGGGCCGTGGAGATCAGCGACTTCGGCCTCGTGGAGATGACCCGCAAGCGGACGGGGCCCAGCCTCGACCGCCTGCTGACGACGCACTGCCCCCACTGCGAAGGTTCGGGTCGCCGCCTCAGCGCAGAGACCGCCGTGCTCTCCGTCTACCGGGAGCTGGCACGGCTCGGGACGCGCCTCAAGGGCGCCACGGTGCAGGTCACGATCCATCCGGAACTCAGGGCGGCGATGCAGGCCGACACCAAGGAGGGCTTCCTGCACCTGGCGAAGGCCTTCGGAGCCAAGCTCCAGTGGGTCGAGCGCTCCGAGGGGCTGCTGCACGCCGTGGGACTCGAGATCATCCGGAAGTCGGAGGAGAAGGCATGAGCGAGCGCGCCGCCCTGAAGGATCAGGTCTTCCTGCGCATGGCCCTGGAGATCAGCCGCCTGGGCACCTGCTGCCGTCTCAAGGTGGGCTGCATCCTGCTGCGCCCCGATGGGGGCTTGGCCTCCGGCGGCTTCAACGGAGCGCTTCCCGGCATGCCCCACTGCACCCCCGAGACCTGCGGCCCAGGTCAGCGCTGCCTGCACACCAGCCACGCCGAGGAGAACGCCCTCAGCTTCTGTGATGGCGTCGTGAGCGTGGCGTACGTCACCGACGAGCCCTGCCTGGTCTGTACCCGCGCCCTGGTGCGCCGGGGTGTCCGACGCGTCGTCTTCGCCCGCCCCTACACGAGCATCGGTGACCAGGAGCGCAACGAGCGGCAGGCCATCATGGAGCACTTCGGCGTGAAGTGGGAGCAGCTGGATCTGGAAAGCTGAACCGCTGAGGCGCAGGGAAAAAGAAAGAGCGCGGGGATAGAATGAACCCTCTGCGCTCTCTGGTCCTCTCTGCGGTGAGCCTTTTCGGTGATGCCATGTCCCACGAGTTCGTTCTTCCCTTGTTCCTGGGTTCCTGTGAGCCCGAGGACGCCGACATCGCCCTCTTCGGGGTGTGCTGGGACGGCACCAGCTCCTTCAAGGCGGGCAGCCGCTTCGCGGGCTTCGCCGTGCGGGAGGCCTCCTTCGGCATGGAGGAGTTCAGCTTCTATCAGCAGCGCAGTCTGCTGGATGTGCGTTTCTGCGACTACGGAGACCTCTTCCTGCCGCCGGGCCAGAAGGAGCGCGTCATGACGGACATCGGCTCCGCCGTGAAGGAGATCCGCGCGAAGAAGCAGTTCCCCATCGCCTTCGGCGGCGAGCACCTCGTGGCCCTTCCCCTGATCCTCGCGGCCTATGAGGAGCATCCGAACCTGGCCCTCATCCATTTCGACGCCCATGCGGACCTGCGGCCCGACATGTGGGGGGACACCCTCAGCCATGCCACGATCATCGGCCGCGCCGCCGACCGCATCGGCTACGAGCACCTCTATCAGTTCGGCATCCGCAGCGGCTCCGTGGAGGAGTGGACCCTCGCGCAGGAACACAGGACCCTGCATCCCTTCACGGTGGAGGCCCTACGCGAGGTGCTGGAGAAGCTGGGGGACCGGCCCATCTACCTCACCCTCGACATGGACGTGCTGGATCCAAGCCTCTATCCGGGCACGGGCACGCCGGAACCCGGCGGCATTTCCTGGGATCTCCTCATCGCCGGCCTGAAGCTCTTCCGGGGCCGGAACCTTGTCGGCATGGACTGCCTCGAGCTGGCGCCCCACTACGACCCCAGCGGCGTCTCCGCCATCACCATGGCCAAGACCCTGCGCGAGATGATCCTGCTGGCGTCACAGCGAAAGAGATAAGTGAAGCCGCGAAGGGCCACGAAGGAAAGAAGGAAGCGGGGAAACCGTTGGCTCTTTTCTTCGTGTCTGTGCCCGCAGGGCGCCTTCGTGGCTGTACCGATCTTTTCTTCGCGGCTACTCGACGATGATGTCCCGCAGGTCCTTGCCGGGCTTGAAGCGGATGCTCTTGCCCTTCGGGATCTCGACGCTGGCGCCGGTCTTGATGTTGCGACCCATGCCGCGCTTGCGCGGCCGGGGCTCGAACACGCCGAAGCCGCGGATCTCGATGCGATCCCCGTCCAGCAGGGCCTTCTTCATGCGGTCCGTGAGGAGGTCCACCACCTGCAGGGCCGTGGCCTTGGAGACGGGCAGTGTCTGCATGAGCGCATTGGCGATATCGATCTTGATCATGGAGGCCTCGGCCTGGGTATTGGGGTCCCAAAGTATAGGCAGGGAGTACCGGTGTGTGGAAGGGGCTGATTTATCCAGGATTTACCAGCGCGGATTTTTCATCAGGAGTTCTTCCGCGGCCTCGGCAGGCAGGGGCCGCGCGAGGAAATACCCCTGGCCGTGGTCGCAGTCCAGGGTCCTCAGGTGCTCCAGCTGCTCGCGGGTCTCGATGCCCTCCGCCGTCACGCGCATGCCCAGGGACTTGGCCAGGGAGATGACCGCCTGCACGATGGCGGTGCTCTCGGAGTCCTTGCCCAGGCCATCCACGAAGGATTTGTCCACCTTCAGCGTGTCCACGGGGAAGCGCTTCAGGTAGCTGAGGGAGGAATAGCCCGTGCCGAAGTCGTCGATCACCAGGTGGATCTGGCGGCTCTGGAAGGCCTTCATGGCCTCCAGCGAGGCCTGGGGGTCCCGCATCATTACGCTCTCCGTGATCTCCAGCTTCAGGCAGCGGGGATCGAAGCGGTTCTCGTCCAGGGCTGACATCACGGTGGCGATGAGGTCCCGCTGCTGGAACTGCCGGCCCGAGATGTTGACGCTGATGAGCCTCGGCGGATCGGCCGGGAAGCGCTCGGACCAGAGGCTGGCCTGCCGTACGGCCTCCTCGAGCACCCACTTGCCCAGGGGCACGATGAGGCCCGTCTCCTCGGCCAGGGAGATGAAGTCCAGGGGAGAGACCATGCCGCGCTCGGGGTGTTTCCAGCGCACCAGGGCTTCCCAGCCTTCGATGGTGCCGTGTTGGAGGGAGACGAGGGGCTGGTAGTAGAGCAGGAACTCGTTGCGCTCCAGGGCTCGGCGCAGATCGCTCTCCAGCTGGAAGCGGGCGAGGGCCTGGGCGTTCATGCTGGGATCGAAGATCTCGATGGAACCTTCCCGCTTGGCCTTGGCGCGGTACATGGCGACTTCCGCATCCCGCACCAGTTCCGAAGGTACCGTGGCGGAGGTGGCGCTGAGCGCGAGGCCCATGCTGCAGGTGGTGTAGGCCTCCTGCCCCTGCAGCAGGAAGGCCGGCTGGAAGGCGCGCTGGATGCGCTCGGCCACCCGCATGGCGTCCGAGGCGCCGGGCAGGTCCTCGAAGAGCACCACGAACTCGTCTCCACCCAGGCGGGCCACGGTGTCCTCGGGACGGAGGGAGCCACGGATCCGCTTGGCCACCTGCACCAGGAGCTGATCTCCGGCTTCGTGGCTGAGGCTGTCGTTGATGACCTTGAACCGGTCCAGGTCCAGGAAGAGGACCCCGGTGCTGAGCTTGCGACGGTCGCAGCGGAGGATGGCCTGGGTCAGGCGCTCCATGAAGAGAGCCCGGTTGGGCAGGGAGGTGAGGCGGTCCCGGAAGGTCTGGATGGCCAGCTCCGCCTCCGTGGTCTTCCGCTGGGTCACATCCTCGAAGGTGCAGACCAGGTCGCGAAGGCTGCCGTCCCCATGGAACCGTGGGTCCACTGAGAGGGAGATCCAGGCCCAGTCTCCACCCTCGGAGCGCTCCATCCCGAGCGTGCCCATGGCGCGCTCCCGGGTGGCCAGGGCCACGTTCACGGGCAGCTGCTCCCGTTCCAGCGGGGTCCCATCGAGCTGCAGCAGGGGGATGCCGGGGTCCTTCCAGTCGATGGCGGCAAACTGGTCCTGGGACAGACCCAGCAGCTCCAGGCCCTTCCGGTTGCAGCGCTGGGCGCGCCCGGTGGGCTCGAGGATGGCGGTGCCCACGGGCAGGAAGTCCAGGAGCTCCTCCAGGGTCCCTGGTCCCTCGGGGGCCAGGCGCCTGGGCATGCGGCTTCCCAGGAGGGTCCCCACGAGGAGGGCAAGGGCGCCCACCCCGAAGGCGATCCAGCCGAGGGGCGGCAGCAGGGCGCAGAGAATGCCCCACAGGCCGATCCCCAGCGCGAGCGCATAGGGGACGCGACCGACCGTCGCGGTGGCGGATTGATCAGGCATCGCTGGCGCCTTGAATGGAGAGGTCCTCCGTAATTGCCCAACCTTTATCCCTTACGGGGGGAGTGGCGTCCAGGGTAATTTGGGATCTCTGCATGGGGAGCCACTCGTTGGAAATCCTGGACACCTTCCTCGCCGAGGCCGCCGCCGTCCTCAAGCGTCCTCAGGCCCGCGCCCGGGCCGAGGCCATCCTCACCCGCTGGGCCACGGCCTGGCAGGGGGCCACCCGCGTGCTCGAGCACACGCGGTCGAACCACGGCTCGTGCCTGCGCTTCAACCAGCGCATCGGCACCGTCTGGTCCCACGCCTTCGCCTTCCACGTGGTCCCGAAGGAGGGGTTGTGCCTCCGGGGACCCGACACGGACCGCGCCCGCAAGTCCCACAAGCTTCGCAGCAACAAGCTGGATGCCTCGGGCCTGGACGCGCTGTTTGAAGCCTGGTCCGCCCACCCCGAGGCCAGGCCCGCGGGGAATGCCGTGGAACTCTGGCTGGACGAGACCCCCGACGAGGTCTGGGAGGCCTGCTTGCAGGAAGCCCTGGAGAAGCTGAAGGTTTAGCTGTCAGTCGTCCACGAACTTGGGTCTCGCCACGCGCTCGGCTTCCCGCAGGCGCTTGAGGGCCATCTCGCGGTCGCGGCTGGCGATGGAGGTGGCGATGGCCTGGGCGAGCACCGTGAAGGCCGCGAGGCTGTGGGAGTGCAGCAGGTTGGCGCCGTGCACGGTGAGGGTGAAGTCGGCGTAGCGGGCGAGCGGCGACTTCAGGCGGTCCGTGAAGGCGATGATCTTCAGGTTGCGGCGCCGGGCGAAGGCCGTGGCTTCCACGGTCTCCCGGGAATAGGGCGAGAAGCTGATGGCCACCAGAAGGTCTTCGGGTCCCAGGTTCGCCACCTGGGTCGGGAAGTCCGCCTCGATGCCCTGGATGGCGGGGCGCCCGGCCTGGGTGAGCAGGTAGGCGATGTGCGCGGACATGAGGGCCGAGACGCCGTCCCCGATCACCACGCGGTACCGGGCCTGCTCCAGCATCTCCACCACGCTCTGGAGGAACTGCTCGTTGACGCCGCCGATGGTCTGCTCGATGTTCCGCAGGTCGCGCCGGGCCACCTCCACCAGGGTGGCCGCCGCTTCGGAAGGCGCCGTCAGGAGCTGCTCGCCGGTCCGGGATTGCTTCTTCACCAGGGCGACCAGGGCCTGCCGCATCTCCAGGAAGCCGGAGTAGCCGAGCTTCTGGGCGAACCGCACGACCGTGGCGACGCTGGACTGGGACCGGCTGGCCAGCTCCTCCACGCCCCAGAAGGCCGCCTCGTTGAGGCGTCCCAGCAGGCAGTCCGCGATGCGCCGCTGGCTGGTGGAGAGCCCCACGACGTTGTGGATGCGGGCAACAAGGGAGAGTTTGGAGCTCATCATGCCCCCAGGTTAACCGAGGAGTCCGGTCTGATGAAGAATTGTTTACATTCTGTTTTACATTTTTTTTCCACCTCTTCACGCCGGGAAGTCGTGGAGATGAGACCTCTTACTGACCTTTGACATGGAATTCCGACGAAAAATCCCTCCTTTCCGGGTCGCCTCCCCGCTGAAAGGAGGCAAGCGGAATCCGGGGCAGATGCGGCAGAATGGAGGATTGCGAGTAGGACTCCCATGGCCTTTCTTTCCCGATTCTTCTCCCGCTCCCAGAGCGCGCCGCTGCCCACCCTGGAGGACCTGCTCCAGACGCGGGATGTTCCCGGCGACCTGCCGGGGCTCGAGGCGCTGATCCCGGACTTCGAGCACCATGATGCGGAAGGGCGTGAGCGCTGGGCGGATGCCCTGGCGGAACTTCACGCCGCGGGGCAGCCGCTGCCGCCCCTCTGGGTGGATGCCCAGTACGACCTGCTGCCGCAGGTGGTGCCCACCTGGAAAGGCGAGCGGGACGGCTACTACTACAAGCCCTTCGTGGAAGGCCTCAGCCTGCGGATCCTGACCGGCGGCCAGGTGATGCCCGCGCCCTGGCTGGAACTCTGGGGCGTGGGGGAGGGCGATGTCCGGGAGCGCGCCCTGGAGCAGCTCCGGGAGAAGTCCAAGAACCATCCCTTCCAGCGGCTGGCCTCGGGCATCTACCAGAGCGACTTCCAGGACGGACTGGATGCGTCGCGCATCCTGCTGCCCGAGCTCTGGAAGGACCTCTTCCCGGGCCAGAACACGTTCCTCTCGGTGCCCACCGGCGCCAAGCTCCTCGTGTCCCCACAGGTCCTCCTGCCCAAGCTCGTGGAGGCCATCGACGGGGCGCTGGCCGATCCGGCGGAGCGGCTCTTCGCCACGATCTTCCAGTCCGTGGGGGGCAACATCATGCCTGCCAACCTCCAGGATCCCCACCCCATCGCGCAACCCCAGCGGGAGCTGCGGCAGTCGGACGTGCTGCACGCCTACCGGGCCCAGGAGGCGCATCTGGATCCGGCCCAGGGGGCCGTCGGCCCCGTGGGCATGATGCGCACCCAGCAGGGTCGGGCCATCAGCTACACCCTCTGGAATGAAGGCCAGACCATGCTCCTGCCCGAGACGGACCTCATCGTGTTCGTGACCACCAAGGGGAAGCCCCTCGGCCTGTTCGTCACCAAGACGCTGCCGCGCATTCCCGAGCTGAAGGGGACGCCCGTGGACATCTGGGGCCCCCGGCGCGTGCGCTACGAGGGATTCCCCACGGAAGAGCAGCTGGGACGCCTGGAGTGCCTGGCCAATGCCGAGCAGACGCTGGAGATCCTGAAGACCCAGGAGGGAGCGCGGCGTCCCGCACCGGCACCTTCGCCCGTGAAGGGTCAGACCTCGGGAGGCGCCAGCCCGGTTCCCCCCCACCTGCGGGGCATCAGCCTGGGCGTGCAATCCAAGGACGAATAGAACATCCTGGTTTCGCCCGGAGACCTTCCCCACGCCATGGATCCTGTCCTCTTCACCTTCCATGCCCCGCACCACGAGCTGGACCTGGTCTCGCGCTACGTGCTGCGGGACCGGCTGGCGGACCACCTGCTGCTCTGGCGGCGCATCACCGGGGCCTGCGAGCTCATGTATGTCGCCACCTGCCAGCGGGCCATGTGGATCCTGTGGGGCGGGGATGGCGAGGCCCTGGGGTTGGCCCCGGAGGTGACCCGCTTCGAAGGGGAGGCGGCCTGGCGGCATCTTCTGGAGATCGCCACCGGGCTCGTGAGCGCCAACCTGGGGGACCGGGAGATCGTGGATCAGCTGAAGGGCGCCCTGGAAAACGCCAAGGAGGCCGGTGCGGCCGGCGTGGAAGCCCAGGCGGCCCTGGAGGACGTGCTGCGGGAGGCCCAGCGCCTGCGCGTGCGCTCCGGGC
>Ga0129297_10001595_pt1 | contig 11508 bp, 10 predicted proteins | sample I18A1metaG_FD_94708 | JGI IMG/M metagenome (GOLD analysis project Ga0129297, IMG submission 94708) | Lake sediment bacterial and archeal communities from Gulf of Boni, Indonesia to study Microbial Dark Matter (Phase II) - ​I18A1 metaG | ecosystem: Environmental > Aquatic > Freshwater > Lake >... | reverse complement strand
TACTACGCACCAACGCAAGTGAAGCAGCAGGTAACTAATTACGGGGTCAGCTCTAAAGAACAGGTTCAGGAAATGGTTAAAATTCAGCTCGGTCTTTCTCAATTCTCTTTTCCAGAGGATGCGGCTGATGCCTTGGCTGTAGCTCTCTGTCACCTGCGTAAAATTCACCTGGAGCGATTACTGGCTAAAAGCGAGGGGATGAGATGATAACGGCTGTAGAAGGGACTTTAGAATACCGGGGACTGGACTCGGCTGTGATAAAGGTAGGTCCTATCAGCTTACGGATTTACATCCCCGGCTCCACTCTGAGTCAGCTTGGAGCGGTAGGTGACAAAGTCTCTCTCCATACCTATCTTTATGTTAGAGAAGACAATATGGCTCTGTATGGTTTTAGTTCAGTCGAGGAGTTAGGGTTGTTTCAGAACCTCATCTCAGTTTCCGGGGTTGGTCCTAAGGTGGCTTTGTCTTTGCTCTCTGCGTTAGCACCGGAGCAATTAACTATGGCTATTGTTGGTAGCAATGTGGATATCCTCAGTCAGGTGCCTGGTATTGGCAAAAAGATAGCCAGCCGCCTTGTCTTAGAGCTGAAAGGCAAGCTAGAGAAGGGATGGAAGGGAGCTGTGGCTTTACCTTTAGCTCCTGAAAACGCTGATATCGTTGCTGCCCTTACCAGCCTCGGCTACTCCCTTAAGGAAGCCACCCAGGCAGTCTCATCCCTGCCTTCATCTTCGGAGCTGAGCATGGAAGAAAAAGTTAGATTGGCACTACAGCAGTTGGGTGGAAGGAAGTAAAAGAGACTACCATCTCTAAAATAATTGACATAAATCAATAAAGAATTAATGTCTGAGTTTAAGATTGTTTCTGATTTTAGGATGACCGGTGACCAGCCGCAGGCGGTGGAGGAGCTAGTGGGGGGGATAAGGAAAGGTCATCGGCGCCAGACATTGTTAGGTGTCACCGGCAGCGGCAAGACCTTTACTATGGCTAACGTCATTGAGAGAGTCCAGAAGCCAACATTAGTCATCTGCCATAATAAGACCTTAGCTGCCCAGCTATGCACTGAGTTTAAAGAGTTTTTCCCCGATAGCGCTGTGGAATATTTCGTCAGTTACTATGACTATTACCAGCCTGAAGCCTATGTGCCTCAAACGGACACTTATATTGAGAAAGAAACGGATATAAATGAAGAAATTGACAAACTGAGGCATGCTGCTACCCGAGCCTTGTTTGAACAACGGGATGTAGTTATTGTGGCTTCAGTGTCATGTATTTATGGTCTAGGTTCGCCGGAGGAATACCACAGCTTTGTGGTCACGGTTAAAAAGGGTGAAAGATGCAACCGGGACAAGCTGCTCCGTCGTCTGGTGGATATGCAATATGAAAGGAATGATTTTGACTTCACTCGGGGAAGGTTCCGGATTCGGGGTGATACTCTGGAAATTCAGCCAGCTTATGAAGAAATAGCCGCCAGGATTGAGTTCTGGGGGGACGATGTGGAGCGGATTGTGGATATTTACCCACTGACTGGGGAGTTATTAATGGAACGAGAGTACATAGATATTTACCCCGCCAAACACTTTGTTACTTCTCATGACAAGTTGATGGCAGCTATTGAGGATATAAAGGCAGAGTTAGAAGACAGATTAAAGGAACTCAGGAGTCAGGGTAAACTTCTGGAGGCGGCTCGCTTGGAAGCACGGACTAATTATGACATTGAGATGCTCCAAGAGGCTGGTTATTGTACTGGTGTCGAGAATTACTCCAGGCATTTGCAAAGGCGAGCCCCCGGCAGTCCTCCGTGGACTTTATTGGACTATTTTCCTGATGATTTTTTGCTTTTTGTTGATGAGTCCCATATGACTCTGCCTCAAATACGAGGTATGTATCATGGCGACATTTCTCGCAAGCAGACTCTGGTGGACTATGGCTTCAGATTACCTTCGGCTCTGGACAACCGTCCCCTCAATTTCGAGGAGTTTGAGAGACATATTAATCAAGTCATCCATGTCTCAGCTACGCCGGGACCTTATGAGTATGAGCGCAGCGAACAGATAGTGGAGCAACTAGTCCGTCCCACCGGATTGCTGGAACCAACTATTGAGGTGAAACCAACTAAGGGGCAGATTGATGATCTTATCTATCAAATAAAGAGTCGTGTAGATAAAGGAGAGCGATGTCTGGTGACTACTCTGACTAAAAGGATGGCGGAAGAGCTTTCTGACTATTTGCGGGAGATGGAAATAAAGACCCATTATCTTCATTCTGAAGTTGAAACCCTGGAGCGGGTAGAAATTCTGAGAGACCTGCGTTTGGGTGTTTATGATGTTGTTGTGGGCATCAATTTGCTCCGAGAAGGGCTGGACTTGCCGGAGGTAAGCCTGGTAGCCATTCTGGATGCTGATAAAGAAGGCTATCTCAGGTCTAAGGAAGCCCTGATTCAGACCATGGGGCGAGCGGCTCGACATGTAGAGGGGCATGTCATCATGTATGCTGATAGTGCGACTACAGCCATGCGGGAGGCTATAGATGAGACTTACCGAAGGCGACAAATTCAGGAAGCCTATAATCGAGAGCACGGTATTACTCCTCAAGGGATAAAGAAAGCAATTAAAGACATTACAGAGCGAGTCAAGGTGGTAGCTGAAGCCCGGGTACCTTACGCACCCGTGTCTATTTCCAAGGAGGAAGTGGTCCGGCTTATTAAAGAGTTGGAAGCCCAAATGAAAAAGGCGGCTAAGAATTTGGAATTCGAAAGAGCTGCTTTACTTCGTGACCGCATTGCTGAATTAAGAAAGGACGAAGAGCTTCTATCACCTATGGTTAAACCGAAATAAGCTGACTTTGCAGTTTAGTTTGAAGTTACCTTGGGATGTTCAAGATTTTGCCAGGGTTCAGAATAAGGTTGGGGTCAAGAGCCTTCTTAATGCTGACCATAGTTTGTATTAAATCCTTGTCCACATTGGCGCTGAGGTAAGCTTTCTTATCAATGCCAATGCCGTGCTCTCCAGATACGGTACCCCCTAATTCTTTGGCAGCCTGATAGATGTCTTTGAAAACGCCAGGCAGTTTTTTGTTCCATTCCTCCCTGTCCATCCCGTGCCCTAATGGATGCAGGTGGACGTTGCCGTCGCCAGCATGTCCGTAGGCGATGATGGGCATGCCGTGTTCAGTGGATATTAGTTTTATACGCTTGACGAAATCAGGTATTCGACTGCGAGGCACCACGGCATCGCCTATTTCCAGGATGCCAAGTCGCTTCATCACTGGGTAGAACTGCTCTCTTGCCTCTAATAATTCTCTCTTAGCTCTCTCGCTGGGAGGTAGAAAAACGTCAATGGCGCCATGCTTCGTGGCTACCTCCTGTATGGCTCGGGCAGCTTCGTGCAGTGCTTCCTGACTATCCGTTTCCAGTATTATCATTAGAAAAGCTGGGTGCTCATGATGGGGGATCTCTTTGCCAGTGTGCTCTCGAACCTTTTCAATGATGTCTCTTTCCATAAATTCTATGCCTGCGGGTAGGTTGCCCAGCCTCAATATCTCCGGTACTGTGTCTATTGCTCCTTCGATACTAGGAAAGGGGATGAAAAGCACTTCTGTCTTAGCCGGCGGTGTGTTTAACCTCAATATGGTTTCGGTGATTATGGCTAAGGTACCCTCAGAGCCTACAAGAAGTTGTGTCAGGTCATAGCCGGTAGTGTATTTTACGAACTTACCTCCCGTTCTGATGATTTGACCGGAGGACAGGACAGCGGTCAGCCCCAGAACAAAGTGTCTGGTTACCCCATATTTCACTGCTCTCATGCCGCCGGCGTTGGTGGCAACAGTGCCACCAACAGTGGCATTAGTTTCGCCCGGGTAAACAGGATAATAAAGCCCGTGTTCCTCGGCGGCTTTATAGAGGTCTGAAAGGGTTACACCGGCTTCAACTACAGCTACGAAATTGTGGGTGTCTATCTCTATGATTTTGTTCATTCGCTCTAAGGAAAGCAGGATACCTCCAAAAATAGGCACGGCACCCCCAACGAGACCAGTGCCTCCTCCTCTGGGAGTAACTGGTATTTTGTGCTCATTAGCAAAAACCATCACCTTGGCAACGGACTCCGTGTCTGTCGGCTTGACTACCACATCGGGCAAGTGAGGTTTGGGGACAGGCATCTCGTCACAGGTATATTTCTCTCGCTCCTCTTCTTGGGTGAGGACATTGGTTTCACCTATTATTTTCTTCAATTTGGCTATTAGTGCAGGCGTAAGTTGACCATATTTGGTGGTCACCGTCTGATGTCTCCTATCTTTTCCTTTTGTATTGCAGCGCCTTATCAGAATACCTCATTGGTGCCTTTATTGTGAGGTGTCTCCAGTAGTTGTCATTTCTTAGAAGAATAGAAGTAGATAGCCTTTTATACTTGGCGGCTCTCTTTTTCCCTGCCGAAGCCTTCTTCTTCGAGTAGTTCCATGAGGCGAGCGGCTCGGGGGTAGCCGATACGCAGGCGGCGCTGTAGGAAAGAAGTAGATATGTACTTATGCTCCTGAGCCAGACGGCGAGCTGCCTCCAACAAAGCATCTGGAGGAACCTCCAGGGTGGTAATAAAGGGGACACCTGCTTCTTCAAACCTGATTGGCGCTAGGTCTGGTCGATACTGGTTGCCCCAGAAACTGACTATTCGTTCAATCTCGGCATCAGTAATGAAGCTACCCTGGAGACGCTTTGGCTTTGTGGCTTCGGTAGGCATGAAGAGCATGTCGCCCCTTCCCAGCAATTTCTCAGCGCCAATAGTGTCGAGGATAGTACGCGAGTCCACCTGAGAAGTAACGGCAAAGCTAATACGGGTTGGGAAATTGGCTTTAATGAGACCGGTGACGACGTCTACAGAAGGTCTCTGGGTAGCCACCACCAGATGGATGCCGGTGGCACGAGCTAACTGGGCTAAGCGACACAAAGTATGTTCTACTTCATCAAAAGCTACCATCATTAAGTCAGCAAGCTCATCAATGATGAGTACTAAATAAGGCATGCTTTCTTCAGGTGGCTTATCCCTATTGTAGCCTTCGATGTTGCGTGCCCCGACCTGGGCGAACTGGCGGTAGCGGTGGTCCATCTCTTGCATAAGCCAGCGCAGGGCTTGTATGGCTTTATCGGTGTCAACAACTACCGGCGCCACCAGGTGAGGAATAGAATTATAAGGAACTAACTCAACGCGTTTCGGGTCGAGCATGATAAACTTCACATCATACGGGGTATTATGGAGAAGCAAGCAGCAGATAGTGGAGTTAAGACAGGCTGTTTTACCACTGCCGGTAGCTCCAGCAATTAGGAGGTGGGGCATTTTGCTGAGGTCGGCAGCCACCGTCTCACCCCCAGCACCTTTACCCAGAGCCAGGGCTAGATTTGACTTGGCTTTTATCTTCTGAAAGACTGAGGTCTCGATAGCACTGCGAAGGTTTACCGTACCGAAAGTGGTGTTGGGGACTTCAATGCCCACCACCGGCTTCCCGGGTACGGGGGCTTCAATCCTGATGGCAGGTGCTGCCAGAGCTAAAGCTAAGTCGTTAGCCAGAGAAGTAATGCGTTCTACCTTAACCCTGGTCTTTGATACTTCTTGCAGACGGACTTTGATTTTGTCATCTTTGTCTCTTTCCCTAATCTCTTTATACTTATGGTCCCAGCCGGGCTCAACACCAAATTGGGTCACTGACGGACCAACATTTATCTGTACTACCTTAGCCTCAACACCGTAGCTGAGTAAGGCTTCTTCAATTAGCTGGGCTCTTTTCTCAATATCAGCCTGGCTCAATTCCACTTCGGTAGGTTTGTCTAAAATGTCAATAGGTGGCAATTGCCAGCCGCCAGCAGCCAGTACTGGTGCTCCTTCTACTTTATGCCGTGCTTCTGCCTTGGCTGTTTCTGGTGCCGCTACCTGGGGAACTTCTTCTTTAACTTCAGCTTCTCTAATTATAGGTGGTTTGCCTTCAGGTTTCGGAGCGGCTCTGCCAGCTTGAAAAGCAAGTCTCCACAGACCTTTAATGCCTCGCCACAGGGCTTTGAAGAACGCGGCTATTGCTCGTCCCACTCCACGAGGGGCTATGAATAAAATGCCAAGGAAAGTAAGACCAACTACTCTGAGGACGCCAATAATACTTGGGCTCCCGATGATGCTTCTACCGACATCGCCTCCCAAGGAATTTCGGCTGACGATGCCGTCTCCGGGAGCAAAGAAGGCAAGAAGTCCCCAGAGAGCAACGGCTAAGGCAACTGCGCCAAGCCACTTGTTCCAGTGTCTAAAGAATGGGGCAAGCTCTCGCTGAACAATTATCCAGATAAAAGCTCCGATGGCTGCGGCAAGCAGGATTAGCCCAGCTCCGAAGAGCCCCAGCATGCCCTCCCAGAGGTTTATTCCCAGACTAACTAAAGGCTTTCGGAACCAGTAGATTAAAGCAGCAATGATAATGAGCAGCAGGAGTCGGCGTACGGGTGGAGAAGAAATGAAGCCCCAGAAACCCTTACCCTTCTTGGCGCGTGGCTTCCGCTCCTCTTTCTCTTTCTTAGGCAAGTCAGTTATACTCCTACGGTTATTGGCAGTATCATAGGGCGGCGTCTGGTCTCGTTGTAGAAGAATTTGGTCAAGGTATCTTTCACCTTAACATTAATAGCTCCCCATTCCGTTGGGCGTTTACCGCTGTGAGTCAAAGCAGCGGCAACTAAGTCTCGCCCTCTTTCCAGCAGCGTTTCGCTTTCTTTGCTGTTTATGAAGCCTCGAGCCACGATATCAGGTCGTCCTACAAGTCTACCTTGCTTCTTGTCCATAGTGATGATGACCACCACCATACCGTCTCGGGAAAGCAATTTTCGATCCCGAAGGACGACACTGTCTAAGTCACCGACAATGAGACCATCCACATAGACATTACCCAGAGGTAGCTTTCCAGCCTTTCGAGCAGTATCAGAGGTAAGTTCTAGGATGTCACCATCCTCCAGAATGAAGACGTTATTCTCTGGCATACCGGTAGACTTAGCCAACTGGGCATGCAGACTCAAATGGCGATACTCGCCGTGGATGGGCACAAAGAACTTTGGCTTTACCAGAGTAAGCAGGAGTTTTAATTCTTCCTGGCTGCCATGTCCATGGACATGGACTTGAGCTAATTTCTCATAGATTACCTGTGCTCCCTGGCGGAACAGGTTATCTATGGTGCGGTTGACCAGGGCTTCATTGCCGGGAACAGGGGTTGCTGACATTACTACTGTGTCTCCGGGGACAATATGGATTTCGCTGCGCTCTCTGTTAGCAATACGGACTAAAGCTGACGTCGGTTCCCCCTGGCTGCCAGTAGTTAATAAAACTATCTGTCTATGCGGTAAGCGGCGCAGTTCATCAACTTGACATAGAGTACCAGGTGGGATGTGGAGGTAACCTAACTCTGTGGCTATGCGTGTTGTGTCTTTCAGACTGCGCCCGATGATAGAGACTCGCTTGTGGTATTTAACGGCAGCGTCAATCACCTGCTGGACTCGGGAAATCAACGACGAGAAGGTGGTGACAATCACTCTTCCGGTAGCCTGTGCCATAATCTGTTCCAGAGTTTCCCCGACGACCTTTTCCGAAGGTGTGTATCCGGACAGTTCGGCATAAGTAGAATCGGAAAGAAGCATAAGGACTCCCTCTGTGCCTATTTGTGCTAAGCGTGATAGATTGGTGACCTTACCATCTACAGGGGTATAGTCAAGTTTGAAATCGCCGCTATTGACCACGGTGCCCACCGGGGTACGGATAATAAGAGCTGTAGAATCAGGAATACTGTGACAGACAGGCAGGAACTCAATCCTGAAGCTGCCTAAAGTAATCCTGTTCCCAGCTCTGACTGACCTTAGTATGGGTTTTCCCCTAAAACGGTGCTCTTTCAACTTTACTGAAATAAGCCCCAGTGTGAGCCTGGTGGCATAAATGGGCACATTGAGCTGTCGCAGGATATAAGGTAAAGCGCCGATATGGTCCTCGTGACCGTGGGTGATAACTATACCCCTTATCTTCTCTCGATTTTCTAGAAGATAGCTTGTGTCGGGGATGACCAGGTCAATCCCCAGCATCTCCTGTTCCGGGAACATGAGCCCAGCATCAATGACAATAATGTCATTTTCATACTCCAAGAGCATCATGTTTTTACCGATTTCGCCTAATCCGCCTAAGGGGATGAATCTTAACTTATGCCTGTCCATTTTACTCACCTAAACGAAAGCTTAATTGCCGGGGTTCAGTGCCTGCTTCAGCTATTTTTTCTGCCTGGGCTAATATCTCGGGTATCTTGTGCATGTCAGCTTCGATGATTTTGCGCAGGCTACCTTGGTGGAGAGCGGCGGCAGGATGGTACATAGCATAGTAGATAACATCATTTTGTCTTTTAGCCTTGCCGTGGACCTTGCTGATGCTTTCCCCGGGGAAGTATCTTGCCAGCGAATAGCGTCCTAAGGTGATAATCATTTTGGGGTGAACCAGTTCTATCTGGCGGTCAAGCCATTTACAGCAGCTTTGTATCTCTCCGGGCAAAGGGTCACGGTTTCCCGGCGGGCGACACTTGATAACATTAGCTATATATACTTGCTCCCGCTTCAGACCGATAGCAGCCAGCAGCTGTTCCAGGTATTGTCCTGCGGGTCCGACAAAGGGGCGTCCCTGCTGGTCTTCATGCCAGCCAGGAGCTTCACCTATAAAGAAGAGGCTGGCGTTTTCGGCTCCTTCTCCGGGCACTACTCGTGTCCGGGACTTGGCTAACTCACAAATCTGGCAGTGTTCAATCTCCTGGTAGAGTTGCTTGAGTGCCGACATTAAGGCAATGATAGCATAGCCCCTATTGCTGGTCAATTTGCGTAGCTTGACCCTGAGGCGATGCAATGATATACTTACACAATGTTTTTTGAGAAACAGGAGGAATAATAAATGAGAGTGTTAGCCCCACCAGTCACCTTAATGGATGTCGCCTTCCCCAGAAAAGGGCTGCTGAGAGATGCAGCTCTAATAGTTGGTTTTAGCTGTCTTACTGCCCTTAGTGCTCAAATAAGCTTCTGGATTGGTCCCGTACCCATCACCGGTCAGACCTTCGCCGTTCTTCTATCAGGTCTTCTTCTGGGAAGTCTTCGTGGTGCTCTGAGCCAGTTGACTTACCTAGCTATCGGTCTTACTGGCATTCCTTACTGGTTTGCTTTAGGTGGAGCCCCGGGCATTGCCCGCTTACTCGGTCCTACTGGCGGTTATCTCATAGGTTTTGTGGCTGTCGCCTTTGTAGTCGGTTGGTTAGCCGAGAGGGGTTGGGACCGAAAGATAGGCACGGCTGCCTTAGCCATGCTGATTGGCAATGCGGTTCTTTATGTCTTTGGCTTACCCTGGCTGAGCAGGTTCGTTCCTGAAAATACTGTGCTTCAGGTCGGTCTTTATCCCTTTATCCCTGGCGATTTGCTTAAACTGACCCTGGCAGCCTTAGCTTTACCTTCGACGTGGTATTTCGTAAATCGAGCCAGGAAATAAGGCTGAAGCTCTGGGGACATTTATAAGACAATTTCAGGTGGGTTTTCTCATTTGGAAGTTACCTGGTTAGGACATTCTTGTTTTCGCCTTAAAGGCAAAGAAGCTACGGTTATCACTGACCCCTGCCACCCTGATTATGGTTACTCTTTGCCCAAGCTCCAAGCCGACATAGTTACTCTCAGTCATTCCCATCCTGGACATTGCTATGTGGAGGGCATTGGTGGCAATCCAAAGATAATCAAAGGTCCCGGGGAGTATGAGGTCAAAGGGGTCTTCATTACTGGTGCGGCTACTTTTCATGATGCGGAACGAGGTGAGAAAAGAGGCAAGAACACCGTCTATATTTTAGAAATGGATGGCATAACCCTGTGCCATTTAGGCGACCTGGGTCATTTACCGGCTCCCGAATTAATGGCGGAGATGGGTGATATCCAGGTTTTAATGCTACCGGTGGGTGGGGTTTCTACTTTTGCTGTCTCGGTAGCTGTGGAATTCGTGAAGCATATTACCCCCCGGATTGCCCTTCCCATGCATTATAAGACACCTAAGTCTACCAAAGAACTGGAGCCGGTGGACAGATTTATTAAGGAACTCGGCGTCAAGCAGGTGACCTCTTCAGTCAAGCTTTCTGTGACTCGCACGAACCTGCCCATTGATACTCAGATTGTAGTCCTGGATTATCCTCAGAACTGAAATCTACCTTTTGACAAAGTCAAAGCCAAAGTCATAAAATGGGCTTTGGCATGGGTTTGTCTAAGTCACTCTATGAGCTGCAGCAAATTGACCTTGAACTTCAAAGAAAGCAACAACTTTTAGATGAGACTGAACGCAATCTGGGAGAGAGTGAAGCTTTAATCGAGGCAAGAGCTCAGTTTGCCTCCCTCAAGAGTCACTTAGCCGGAGTTGAGACCAAACAAAAGGATGCCGATTGGGAAGTAGAAGACTTAGCAAATAAGGTCAAGCAGCTTAAAGATAAACTTTACGGTGGCACGGTAAAGAACCCCAAAGAGCTGGTCAGCCTTGAGCATGAAAGGGAAATCCTCCAGAAGCAGTTAAGGGAAAAGGAGGATGCTTTACTCGATTTGATGGCTGAAGCCGAATCAACTCGAGATAAGCTCCGTCAGGGCTCGCAGAGCCTGAAAGAAACGGAAAGCAAATGGCGGCAGGAGCAGGAAGTCCTGTTGCAGAAGCAGGCTCAACTGAAGAAAGAGCTAACTGAGTTGAACCACAGACGAGATATACTATTTGCTCAGCTTGACCCCTCGTCTGCTCAGCTTTACGAACAGGTCAAATCAATGAAGGGGCAGGCTGTAGTTAGGGTGGAGCAGGGGAGGTGCCAGGGGTGTCGTATTACTTTAGCGGTGAGTGAATGGCAACGAGTCCGCACTGGTGTTATTGTCCACTGCAGCAATTGCGGCAGGATACTACATTTAGAGTAAAAGCCGAAACTTAAATGCGCCTCAAGATTTACACTGACGGAGCTTCTTCTGGTAATCCCGGACCAGCAGCCATTGGTGTTAGCATCAAGGATGAAAATGGCAGGAAGCTAACCAACTTTTCCCGCTATATAGGTATAACCACCAATAACCAGGCTGAGTATCGAGCCGTCATCGCCGCTCTGGAAACAGCCGTAAAATTTAAGCCCACAGGAGTCACTCTCCATCTTGACTCGGAACTTGCCGTCAGACAGTTGACCGGTGTTTACCGGCTGAAGAGTCCTTCCATAAAGACTTTAGCCCTGCAAGCTCGAAAGCTGATGAAAAAGTTCCCCCATTTGACCATCGTCCACATTAACGGCTCCGAAAACAAGGAAGCCCATAGATTAGCCCAGGCTGCGCTGAAGAGGGTGGGGTAGAGTTGTTGTGGGGTAACAAAATGGCTTGTATTTTATTTCTTAGGGCCAGTAAGTCTGTAGCCGGGCTATAATAGACCTGACGGGTTCCGGTGAGGCGCCATAATCTGGCTGGGGAGCTTTGACTGCCCCGACAATCAG
>Ga0129297_10001594_pt1 | contig 11509 bp, 10 predicted proteins | sample I18A1metaG_FD_94708 | JGI IMG/M metagenome (GOLD analysis project Ga0129297, IMG submission 94708) | Lake sediment bacterial and archeal communities from Gulf of Boni, Indonesia to study Microbial Dark Matter (Phase II) - ​I18A1 metaG | ecosystem: Environmental > Aquatic > Freshwater > Lake >... | reverse complement strand
TCTTTGCACTGCTTCAGTCTCAAGTTCACCATAGGGCATTGGGTGACGAACTACAATCACCTTCTTTCCGTGGGCTTTGAGAACCCTTGATACCGCTCTGGAAACCGTGCTCTTTCCCGCTCCAGTCCTGACCGCACAGACAGACACGACTGGGACAGCGGCCTTCAGCATGGTACTCTTGGGCCCCATGAGCAGGAAGTCTGGGCCATTGGCGCCGACCAGAGACGCCTTGTCCATCACGTCCTCGTCGGATAGATCACTATAGGCGAGATTGACAAGTTCCACATCCTTCTCTTTGATCAGCCTCGGAAGCTGTTCCTCTGGCACGATCTGGATTCCTTTTGGATACAGTGGCCCCGCAAGACTTGGGGGGTATGTTCTCTGTTCAATTCCGGGAATCTGCGACGCGGTGAAAGCAACGACCTCATACTCCGGTCTTTTCCTGAAGAACACGTTGAAGTTGTGAAAGTCTCTCCCGGCCGCTCCCATTATGATAGTTCTTGTTCTGCGCGGCAACTCTGACCCTCATGGTGGGTTGAACTAGCCGGCTGCAACAAACCTATATCTCTTCCATGATGCGCGGAGCTCGAGCTCCGATGGTAGATAGCGTCTCGAGGATACCAGTACGTCTCGTGCTTGAGGACAGAAGGCACGCCGACGCGGAGTTGATACGGTTCCAGGCGCCCAGGACCACTGATGCTCTGCTGAAACGACTACCCGTTGAGGGCAGAATAGCCCGCTGGAAGGATGAGGTATACTTTGAGGCAGGGATCACGATGGGGCCTGAGAAACCTAAGTCCAAGGTCGAGACCGGAACGATTGCCTTCTGGCCGATGGGTTCAGCGATCTGCGTCTTCTACGGACAGACTCAGCCGTATAGTCCGGTCAACATCGTGGGAGTGGTCAGGAGCGGAATCGAGATCTTTAGGGACGCAGCAGCGGGAACCAAGATCCGCATGGAAAGGGCCTAGGCGGCGGCCATCCGGTAGATCCGTATTCTGGCGTTTCCGCCAACGGCTGTGACCAGCCGTTTTCTCTCCAATTCCTCCAGCATGTCCTTGGCGACGCTTATTCGCAGATTGAATTGAGAGGCAAGTGCATATGGAGTGATGGCTCCCATCTTTGAGAGTTCGGAAAGGAATCGAGTATCCTCTAGGTTCGGAAGATCAACTCCACGCGATTTCTTCTCTGCCGAAGGCTTGCCTTTCTGCTTCTTCGCCGGCTCGGGTTTCTTGTCCTGTTGGACCTGAGTCTTTTCCATCTGTGCTAGGCTCTTCTTCTTCGCTCCGCCCAATTCGATCACTTGCGTCCCAAAGCAAGACGAGTTCAATAAATTCTTTCCGTCCTAACGATGAATCAATGAGAAAGAGTCATATCAGATCCCTCGAATACTCATCGGCCTGCGGAGTTCTCGGTTTTGAAGCTGGTAACGGTCAAGCTCCCTGAAGCTATCCTCGAGGGACTAGACGAGCTGGTCAAGGCGGGAATGTACCAAAGTAGGAGCGCCGCAATAAGGGCTGCCGTCCGTGACATGCTCAAGAAGGAACTTTGGAGAACTGAGGAGACCTAGTCGATCGCCGCCACAGACCTGCGCAGGTTTTCTGCCGATCGCGCGGGATCATCGCTTTCGTATATGGATCTGCCGACGATAGCGTATCTTGCCCCTGCGACGAGTGCTCCGCTCAGACTTCCGCCTTGGACGCCGATTCCAGGAGAGAATATGGGAATATCATCACGCAGAATTGAGCGAACCCTGACAATGGTCTCTGGGAAGGTTGCTGCGACGATCGCGCCGTCTGCTCCCCACTGCAGAGCCCTTTCGGCGAACACTTCAAACTGGGCTCTTCTCTCTCCTGTCTTTTCATCGATGACAGTCTGACCGTAGCCCTCGCTCGCTCCCTTATGACTCATATGTACAAGCAAGATTACTCCGTTCTGTTTCGACCTCGCGAGTCGAAAGACTGGCTCCAGCCCGTCCCTGTATCCTACGAAGGGGCTCGCCGTGACCGCGTCAAATCCAGCTGAGAAATACTCGGAAGCGATAAACTCGTTTGTGTGGCCGATATCGTTGATCTTCACGTCCATAATTGCAGGAATCTCACGTTCATGAATTTCACCAACTAGCTTTTCTACCCGATCATACAGCCCCAGGGGAAGTACCAACTGACGATTGATCTTCACAGCACACAGGAAACGAGAAACCGATCCAATCAACTTGAGACTGTGTTTGAAGAGATCTTCCCTATCCTTCTTCGTAGGGTCGAGCGCTAGGACGATTGGAGACTTGTTCCGTGCTGCAGCGGCCTCGATGAATTTCTTGAAGCCCAACGCATCTCACGCGAGCAAGAAGAGATTCCGTCCGGGCATCGTAGATAGGCTATAGCTCTTGCAGGAAGTTGTCGAATGCCTAGGGAAATATCGGAAAGTTCTTGACGTTAACGATCTTTGCGTAAAAGCCTTTGGCGTCAGATGTGTTGCTCGTGTACTCTACCTTCTCTCCCGCGGGCTTCGATGCGATGTATTTGATGAATACTGACGGAGGCGGTTTCTCTTGGACAACGTAGAAGAAGACTGGCAGCGCGTCCGCCTCGTAGTAGTGTTCAAACGGTATGCACGTGCCGACTATGTGCTTGCCATTGCGGACGAAGTGCCAGAGCGGGAAGACCGTGCCCTCGCGCATGGACAGCGGAACAAGCGTTCGCATGATTGAGTTAATGTTTTCGACCTCAGCCAGCATAGGCGCAGGCGGGGACGGAAACTGCCCGTCCAAGCACTCAAGGAATTCCTTGGGCAAGCTCTTGACCTCAACGAATGAGCCGTACCGGTATCTGCTGTCATCAGCGTCATCTGTGAACATCCATTCCTCCCCCTTCATCGAGTCACTCTTGTACGCAAGGAAAGGTCTCGGCGGAGAATCGGCGTAGGTGTAAGCAAGTATCGGAAGGTCACCGTCCCAGTACATGTACGCGGTGAACATGCCGAGCACATGTTTCTCCTTGTGCTTCAGGTGCCAAAGGATCTGCGAACCTTCAGTTAGAGCAAGCGCCAGCCTTGAGAAGTTGAGCAGATCATTGACCTCAACGGGTACAGGGGGTTTTATCGAATTCAAGAAGGATGCTTCCTTCACATCGTAGAACAAAGTTGCAGTAGTTAAGTTTGCTGCGATTCGCGTTGCCTTCAGGATTGGCCACAGCCCTGAAAGAGCGAAAGCTTTCGAGACGGACAGGGAGGATCCGCGCAAAGGCTGACTCATCTGCTGCGAGAAATCCTTGTATGATGCCAGCGCTGGGTCATACCGGGGACCATGAGGTCGGTCGCTAGGCGGGCAACTAAGATCGGGTGTTGTGGCTTCCCGACCCGGCACAGCGAGTATTATCAGCTCTTCCGCGTCGTGGAACTGCAGAGCACATTCTACAACCTCCCCAAAAGCCGTACAGCCGAGCGCTGGAGAAACGAAGCGGGATCGGACTTTGAGTTTTGTATGAAAGCATGGCAGGTGATCACGCACCCGGCCACGAGCCCGACCTGGCGGCGAATCAGCAGACTGAGCATGCCACGCAAGAGAACTAGGTACGGTCATCTGCGGCCGACCCGCGAGAACTTTGACGCGTGGGATAAGACACTCGAAATCTGTAGGATCCTGAATGTGAGCGTCTGCCTCATCCAGTGTCCTCCAAGCTTCGGTCTCTCGCGAACAAATATCGATAACGCTCGCCGGTTCTTCGGAGAAATTGATAGGGGGAACGCCAAGCTTGCGTGGGAACCGAGGGGGAACTGGAAAGAGCACCCAGTCGAAATCAAGAAGCTTTGCGAGAAGCTTGACCTCATCCACGCGGTGGATATTCTAAGATCCGAGCCGGTCGTGGAAACGGAAACTTGCTACTTTCGTCTGCACGGCCTTGGAGCCAGAGAGTTGAACTACAGGTACAATTACACCGCGAAAGACCTAGAGCGGCTACGAGGAGCCGCGCTTAGAACTCTGGGCAGAGGCGCCGAGCAAGTTTTCATAATGTTCAACAACCTTAGTATGCTTGAGAACGCGAGGAGCTTCACTGAGATGATGTGTGCGAGTCGGAAAGAGCCCAATTCCTAGCGAAACAGATCCTGTCTGGAAGGTCTTACTAGTTGCCCCGCGCTTCCGCGTCCTCGACGATACCGGTAGCCTCGGACGATCGCTACCGGAACCCCGTCTGACTTGTTCATGACAAGCTCGGCCGCGCTTGCAAGCTCATCTGCTACGGCGATCATTGTCACTGAGAGCTCATATCCGAACATATCCTTCGTTCCCCGATAGTCCGTCCAAGGTCTCATCCCCGACAGGCCAATCGCAACGTTGGCCTGTCCGATCCTCCAAGGTCTCCCGAACGTATCCGAAACTATGACGGCAACTTCTTTGCCGGCGATTCCTTTGATCTGTGCCCGAATTCGTCGTGCAGACCGGTCCGGATCTCGCGGCAGTAGCGAGACGACGTCTTCTCCCTCAACGTTTGACTTGTCTACGCCTGCGTTTGCGCATACTAGCCCATGTCGAGTCTGGGCGATCAAGTGACTGCCTCGTCGCCTCACCACGCGTCTCGTCTCGCGCAGAATGACCTCAACATGCCGAGGATCCTTCCTCATCGACCTCGCCAATGCCTTCGCTGTCCCAGATGGTTTCACGTTGTGCAGCGAGAGAATGCGTGCTTCCGCTTTCGAGACAATCTTTTGGGCGATGACAATCACATCGCCGTTCCTCAGGCTGAAATGCTGCTTCTTTGCAGCGCTAATGATCGTCCTCGCAAGGTGGTCTCCCGCCCTAATGTTTGGGATGTGCCTCAGACCAACGATCATGACAGGACCTTGCCTCAAGGCATCTCCCACCATTCGAATTGCTGTCCTAGGTCGAACCTTGGAAGAAGGTCTCAAGTTTCTTGACGCCGACTAGGTCCTCGAATTCAACTCCAAGCGCATCGAGGACCTGCTCGAAGGTCGAGTGGAGATAGTCCATATACTTCTGGATATCTACCTCATCCACGCTCGCTAACTGTACTGGTTTGACCCCTGGTTCACCGAGAACTTTGACAAAGGCTATCAACTCGCCCGACTTGACCTCGATGCCTTCATGTTCAAGTTGCTTTGCAGCTTTGACGTGCTGAGGAGTCGTCTTTGTGTACCTTCCCGTTTCGCGTCCCATCATTACTGAGAACGCCAATTCTTCGATCTTGTATTCACGGTTTCGCAGCTTGACGTAGCACTCCTTCACGATCTCTGTTATTCTCGCCTTGGCGTTCTCGAATTCCTCAGGAGACTTCACATCGCTGAGTATTCTCACCATGTCGTAGAAGGCTCTCGTCAGAAACTCTGGAATATGTCGTTTCTTTCCCGTCAGGCCTTTGATATCCACGTTTCCGTCGGGCTTGACACCGAGGTAGTTCTTCTTTCGAGAACTCAAGGCCAAGTAACGGTAGTTCTTGTCGATCTCAAGCTCCATCTTAAGCGATGACTTGGACCAGTCAACTAGCTTCTTGAGCAGCTTCGGGTCGGGGCTCTCAAGGAAGAGTGAATCCGTGTCACCGTATAGTACATTGATCCCGAGTTCACCTGCCGTTTTCAGCGTCTCTGAGATCGCATATCTCCCAATCGCCGCAGTCGCCTCAGCCACAGGCGGACAATACAGGGCAAACCTGTCCGCTCCAAAGACGCCATAACTTTGGCCGATCCAGCCAAATTTTCCGTTGCGACCAGCATAGATGGTGTGGTTGTCCTGAGCGGTAACACAGTAGACATCGAGTCCAGCTACAGGTACTGTTCTGAAGTTGCGGCTTGCAACTACATGGTGACTTCTACCATGCATCTTGATCCTATAGATCGGGCTACTGCCTCGCAACAGTTCAGTTTTCGTCGATGTTTCTATTCCGAGCGTGAAGGCCAAGTGCCGGAAGTCTTTTGCAAGATGACCGGAGACGGTGGAGTAGTATCCTCTCTTGATGTTGCCGTCGCCAAGCATCATTGTCCTCAGTAGTATCTTTCTGAACTCTACCGGGGCTGAAAAAACGAAGCAAGGCAGATGCTTGTCGTGGCTCCCGGTTCCACAGTTGTCGCGAAGAAAGTCCGCGACTATCTTCGAGCTGAAGGCCATACCGTTTTGCCAGGTCTTGGGTCTGAGTCCCAGTCTTGAGATCGTCGATGTAATGCGTTTGCGGTTCGAGCGGTGCCTTGGGTGCTGTGAGATCGTAATTCTTGCGAACCTGTATCCCCTCTTGCTCTTACCCATCTGAATGCTCCCTTCAGTCACGTACCAGCCGATTAGCTCATACAGCGACAGCGGATCGAAAGACCATGGCCCTCGGCTCCCATGCTCTTCGAAGTTACTAACGTACAGGATGCAATCATGCATCGTCTCAAACGCGTCGGGCGATTCAGCGATAGACTCGATTACGGCTTTGCTGGTCCTGTAGTGACGGCCCACTTTGCTGTGAGTCAGCCTGTCCGTGAAGGGGTAATGGGAGAACCTTGAGCTCCGAGAGAATCTTCGGTCCCACGGCCGGTTCGGTTTTATCACGATAAGGCGCTCATCGCTCGGAACGTGGGACCAGAGACTGATCCGCGTGTAACCCCCTCCATCCTTGGCCGAAGAGTCAACTTTCGAGTGACGAAACAGGTACCGCCTACCGGGACGTGAAGCCTCAAGGATAGCAGTCCGCTTCGAGAACACTATGCCTGCTTTTCCCGATTGGCATTTTCGCCGTCCAATAAACAACTCATGGTTCTCCGTCACCCTCCAGTCAACGTGGCGACTGGTGATCCCAACAAGTGGGCCATCATAGACGAAGTGTTGACACTCGACAATCGGTCTTACCTCTACTTTCCCAGTTTTCTCGTTAAGTGTGTAGATCTCGTCGCCGACCTTCAGATCCGTTATCTTGCGTTTGCCGAAAGGTGTGAGAACCTCAGTGTCGCCGGTGAAACATGCGTTTAGAACTACTTTCAGGGCGTCTGCAACGACTTTGTACCAGCTGAGTTGGGTCTTAGGTAGGGAGGTATCCTTCGATCGAGGCTTGTACCAGCTCACCCGAAGATCTCTTAGTGAACCAATCAAGAGGCTCTCGAGAGCCCTAGTCTTTTTGCATGCCCAGTGTGGTGTTCCTGGGATTAGGTTGCGCCTGCACTCGTCGTCTGTGTGGGGGCAGCGGACGGTCTCGTATCCGAGGTTCCAGTTCTTGATGATCGAAGGATACAGCGATGCGAAGTCGAGGACCGAGACGTTGAAATGGACGCCTGGCTGAGGCTCCACAACGATTGCGCCTTTGTATTTCTTGCCCTTTATCGCAGCCTCGGTTGTGGTGCCGCCTTTGAGCTCTTGGATCTCGTCTGCTCGCGGGATGAAGTAGCTCCGCTTTCGGTGATGGCAGTACATTATGCTCCTGATCCAGCCTGAGACTCCCTGTCGGGACACGTCTTCCAAACTCATGTAGCTGATTCGGGAGAGCGCCGTGATGAGCTTCATTACGAGATCGTCATCAAACTTCGTCAATTCCAAAGTGATTTCGGCATCATTGAGGCAGTATGTGGCAAGCTCGCCGTAATCCAGCTCAGACACAGGCGCCGATGTCCCGATCTTCCCTATTCCGAGTATTGCATCACTAACCTCGCCAAGAGTGTTCTCACGATATCTTTGACCGAACGCGTAGACCTGTATTGACCTATTGAAGAAGAACTTGTAGAGATCTATGTGAACGCCGTGCCGCAGGTATGCGACATCACGCCCCATCTCAATCGGGATCTCATCCTTTGTGAGACCTAGATTCTGCGCACGATGATACAAATACGTCAGGTCGAAGTCATCACCATTGAAGGTAAGGATGACGGGGTACGTAACCAAGCCCGTGAACAATTCGGCAAGAAGCTCTTTCTCGGTTTCGTAGAACTCCACTGATGCGTTCTGGGGCAGTGGGATATCCCCCTGCTTCTTGCTCTTTTTCTCTAAGATGAAGACGCGCCTGTGACCGTCTGACCCTGCGAGGCTGGCGCAGATCACTTCCTGGTCAGCAGCTTCCGGGTCAGGTATCCTCGTAGCTACCGGTGAGAACACCTCAGTGTCAACGGCTGCTCGCAGATATGTTGGCACTGGGCACTCGAGAAGACGCATCCACTCAAGCGCAAGTCTGCGATATTCATCTGTTTCCCCTTGAAGCAGTCGCTCAACTTGAACCGTCGCTTCGCGGGGAAGTGAGAACGTTATTGGTTTGAGTTGTCCCGATTTCACTTCATACAGCATTCCGGGCTCAAGGTTGTTATCGTAGATGTAGTTCTCTACGTACTTTATATCGGCCTCCCACGCGCGAACGGTATCTCTTATCGAGCCGACCGGTTTTCCTCCTATCGTCAGCGGGTCTTTGGCAACGATTTCGGTTCGTGTGGTTGACTCGCAACGTAGCGCGTCGTACTTCTTGACTCTTTGGAACTTATCGAATCCTGGATTCTTGGTGATAGCGTCGTTCTTCGAGAGTTCCTCCGTAGGCTTGTCGGAGAAACAGTAGGGCTTGTGGCCGGTGGTGTCGTACCATTCATAGATTCGATGACTCTTCGGCTCATAGAGGCGGAGATAGCAGGCTCGTTTCTCACCGTCATAGCCGATCGAGACGAAGTAAGACGGGGGAATCTCCGGCGGAGCAGCTGGAATCCCCAACTGAGCCGCCCTCTCGATAGATCGCCTCTCCGGTTGGGCCGCGTGCACGGGAGGGATATACCGATCGAGCGTCTGCATCCGGTGAAGAGCTCCAGCTACTTGGGATTCGACTCAGGTAGAAAGGATTTTTGTGTCTATTGTTGCCTCGGAGTTTCGGTTCTTACGAGCGCCGGATTCTCTCACTTGACTCATGTCCGGGTTCTCACTCCAGAAAGTTGGCATCGTATGTGGGAATCGGTCATAGGTTTGCCACAGAACACGCACTCCCCGTACAATGTCTCATTGCGTTCGCAACCACACACAGAAATAACACTCGTGACGAAACCAGTCCAGGACTGGTAGCCTGGTTCCACTTACAAGGTGATGAGAGTAGTGCGAGACGCTGTCGCTTTGGCGATCGAAGCTCTAAGCTGGATGGAGCACGAAGGGCTTAGCGAACGGGCTGCGTTCGCAAGAGCGGCAAAACAACTCCAAATCACTGGAACTGATCAGCTGAGAATTGCTCAGATGCTTGTACTCGAGACTACACGTCGCAGAAACTTCATAGACTATCTCATCGAAAGAGTCGCCGGTGGCCACTCTAACCTAAGTTCCATGCCGCATGGCTTGATGAGCTTTCTCAGGATGTTCTGCTATTGGACGAAGTTTCGCGAAATGAGGCGTGGCGATATCGTTCGTATTCTGCGGGCAGCACGCTCGGCGCTCGGCTGGATGGATCTCCATCCAATTGAGCTGGTTTTCGGGCGAATCCTTGCCATAGACCCGGCCGAAGCCGTGGCAGAGCTCACATCTGATAGAACCCTAGCCCTAACTCTTTTTCACCCGGCCTGGTTCGCGTCTAGCGCTGGCGTTTTGCTCGGCCGATCTGGGGCCGTGAAGCTGATGAGGCGAAATCTACGTCCGGCTCTCTCTTACATTCGGATCAACACGCTGCGCGGAAATGAAGAGAAATGTCTCCGCGAAATCGAGAGAGAGGGAATAGAAGTCAAGCCTGTCGAGCATCTTCCGTTTACGTTCCAAGTCATATCCTCAAAGCGTCCGATTCCACGAACAGAAGCCTACAGACGCGGAAGAGTGACGATTCAGGACAAGGCGAGTATCCTTGCGAGCGTGGTGGCGGCGCCGCGTCCTGGAGATTTGGTGCTCGATGTCTGTGCTGCTCCCGGCGCGAAGACCGCGCACTTGGCTGAACTGATGCAGAATAAAGGCGCGATCTGTTCGATCGACCGGTCTGCCCTTAGGATGTCTCTCCTGAGGCGGGAGATGCCGCGGCTCGGTGTGGAGATCGTCCACCCTCTGCTGGCGGACGCTAGCAAACCCCTTGCCATGAAAATGGACGCTGACGTTGCCGTTGTCGACCCTCCGTGCAGCAACACCGGGACGTTTTGGAAGACACCGTCTGTGAAGTGGAGGGTGACGCCGGAACGGACAGCTCGACTTGCAGCCACTCAATCGGCAATGCTGGAAAATGCGTCCCGCCTTGTTCGCGTAGGGGGGACGCTCCTCTATAGCACCTGTACTATCCTTCCGGAAGAGAATGAACAAGTCGTCACACGGTTCCTCCGTCTCAACCCGGACTTCCAGGCCGTCGACTCGGTGCCGAAAATAGGCATGCCCGGTCTCTACGGATCGGATACCAGCCAGCGGCTGTACCCACACGTGCACGATTGCAACGGTCACTTCCTCTCAAAGATGAGGAGGACTGGCTGAGTCTACTTCGTCTCCCTCTTCGTTCTTTCGGACTCTGCCGCGCAGATGGCTTCAAAGAGTATCTTTGCCGCGAGAGCTGCAGTGATCCCGGTGTCATAGTGCGGCGACACCTCAACCAAATCTATACCCATCAACCTTTCATCGCAGACTCGCGTCAGAATGGTCAAGCAGAGATCAGGCGACATCCCATCAGGCTCGGGGTTCCCGACCCCGGGTGCGAACCCAGGATCGAGTACGTCTATGTCTATCGTGATGTACAGTTTCTGGAAATCAGAAACCGCTCCGCGAATAAGACGCGCGGCCTCTCTTACACTTTGACGCCTGAGATCGTACATCGAGAAGCTCTTGACGTGGTTGTCTTTCAGGAAGCGAAGCTCTTCCTTGCAGAGCGCTCTCAGCCCAACGTGCACGACCTTTTCAGGGCCGAGGTGATCGATTATCCTCCTCATGCATGTGGCGTGCATTACCTTCTGGCCCATGTATTCGTCCCTCATGTCTGCGTGAGCGTCCAAACACAGGACGCCGATATCCTTAGGAAACGAGCGGACTATTCCAAATGAGATCGTATGCTCGCCTCCAAGGGTCACTGGAACCCTAGAAGCTCCAACGATCTCACTCTCGACCGCGGATAGGCGATGCAGGCTCTCTTCGACATCGTCCACGACATGCAGATCACCGATGTCGCAGATCTGAGCGTCCTCCAGATCGAACCTCGAACGGACACTGTAGGTCTCGATGTTCAGCGAGGCTTCTCGTATAGCTGAGGGACCAAACTTCGAACCGGCGCGGTAGGTACTAGTCTTGTCAAATGGTACACCGACAACAGCAAATCTTGCTTCGTTGAAAGGTTTCCCGAATCCCGAAAAGATCTGGGAGGGAGAGACATGCAATCGGATCTGATCCGGAGTCGACAATGGACGCCCGTCCACTAGAGTACTGCTTTGTAGATGACTTGCGATTGATTATCTGCTTTATCATGGTCTAAGGGATGTCGCCGGCGTGTCTCAAGGAGAGCCGGAGTGTCAGATCACGATTATTATGACACAGATAAGAATAATGATCCCAAACTCTCACTATATGAGAGCCGAGGCCAAGGGTCGTGTCGGGACGGGCGGAGCGGGAGTGGCTATA
>Ga0129297_10001593_pt1 | contig 11509 bp, 11 predicted proteins | sample I18A1metaG_FD_94708 | JGI IMG/M metagenome (GOLD analysis project Ga0129297, IMG submission 94708) | Lake sediment bacterial and archeal communities from Gulf of Boni, Indonesia to study Microbial Dark Matter (Phase II) - ​I18A1 metaG | ecosystem: Environmental > Aquatic > Freshwater > Lake >... | reverse complement strand
TGACCATGCAGCTCTCTTGCAGAGACTGTGGCTATGTCCTCCAACGGCTGGGAATTAGGCTAGGGAAGCTGGAAATAAAGACCTGAGGGAGCCAAATGTCACCATCATGGGAAGCACTTATTCCTCGTCCTAGAAGTAGATTCCTGAGGGCACGTTGTGCCGAGTGTGGAAACGAGCAGATCCTATTCGATTCTGCAACAATAGAAGTGCATTGCAACGTATGCGGAAACTTATTGGCTGAACCGACAGGCGGAAAAGCGAAGATAAAGGGTGAGATTGCAGGTATACTAGAATGAATGGTTAACACCCATCGTATAGGGGAGGGTAGGTAAGCACCCAGAGGGGATGAAAAACGTCAAAAGAAGCAAAGAAGCCCGATTGGCCAGAGAGCGGAGACTTAGTTGTAGCAACAATACAGCGGATAGTTCCCTACGGTGCCTATGTTACTCTTGACGACTATAGCGACAAAGAGGGACTTTTACACATCTCTGAGGTCGCTTCTACTTGGATCCGAAATATTCGCAACCACGTTAGAGAAGGACAGAAAGTTGTTCTGAAGGTTCTCAGAATAGATATGCAAAAGGGACAGGTAGACTTGTCACTTAGACAAGTCAGTGGACGTGAAAGAAAGGCAAGGATGCTCTATTGGAAGAGAGAGAAGAGAGCCAAGGGACTACTGAAGATGATTGCTGAGAAACATGGCTTGACTTTAGAGGAGATCAATGAGAAGGTAGGTTCAAAGATAGAGGACTACTTTGATGGACTCTATAACGGATTCGAAGAATCTGTCGAGAAAGGAGAGAAGGTACTCATAGATGCGGGCATTGAAGAGAGCTTTGCCACAGAGGTAGCGTCGGTAGCGAGGGCAAAAATCAAAGTGCCGAGAGTTGAGGTTAAGGGAATTCTGGAGCTTTCCTGTACGAAGCCAAACGGGGTAAAAGTTATCCGAGAAGCCTTCGCGGCAGCTAGGAACGTGAAGAAGCAGAGAGGTGTAACAGTAGACTTCTATGTGGTGGGAAGCCCAAGATACCGAGTCGAAGTAACTGCGAGGAACTATAAAGAGGCGGAAAGAGCTCTGAATGACTCTGTTCAAGCAGCGGTACAGACTCTGGAGAGCAACGGAGGACAGGGCAGCTTCAAGAGGCTATGAGACTTGGGGTGGCTTCTTAGGAAGTGCGGACAATGTGGGGCATATACGCTGAACCCCGAAGAATGCCCTTACTGTAGGTCAAAGAGATTACTTAACCCCAACCCAGCTAAGTTTTCTTTAGATGATAGATATGGCAGGTATAGACGAGAGCTGAAGAGACAGGCACAGAGCGCTACTCGTACCTAATCCTGTAGACAAAGACTAGATCATTGGCTGAAGCATGAGCCAGCTCGAAGTGCTTAGGCACTGGTATCCCACCGTAAGCTACATACTCACGGTATATTCCATAGTAGATCAGAATGCTTAATACCAGATCAGCCTTCGGCATAGGGATTCCGGCAAGTCTAGGAGATGGATCCTCAATCTCTGATCGGTTCAAGCCAGCTATCTCTGCCATCCAAGTCCACTTCACTTCTTCCCCAAAGTAGATCGACTGTCGGAACCTCTGGGCCAAAGAGATCGTAGTGAATACGACTACGTGTGTCGCTCCGTATTTCTGAAGTATAGGTAATGCTTGAGTCTCATTCGAGAGGAACATCAAAGCGACTTGAGCAATCTGGGTTGAGTTTATCGTAGAGTTATCTATTAGGGTCGTCTTATTGGCGATATCAGTGATCCAGTAACCGTAGTCCCACCAAGCAGCCACAACCGAGCTAGAATTGAGATTATCTGACATCCATGTGAGCGCTTCCAACCAATCTCCATAACCTTCACGAATAGGAATACTAGATGTCGCGATAGTCACAGGTTGGTATGCGCTATCAACCCCCCTCCATACGGTAGGAAAGATAATCAACAAAAGCAAGATGAATGCCAAGACCCCGAACTCAGATCCAACTCGTGGCACGAAGCGGGTCTTCCGCCTTGAGAAAAAGGTTGTCCCTCTGGCTATGTCCGCGAAGGGTTTCAAGATCTCTGAAGAAGCAAGCCCACCAAGCATACAGAAGGCAGGAGCCATTATCAGGGTCAGCCTGACCATGGACGCAGCGAAATACATTGAGGTAAGCCCGAAGAATGTTAGGAAAATGTCAGCATTTGTTCTTCTCCGCACAGTAAAGTAGAAGCCTAATGGCGCAAGAAATGATAGAAGGCCAAACTCATAATAGAAGGCTGCCCAAGTTGCAGGCCGATGTTCAGCAACAGACTGCACAATAGGCATATCGAGTCTAGCGAAAGGATTCAAGACAGATAGCTCTCTGAGACTGAAAAGCGCGGCGGAAGAAAGGGACCAGTAACCAGCGACGGAGACCAACAGTACAGCCAAGGCAATTACGAAGATTTTGAATCTTCTCAACTCAACACGACGTGAAGCCTCGTAGGACAGTAGTAAAAGCATTACCGCATAGACCGGGATGGTTGCAATGGACTTATAGGCACTTAGCCCAGGACGAGGTATCTGGACTGCTATCAATAGACTAAGAAGCATCATTATTGTGTATGAGATTAAGACACGGCGATTGTACCTCTTGAGCAGGACGAGGATAACAGTGAAAACCGCCGCGAGATCCATCGCATAGTAGGATGCCCTCCAACTCGCATGCAAGAAACCGAGAGAGAGACCCGCGGCTGCCGCGTAGCAAACACTTCTGGTATTAGAATGCGCTTCTTCAAGTGAACGAAGCCAGAAGAAAGAAAACAGAAGCATGGTGAATACCCCAACAGTCTCGTGCTTATAGAAGCCGAGATAGGTACGGCTGATATAAGCAGGATTGAGTGCCAAGAAGAGCGCTGCAAAGAGCCCTGCCTCCTCGCCGCCCACATATTTTCCAAGATAGTAGATGACTATGCAGGTAAGCGCCCCAATTATGGGTGGAAAGAAGATGCAGACATCTAACACGCTAACTTGAAAGCCAAGGATTCTCAGAAGCAAGAAAAGAACTGCTCCTGAGAACGGTAGACCAGGAGATGTTGTCAATGCAACCTCTCTACCATACGGATACCAACTCTTAGCATCATGCCAAGTAAAGAAATCTGGAAAACCATTCTCTATCAGGAAGCGCGTACAGCGATAGTGATAGAAGGGATCAAACTCAGAGAGGTAGGATCCCCATCTAAGCGGAAGAATCCTTACTGTGAATGCAAGAAGAACAATCAAGAAGAGACAGGAATTTCTAAACAGAACGCCCTGAGAGATCATCGGACGAAGAGATGATCTAAACTCATCGACGAAGGCTTGAACAGATCCTCTGAGACCTTTGTACAGAGAGCTATCTGAGCCTCCCACTAACGATGATCCTCCAAGACAGGTTTCGATTTATCTCGAGAATCGACATTATTAAAGCGTTTGCAAAGGCCATTGACTCTATTCTGTCAACTTGAGGTTTTTGAGAACATTTTGGACGTCTCCATATAGTGGCTTAATCGAGGCGGTTAGCCGTTTCTTGGAACCGCTCAGGCATCTTACATTCCTTAATCCTCTTGATAGGTGGCGATATCTACCTTTTCTGGAAAGAAAGATAGTTTCTTACCGCACCGAGGACACGCGCCACCGTTCTCCTGAATTATCTCTTCAGGTGCCTTGAGCTCTCGCCCTTCATATAGGACGACCCCACAATTGTCACAAACGACCTGTTGTGGCATAGCTTAACGCCTGCTTTGTGGGATTTGAGGGGCATTTAGTATTTTAACATACTTCCTCATGCCTTGACTATTAACCTTCTGACGGCTGATTTTCTTTGAGTTTTTCCTCTTTGGATTTCCAGTTTTTCTTGGAAGGACACTGGAGGTTTATGCAGAGAGTCCAAGGTCTACTTCCAGACCTCTTGACGAGAACCGTAGGATAACCACAAGTAGGACATGGGACCCCTGTAGGCAGCACGGTAGCCCCTTGTGGCAGAGGAGCAGAGAAAGTGCATAATCCTTTCAACTTGTTTGGGCAGGCAGCAAACTGCTTTCCACTCTTCCTCGACCTTAAGAGTAGGATATTCTCATCCTTGCAAACCGGACATGAGCCTAGAACTCTTCGTTGGAGACGGGCGTTCTGGATTGCTGTGTTCAACTCCTTTCCAATCGTCAGTTCCTTCTCTTTCAGAACTTCCAAGATAGGTTTCAGGTTTCTGACCACTTCTACCAAGAGACCACTTCTATGCAGTTTCTTATCCTCAATCAAACCCATCTTTTCCTCCAGCTCCCTAGTCATCTCGACGCTGAGGATCCCGGGACAGTATCTCTCGAGTGTTTCAATCACCTCTATTCCCAGAACGCTGACCCTCATTCTATCGCCGTCCACGTATCCACGGTCATATAATGTCTTGATAATCTGGCTCCGCGTAGCTTTTGTGCCGATATTCTGGTCATCCATCAACTTTAGTAGGCTACTGGGATTATACCGTGGAGGCGGCTGGGAAAAGCAGGTTCGGATCTTTGCAGATATGGGAAAACTGTCACCCCGGTTCAGCGTTGGAAGTAGTAGCTCAGCGTTTGAACTGTACTCCCCATAGGAATCCATCCAACCCCTGCTGATGATTCTTCTGCTCTTGAGCAGGAATGAGTATTTACCGCACCTAACCGTAATCCTAACATCTTCTCTTACAGCTGGCTTCATGAAGACGGCTAGAAAACGCCTTACTATCAGATCGAATAGCTTCAGGTCTGAACCTAGAAGAGGTCTGTCCGGCTCTTTCCCGGTCGGATATATTGCTGGATGAGCTGGATCTGTTCTTTTTCCTTCGTTCGGAATCATCTTTCCACTCGTGATATCCAAGGCGAGGCTTCGATATTCTTTGAAGTTGGAGAGGCCCCTCAAGATGTTCTCAAAGCCGATATCAGGGGGTAGTTTCTGGCTATCTGTCCGGGGATAACTGATTAGAGCCGCGAGGTAGAGCCGCTCAGCTATCTGCAGCGATCGGTATGGATTAATCTTGAAGAAACCGTAAGCCTCTCTCTGAAATGTACCTACATCGAGTGGTACTGGAGGAGAAACCTCATAGGATTTGACCTGAATATCGTCTACTACCCCAGGTTTACCATCGCAGTCCCGTAAGATTGATTCGGCTTCAGACCTGCTCTGAATCCTTGGCTGTTCAAACTCCAACGGGAAATTTTCGTCGTTGATTTTCAGAAACGAATCCAGGGTCCAGAACGGGATTGGCACAAACGATCCTATGGATTTCTCTCTCTCGACGAGAAACTTGAGCGTGGGCCCCTGGACTCTCCCTGTACTCAAAGTATAGTATCTGCCTGTCTTCCGTGTAGCAGACATGAGGGCTCGCGAGAGATTTACGCCATAGAGAAAATCTATCTCGTGTCTTGCCAACCCAGCCTCTATTAGGGGAAAGTCCAGTTCGGACTCAAGATTACTATATGCCTTGCGTAAGGCTTCCGCAGTCAAGGTGCTGAATTTCATACGTCTACCTTGACTCTGTTTGCCGTCGCAGGCGTACTTGAGGACATTGTATCCTATCGTCGAACCCTCGAGATCATAGTCGCATGCGTTAATGAATTCAGAGGCATTCTCTGCGATTTCAGAGATTAGAGAGATGAATCTCTTTATATTCCTGTCATCTTTAGCTACTTTGTACTTAGGAACCCATGAGAGATCGAATATGGGGTAAACATCCCGAGTTAAAACGAATGAGCGGGCAGCCACGGTATATAGGTGACCGATAGCAGGAACGGTGATGAGTCTCTTACCGTCAAAGCTGTGCTCATAATATGGAATTCTGTTCTTCTCACGCTTGGTGAATCCTGATCCATCGCTAAGCGCGCTTGCGATTCTCTCGGCCGCAGTCGGTTTCTCTGTGATAATCATAGTATATTTGTCTCTTGGCAAGACAACAGGCTCCAGATAGGAGAAGCTGAAGACTTTCATTCAATTTATTAATGAGTTAAAAAGCTTCCTTTTGAGCGAACAAATCTTCACTTGAATCGCGACCGTGTAGCAGATGAGTTGTCCAATATGTTTCAGGACGAGGCGAGACGATTGGGAACCCTGTTCCGATCATCTTCGCGCCTTGAGGGGGATTGTGGAGACATTCGAAGCTTGGAACAAAGCGTATAGTGGAATCTCAAGGAGCGAATATCTGAGGGAAATCCTCAAACGACCAGAAACGGGAAAGTTAGCGATTGAGACGGCGCAGTTCCTGTTACGAGAGGATGGCAATATGAATCTCTGGAAGATGGTTACTGGAGAATAGGAGAGAATGACAGGTATTCTTGTGAGTATTGACAACCGTCTGAAGAAGACGCGAGGCTACAGGTGGGCTAGGTTCTCTAAAGGATACAGAATACCGAGCATCGTACCGTCATCTACCTTGAGAATTGGTATTCTACTGATGTTCTCCATCTTTATCTTGGGAGGAGGAATCTACAATATTATGGAGAAGCCTCTGGCGATAACACCCGGTCCTGGGCGATCATGGACGTTCTATGTCCCATACGACATCAACAGGCAGACATTGAACGAAAGCATTATCGCAATGCTTCTTTTTGTTATGGGAGTAGTTGGCTACTTAGTGTATTACTTGAGTACGAGATACGTCTACTCACCAAGAAGGGCATGGATTTTCGCCTTGATCGGAATGAGCATGCTAATAATTGCATTCATAGGATCTCAGCATTCCCTGAATCTTAAGGTCCCTAGTGGCTGACTACCATGGATCCGGCTTGAATCCTAAGATGTATGCAGTTGCATTTGTGATGACATGGAATAGTGGAGTAAAGAACACGGCGGAGAGCATCTCCTCGCTAGTCAGGCAGGAAAAGGGAATGACAAGAATAAGCGCAAACAGTACAAAGCTCAATTGATCAATGATCGGGAAAATTGAGCCAGGATCAATTGATAAACGTCTCTTCACGAACGCACCTGCAAGGTCGCCGAATAAGGCACCAAAGGACAGCAGAAAACCAGTAAAGAGCTTCCCTTGAACGAAACCGACCATTGTCCCTGCTATCAGACCGGACATGAATCCTCTGATGGTCTTATGTGGACCGAATACCAAGCGCCCATCAATGAACTTAAAGCTGTTGTCTATTGTGGCGCCCCCACCAAAGATCGTAGGGGTGGCGTTTGCGACATAAGCTGGGAGAAATGCGTAAAGAGCAAAAAGAAGTCTCGTGAAATCGAGTTCCATAGTTTTGTCATCCATAGCTCGGAGATTAAAGCACTTTGAAGAGTCCTAGGAAGCTTTGAGAGAGCCCTGTATGCCACTGTCAGTCAGTTTTAGAAGACAAGAGGAAGGAACCGACCCCAAATGACGAGGTTTCATCAAATCAGCCCTCTTTATTGAGGGATTGTTTGTGGACCTAAGGCAGAGTATTAAGTCGGGCCAGAATTCCAGCAGACGAGCGGCCACTGGCTCGATTGGTTGTCGCCCATGAGTCTGCTTGTCTTCAAGGACACTTCTCACTTGACTGGTAAGAAGTACGGCAATACCTTTCGCTTTTGCAGTCTCTGTAAGAGAGGCCAACTGCCTATTCATCTGTCGATTTAGACTGAATGTCTTTCTACGATCGGCTAATTCCAAACGATAGAGAGAAGAGATCGTATCAAATATGATGAGCCTGATCTTCGGGCTGATGAATTTTTCAAGAGTATCTATTATTTCACTCTGCCTTTGAAATGTTCTTGGTGAGAAGACCATTATTAGAGGAGCTACCAGCCTGAGATCCCGAAGCGCAACCTGGGATAGTCTATCAAGAGAGAACTCCCCGTTGGAGTCTACGTATATTGCACTATGACCATCCTTTACGTAGTTGACTGCACATTGCATGGCTAAGGTTGTCTTGCCAGTACCAGACTCTCCAAAGATCAGTGAGAGACAGCCGAAGGGGAATCCGCCGCCTAGAATATCATCTAGACATTCGACTCCAGTGCTGATGAACTCTTGTGGTAAGGACAAATGATTTCAATTAGGATTATGTTGAGACAGGGTTAAATCTGATGTGATAATGCCTCATACCAAACCATAAGGCTCGTCACGGAGGGGTATATCGGAGTCAATAAGTAGATGAGATCAATAAGTTCTCAAGACTAGAATATGATAGTCTAGTGATAAAGGGATGAGACAAGAGCTTACTGTGGCAATCGCAACGCTTTCTGGTTCAGCTTATTATAAGCTGTCGGAAGAACTAAGGCGGAGAAAAATCGGCTTTGCAAGTTTGGATCCGAACTTAGAGATTCCGGCATATGTCAATCTCATTCTAACGACAAAAGAAGAGCGATGCCTGCTGGATCATCCGAACATTTTCGTGTACAATGAGGGCGAAGATGTAGGCGAATTCGTTGACCGAGCCATTCAGACTGCATATGGAACTGGAAAGGTGAAGAGAATGACAATAGGAGTAGACCCAGGGAAGAACTGGGGCGTATCGGCAGTCGCGAATGGAAGGCTGCTGCGTAGCGGTGAATATGGCTCTATAGAGGATGTCGAACGAGAGGTTCAGAAACTAGTTGCTGGGGTATTGGCTGAAGAATACGTAGTCAAGATAGGTAACGGGTCTGAGCCCTACCACAGCCAAGTCATATCTAGGTTAGGCCAGTCTCTGCCAAAAGACGTGATTATAGAGTCTGTACGAGAAGAGGGCACCTCCAGAGGTTTCCTATGGAGAGAGAAGGAGGGGAGAGTTGACGCAGCATCAGCCGGACGTATATGCTTTAGAGAGGGAAGGAGAATCCCCAGAAAGCTTCTGGCTGAAGTAGACGAATAGTTATGGGCGCAGAGGAGTTTTACCAACCGTAATATAACCGTTCTCCCAGGATCTGAGGCAGCCCTGAGGCTACGATTGAGTTGTAGACCTTGTCTATATCATATCTAACTCTTCGGTGAGAGATGTGGAACTCATTCTTTCCTAGGATCTCCAAGATCATGTAGCTGGCCATCGGATTATGGTCCCTAGGTTGACCGACGCTTCCAGGATTCAACACACATTTTGAGTTCCTGATTCTTTTAATGAATGGGATATGCGTATGCCCAAGAATAACAAGGTCGGCAGAGGTTTCCTCCAAGAAGTTTTCAAAGAGTTGGTCGTTTGTCTCTGGGTAAACATATTCATCTAAGAGCGATGTTGGAGAACCGTGGCAGAGAAAGACCTGTAGACCGGAGATTTCAACTTCAGATTTCTCTGGAAGAGAAAGTAGGTATCTTCGTTCTTGGATCGTCAGCTTATGGTAGGTCCAATGACAGCTTGCTTCAGCGATTGGATTGTATCCATAGGGCTTATTCTGAGCCGAATCTCGATCATGGTTCCCCATTACTGATTTGATCCCAGATTCTTTTGCGATAGATATGACATCACTTGGAAAAGGATTGTAATCGACCAAGTCCCCGGCATGTAGAATCATCTCAACTTGGCCAGCGTCTCTTAGAACCGCGGTCAGCGCAGGCGAATTTGCATGTATATCCGCAATAAGGAGCACTCTGATTGCAGTTTTCCCCCTATCTCTGAAAGCCTTCAAGTAAGATAGGAAACCTCTCCTTTTACTTCATCGATCTATCAAGTAAATGGTTTTCAGGTCATATTGACGGCAATCCGTTATTGATTAAAGTAAGGATTCTGTTAACTTAGCAGCTGATAAGTAGACGGAGGAACTCTATTGCCAGATTTAAGGGCTTTCATCACAGAGCTGGAAGAGGAGGGAGAGCTGCTCAGAATAAGGGAAAAAGTAGACACACGATTTGAGGCTGCTACAATCATGGGACTTCTTGATAACGGTCCTGCAGTCTTGATGGAGAAAGTGAAAGACAACAAGACCCCGATAGTTGCAGGGATATGCGGTACCCGTGATAGAATTTGTAGAGCGATCGGAGTTTTGAGGGAAGAGCTACACGCGAGATTGCTGTACGCGATAAACAATCCAGTTTACCCGAAGATAGAAAGCGAGGGACCGGTGAAGGAGATCATCGACTCGCCAAGACTGAGCGACATACCCGTTCTGACCCACTTCCAGAAAGATGGGGGACCGTATATTACTTCAGCCATCGTTGCAGCAAGAGGGCTGGATGCGAAAATGGAAAACGTCTCGATTCATAGGCTACAAGTTTTAGACGATACTCATCTTGCGATCAGAATTGTGCCGAGACATTTGTACAAGCTTTTTCAAATCCATAAAGAAGCAGGCAAACCCCTTGAAGTGGCAATATCGGTAGGATTACACCCCGCCATCATGTTAGCAGCTGCTTCGTCGGCTCCCTTTGGGGTAAGTGAGTATGGAGTCGCAAACACATTGTTAGGAGGAAGCCTCATGCTTACAACATGCGAGGATGTAAGTTTACCGGTACCGCGTGACGCAGAACTTGTGCTGGAAGGCAGAATTCATCCTGATCAAGATGTCGAAGAGGGACCCTTCGTTGACGCAACAGGAACCTACGACATAGTCCGAAGACAACCAGTAGTAGAGGTCACACGAATGATGCATCGAGATCAGTTCATATACCAAGCATTGCTACCAGGTTGGAGCGAGCACCACCTACTCATGGGATTGCCACGTGAGGCTCAAATCTGGGAAAGTGTAAGAGGAGCCGTGCCCTACGTTAGAGGCATAAATCTGACTCCTGGAGGATGTAGCTGGCTTCATGCTATAATATCTCTTGAGAAGCAGTCTGAGGGAGATGGAAAGAGCGCTTTGATAGCTGCATTCGCTGGTCACAAGAGTCTGAAGCATGCTATCGTAGTGGACTCAGACATCGACCCCTATAACCTAGAAGAGGTGGAGTGGGCAATAGCCACCAGGTTCCAAGCAGACGATGATCTGATGCTTATAGCAGGGGCAAGGGGCTCAAGCCTAGATCCATCTGGAGATCAGGAACTTGAGTTAACAACAAAAATGGGTATTGATGCCACCAGAAAACTCTCGAAATCTAAAGAGGCATTCAGCAAAGCGACTTTCTCGGAAGAGTATGAGAGAAGGGCAAAAGAGATATTGGAGAGAGTGGGCAGCGGGAGCAGCGACTAAGGATTGTTCCTGACCAAAGAAGAAGAGGCAATGCTAGATGGAGAGTATGGGGTAGCGAAAGCTACTGCCATGAAACTACTTGTCACTATTGGGGGAATTTTCGAGGCAAAAAGACTTGTGAAAGTCAAGAGTGCCCAAATCTCAGGTGTAAGCTACAAGAATATCGGAGATGCTGGGTTAGGTTTCCTCCAAAAACTTCAGGACCTAAAGGCAAAGGTAACTGTACCTACAACTTTGAATCCAGCAGGAATGGATCTGCTTAGATGGAGAGAAATCGGGTTTGATGAGGACTTCGCAAAAAAACAGTTGCTTGTAGCCGACACCTTCAGTAGCATGGGTATTGCCCCCACCTATACTTGCACTCCATATTTGGCTGGCAACTGTCCTGCAAAAGGTGAACACATAGCTTGGGCAGAATCTTCTGCGATCGTCTATGCCAATTCGGTGATTGGAGCACTAACAAACAG
>Ga0129297_10001589_pt1 | contig 11519 bp, 11 predicted proteins | sample I18A1metaG_FD_94708 | JGI IMG/M metagenome (GOLD analysis project Ga0129297, IMG submission 94708) | Lake sediment bacterial and archeal communities from Gulf of Boni, Indonesia to study Microbial Dark Matter (Phase II) - ​I18A1 metaG | ecosystem: Environmental > Aquatic > Freshwater > Lake >... | reverse complement strand
TTGGGCCGGTAGTTCAGCCTGGTATGCCATACGCAAAATGGGCCAAAGAACATCCGGTTTGCAAGGCCTATCAGCCCACAAGACCGGAAGGTCGCGGGTTCGAATCCCGCCCGGTCCACCACTCTAGCATCCGGCAGGTTCTTCGATTTGATGAAGTATGTGTCTTTCGACAGCTAGAACTGGACTGCTGTTGTCTTGAGCGCGGGCTTGGCGGTCTTGAGCTGGGAGAGACTGTTGTTATGTACTGGAAGATGTCGTTGTGATCTGACACGAACTAGAGAGTTCGTGGATCTACTCGCTTGACCCCTGTGACTTTGTCGAAGACTTCGTCTGTTGAGGCTATCGTGTGATCCGGAACCGCGTTGAGGGCCGTTGCCGCATAGTAGGCGTCGAAGATTGAACTTAGCTTGAACTGTTTCATCAGCGTTGCTGCAAGTATGTCGATCTCAGATGTTGTATCGATATACTTCAGGTTTGGTAGCGCGGTCAGCGCCGCCAGCCTAGAGATGTATGATTCCAATGTGACGCCTTCCTCCATCGAGACGTAGTAGAGTTCGTGCAGCACCTCTCTACTGGTTAGCACAATGCCGAGGTCTCCGCGAGCTATGCGGCGCAGGAGTTTGTCGGCCGCTGCCTTCAACCAGTCATTTCTCTTCACGTGAGCATATAGTATGTCGGCTTCTATCATCAAATCTGTTTCCTTCTCTTCGCCCTCTTCACCGCATCAGCACGGGCGATTTTCTCTGCTAATGTCTTCAGTTCTTTCCTGCTGAGCTTGCTGTCAAGCCAGCCCGCCGAAGCCTCCAACGGATGTTGCGGGATGGGAACCACGATTAGAAATGGCCCTGCAGGAATTAGCGTGGCCCTAGTGTCCCTCACTTCGAACTGGCTGGGGATCGTCAACCGACCACGCTCATCTACCGCAACGATAGCCATCCCAAACCCCGATTTTCCATTTTCGCCCAACTACTTAACTTTTGCCCCAAAAATGCAGCCTTACCCACACGACCCTATTCGAATGAGAACCCTCTAGAAGAATCACCTAACCGAACAGTTCACAGCTAGCCGTGTGAATCCCACCAGATCCACCACTGTAGCGGCTGCAATAGTGGGTTCGAAAATTCCGACAGGTGATGTCAGGGTGGAGTACTTCATAGCGAATGGAATGGTGTGGTCGTGAAGAAGGGAGAGCACACGGGAGCCCTTCTAGGCAAAGCCCTGAAAGAGAGCCAGCAACAGATACGGCACATGTGCTAGATTGCTGGGCTACCGTCCAGTAGTAGCTTGCGGCTCACCGGCGTATGTGCTGGGCGCCTCGGCCGTACTTTTCCATTATCTCTGCAACTCTCTCCAGTGGAATGGCATGCCTTGTATTTCCGTCTCTTCCGGTCATCGTCTCCGCTTTGAACATGGCATTCAAGATGGACTCCTCGGTGGCTTCGACAACGGCACGATACGGATAGTTGAGCCAAATCTCGTGGGTCCTGGGCGCCTGCGCCTGAGTGATGTCAGGGTTCTCTCTCTTCAGCTCTCTGTAGCTGTGCGCGTACAGGTCATCTATGTCCCTTTTTGCGGTAGAGAAAGCTATTACATAATCGCCGCTAGTCTCTCCTCCGTGCCACCCGGTTCTAGCAAGACCAAGCATGGCTCTCTTCGCTATCTTCTGCAACTGACGACTCGTCAACTTCAAGTCCACAGCCACATATACCATACAGGAGCCTTCTCTGAATGGTGCCAGGTTTGCCTCATAGTCTCTCAGCTCTCTGCCTACCGGCACTCCGTTTATCATCAGATCCCTACGTTGACCAAAGTTGAGCTGTACGAGCACTCCCAGTGTGAAGTAGTCAGTTTTCCTTGAGGCGGTGCCAATTCCTCCCTTGAAACCGAAGCCGGTCATCGGTGTGCCGCCTCCGACGTTTCCTTCTTCAACCGGTCCCTTTCCTTCCGGACTCCGCGCCTTCTCCAATGCCTCATAGACCTCTTTCTTCCCGACATGTCGCCCCCGTGAGTCGTTAAGGTATCTTCCCTGCGTCTCTCCCACGACAGGATTCACTGAGATTGGCTTCACATCGTACTTCTCAAACATGTACTCGAAGAGTGCATCCGCCACCTTCCACACATTCCACGTGTCGGTTGAAAGTATCGGCGTTTCTATCGCGCCGCTCTGTCTCACCTGATCTAGACCCACAGATTTTCCGTAACCGTTGAAAATGTATGTTCCCGCGTTTACCTTGTCAGTGAAGATATCTCCGTCATGCGGGCTAATCGCCGTGACTCCAGTTCTAATCGGTCCTTTTCCGGGCACAAGCGGGCCACCACCCTTTATTATCGTGGAATGACCGACTCCAACTCCATCCACATCCGTGATCGCATTGTACCTGCCCGTCTCCATTTCCCCGATTACGACACCAAGTTCGCGCGCTCTCAGACGTCTCATAGCCACGTTCACTCAAACCGTACAAACCGCGGCTATGATGGCTTTAAGCCTTCGACTAAGTTAGTTGCATATTGATCTCGCGAAGGCCGAACATGCTAAATGATCCGGTAATAGCACGCCGACATACGACGAGCTGGACTCGCAGCATATGCTGATGTCAGAAGAGTGGGGAAAGTTGATCAACTTGCAGGAGATTTAGTTCTAGAGGAGTGTATGCTCTGAGATGACCGCCATGGAAAGAGTGCGAGTTGGAATAGTTGGTTCAAAGTTCGCCGCAACATTGCACGTCCAAGCCTACCGAACAAATCCTCATGCTCAGATCGTCGCAGCGGCTTCACCGGGCCCAGATCTAGCTAGATTCTGCCGAGAACATGACATTCCGTCTTTCTACAGCGACTATCAAGAGATGCTGAAGAGGGCGGAAATTGATCTCGTTGATGTATGTGTGCCAAACTTTCTGCATAAAGAAGTGGCAGTGGCAGCTGCGGAATCGGGGAGACATGTCATTGTCGAGAAACCTCTAGCCACGACGCTCGAAGACGCCGATGCCATGTTGGAAGCATGTGCAGGGAATAACGTCAAGCTGATGTACGCGGAGGACTGGATATTTGCGCCGGCTCTCCAGAGAGCCAAGTCCATCCGTGATGAAGGAGGTATCGGCGAGGTTCTATACATAAAGGCGAAGGAGACTCATTCCGGCTCCCACTCTCCCTACGCTCAGAAGATCAAGTTCTGTGGCGGAGGAGCTATGATACATATGGGCATCCATGCAGTGGGCTTCGTCCGGTGGTTCAGAGGAAAGGAGGTTGTCGAGGTTGTTGGAAAGACGAGCGGTGGAGGTGCAGGAAACTTGAAGCTTCACTCTTTGGAGGGAGAGGATTGGGCTGCCGGAGTTCTGACCTTTGAAGACGGGACGTTCGCCATGGTGGAAGGTAACTACATCACTCTCGGCGGGTTGGACGACGAGGTCGAGGTCTACGGGACCAGAGGTCTAATTAAGATCAATCTCTCACAGGGCTCACCTATCTCCATCTACAGTTCTGAGGGCTATGGATACGCCCTTGAGAAAGCTGAAACGACAAAGGGATGGACTAGGCCATCGGTAGAAGAGAAATGGTCATTGGGGTATCCACAGGAGATCTCTCACTTCGTCGACTGTGTCAGACTAGGCAAGGAACCTATGTCCGGCGTGCGCGATGAGGATGGACGGGCAGCTCTCAAGATCGTGATGGCAATATACGATTCTGCGAGAACGGGAAGATCAGTTGAGCTGTGCTAGGAGTAGCGCACACAACAGACCTTCGATGTTGGTCGAGCGCAGGATCTTGATCCTAGTTCATCAGTGCGCGTTGAGACTTCCGGACTACTTGATGCGCACATGGTCGGGTAGTTCACGCAGTGAGCCAATTACGATGTCAGGTTTCGCGTCACGAATCTTTTCCAAGGTGGTCATGCCCAGCTGAATGCTGCTGGTCACAGCTATGACGAAAAGCCTAGCATTCTTGGCAGTCATTATGTCTATCGGAGTGTCTCCAACCATCGTTGTGCTTTGTGATGTTGCATTCAGCTTCTTCATGACGTAGTGTAGCATATCCGGGTTGGGCTTATTCCTCATCCCGTCCCTGCGACCGGTCGCCAGATCAAAATACTGAAGCAGGCCTATCTTCCGAAGCAATGGGGCCACCGTATCATTTCTCTTCGTTGTCGCAACCGCAAGTTTGAACCCCTCTCCCCGCAGCTGCTCCAAGGTTGGGATTACCCCCTCGAGAATCACTGTTCCAACATGGCTTGTTCTGAGGTAGCGCCTCACATAAGCATCGACCAATTGCGGTGCCAAATGCCTGCTAGATTCTGGCAGGATTTTCTCGAAAATCTCTGCCAAAGGTGTACCGATCATCGCGTCAATATCCTCATGTCTTAGCCGCGGGAACCCATGCAACTCTAAAGCATAGTTAAGATTCTGTCTTATGGCGACGCGGTTGTCAATCAATGTGCCATCCAGATCGAATATCACAAGATCGAACTTCCTCTGCATGCCCAGCAGCCTTGCCTACCCAGTGCACATGCAAGGATTTCACTGTTTTCAGAAACATGTTGTCGCTGAGAAGTTGACGCCTTCCAAATAGTAGAAAGCAATAAGAAGAGACTGTTCCAGTTCAAAGGGGTGCGACGATGGCAATGTCTTCCATCCTCCAGCTGGCAACAAGAAGAAGAACCACGCGGATATTCAAATCCACACCAGTGAACCTTCAAGATATTCTCTATGGCTTCAGTGCCGCCGTTCAAGCGCCATCAGGCGCCAATAGGCAGCCATGGCATTTTCTAATGATCGATGACCTGGCCATCAAGCAGAGGATCCGGACGGCGTGTGAGAACGCGGAAGAACGATTTCACATGAATGCAAAAACCGAGCTGAAGCAGTGGTTCATATCCAAGCAGATTACCTCAAGAAAACCCTTCTTGACCGATGCGCCAGTTTTACTCGCAGTATTCTCCAATCAAGAGATGCCTTATGCCACTGAGAGCACTTGGCTGGCAATAGGCTATCTCATTCTCGCACTGGAAGAGAAATCGCTCTCCACATTGACGTATACGCCATCATATCCAGAAGAGGTCAAAACCGCCCTCAATGCACCGAAGTCATACAGACTTGAGACGATACTGCCGATAGGGTACTCGGGAGATCCCAAGCTGAAAGAAGAAAGACGTCCAGTCAACTCATCAATCCACCACAACCTCTGGAACCCACGCGAACCTGGGAAGTCACTTGCGGAACCACAACGCCAAGTTGACACAAATTCGCTGTTTGCCTAGTTTCACAGCATCGTCAGTGCTCTTAGGCTCCGGAAAGGGCGACAACTAGGATCGTCTTGACTCGGTTCCTGCCTTTCGTATCTGCATGTCGGAGGAGGACCGAATCCATGCCTCGTCTTGCCATTGTGTCCAGATTTCCGTAAATTTTCCCGCCATTTCGCGCGTTCAGGACAAAGGGGCACATTGAAGCCCTGTTAATTCGCTAAGCACCGTGTCATGGACGGCCATGTTCTCGGGATGAGTGAGCCAATGAATGAACGTTTGTGTTTGGCTGGACGCGGTGTCTGTCACAGAGAGACACACACGGTCCTATCACATCGCCGGCTCTCTGTTGACTTTCAAGAGCAGTTTTGTCCCGCAAAGAAACATTCCGCCGCAAAACCATACCTGTGATACTACTCGCGGGACTTGTGCTGCCGCCAGTTGGATACTTGACCCTGTTGCCTGCATCTCCTCAGGGCACGACGGCAGATGACAACTTCACATCAACACTTGAGGCAGCAATTCTTCGAGAAGCCGAAAACATACTGCGAAGCGTGACGCCTGACGGCGCTATCAACATGGCACCTATACCCAGACTTGGCGACCCAGCATACGTATGCCCGTACTTTGCTACGTACGCCGCTATGGGCCTAGACATAGGTGCGCTTGTCCTCAGGAACAGCAACTCGCAAAAAGCAAGAGAATACCTAGGAATCACAGCGAACTTCTACGCATGGTACGCAGCACACATGAACCTTGACGGATCTATACATGACTATACCAGGGGCACGATGATGGCCCCGCAGTCGAGTGACGACGCTGACTCTCATGATGGCTACGCAGGCGCCTTCCTATGGGGGGCATACATACATTACAGTACCGCGCGACTGTTCGATAGGGAGAAGGCGGATGAATTCCTGAATAGCATGAAGCCCAGTCTCAGAAGAGCCGCAAACCTCATCCTCTCGCTCCAGAAGAACGATGGCCTAACCATAGCCAAGAACAGCTACCCGGTACAGTACCTTATGGATAACTTGGAAGTATGCGCTGGCTTGTTCTCGGCAGATCGCTTAGGGCTATCGGAGTTCAAGCAACCTGGAGAAAAAGTCGCAGCAGCCCTCAACCGCTACTACTGGCTCGGGAAGCATTTGGCGTGGGCGCGGGACCCGCACAACGGCGCAACATCAAGCGGATGGCTGAAATGGTATCCTGATAAGATGGCTAATGCCTGGGCAGTGTACTTCAACTTCATACAACCAGAAAGAAGATCAGCAATCTACACAATGCTAAGGCAGGAATACTCGAATCCTGAAGAAGCCTACACCAGACTCGGACCAGAAATGGTTTATGTGGCCTTGGCCTCCGCGGCTCAACAGGATCTACAGAACGCAAAGAGCTACATGAAAGAACTCCTGAAACACCAAGACGAAAACGGCGGCTTCCTAGACGCCAACAAGTACGTCCATATCTCAGGCTGGTTCATAGTAACTGCCGCGCTCTACCTCAACACGAGCGAAGTTGCATCGATCTTCCTTCTCTAACAAGTTTTCGTAGACGAAGAATCGCTTATGCGGCGGTGGCATGCGTCTTCCACCTTCATAATCAACTCGCCTACGTGCTTGTGGTGAGTCTCGGATTTCTGTCCGATACCTGGACGAACCTATCCCGTGTCTATCTGGTTCCCAGCACTATTCCAGCTGGGTCTATCTCAGCTCTGAGAACGATAAGTTCTTTCTTGGTTGGAGGTCTTGTTGTGGCTACATTCTCTGGAATGACTAGTTCGAATCCCGTGTTCTCCCTCACGTCTTCGACGGTCACGTCTGGATGCACAGAAATCAGTCTCATTCTTTTCGTTCGCTCGTCAAACCCCATCACCCCTAACTGAGTGACTACTCGGTAGGGTCCCGTGTCGGAAGGCAGGCCTGCACGGTCTCTGGCATCACCACCAGACAAGTGGCCTGGCGTGGTTAGAAAGTCCACCTTCTGAACAAATCTGTGTCTGCTCTGCTGCATGATTATGATTGTTCGCCAACAAAGTGATCCGCAGTCGTTAGCTCCGCCGCTTCCTGGTAGACGTACAGTTGGACGTTCATGGGAACCGATAACCGTGGTGTTTAGGTTCCCGAACATGTCTATCTGTGCGGCTCCCAGAAAGCCATAATCCACAAAGCCCAGCTGAGCGGTAGACATCACATAGTCCATGCTGCTTGCCATTACAGCTCGGTGGAAGGTCCGAGAATCGCCCACAGAAATGGGGAGTGTCGGTACGTGTGGCCCAATTCCCCCTGACTCGAAGACTATTAGCAGGTTAGGCGCGTGAGTTTTCTGGGCAAGAACAGCGGCTACAATTGGCAGTCCCGTCCCGACAAAGACAGATTTCTCGTCTTCTAGGATTCTGGAAGCTGCGCAGGCCATTAGTTCTATCGTCGAGTATCTGAGCTTTTTCTTCAAAGGTTGTTCCTCCTTGCCCATGGAGCGACGAGAGGCACTTCTAGGAATTCGAGTTTTCGCAAATGCCTAAGCCTCTTGTCTCCGCCGATCAGTCTCAAGTATTCATCGAAGCTCTTGACGCTATACACGTATTTTCCAAAGTATTGTCTTACTCCTTCATCTGTCTTGGACAGGTTCAGCCATTCTGTCATGTGTTCCTCATCAAAATAGTACATGTATGGCATGTTGCCCGGATGGGATCCGTGCGGTGCCTCAACAACAGCGTCAACCAAGTAAAAAGGAATATTCGTCCTCCAAGGTGCACGCCTGATCCTACCCTCATCAATGATCTTCTCGGTTGTTATGATGAGTCGGCGAGAAGCTCTGGAAAGCTCAAAATCCTCCATTATCGCGCCGTCGATCTGGCAATTCCCGTATTTGTCGCATCGATGCACATGAATGAAGGCCACATCAGGATAACACGCCGGAAGAAGACAAATTGGCTTTCCACTGAATGGATCCCTTATGATCTTCGCGGAGCTATGTCTGAAAGTGTCACTGCCAAGCATCACGCGTGTTGGAATGAACGGGAGCCCCATGGCTGCAGCCTTGAAACGCCATTGGAAACCAGCATTCGATATCTCCGCCGCGACTTTCGCACGTCCACTCTCCACAGCTCTCCTCGATGCGGGTGACAATCCTCGAAGTTCATGGCCACAACAGTAAGCGTTGTCAATCTTATCTACACATCCCGAGGCCACGAGAACATCAAGATCGTGAACGCCTGTCTTCGCAGCCATTGTCAAGTTGCGTTTTCGTTGTCTAATGATCTCGTAGATGGCAATCATTGAAACTCTTACGTGGCCGAATCCGCCCATGGCAATGTAGTTGCCGTTTTGCAGAAATCTGGAGACCGCCTCTTTCACGCTCATTCGCTTGTCTTTGAGACTTCTAGGTTTGTTCTCCAGGATCCATCTTCGCTGCTCGTCTGGATCATGCCACGCCAGCAACTCCCCTGTACTCTCTTCCAAGCTATCCATCTTATCCTCAACCTGTTGTATCTGTGACGGCAAGAACAATTCTCATACTTCTGAAGGCCTGATAAGCCTTGGCGGTGGGCGCGCTCCAGTACCGACTCTTCTGACAAGCGCGCTATTGCAGTCTATTTTCCCCTCTCTAGAACACTGACGACTTCATCGACATACTTGAAGTATATCGGATCTCTGAGATAGCTCATTCTCGGTCTTGGGATGTTGACCTTGACTTCTCCGACGATCTTTCCGGGCCTAGGTGACATCACAACGACTCGGTCAGCCATGAATACGGCTTCTTCTACGTTGTGGCTGACCATGATGAAGGTGTTTGTTGAGAGTTCTGACCTTCTCCTGAGGTCCATCACAAGTGATCGGAGATTCTTGGCTGTGAGCTCATCCAATGAGGAGAACGGTTCATCCATAAGCAACACTTCAGGTTGGAGAGCCAGCGCTCTGGCGATTCCTACTCTCTGCTTCATCCCGCCTGAGAGGTCATGAGGATAGGTGTTCTCGAAGCCTTCCAGTCCAACCATCCCTAGATAGGACCTAGCGGTTTCTTCTGCGGACTCCTTCTTGACGCCCAGCACTTCCAGTGCCACGGTCACGTTTTCCAGTGAGGTCTTCCAAGGTAGTAAGCCGAACAGCTGGAATATCATCGTAATCTTTGGTGTCGGAGCCAATTGGGGTTGTCCATGAAAGAGAACTCGGCCTGAATTGGCATGTTCCAAGCCTGCCACTATCTTTAGAAGGGTTGATTTGCCGCAGCCTGAGGGGCCAACTAGGCAGAGAAACTCGTCTTCTTTGACTGAGAAGCTGACATCTTCCAGAACCGACATTCCGCCGTTTTCTGACTCGAATACCTTCGTAACATGCTCTATGTCCAATACAGCCATGATCTAGATCTCAACCCGGTACTTCTCGAATTTCTTCAGCAGCCTCCTCCAGACAAGGCCTTCCATTGTGAGCACGATCGTGGCGACCACGCCGAGCAGAAAGATGAGCCGCACAGGATTACCTTTCGGAGGTGGCAGGTACCCAGTTTTATCCAAGTACGCTCCTAGTCCAGGAAGCTCAAGCGGCTGACCTCCATACAGCTCCGTTTCGTACGGCATGTATTCAGCGAAGATGATGGTGTTCCATCCTGTTCCCCAAGATAGGATGCTTCCTGTGACGATAGCGGGCAAGATCGCTGGGAGGACTATGTGCGTGATGCGTCCCAAGCCTTTGAATCCCAAGAGGCGACCTACCTCCCTTATTTCGCTTGGGATACTCTTCACCGCGCCAACGACATTGAGAAACATGTACCATATCATGTCGAGAACAAGTACGAGAATGGCTGTCGCCTCGAGGCCGATCCTTCCTCCGAAGAGTCGGCTGAAGTAGATGAAGAATATGGGAAACAGCGCCAGTATCGGGACCGCTTGCCCAATATCGTAGATGGGATAGAATACTGCTGCGAATTTCTTGTGTTCTGCAGCCAAGACCCCCATTCCTAATGCGACTCCCAGAGAGATGACGTATGCAACGGTGAGTCTTCCCATGGTCAAGGCTACGTAGATGGGGAGGTTCAGGAACTCGGGATCTTTGAAAGCCTGTTCAAAGACGTCGGCACTTGGAATCTGGCCAATAGCAGAATACATAATCGCAAAGATACCGATCAACGACAAGGTCAGCGCAATAGCCTTCTCCATCGAAGTATATCTCTTCAACCATTTAGAGGCCAGTACTATCGACTTGGGCCTGTGAACCCGGTCGCCTATGCGAAGCCATCTCGGCCCAACTCTCGGAGTTATTGCTGCAAGCTTTCCAAGACCAGAGAGGCCGACTCTCAAAACAGGTTTGTAGGTACCTGTTGCTGCTTTCTCCAAAAGTGGGTGCCAAGTCAAGAAGTTGATGTAGAGAACTATCGCGGTGATGAGAATCAGAAGAATGACAGACAGGTTCAGATCGCTGTAAACGTACGCGGCCTTCGCCAAATAGGACCCGAGTCCAGGAACCGAGTAAGTTGCGCCGAGATAGACAACGTACTCTGCTGCTATCATGAAGAACCAGCCGTCGCACCATGCCAGAGTGCACCCCGACACGAGTGCAGGAACGATCGCGGGAAGGATCACATGGCGCGTGTACTTGAGCCCTGTGACCCCAAAACCCTGTGCAGCCTCCGTTATGTTCACAGGAATGCCTTTGACTGCTCCAACTACACCGAAGAATATCGCCCACGCCATAGAGGTGAAGAGTAACAGAATGGCAGAGAGTTCAATTCCGATCTCGCTCCCATGAAAGAGCGATACGAAGAACAGTATTATCACAGGGAAGTAACCAAGAATAGGAACTGACTGTAACAAGTCGATAAGAGGAACAAGTATCACCGAAGCAGTCTTATTGGTTGAGGCCAGTATTCCAAAGGGAACACCCCAGACCACAGATATTCCTAAAGTCAAAGCTATTCGCACAAGAGTTCTAAAGGTGTAGTAGGGCAGAAACGAGATCTCCGGGTTGTCAACGAACCGCATAGCCAGCCAGTACGCCGTAGCGATTGCGCAGATCCCTGCAACAAAGAATGCTGCCCGCGTTGCTTTTCTCACTACATGCCCCGGCTCTCTAATCTGTGCCCTTGGATTTTCTGAAAGCCGTTGGCTTGTAGGGGATTTAAGATTTTTGACGAAGGACCTAGGGAGCGAGCCCTCTGACCCGTGGCAATTGCTAGAGGTGACCATGCCTCTTCTGCAGAAGGCCTCTCTCTTCTGAGACCAATCAGGGAAATCATTTTTCCCTCCAAGAGACTGATTGGAACGCAAAGTAATCTGACTTGTCTTGTTCTA
>Ga0129297_10001588_pt1 | contig 11524 bp, 14 predicted proteins | sample I18A1metaG_FD_94708 | JGI IMG/M metagenome (GOLD analysis project Ga0129297, IMG submission 94708) | Lake sediment bacterial and archeal communities from Gulf of Boni, Indonesia to study Microbial Dark Matter (Phase II) - ​I18A1 metaG | ecosystem: Environmental > Aquatic > Freshwater > Lake >... | reverse complement strand
CTTTACGAGTATCTGAGTGAAATCGCCTCCAATCGTGCACACTACAGTGGGCTTGCCGTAGGTTACCTGCGACTCGGTAATAGCGTCAACTACGTCAGACTCAATGAAAGATGTCTGGAGAAGCACAATCACTAGGATGATTCCAACATTCGGATCCGAGGAGACGGCGTTCAATGCTGTTCTGTATCGCTCTACGTCGGCGTCGCCCACCAGGTCCAATGGGTTACGGACGGTAGAATACTCGGGCAACTTCTCCCGCAGTGTCTTTGTCGTCTCTGGACTGAATTTGGCTAGTTTGAGGCCTAGTTCAGAGGCTTCATCGGTGCTGATTACCCCGAATCCTCCTCCGTTAGTCACTATTGCAATCTCTTTCTGCGCCTTAGGTACAGGTTGATATGCCAGTGCTCGTGCATAGTCGAACAATTCGTCCACAGTTTGTGCTTGTACTACCCCAGCCTGTTCGAATGCCCCCTCACAAACCTTTGCCGATCCTGCCAACGAGCCTGTGTGCGATAGAGCCGCACCAGCTCCATCATTGGTCACGCCTCCCTTTAACACGACCAGCGGCTTGTTCTTGGCTACTTGAGAAGCAGCCTTCAGAAACTCTCTCCCTCGGCCTATGCTTTCTACGTAGACTGTGATGCATCTTGTGAGCGGGTCATCGACCAAATAGTTTAGCAGGTCAACTTCGTCCACGTCAATCTTGTTTCCAATGCTAATGAATTTGCTAATTCCAATATCCTGAGAAGCAGCCCAGTCGAGCACAGCGGAGCCGAAGGCGCCGCTTTGTGAGACGAATGCTATTGGGCCTTCCTTTGGGCGTCTCAACCTGTACCTAGGAAGGAACAGTGTATCTACATGGTTTGACGGGTCGTAGACCCCTATACAGTTTGGACCGATAATTCTTAGCCCACTGTCTTTGCTCTTCTGCCTGATTTCAAGCTCAAGTTGCTCTCCTTTCTTTCCAATCTCTCTGAACCCGCCGGAAATTATTATGGCCGCTTTGACGTTCTTCGACACGCATTCTTCGATTATGCTCGGGACGGACGGAGCTGGAACAGCGATCACTGCCAGATCTAATTCAGAAGGTATTGCTTTCAGATTGGGGTAGGCTTTGAAGCCCAGTATGGACTCAGCCTTTGGATTGACCGGATATGCTTTCCCTTTGAATTCGGATTCCACGAAGTTCTTGAAAATGACATGGCCGAACTTGCGAGGTTCCCTGGAAGCTCCAATTACCGCAACTGAGTCAGGCTTGAAGAAAGCATCCAAACTCATTCTAAGCACCTTCTCCTTTTCTCGCTATGATTATTCGCGAATCGACAGCACATGCGCCCTTTGGATAGACGATGACGGGGTTGAGGTCCAGTTGGTTTACTGCGTCGTGCTCCATTATCAGATCCGAGACTCCGGTCAGTATGTTGATCATCGAATCGATGTCCATAGGAGGCCTTCCTCTAATGCCTTCTAGAATCTTAGACCCACGTAGTCCATGAATCATGTTTAGAGCGTCTATCCTGTCGATGGGTGCCACGCGAAACTTGACATCCTCATACATCTCTACAAATATGCCTCCCATTCCAAACATAACTGCAGGGCCAAACTGGGCATCTCTCATTGCTCCGACAATGACCTCGGTCGACGGAGGAATCATCTCCTCAACTAGAACGCCTGCAATCATCGCCGAAGGCTCTCTGGCGCGGACTACCGAAATCAGCTTTTCATACTGTCCCCTCAGCTCTTTCTCATTTCCAACATTCAGGATGACGCCGCCGATGTCCGATTTGTATACGATTTGAGGTGAGACAATTTTCAAGACAACTGGATATCCAATTTCTTTGGCTTTCTCCACCGCTTCATCAACACGAGCAGCGAGGTGGAATCTCGGGGTTGCGATTTCATGAAGGTTGCATATTCTTTGAGCCTCGTTTACCAGCAACGAGGACCGACTTTCCCTGAAAGCCTTCTCGATAATGATTTCACATTCTTTCATTCCGATCCTCTTCCCAAGGCCGTTACCTAGATTCAGCACTGAATCTCAATCCGGTATGCTCTAGCAAGCGGTAGACTGGAAGTCTCATGAAATCGGTAATAGCAAAAGCCACCAAAGTGTATGTCCACATGAACTAGGCTACCCCGCACTCCATCGCGGGTAGCAGAATGCTGCACACAGTGATTAGGGTTGCCGCGAGTTGCGTGACCGTCATGAGTGGGGGCGTCGCAACAGATTGAGATCGAAACCAGGGCAATTCAGGAGTCCGAACAGGTTGCCAAGAAGGCGAAGATACTAAGCAGAGGATTGACTGGACTGAGTTTTCGATTCCTTACCTGAACTGACTTCTACGGCCAATCCGCAAGGTCTCCTATCTTTGCAAGGGTGAAGCTGGTTGCGGGCGCTGTGTCTGAAGGTCTCTTCCGTACCTTCACGTATTCGACGGTGGCCGCGTAGAGGTTTTCCAAATCGATGAGCAGCTGGACCTCTAAGGCTATCTTGTCGCTTTCTTCGGGAAAAACCAGAGCTTTCGGCAGAGGAGGTCTTTTCGCTTAAGAGTTGAGCGCCGCGATTTTTAAGGTTGAAGAGCCAACTATAGGCTGGTGGATTCGCGTTTGCCTGAGGAGATAGGTTTTCTCGAAATGGTCAAGCGCAGCCACATTGGAAAGTGGATAGGGCTCAAGGAGACTGACGTGTTGGTGGTTTCCGATAGCCACGATGAAGTACTAAGGGAACTAAGGAAGAGGAATGTGGATGGTGCCTATGTTTTCTACTCACCGACCGAGATGGAGAAGCAATATGGGTTTCTCTTTCTGGTGCGCGAATGGAAATTGTAGAAAGCTCATAAGCAGAGTAAAGCTCCAAGGCAAGAGATACACAGTCTTTGAAGACGCCCTCATAGATACAGGCGCAGCCTTCACTGTTGTTCCACCAGAGACTGCAGAATTCCTAGAGCTCGAAATCGATAAACGCCTTCCCAAGGCCAAGTTGGTCACGGCCTCCGGAATCATAGAGACACCTGTGAGAGTTCTGGAGAAACTTGAAGTTGCCGGACTCGAGACTAGAGAATTGCAGGTAGTAGTCCACAAAATCCCGGATCCAGCTCCTATGAAAGTACTCCTCGGAATGAACTTGGTTGAGAAGATGAAACTCGTAGTCGACGGAAAGGCTAGCCAGTTCACACTGGAAGACCCAGATTAGTCGGCATAAAAGAATTCAGGATGCGCCATGTTCTACCCGTAGAGCTTCATAAGACATTCAGATCTCGCCGTTGGTGGTGGGCCTGGCCGGATTTGAACCGGCGACCCCACGATCTCTGATAGATGTCTTATCAGTCGTGTGCTCCAGCTACACCCTCGGTGTGCAGAACATCGTTATCTCGAACAGATTTCAGCCTTAGGTATTTCTTGGCCAAGCAGTTTCACTTGGGTCTCTTGCTTAAGCGGCCAACAGAGTATCATGCCACGGACCGCCTTGAGCCGTGATAGTTTCAGCGAGCCGCGAACTCGGTGTGTGACAGACCTACTCTCACGAGTAGACTTCGGAAGCCGGGGACGTCAGAAAGCTTTCTTCCGCCAAGCAAGAGATCAAACCGGAGGCTGGAAGAATCTTTATGCTCGAGTCTCTGAAACAACATATGTTTCGCTAACAATTCGCAAATTCAAGAGATGGTACCTAGGTCAAGCGTTACCAACCGCAGAAACGGTAGCAGCTCTCTGCGGCATTACTGGTCAAGAGATTTGTAATCTTGGTGTTGTGCTCAAAGAGCGTAATTGGGGTCAGAGGAGAGGAGGATGCAAGAAAGTAGCAACTCACGGCTGCAACCTAACGTTGCGGGACAGAATGATAGGCGGACAACTGACTGGTCGGTCAAACTCACTTAACCACTTGAAGAACATTGCTTCAATAGGAGGCTCGCGCGGTGCTAAGAGTCCGAAAAATCCTAGGCGACGTATTCAAGGGCCTGGAGGAGTGAGAATGTTCAATCGATTAGAGAGGGACACATTCAATGAGCTGGTTCAGCAACGGCTAGAAGTAGAATATGAACCTGTGATTCACATCGGGTCGCGGCGGTTGATCCCAGATTTTCGAGTTGGCAGCACCTACATTGAATGCACAGCGAACCTCAAGGTGAATGTGAAGGGGCCTGCGCTTCGTCAAAGATTTCGGTTACTAAGGGATAGAGTGCCCTTTAGCGGAGGCATCGTAGTGACTTTGCCTTTCCTCGTTCCGAGGTACAAGCACTACTTAGGTATGGATTCCGAGGTGGTCACGGTTCAGGGTCTGAGAAAAATCATGAAAGATTAGTGGGCCCGGCCGGATTCGAACCGGCGACCCCACGATCTCGGAGCGACAGCCTATCAGTCGTGTGCTCGTTGGCGTCGGCTGACAACACAGCCAGGCTGAGCTACGGGCCCTGTTCGTTGTGAGTGTGTGCTTTTTCCTTTAAGGATTTATTGGAGTGCAGTTGTCGGGCTCGGAGCTGCTTCTCGAAGCCCAGCACGACTGAAAGCTCGATCTGTCTGTCGGGGATCTTCAAGTATTCTCTGAGTGACTTCTCTTTGTCTGGTAGAAGCTTAAAGCCACATCTCTCATAGAATCTAATGGCCCACGTTGCAGTTTTCCAAGTCCCTACCAAGATCCAAGGAGTCTTCGCGAGACCTATCACGTGCTCTGTGAGTTTCCATCCTACGCCATGTCGTGGTATTCTGGTCGCACGTACAAGTGCCTCACCAAGATTACATCTTTGATTGGTTGGTAACCAACAACTCCCAACAATCTACCGTCCTGCTCGTACCCGAAGAAAGTCATCTCACGCATTTCTTTGCAAAGCTCAGCTGTGGGCATGTATGGTTCATGGTAGCGGTCTGGTGGAATGACGTCTCGAGAGGCTTTGGCGGATTCGTTTATGGTCGTAAGAATCTCAGCCTCGTCTTCCTGCCCGCAACTCCTGATAGAAGATCCCAAGGCCATTGCACCATTCTCTCTGCCTGTTGCGACGTAAACTGTCAGTAGAAGCTCTGCCGGGTTCCAGAACTCACGTGTCTGGTATGGTTCATTTTTTTGAGGATTTGCTCAATCGCTGAGTCGTGTCACGTCCTCCGAAGGAGATATTGGTGCCTATTCTCAGTCTATAGAAATCGTGCAATACTATAATTAACATATACCTCAAGGTTTGAACTCTCACTCAGGTTTGAAAAAAGGATGCGTGAGGTTAGATTCCACGGTAGAGCCGGCCAAGGTATCCTCACTGCGAGCCGACTGTTCGCGCAAGCCGCAATACTAGAAGGGAAGTACGCTCAGGCCTTCCCTGACTTTGGCCCAGAACGGCTCGGGTCACTCGTCCAGCCGTTTGCTCGGATCGACGATCAACCAATCGAGATCCGAAGCCAAGTCTATACACCAAATGCTGTCGCCGTCTTCGACGAGAGCTTGCTATCGAAGGTTCCAGTCACGCGAGGCGTGGTCGCGAATGGGCAGTTGGTCGTGAACTCCAAAGACGAGCGTTCAGCTGAAGTCAAAAAGCTGGGTAAGGAGGCGTGAATGTCTACCTTCGTCCGTGTCGGCCCTTTGCTTTTAGCATTTGTTTATTTCGGGCTGAGCCTCAGGTGGCCGATTAGTAATTTCCGTCTATAGAAATCATGCGTCACTATAATTAGCATTTACATTCAGGTGGTGCACGTTCAACGAGGCACGAGAAAAAGTGTATGAGGTCAGATTTCACGGTAGAGCTGGTCAGGGAATACTGACCGCTAGCAGGTTGTTCGCGCAGGCCGCTATACTGGATGGGAAATATGCGCAGGCGTTTCCCGATTTCGGCCCGGAGCGGCTCGGGTCGCCTGTTCAGGCCTTCGCCAGAATTGACGACGAGCCAATAGAGATCAGGAGCCAAATATATACTCCCAATGCGGTTGCCGTCTTCGAGGAGAGTTTACTGTCCATTGTTCCTGTGACACGGGGCTTGGTACCTAAAGGGCACCTTGTGGTCAACTTTTCTGACGACGCTCTGCCAGTGCTCAAGAAAATGACTGAGGAGGCTGGGGTAACAACTTCTGTCATCAACGCTTCTCGCATAGCAACTGAACTGGTTGGCACTCCGACGGTGAGCACAGTCATGCTGGGTGCCTTGGCCAGTGCCACAGGTTTCGTAGGTGCAGATGCGCTTGAATCTGCAGTTAGACAAAGATTCCACGGAAACCTCGGCGACGTAAATGCCAAGATGATCGGACTGGGTTTCAAGGAGGTTCATCCACTTTGAGTACAGCACAAAAACTCGGCTGGAAAAAACTTCCACGAGGTGGCGTTGTGAACAAGCCAGGGGCCTCAAGAGAATTCCTGACGGGTGACTGGCGAACAAGAAAACCAGTCTTGAACGAATCAAAATGCACGAATTGTCTTTTTTGCTGGATCTGGTGTCCTGAACCGGCAATCAAACGCGGCCCCAAGTCTGTGTCGTTAGATTACAATTACTGCAAGGGATGTGGCATCTGCGCCGTGGAATGTCCAACTAAAGCGATAACAATGGTGGAGGAGCACTGAGGATTGTTGGAAACTCAAAAACCTAAACGGGTTCCCTTAAGTGGTTCCGAGGCAGTCGCGAACGCCGTCAAGCTATCCAACGTAGATTTCGTATCCGCGTATCCAATTACTCCTCAGACGATCATTGTCGAGAGGATTAGTGATCTTGTAGCCGATGGTGAGATGAAAACCTCATTCATCAACGTGGAGTCGGAGCACTCAGCTCTCTCTGCCTGTGTAGGCGCGAGTCTGAGTGGAGGCCGCGTGTTTACGGCAACATCAAGCCAAGGATTGGCATTGATGCACGAGGTTCTCTATCTCGCCTCTGGTCTTCGATGCCCGATTGTCATGGCGAATGCGAATAGAGCTCTCTCTGCCCCCATTAACATTCACGGCGATCATTCTGATATGATGGGTTCGCGGGACTGCGGATGGATTCAGCTATACGTTGAAAACGCGCAAGAGGCCTATGACTGGGTTTTTCAAGCCTTCAGGATCGCTGAGGACGAGCGTGTCTCGTTACCTTTCGTGGTCAACATGGACGGTTACGTGGTGACCCACTCTGTCGAATCCCTTTCACTGCTAGATGAAGAAGCGGTGAACCGGTTCCTCCCACCTCGCCAGCCTCCATTCAAGATCGATACCGTGAACCCAGTGACCTTTGGGTCGCTCGTCTTACCGGACTACTATTCGGAGTTCAAGAAGCAGCAGGAGGAAGCGATGCAGACGGTCCCGGAGGTGTTCAACGAGACCACAAAGAAGTTTGCTGAGATTTCCGGCAGAAACTACAATTCCATAGTGCCCTTTGGACTAGAGGATGCCAAAGTCGCCGTAGTCTCCATGGGAAGCGCTTCGGGAACGGTGCGATGGGTGGCAAGAAGGCTACTCAAGCAAGGCCTCCCTGTAGGAGCACTGAAGATAGCTCTCTACAGACCATTCCCTCATGAAGAGGTTGCCAATATGCTCGAGAAAATGGATGTTGTGGTTGTCTTGGAGCGTGCCCTGAGTCTCGGTGCACACTGCGGGCCGCTAGGGAATGATGTTGTATGCTCTCTTTACAACCGTGCGGAGCAGCCGAAGGTGTTAGACGTAGTCACGGGCCTAGGTGGACGTGACATCTCGCCCGAGAGCATCGAGCAGATCTTTCGCGGAGGACTTGAGGCTGCGTCAAGGTCAACCGGTCTCGAGATGGAGTTTGTGGGGGTGCGTGAATAAATGGTCACATTGAAGCAGCTGCAAGTGGAAGAGCTCTACGGACCTGGACACCGCACCTGCGCGGGCTGTGGAGCATCTGTCATGGCCCGCATGACCCTCAAATCCTTGAATCGTCCTGCGGTTGTCGTCAATGCGACTGGATGCCTTGAGGTAGCCAGTACGATCTATCCTTACACGGCTTGGAGTGTTCCGTGGGTACACGGCTTGTTCGAAAACGCGCCGGCCATTGCCAGCGGTATTGAGACTTACCTGAAATCTAGGAATGGCGGCAAGGCAGATGCCGACATAGTGGTCTTCGGTGGTGATGGCGGAACATTCGACATCGGCCTACAAGCACTCTCAGGAGCTTTAGAGAGGAAACACGATTTCGTCTACATCTGCTATGATAACGAAGCGTACATGAACACTGGTATCCAACGTTCAAGCGCGACGCCGGAAGGAGCTTGGACGACTACGACTCCGGTTGGCTCTGTGTCTGCCGGGAAGACGGGGCCCAAGAAAGATCTAATCGCCTTTGGCTTGGCACACCACATTTATTACGCCGCTACAGCGTCCGTTGCATACTGGAGCGATTTCATAACCAAAGTGCAAAAGGCCGCGCAAGTCGAGGGCCCGGCGCTTGTTCATGTGATCTCCCCATGCCCACTCGGTTGGCGTTTCAAGACCGACCAGACAATACAGCTTGCGCGATTGGCGGTCCAAACTCGGTACTTTCCACTGTACGAGGTCGAGAAGGGGCGCTACAAACTCACAGTCAATCCACTACCGCATCCGGTTGACGACTTTCTGAAGATGCAAGGGCGATTCAGCCACCTATTCCAACCCGAGAATGCCGAACACCTAGCAACCTTGAAGGCCCAGATAGAGGAGCACTGGACAGCACTTCAGGAACTCTGCCAAGGCAAGCACCCGACCTGGTGAAGACTCAGACTCGCAACGACTAATCCGAGAACACGATTCGCGGAACGCTAGTTAGGTGCCATCTCTTCCGGCACCTATCGCCGCGGATAAACCGTTTAAGCCCGTGTTGATTTTCTAGGAGGGCTGGGGCCGGTAGTTCAGCCTGGTATGCCTTCCCAAGGGCCAAAGAACGTCCGGTTCGCATCGTTCGAAAGGAAAACCGGAAGGTCGCGGGTTCAAATCCCGCCCGGTCCACCAACATGAAGCCCTGCTTTTCCCAAGTTCTGTCCGTTCTTTTGCCCGATTGGTTCGGATCTTGACCAGTTGACTATGTGATCGATTGTTTCCTCGACGCTACTCGATCTGTTGTGGAACGCGGGCACTGGCGGAAGCACTATTCCCCCAGCTACCCTAAGCATGTTCTCAATGTCGATTATGCTAAGTGGGACCTCCGCGGGGCTCGAATGCTTGGAACGGATAGGAGCCTGATTAACTATTTCAAAAGCTGGAGGCGAACGGTTCAAATTCTGCTATTGGACCTAAGTTCTCCTCATCTGATAGCTAGGGTGAAGGAAATTCGACATGATCCGACTATATCATAGTTCCACATCTCGAGAACCACCCTAACGGCCTCTAAGCTCGCTGAGGAGAGTCTTTGAAGAAGCGCTCGCGGTTGGATATCTACGCCGATATTCTAGAGTTCTTGAAACGCCACCCTGACGGCTGTCAGGTGACAAGGCTCTCCTACGGCGCTGGACTGCCCATCGACCGAATCAAACCAATGCTTGAAACCCTCGATCGATACGAGTTGATCAAAGTCCATCTCCTCGGCGAACCTCTGCAAGCGAACATGAACCAGCGACGATACTACGGCATTACTCGAAAAGGATTGGAGTACTTAGAAGCGTACAAGAAAATTCAGGACCTGATCACCTATCTTGAAGTAGAGCATCGACGGCCCAGCGGTTCGCCGATGGATTTCTTGGGTTGATAACTCAGCATCGCCCAGTCACATTTTGTGAGTACATAATGTCATCCTGAAACGTGCCCTGCCCTTTAATTGGACGACGGCTAACGGCCACCCAGGCGATGGTGAAATGTTCCGTGAAAGAATCCTACAATGGACGAAAATAATCGACCTCTTCGCGGTCACGAAGGAGAGGGTCTTCGTCCTTGTCAAGACCAAGCCAGGATTAGCGCTGTCGATGAAACTAAAATTGGACAGCAGAGAGATGGCGGTCCATCAGACGAACATGGCCGCTCAACGTGAAATCATGGCGGCCCGTTTGCGGTTGGCCGGCGTTAACCGCTGAGCGCTCGGGAAAACAAGATTAGGAACCACGCTGGAATCTTGGGCGGCGCCTGAGTGATCGCCCATGAAAGTGGAAATCGAAGTCAAAGTCGCCCCGAGTTACAGCGTTGCCTACCTGATGCACCGGGGCCCATATGGCGGCCAGAACATGTGGCGTTCCGAGTTCAATCAATTGGCACGGTGGGCCAAGAAGAAGAAGCTTCGTACTGGAAAATGGATAATGTACTTCATTGACAGATGGGGTGAAAGGCCTCAAAGGGAACGGAGGTCAATCGCAGCGATCCAAATCAAGGGGAAAACGAAACCTGAGGGCAAAATTCGAATAATGAAGATTCCAAGGCAAAGAGTAGCAAGCGTGACCTTCGACCCCGGCAAAGTGTCTACAGAGCTCATCTACTATGGGCTTGACGGCTGGTTGGAGTCGAGTTCTTACAAGCAGGCTTCGCCGTCAAGAGAATTATACAACGGCAGCCCGTGGACCAACTCCAAGGCCTGGGCCAACTGCGAAGTCCAAGTCCCGCTGAAAAAGAAACCAACCAAGGGCTGTTGAGACATTCTCTTTCGTCACTCTTCAATCGTATCCTGAGGAGGAGGGTGACGTTGTGTTATGGGATGTTTTCGTGGAATCTCTGCCTAAACTGTTTTGCAGATGTTTGATCTGGACTTACTTGGTAAGATGTCTGGAAGGTTATCTGTGAATGTAAGCGCAGCTTTGGAGACACTAAACAAACCATATCCCATATCGCATATCGCCGGGTTGACACCCGTCACCCGGCTTGACGAAATGCTCTGCGGTCCCCTCTCCCCCTGTGCGCGCTAGGATGATGATGGCGATGATCATGACGGTGAAGACGGGGTAGAGGGCGGCTCAGCCAGTGACCATCTACATTCTCCAGTGTGTGCGCACCAAGAGATACACATACAACTACTCCTGTGGGAATGGTGTCGGGTTACTGGAGGGAGGTCACTGGAGTCTCTAGAGAGCAAGAGAACGTGGTCGTTGAGCTGAGGCTTCGATAGACTCTTCCGACGGTTACTTCGTATATCGTCGCGTTACGATGAAGAGAACAACTCCTACAACAATCGCCCAGATCACAATGTCAACAACCAAGTTCGCATAGTACTCTGGAGGCATTTCTAATGGCGCACCGGGGTAGACTGCCCTTCTAAGCCAGGGAAGTGGGAACCCGCAGTGTTCCAACCCGATCTCACTATAAAAGTCAAGAAGGGGATGTGAAGACAGGGCATCAAGGAGGCCGGTGAGCAAGGTAATCAGCACTCCGCCCACGACCGAACCGATTGCCAGTTTTGTTCTCAATTTCGTCCGCTAGCGAGGCTGGTGACCCTGTGAGGGCTTTTCAGTCTTTTCATTCCGAGTGAGTAAAAACCACGGTTCAAATTCGGCCGCACCAGTAGAAGCGCACACACACGGAAAACCCCACAAGACTGACTGGAAGACGACGATCATAGTTCGACTGCTTGCAACAGCCATACCACTCACAAGTCGGTAATGAAGAAAAATCGGGGTTGAAGAGAGGAAGTGAAGCGAGTTCGTCAATGTTTCATCCGTTTAGACATGTACTCTT
>Ga0129297_10001587_pt1 | contig 11524 bp, 13 predicted proteins | sample I18A1metaG_FD_94708 | JGI IMG/M metagenome (GOLD analysis project Ga0129297, IMG submission 94708) | Lake sediment bacterial and archeal communities from Gulf of Boni, Indonesia to study Microbial Dark Matter (Phase II) - ​I18A1 metaG | ecosystem: Environmental > Aquatic > Freshwater > Lake >... | reverse complement strand
GTATCATAGAACGCGATTCTCGAACAATGTGGGCTAGAATGGGCAGCACAGATATTGTGAAACGCGCTAGGGACAAGGCCAAGAAAATATTGGAAGAGCATCAACCACCGTCCTATAACAAAGGAACTATTCGTGGGCTCAGACAGGTCCTAGATGACACACAGAAACCGTGAAACGCAGATGGCTTGACACGGAGCCGGCGTCCTGATTCCGGGTGGAGAACATGCAGATCCCCAAGCGGCACCACACAATTGCCTAAGCTGCGGTGGGGGTTGAATGAATTGGGGCGGGTCCGAGGATTCGGCAAGCCTTCGAGTTTTCTTGGCAAGAGGAAGATGGCCGAGTCCACCTTGCCGGGGCCCGGAATATGAGACCGCCGGGTCTATGACGGCATTCTCTCTGGTCGAGGACAACAACGCACTCGTCAGGGCGAACTACCTTCGCAACATGCATGGCCTCGACAAGATGTCGACCGGTCATATGATCGGGTATGCGATGCTGTGCTATGAGAGGGGTCAGATAATTAGGGCAGACACAGACGGGATCGGCTCACTTGGGGAAACACAGAGGCGCCATGATCGAAGGGATCGCTAGAAGGCGGGACTTTGTAGATGCCCTCGCAGAACCCTTCACCGGTGGAGGTGCGACGTCGAGCGGAACACTATTCGAATGGTACATGAGCTTGTACCAGTGTAAGGTCGCCTCCCCGTAGGCGCTTCCGCAACCTGCCTCAAGTACCCTCGTCTGAAAGTGGGTCTCAACTGCGGAGCAGTCCCACGCGCCGGCCCAAGCGAGCCAGAGGCTTGGAACAAGAAAGAAATGTAGGTGAACCTCATCCATGCCCGTGAGATCTCAACGGAGCAGTCGTTAGTCAACTACTCCCTGAACAATTCCTTAACTCTGATTTCAACATCGTTCATTGGATGTTGAAGCCATTCTTTCCGAAGTCTGTTGAAGACAGGATACCCCGCCATCATTTCTAGAGCCCATTCTCGAGCGAACGCCCCTGTTTGAATCTCGCGCAGATGCTCTCTCATAGTGTTCTTGATGTCATCCTTGATTATTCTAGTCGCCCGACTCATCGTTCCATACTGAGCGGTCGTGGACCATAGTTTCATTGCCTTGAAGAATCCCACATCCGCGAATGACTCAAACACTTTTGAAAAATCTTTCGAAGCATACAGTTCGTGGAGAACAATTTCGGGTGGATAGCCAGCCTCAACCATTGTCTCGAACGTCAGCATGTGTATTCTCATTACAGCCGGGTACAAAATTTGTTCGAGCATAAGGTTAACCTCAATTTCCTGAGCGAATGTCATTTCGCACACCCCAGCGCGAGTGAGTCCGAGCGCCTTGGCCAATCCTAGTGTTCTCTCTTTCGCCTTTCCGGTCGCATCTTGGCCTATCGCCATATGGCCCGTCATTGGCTGTTTCTGGAGGAAACGTCTTCTGAGGTCCTCTCCATATGTGCATGGAAACAGATCGGCCACATCAACATCCTTCGGCGCTCGGATAAAACCGAAATGAAAGTTGTATCCGCTGCAGAATAGAAGCATCTTTCCTTTTGTCATATGTTGTTGGATCTCGGTTTCATAAACGCTTTTCTGAGTCTCGTCGGGAATCATCATGTAGATGACCGTTGCTTGCTTCGCTGATTCACTTATCGGATATACCTTAAACCCATCCTCAGTTGCCTGATCATAGAATGAATCTCTGATGTTACCTACGATAACCTTGACACCACTATCCCTGAGGTTCAACGACTGAGACCTCCCCTGGTTTCCATAACCGATCATCGCGACGATCTCGTCTTTCACCCAAGAAATGTCGGCATCTTCCTCATAGTAGGCCTTCAACATTTGACGTCGCATCGTGAGTTCGTACGTCTATGCTCTTAAGCTATTCTGGTACGCAAGGCAAGACTTGGGCTTGGAGTCAGAAGCCGATGGCTTCCCTTCGTGATTCATTGGAGGCAGGCACCATGACTCTCTCAAGTTGGGTGTCTAGAGATTCTCTCCAGTTCCTTTGTAAGGTTGACCTGTCTTCCTGAGGTCTACGGTAAAGGCACTTGTCGGAGAGATCATATGATGAACATTCCGACAAGGACACTGTCCGTAGAATAGCTGCATCTTGACATTGCCCGTTCACTCCTGTTTGCCCGAAAACCGCAGACCAATGCGCAACATTGCCCTGAAGCGAGGATCGGCCCACTGCTTCATGGGATGAAGAATCGTGAATTGATCATTCTCCATAGGCGACGTATCGGATTCTTTCGGGGTCGGCCTGTTTCAACCGATGATGACATACAAGCAGAGGCACGACTGGAGGAAGGACATCGATCTCGTTCAGACTGGTGTTTAGTTGCTGCTTGACATTGTGTGGGGATTTGGCCGGAGAACGCCATCGGAGGAAGTCATGCGAAATGGCATGATGACGCTCTGTTCAGGACGATTCCCGGGCTAAGACTTCAGCGAGAAAACCCTGATGCTCGGGGTGAACGAAGCGAGACATCTCTTGGAAGATCTGACCCGCATTTGATCCTTTGTATTTGGACTCTCACCCTTGTGTGGAGCGTCTCTCTTCCTTCAGCAAGTCTAGGAGCTCATTGATCAATTTCAGAAGCGCTGTAGTGGTGACAGACTGCATGATCGCTGTGTCGATTAGTTTGTCGACTCGCTGTGCGAGTGTGACTCCGGCCTTCTTAAGGACTTCAAGGCGCTGAAGGAATAGCTCGCGATCTTCATCCTGCTTCCGAGATATGTCCTCCATGTTCCTTGCCCGCAAGCTACTTGGACGTACCACAGGTGAGATACTTCAACTGACGGACGGAAGTCCACCTATCCGTGCGGGCCTATCCTTGAATCGTCCGCTTTCCAGATTCCAGACCAGATCGAAGTCATGGAGGCGTACGCGGAGGGTCCTGACGAGTTCCGCTCCGCCAGAAGCCCAGTCGTCGTGCACCTGAACGAGTCAAGGGTCATTTGCCCGAACAACCTGAAAACGCAAGGCACATTCCGGGCTGAAACCAAGAAGCTCGACCTTTCAAAACGACCTTGTCGGCTCTATCCTCGCCAACCATCAGGATCGTATCGGTGCATCCGTGCCTTCGCTTCCACGCCCAGAAGCCTCAACCCACTACCCTGGAAGACACACTTACTCAACCTCTTGGCGAAACGCAGCGTCTTCACATAGTCATAGCTATTTCTCGCCTCGTCGAAAGCATAGAGAGGATAGTAACTTTCCATACCCTGAAATGGAAAAACAGCTAAATACGTATACAACCACAAAATACGTGATACATGAACAATGAAACCATATTTGAGACTTCTGACCGAGGAAGACCTCGAAAGCATTCACAATGCCTCCCTTAGAATCCTTGAACAGACCGGCATGCTGATCGATCATGACAAAGCCCGTGAAATCTTGCAGAAAGAGGGAGCCGAGGTTGACCATGACAGGAAAATCGTTAAGTTCCCACCTCAGCTTGTCGAAGAGAAGTTGAAGTTTGTTCCCAAAAGTATCACCTACCATGGCCGCACTCCAGAGTATGATATTACCCTGTCTCCCGACGGGGACATCTACGCACGCGTGGCTGGTGGCGCAATCAAGTATGTCGACCTGAAAACGGGTGAGAATCGCCGGGCTAGGATTGACGATTGGAAGGAATTTGCTATACTTTTTGACGCTATGCCTAATGTGCAGATGATTGCCACCCTGCATTGTTCTGACGTACCTGCGCAAACGTCTGACATCCACAGCATCCAAGTTTTGCTGGAAAATCAGCGTAAAGCCATCATACATAACGCCTTTAGCCTAGAAAATCACAGACACATTATCGAAATGTTGCTGGCGGTCAGAGGCAGCAAAGAAGAATTGAGCCACCGACCGCTGATGCATCACATGCTGTCTCCCATCTCCCCGCTGTTCCTCGACGAAAACAACACAGCGCAGTTGTTGCTGGCTTGCGAATATGGCATCCCCACGGACATTCCAATCATGCCCTCTGCCGCGGCAACGGCCCCCATAACCTTGGCTGGCACGCTGGCCTTGGCCAATGCTGAATTCTTGGGTACCATGACCCTCGCTCAGTCTGCTCGGCGTGGTCACTCAATGCCCTATTTCATGGATCCGGTGGTAGCCGATTTGCGCACCGGCGAGGCGTTGTTTGGCGCACCCGAAATTGGTATTTTGAACGCAGCTGTTTCGCAATTGGGTGTTGAGTTCTACGGATTCCCGCCTCAGGGGATTGGTCTAGCCAGTGACGGCTTCAGCGCTGAACAGACACTGTTCCAGAGGTGTCAGAATACGTTGATGCAATGTCTGGCTGGGGGCAAGTTGATCATCGGCGCGGGCACTGTCGAGAGCGTGATGGCCCTAAGCCCGGTCCAATTGGTGATAGACAATGAGATTATGAGCATCGCTCGACGGTGGCTGCGGGGTATTGAGGTAAACGAAGACACTCTTGCCGTGGAAGTAATCCACAGGGTCGGCCAGCGAGGCCACTTCTTGGGAGACAAGCATACCCTCAAATATGCAAGAAGCGGCGAATTGATTGGCGCCGACATTCTTGAACGCGGCCGCCGCAGCGCTTGGCTGTCGCAGGGAGGTAAGAATATGGAACAGAAAGCCCGCGAAAGAGCCCTGGTGATCCTAGCCAAGCATCAGGTGGACCCGTTGCCGCGTGGTGTGGTAGAAGAGTTGAGGAAGATTGTTAACAGGGCAGACAAAGAGATAATGAAGTAGACGTACGTACCTGCGAGTTTTATTAGTTTGGATCCTATGCGACCGGCTCTTGCTGTTCCTAATACTCTGTTACAGTTCTCTACCTAAGCGAAGCTGATGGCCAGTCGTTGCGATCGACGATCCATCCTTCGACATCTTACCTCTCCTCTTCGCATCCGCGCTGTCCCTGCTTGTGGGTACCATACCGAAGAAGCTTGCCAGATGAGCGTCTGAGGGGAATCGGTTCACGTCGCCTATGAAGCTGGAGACGAGGGACGCAAGGTAATAGTCCACTCCCGGTAGGCTCATCGGGAGTCCTACGTCATCACTTACCCTAGCATTCTCCTTTATGCGATCCTCCAGCGGAATGCACTGCCGTTGAAGGAACTCTAACCTATCCATCATCGTGCTCAAGACCGGGTCTCGTTTATCATGGAACCCTAGCGAATGAATCGCTCGTCTTCTTCTAACTCAAAAGTTATGGTCCGTCTTTGGGAGCGAATTGTAGACATCTTCACCCTTCAACTAACATATCAGGCTACTCTTCAGTCTGCCTGTCTCGACACATAACTTGACTCTCTCTACTAAGAGCTCCCTACTGACCTGCTGATTCCTACCTAGTAGGTGGGATTCACGGAGCATGCCTGCCATATGCAGCTTTGCGATCTTCAAAGTATCCACTTTATCGTTCTTCTTTTTGGATTTCATGATACACCTAAGCGTCTTAGGGTGAGCCACCGTAATGTCGTTGTACCCATGGATCTTAAGCGCCCTCGATATCGGATAGGCCATTATCGCAGACTCGAAGGCTACTCTCCCATCCTCATTCATGGGAACGAGAACCGGTCAGGAACGTTTCCAATCGGGCAGGTAACCGTGGCCAGGCTCTCTCTATCTGCCAGACCTATATCAGCAACTATCGAATTCATCTTACGAAGCTTCAGCTTACCTCTTCCCTTAACCATCCTCATTCCTCTTCTAACCTCCCATTCCAGACGGCAAAGGCGACTCCCGGTCTGACACGTACAGAATACAGGTTACGGAATCACAGTACCAACAGAACCAAGTCGAAGGCTGAGGATCTCATTAACAAAGGCGCATCATGGGCGTCAACAGCAAGAGATGTAGCAAAGGAAGCTGACGTGATCTTTACAATGTTCAAAGATGGGATGGGCATACGAGCCTTGGCACTAGTCCTCGAGCAGTTGAATAGTCTCCAAAGCGGAGTAGTGTTCATGGTTAAGAACGTTTGGAACATTGAGACAGAATGCCAATTCTCTACACGAGGTCCATCAGGAGTCTCTAGCCTTTCACAGCGCCCGCAACCAATCCTTTCACAAGTCGCTTCTGGAACAGACCGACGATAATTAGAGGCAAAAGCATAGCTAGTACGGACTGAGCAGCCATATATGAATACTCAACCTTCGCACGTGTGACCAAACGAGCGACGGTCACTGTTATGGGGTTTATCCTCCCGCCGGTGAATATGATGCCAAAAATGAAGTCTCCCCAAACTGATAGAAAGACCCAGACCGCTGATGCAAAAACACCGGCGGCGGCCAGTGGCAAGACGATTCGTGGAATTGTTCCCCATCTCGAACATCCATCAACTTGTGCCGAGTCAATCAAATCTTGAGGTATCCCTTCAAAGAAACCGATCATCAACCAGGCGACGAAAGGAGTATACCACCCAGAGTATATGTAGATCAATCCATGGAACGTGTCGTACCATCCGATTTGTCTCATGAGTAGGTAAAGAGGAAGCGCCAGAGAGAGGCCTGGACTGGTCTGCAAAGCGATAGCAGCTAAGAGTAATGTCCTTCTCCCTGGAAATCTGAATCGTGCAAAGCTGTACCCGCCTATGGAACCACAGACAACCGCTATTACAGTTGAGCCCATAGAGTAAAAGAGTGTGTCCGCGATACTCCTCACAACATATGTATCGACGAAGAGTGCCCTGTAGTAGTTCTTCAAGGTGATTGTCGACGGTAAACCCCTGCCCAGACCAAGCAGAAGAAGGCTATCTTCTGGAATTATACTCCCCAAGAACATCCACAGTACAGGAAACGCTATGAAGACAGCCGCCAGAAAATAAACCACATAACCGGAAATGTTCCACAGAGCCCTACCTGGTGTTCCAACTTTTCTGGATGTTGTCTTTGGACTTGCCGAAGAATTCATTTGAAGTACCTGATGTAGAAGAGGCTCATCGCGAAGATTGACATCCACGTGAGCCAGCCCAATGCTGATGCAGCTCCAAAACGGACATATTCGAATGCCCAAGTGTACACCAAGAAGTAAATCACCATTGTCTGTTGGTAGCCCTTCGTCATTATATACAGCATATCGAAAACCTTCAAACTCATTATCACTATCGTGACAATCGCGAAGAGAAGAGAGGTTCTTATCAAAGGGATCGTTACGTGAACGAAACGTTGCCATACATTGGCTCCGTCGACGCTTGCCTCGTCAATCAAGTCCTGTGGTACAGTGGTAAGCGCCGCCAGGATTATCAACGTGGGCAGCGGGATGTTCTTCCAGATTTGAGCAATAATGACCGAATTCATTGCTGTCGAAGAATTCCCTAACCAGTGCTGATAGCCCGCTATGATTCCGAGTTTGAAAAGAATGAGATTGAACAATCCGTACTGGCTATTGAAAAGCCAAAGCCACATGAGACCAGCGACAAGAGACGGTATGGCCCAAGGAAATAGGAGCAGGCTTCGTAAAAAGCCAATGCCCTTCAATTTAGTGTTGAGAAGTAGCGCAAAGAAAAGCGATAGCAAGAGGACAGCCAGAGTCTGCGTAACGACAAAATAGACTGTTCTATAGGCGACCTGCGGCATCGACTTGTCGGCAAATATAGATTGCCAGTTCTTCGTTCCCACCCATAAGTACTGAACTCCTTCACTTGTCACCTGAATATCTTGCATACTCAGCAGGACCGAGGCTACAATCGGGTATAGGAAGACAGCACACATGAGCACGAATGTTGGGAGCAGGAGTACATAGCTGAAAATGTGCCTTCTAGTCAGTGACCGGCGATAGTTTGTCATCCTTGGCTAGTGCTCCTCCAAATTGATGATCCAACATTTTCGTGACAGTTTAGGGTCCGTCATGTCTCCGGGTCTCTCAGCCCTCAGCCTCATAGCGTGGAAGAAGGGACACCAGGCTGGAGCAGCCTACTACTCGAAAACCCCTCTTGGAAAGACGAAGAAGACACGGGTATGCGGAAAATGTGGCACAACCAACTTGGAGGAGCACTAGCCACTATACCAAACTTTCCATAAAAGGAAAGTTCATGGTTCTCTCGGTCGATCATACCCTTGTCCGGTGATCCGAGCTTAGGGCCTCGCCAGGATTTCTCTTATCTTCGCTCCGCATTCGTCCAGAGCCTGCGCCACAGACAGCTCACCCGTTATTCCCAAGTGAAGAATTGGATTCAAGGCTTCTTTGTATATTTCCGTTGTATGAGCGGTGCTGGGCCATAATATGGGGTTCCGATAAGCTTCCTCAAGCAGGGCCAAGTACGGGTTCGCCGAAAACGCACGATCTCGCCAGGGTGGCTCGTAAATCGCCTTCAGAGTTGGAGGCGCGTTAAATCCCCAAGCAAGGTTCGTTGCATAATCGAACTGTACATGCGGATCGAATACGAAAGTCTCAATCCATTTCCAACCCCAGTACGGGTTTCCCTTGGCAGTCACTCCAAAGCCAGTGGCGGGATCACATGTACCAGTTTTTATTGGTGGTTCCCCTGGCACATTTGCACCGACGAATTTACCCGCGATAGCAGAGTCTGACGCGTTGTACCAGTAGTACACCCAAGCAGGTATAACCTCCTGTCCGGCTACTCCAGTCCTGAACAATCTTGCTTGGTCTCCGGTATTGAAGAAGGTAATTGTTTCTGGAACCACTGAACCTGATTCCCAGATCTCTCTCATCCATGTTAAGGCCTTCACGGCCGGCGTGTACTGGCTACTCATAGTGTAGTTGCCCTGTTCATCAAACTCGGCCCCACCAAAAGCAGCTAAATAGGTGAGCCATGATTCGTAGGCGTTATCATCGCCCCAAGAATCGAGAAAGCCATACGTCTCGGTCTTACCTCCAGACTTCTTGACCAGCTTCTTTGAGTATTCAAGGACTTGTGCTATTGTTTCTGGCGGACCAGTCAATCCCGCTTCTTTGTACAAGTCAGTGCGGTAGTTAAGAATGTGAGGGAAGAACCCAAAAGGTACTGTATAGGTCAACCCGTCTATGCTATTCATTTCCTTAGTCACCGAAGCTAAACCCAATATCTTATCCAACGTGTTTCCCGACTTCATCATGAACTCATCAAGCGCACCAAGATATCTGTATTTGTACAGATCCCTTCCTCCAAGTGGCCATACCTCTACAACGTCGTAGAGTGCTTTGTCCCTTCCACTGATCGCGTCGGTAACCATCTTAGAATAGACTCCTGACCAATCTGTGTACTCCATTTTTACAGGTATTCCGTACCTCTCTTCATAGAGGTTAGATACCATCTGACCGACATACCCGAAGTCTTCCATAAGGACATGGAGCTCGTTTGGCTTTTCGGGTTCCTCTTTTGCAGTCGTAATTGCGGTGGGTGTTGGTACAGTCGTAATTTCGGTGGTTGTTGGAGTTGGTGTCGGCGGCGCTGGTGGCGACGGAGGCGTTAGAGCATAGTAGGCGGCTGCAGCCGCAGCTCCAACGACCACAACACCCGCGCCGTACTTCAAGAACCTTCTACGAGAAACTTCACGCCGTTCCTTCTTAGCTTCACTCAAAGTAGTACTCTCCTCAGCGTCTTTTGGCTAGAGTGAGCCGTCGAAATACACTTAAAGGTTTCCGTGGGGCAAGCTCTTTTTACAACACGATAAAGCGGACCACCTCACCGAACACGCGAAAGAGAGATCTCTCCTGTTTCAGACAGTGAGGGACACGCGGCAGACGTTGTCGCATGTGTCCGTTGGAGCGAGTTAGAGCACGATCTGTTCGGTCTTCTTGTCGAAGATGTGCATCTTCTCTTTCGCGATGGATAGTCCCACTCTGTCGCCGATCTCCGCTTTGAATCCAGCGGGCGCTCTTGCCTTGACGAGATACTTTCCTATCTTAAGGTCAACGATGGTGCTCTCGCCAACAGGTTCGACTACGTAGACCTCCGCTGGAATCGCGTCCCGACCCAATGCGCCTTTGGCGACGCTCACGTCCTCAGGTCTTGCTCCTAGAATGAGTTCACTGGACGAGGACTTCTCTTTGATCGCTGCGGCAAGCTGTCGGTCTATTCCCAGCTTGAACTCGGAGCTGTCGAGAATCGCCTGCTGTCCTTCAAGCGTGAGCGTGCAGTCGAAGAAGTTCATTGGGGGGCTGCCTATGAAGCCGGCGACCCAAGTGTTCGCAGGCTTGCTGTAGAGTTCGTCGGGGCCGTCGACCTGCTGTAGTTTGCCCTCGTTCATTACCGCGATTCGGTCAGACATTGTAAGGGCCTCAACTTGGTCGTGTGTCACGTAGATTGTGGTGACGCCGAGGTTCCGTTGGAGGCGTTTCAGTTCAGCCCTCATATAGACGCGTAGCTTCGCGTCGAGGTTCGAGAGCGGCTCGTCCAGTAGGAAGACTTCGGGGTTTCTGACGATCGCCCGTCCGAGGGCGACCCGCTGCCGCTGGCCGCCGCTCAGCTCCTTCGGCTTCCTATCAAGCAACTCCTGAACCTCGAGGAGGCTGGCCGCGTCCATCACGCGTTTCTTCGTCTCATCCTTAGGGACCTTGCGGATCTTTAGCGGGAACGCCATGTTATCGAAGACGCTCATGTGGGGATAGAGGGCGTAGCTCTGGAAAACCATCGCGATGTTTCGGTCGCGTGGGCTCAGGTCGTTGACTAGCCTATCGCCAATGTAGATATCCCCACCCGTGAGAACTTCGAGTCCTGCAATGAGGCGCAGCGTTGTGGTCTTACCGCATCCAGAAGGGCCGAGGAGCGCGACGAAGGTCTTGTCTTCAATCTTGATGGAGACATCGTCTACCGCGACAACCTTGCCGAAAGACTTGCTCACATGCTCAAGAGCGACAGGCGCCAACCTGGCCACTGCCGGTCCAGCGTTCAGATATCAATATTAGCCTTGCCCAATCGATTGGATGTTCTCGTTTCCCGAAATAGTTTCGCATCACCTAAGAGGCGTTACATGGTCAAGCTGAACGAGAGGAAGATACATTGGATCATCCAGCAGAAACTCAGGGGGAGGGGGACAGGCGAGATAGCGTTGATCCAACGCGTCTCACGTAGACGAGTAGAACAGCTCTGGCAGACCTACAGACTCACAGGCCTCCTTCCAACCCTGAAGAAGCCTGGTAGACCGAGCAAGGCTCCCATCAGCCTACACGACGCCGCCCTCATACTGGAAGCCTATGACAACCTCAAGGTTAACGCCTTAACCCTAGAACGCGTACTAAACGACGCGTACGGAATCAAGCTGCCACACAACAGGATCCACATGATCCTCAAGGAGGCTGGCAGAGCGCTGACGGAACCATCCAAGCAGACCAGACGAAAGTGGGTCGGCTACGAGCGAGAGCACAGCATGAGCCTGTGGCATATGGATTGGACTCAGCTCCACGACGGCCGCTGGTGGATCGCAGCCGAAGACGACGCATCCAGGCTAATCGTGGGCTACGGCGTCTTCCATAATCCTACAGCCGAACACACCCTACACGTCCTCAAGCAAGCCATCACCAAGTACGGACGCCCACGCGAACTCCTAACGGACCGCGGACCACAATTCTACGCCAACGAAAGCGAACGACG
>Ga0129297_10001586_pt1 | contig 11546 bp, 7 predicted proteins | sample I18A1metaG_FD_94708 | JGI IMG/M metagenome (GOLD analysis project Ga0129297, IMG submission 94708) | Lake sediment bacterial and archeal communities from Gulf of Boni, Indonesia to study Microbial Dark Matter (Phase II) - ​I18A1 metaG | ecosystem: Environmental > Aquatic > Freshwater > Lake >... | reverse complement strand
AGATTCGCCTACGATGAAGTATAGGACGCGTACTGGTCCCTAACGGCGATCCTCCGCTAGGGCAATAAGCAGCCCCGTCCCGACGAGGAGCTTTGGGGAAAGCGAGGCCAAGTCAGGATAACAGGCCTGTTGGGTCCGGAACGACGTTTGAGGGTTAAGCTTCATTAACCTTCATTAACCTTAGATTCCCCCCGGTGGTTCCGTCTGCCTTCGGCATTCGTGACAGACCCTTGCGCAACTCAGAAGCGTCGTAGTTGCCGGGTTATGCATGTGTTCGGTGATGGGCGAGATAATCGTACTGGGAGCTTCCGCATCAGGAAATACGGTAGTTGGCACGTTGATGTTTTGATGGGGACTCCCTGCACAAACCAAAGGAGTACGCCTAGACCATGCGCAATGGCTCGTTAACTCAGTTCCTGAAAGTAATATTCGCGGTACTGCTCGCCGTGCTCGTGATGTTGTCCCCGGTATTCGCTCAAGAAACTCAGACGACCACCCTGTATCCTATAGATGATGCCTACGTGGATTTGGCGGCAACTGCTCTAAACTTTGGCTCAGCACCACAACTTGAGCTCTCATGGTCGTCCGTCCAAACCGCAGGCGGCGGAAACAAGCTGCAGATCGACCGTCTCGCGTACCTGAAGTTTGACCTATCCATATCCAAGGATAGCATAATCCGGTCGGCGTTCCTGAAACTCTATGTGACAAATGCTGTAGCCAATTCAAGCATCATCGTCGCGCTACGCACAAAGAACACAGCTTGGAACGAGACTACCATCACCGGCAAGAACGCTCCGGACGTTCCAAGTTCCGAGAAAGACGCTCGAGACAGAGGGATCGACGAAGTCGAGATCACCAAACTGAAAGCCTGGTTCTCCCTGAATGTTACGTCTTATGCTCGGTCTGTAGGTTCCGGTCCGCTCTCGCTCATGGTCATTGGCGGAAATACCAAGTCACCATGGAGCGACGTAGTCCAATTCCATTCAAAGGAGAGCCAAGATGAGTCACTTCGTCCGTCTCTGGAGGTTACCTACTATTCAGCCGGTGGCCCAGACGGTGGCCCACGCGTCGTCTACCTGACCATGCAATCAAGTCACTTCGGAGGATCGGTCTATGTGAACGGTACAGAGTACAAGTTCCCCGAGAACCTCGAGATCGTGTTAGATCTCCCCACTGGGCGCGACAGAATTGCAGCCTCAGCAAATATCTCGACCACCGATAGAGTCACAGCCATTTTCCAAAAATGGTCGGACGGGTCAACTGAGAACCCCCGCGAGATTTCCTTGAAGAATAGCCTCACACTGAAGGCACTGTATGTGGAATCATACTACCTCAACATAACCACGCAGTACGGAACAACAGCTGGCGACGGATGGTACAGGCACGGGAGCTCAGCCACTGCGACGGTCTTGGGAGACCTCGGCACCAATCCACCCGCGGTGAGAGCGGATGGGATTCTCGGCATACTCGGCATGTCCTACGTATTCGATCATTGGAGTGGGTATCCGGGTGATTCTTCCAAGCTTCGGATTGTTCTGAATGGTCCGGTGACCGTTACTGCGATATGGAGACGTGACTACAGTCTGCTTTATGGCAATCTGATCAGGGCAGCTCTATCAATTGGGGCTGGGTCTGTTGCCGCGCTGGCCGTGAGATGGACAGTGTTAAGCGCACAACGCCCAATGGCCATGAGGACCGAACGACAGCGCCCGGGCACGAAGCGTCGATCTGCGCCAACGCTGTCATCCACAAGACCAACGAAACTTGTGTCAGCCCCTGCTCAGACAAGAACTCTTGTCCGTCCAGCTCCAACGAAGACGCTGCCGCCCGCAGGAGCAGCGGGATCTGCACGGGTTCCTCCATCGGCAAGAACTGTTGCCCGCACGGTTCCAATGCAGAAAACGACAAAGTTCTGTCATCAATGCGGAGTCAAGATACCACGTGAGAGCAAATACTGCGAAATGTGCGGAAAGAAACAAGACTAGCGCTTCTCCAGTGCAAGAGAGGAAGAACAGGCTCATGACCAATGAGATCGCCACGATTTGGGGCATCTTTCTCTGTTGACAGAATAGTGTCTGAAGGTTCACTATGAGCTCACGAACATGCGATAAAACACCCATGCGCCCACGATGAAGTAAAGGACTAACACCGGCCTGCAACGGCGATCCTTCACCAGGACAATTAGCAGCCACGTTCCGGCACTTATTCAAGCAAGGGCCAGCGTATCGAGCAGAGTTCGCAAGAAAACTGCGTGGAGCATCGTACCAGCTCCCACAAGAGCGGCCACGGCCGGCAGAGCTCTTTCTGCTAAAACGTGTGAAAAGGGCAGCGATGCCCGCTCGTCAAGGCAAGCCGTGGCGTTGATGCTGGAGAAACCTCGCTGGCAATCTTTGCGCATTGTCGTGCATGCAAAGTTCATTCGATCCCTCTGCTGGCTAGTTCCTGTCGATACGGGATCATAGTCTAGCATTTATGTAGGTCTCAGCGTGTCTACAAGATTCCGCTGAACCTGATGGAATCTCAGCATTATTCGATGGCAGGTCGCTCGCTCGGAGCTCTCGACCGGACAGCAGAAAGGCTACGTAAAAGAACGCGAAGGATGAGAGCTTCAGATGAGAGGGCGCTCTCTCACATCCAACGCGAAGATGCGGTCGCTATTTTGCTATGCTTAGCGTATCTTGTCATTCTCTACAACTACGTAAATCTCCAAATTCCGGCAGCGGTTCCCTTCAGCCCTGATGAAAGCAGCGCTCTCTTCACGTCAAAGATGTTGACCGAAAAGGGAACGATCTTTTGGACATCACTTCTCAACGAGAAGTACGGCGTCAAGTTCTTCAGGCCAAGATTATTCACGGAAGTTGCGCCGAACACATATGTCACAGCCGGTTCCATCGGCTTCGCGATATTACTGGCATTCGCCGCTGAGCTGCAAATCCTGCCGTTCCTTGTCTCGATCATCGCAGCGGCTGGCGTCCTGGCCGCGTACAGCGCAATTGCACAAGTGTACGACAAGAGAGCTGGACTTTTTGTGGCAGCAGCCGTCGGAGCGTTACCAACGTTTGTGTTCTTTTCGAACGCTTACTTCGATATCGTTCCGAGCGTGGGTTTCTTTCTCATGTCATTGGTCCTGTTCTTGACGTACCTGAAGACTTCGAAGACATGGCAGATCATACTGTCATCCGTCTTTCTTTCGATCTCAGTTCTCGTGAGACCTTACAGTGTGGTGTTTATGGTGGGGTATTTTGCAGCAATTCCGATTCTGCGCAGGCGTCTCTGTTTCAAGTCGTTGGTAATCGGGGGGGCGTGCTTTCTCATCGTCCTTGCGCCAGTTCTCATCGTGAACGATTACGCGTACGGCCATCCATTCATGATTGGTCTGACAAGCACCGCTGGAATCGTGGAAATCGCCACAACCGAGAGACTGCAAATTGAGGCTTACCTGATTGCCTTCATAAACCACGTTTTGGGGCTCACACCGCTGCTCTTTCTGCTCGGCATATTCGGAGGAGCAATCGTTTTGAAAGAAAATCGAACTCAATCGCAGAGCGTGTTGCTGGCGCATCTTGTCTCTGTCTCGGCCGTATCATTTGTGGTCTTCGGATCTCTAAGTCGAACGTACGGATTCTACGAGGTCACTCCAATTGCGTCTGTTTCGAGATACTTGATGCCTATCTATCTTCTTCTTTCCTGTTTTGCATACGCGTTTGTGAGGCGACTCATTGATCTTCGAATGAAGCGAATCTCGTTACTGGTCGTGTCACTTCTGCTCGTTAGTCTCCTGGCCGGGAGTCTCACTTCAAATGCTCTTCCCTCGCTTGTGACAACTCGACAGAACTACGATGCGGCCAGGGAAGTGATACGCGCTCTTCCTCAGGAATCCGTGGTTTTCACTCGCACTCTGGACAAGCTCGTCTTTCCAGGCAGAAACGTTGCGCTCGTCTATACGAATGCCGACGTGGCTCAGAATCCATACCTAAGATACATGGTACCAGTAGTGAACATAGATCGGGACGTGATCCCCGTTATTCAGAAGTTGCTGCTTGATGGCGTTCACGTATTTCTGGCAGAAGACGTCGACGATCTGGCCGATCATCTAGTTCGATCCGGCTATGTCGTACGTCGTGTTGGGACGACATTTCTCCGAGAGGTGTCCTTCAGTTAGAGAAGCGCTCGTGGTTGCGGAATCGGACTTTCCGTGACATAATGCTAAGCCGATCTGGCCTATTCGAGGGCATCTACGAGATTTCATCGATCTGATATCCGTGTGAGGATGTCCACCACAAATCTCGAAGGGCTGAAATCTACACCGAGCAGAGAAGCGGTCCGGTAATTCAAATAGTTCTTCTCGAATTCAATGATTCTGGCAAGATCGAGTCTGGACACACATACGTTGGCTCCTATGCCTTCCATCTGCTCTGTCTTATGCCGCAGAATCAAGCATGGCTTTCCGAGGTAGAATGTCTCCTGCTGGAGGCCTCCGCCGTCTGTCATAACGAAATCCGATTTGCTGACCATCGAAATGAAGCGGGAATACGGGATGATTCTAGGTATGACCTGCAAATTCGGTATTCTCGCGAGCCTATCAAACATCCCGAATCTTCTCAGCATGTTCCCCGTGGGCGGATGCACAACGAAGACGGTCTTTCGCTCGCGAGCGGCGACGGTCAACACTTGAAGGATTTTCACCAGTCTCTCGCGCCGAAGGATTGTCTCGAGCCTATGGATCGTCACAAGCGCGAAAGGTTGCTCTATTTCACAATCTTCATGGCCGGAGAGAGCCATTCTCACCGAGTCCAAGACCGTGTTGAAGCGAGAGTTGTACACTCTCCCCTTTGCCCCTTCCCTCATGAGGTTCCGAGCGGCCCAGGCAGACGGTGCAAAAAGGTAGTCGCTGAACTTGTCAACGGTTGTCCGAATCAGCTCCTCAGGAAAAGGATCCAGCACATCGAACGAACGAAGGCCGGCCTCCACGTGTGCAACTTTGAGGCGAGCAGCTTTTCCAAGGACCAATCCAACTATGGCTGGCGGTGCATCTCCATGAACAAGCACAAGGCCCGTACGACGAAAGATCGTCTTTCTCTTCATCAAACCTCCGGCAGTGCTTGTAATCAGCCATGAGACGCCCTGCAAAGCTGATGTGACCTCTGTGCGTACGGAAAGGTGGTAAGATGGTCTAGGCAGGTCAAATTCCCGAATCACGGTCTCAACTGACTCGACATGTTGGCCAACATGCACAAAACCGAAGTCTAGCTTGCGCTTGCGGAGTTCCCGTAGGATCGGGGCCATCTTGATTATTTGGCCCTTGGTCCCGAGCACCACATGGATCAATCTGAAGTCCTCTCCCGGAGGAGACCCTTAGAAATGCACGCTATCCTACAATAAAGTGGTTTTCAGATGCCATGAAAACTCCTTTTGCGATATAGGCGAACAATCGAAGCCGAACAGTCGCCACATCAGGCCATTTGAGCGAGCAAGGAGCACCAGGGCGTGACCTCGCTTGTGGTTTCAATGTTTCTCTAGAGAGTCTTTCCCTGAAGTGCGTTGCTCGTCGTCGGCTCAGCAGATATCCTAGGGCTGCCCGCCTCGAACAATCGCTCAACGGTCTGTCGAAGGCCGCTCACGAAGAGTCCTTTATCGAGTACGCCGCAATAATAGCTGGTCGCACAGGTTCGGGTGCAGTGCTCGTGAAAGAGGTCGTCATTATCCCCGCTCGCAATGAGAGGGAGACGATAGCCGAGCTGATCAGAGCGATCCCTCGGCGAGACAAGGCAGGCAAGGTGGAGATATTGGTTCTTGATGATGCGTCGAGTGATGGGACTTCAGAGGTTGCTCAGTCCGAAGGCGCGATATTGTTGAGGTCGAGGGAGCGGCTTGGCCTAGCTCGTCAGTTCCAAAGAGGGCTGGACGAGGCTCTTCGGCTTGGGGCCGCCCTCATAGTTAACATTGATGCCGATATGCAATACGATCCACGCGAGATACCCCGGCTTGTTGAACCTATCGTCCGAGGTGAAGCGGATATCGTTCTTGGATCACGCTTCGCAGGCAGCATTGAACACATGAAACCGGCCAAAAGACTTGGAAACCGCCTCCTGACTTCTACTGTCAACTGGCTCAGCGGTACAAGACTGTCTGATACTCAAACGGGTTTCCGAGCGTTCTCAAGGGAGGCCGCCGCAAAGATCAACGTCCTATCTAGCTACACGTATACTCAGGAGGTAGTCATTCAGGCCTCTCAAAAAGGGCTGAGAATCGTCGAGGTCCCGATCACTTTCAGAATCAGGAAAGGGAAGTCTCGACTGATCTCTAGTGTAGTCGAATATGCTTTCGAGGCCGTGCTCACGGTCCTTCTGACATATCTCAACTACAGGCCGCTGAGAGTGTTCTCGTTGCTAGGATTGGCCTTTGGCCTCTTGGGCTTGGTGATTGGCAGTAGACCCATCATCCAATACGTCGTCACGGGGCACGTCTCTCCCTATCTACCTTCGGCGCTCCTCTCAGCTCTCCTGATCTTGCTCGGATTCATGATGCTTGTTGTGGCTATGCTGTCGGAGATGACACGGAGCAACAGGAAACTCATCGAGGATTTGCTTTTCCGAGAGAAATACCGATTGGATGACCAATGACTGTGGACTTCACGCTGCTCCAGTCGAGGCTTCGAATGAACGCTGAAGCGAGTGCCAATAGCTGACAGGGTTGCCGATGTCGAGTCTTGTGCATCCGTCCAGGTCTACGGCTAGGACCTTCTTGCCTGACTCTATGAGAAGCTGAATTCCGTCTGTCAGCTGAACCTCGCCGTTCTTTCCCGGTCCTAGTCTCCGCAGATGACCGAGTATGCTTGAAGTAAAGATGTACACGGGTTCAATCGCTAGGTTCGAATTGGGATGTTCAGGTTTCTCTATCACTCGTTCGACAGAGAACAGGCCTTTGCTGATCTGCGTACCTTCGAATACTCCTCGCTCTCGTACGTCGGTCGTCTCATTGAAAAAGAAAACGGTTTCAGGATTTTCTTCGTTGAAAACTTCAATCAACCGACGCAGATGTGAATTGCCCTTAGAGACAATGTATGTGTCGCCTGCGTGAACTAGGAACGGTTCTGCGCCGACAGCTTTCTCCGCCTGCAAGACTGCGTCGCCGAAACCGAGGGGTCTCAATTGGTTCGCCCAGTGTATGTCCGAGTCGCCCAGGCTTCGATAGAATCTCTTCAGGTCGCGAATTGATTCATTCTCGGGTTTGGTCTGCAGGCTTCTCATGAACTCCCGGTTCTGACTGAAATGGTTGGTTATGATTCGTCTCCTACGACCTACCACGAAGCAGAATCGACGTATGCCAAAATCGTGCAGTTGCTCAAACACTAGCTGAAGCATCGGCTTGACGGAGCAGACGCCCGGCGCTACTGGCGCGAAGATTGGTAGCATCTCCTTGGGCTGCTCCTTCGTCGCCGAAAGAAGCCTAGTCCCGCTGCCTGCCGCGCAGATGACGGCGGTCGCCACCGATGTCGCCATTTTGGTTCTCGCACATGGAGAAACAATTCCAAGTATAAAGTGTGATAGCAAGGGTTAGAAACTCGTATGCACCATCGCAATCGAGATCGTTTGACCCGGATATCTGTCTTTGGTCTTGGTCGAGTCGGACTAGTCACGGCGGCCTGTTTTGCAAAGAAGGGATTCCAAGTCGTTGGTATCGACACAGACCGCGAAAGGCTTCAACTCATTCATGATCTGCAGTCGCCTTTCTACGAACCCAAGCTGGATGCCTACTTGCGGGAAACCGTCAGGAAAGGAAACCTGAGAACGACTGACAAGCCCGAAGACATCTCGCGGACAGGCCTGGTCTATATAGCCGTTGGGACACCGAGCAGTGAGAACGGGGCGATTGACCTCTCGCAAGTCAGGACCGCTGCGACTATGATAGGTCGGTCGATGCGGAACTGCGGTCGTTTTCAGACAGTTGTGATCAAGAGTACCGTGACCCCTGGCACAGCCCGACAAGTCATCAAACCGATACTACAACAAGAATCGGACAAGTCTGCCGGACGAGGTTTCGGCCTGGTTTCAAATCCAGAGTTTCTCCGCGAGGGAAACGCAATACGCGACACGGAGCACCCGGACCGCATAGTCATAGGCAGTGAACATCCAGCGATAATCAGTATACTGGAGACTTTCTACAAGAAGTTCCATGGTGCAAGACTTCCACCTGTCATCAGGACCACACATGAGAACGCCGAACTCATCAAGTATGCCAACAATGCCTACTTGGCAACAAAGGTCAGCTTCATCAACACAATCTCCTGCATCGCCGAGCGGATAGGAAACGCGGACGTATCTACAGTCACGAAGGCCATAGCTACGGACGCAAGATCAAGGGAGAGCCACCTCAGCGCGGGTCTAGGGTACGGTGGACCGTGTTTGCCCAAAGACTTGCGAGCTTTCATTCAAACAAGCAGAGGACTCGGTTACGAACCAGGGCTTCTGAAGGCAGTGAGCGACGTAAATCAGAGACAACCCGACAAGGCTTTGGGATTCGCCAGGAGAGCGCTTCGCTCAATCCGAGATAGCAGAGTCGCTGTATTGGGACTTGCATTCAAGCCCGGAACTGACGAGATGCGAGAAGCTGTTTCGATTTCAATCATCAAGCGTCTGCTCTTGAAGGGTGCAAAGGTCATCGCTTACGACCCTGTCGCCAATAAGGCAGCAAAGAAGATTTTCGGCGATCAAATCGACTACGCCACCGATCCAAGACAATGTATTAAGGATGCAGATCTGGCTATCATAGTGACCGAATGGGATGTACTCAAAACTCTGACTCCGCCGGAGTTCTTCTCGTTAATGAGAACCCCCATCGTGTTCGATGGTAGACGGATCTTCGACCGCACCGATATGCGAACCGCCGGGGTAGACTTCTCAGCAGTCGGGCTGGGGCCACAGTCAGAGACTTTCTGAAAGGCCTACAGGCGTCAGCTGGCAGGTTCGCGAATTAGACGTGGGAGTGCTAGGGGTAGGGGGGACCCACTGCAGGAAGGAGTGCGAGTCCGGAGATGTACCAGATGAATACCGCAACAACTATGCCTACAGCCAGGTAGATCCCGAACCTCATCTGCATGCTAACGTCTGTCGTACCCAGAAGCCTACTCCCTCCTCAGACGGCAAATTCGACTGATCCCTCTATTTATCACTTCGCAGCATCTGCCCCAGCGGACAGAACCTAAGGCAGGTTCCACTAGGATGATGAACCAATCGGACCCGTCTGTTGCCGAGTTTCCTTTGATGATGCACCAGTGAATCCAGCTGCAAAACGAGCGAGGGCTGAGGACGCGAAGGAGACAGGTGCGTTGTCAGCGCTGGATTGGGTCAAGACGGATGACGGCTCGAACGCCGACTCGAGCGATGCATTATCGGGCGCGTAGCAAGTCCTCGAGTATCTTGGAGGTAGATTCGTTTCGGGCTTTGTTGCGTAGAGCCCTGAGGTTGATCTTGGTCGACTTCAGGATGGCTTTGATATCCTCTCGATCGGTGCTTGCTCTTTCTGCATGGCGCGTGGCTTTGATCATTCTGAGTTTTGCAAGTATGAGAGGTTGCGGGGCCTGATAGAAAGTCAGTAGCCCAAGGATTGAACCGGTCTTTCTCTGTAGCGTACCGTTTGTGAATATGATATCAAGAGTATGCGGACTCTTCGTATCCGTGATCGTAGCGACTCTGTACCGTGAATGCCACGCCGCTTCCAGTTTCTTCTGTTCAACTTCGAGACCCACTTGCTTGAGCGTATTGGCAAGCTTGACGATGCGCTCTTGCGAGACCACGACAACGACGTCCATGTCGACCGTAGTTCTGGGGCGCCCGTAATAGCTTGAGGCGAGTGCTCCTGTTAGGGCGTATTCCAGTCCGCTACGATTGAGACCTCTTACCACCCGTTTTGCGAATCTCTCGAATGTATCCAGTTTCTATTCCTCACAAGACGGTTCGACCAAATGAAAACCTGCGCCTCAACAGCAAGATCAGCTGACGCTCAGCGATCCCTGGGTGCATTTCTCTTATGCCGTCAGCACAGACGCTAGTAACAACATTGGTCATGTCGACAGCGAGCGCTACTCTTTCCTCGGGCTTCAATTCACTCCAAGACAACGGTAACTCGGCGAACTGGAGTGATCGACCGGCCTCTTTAATGTATTTCATGTCTTAGGATGTATATCGGGCCTGAACGCAGTTGTAGCGTGAGAAGTTTGGTGACCTGTCGTAGCCGAACGGCGTTGTCATCATCAAAATCACGTATAGCGCCGATGGGATCTCGGTGCCAAAGCGGCTCGGGCCTTAGCGTTTGCACAGCGAAACCTTGCGGAACGCATTCAAACGTTATAGGTAGATCAGGAGTAGGAGTGAGGGACCGCAAGTCGGCAGATGTACCACACCAACATTGCTACTAGTGTACCCGTCGCCAGGCAGAGACCAAGAGCTTAATTCATGTGCGATTGACGATCGGACCAAGACAGCTCGTTGATCTCTATGAAGCCTCTCATCTGCAGGAAAGTTGGGAGCAGGAACTGTGAGCTAAGCGTATAGAATCGCAAGACTCAGTGCACGGAATTTCCGACAAATGGTAATATGGCACGTTTGAATCTCACAATTGATAGGTTTGAGTCAGCGGGCGGCGTCTTGGCTAGGCAGTCTCGATTTATAGAAGCTGGAGAGGCCTTGCGAACGAGAATACTTTTGCGAGTTCTTGAGTTCATGAGCACTTTGCTACCTTCTCTCGGCCAGTCGCTGGCTTCATCCGCGGCAGAGCGGACCGCTGGAACCTGTATCGTCGGGAGGGTGCAGGGCTCCTACGTGAACAAGTGGGGAACCTACAAAGTCACAATCTACTATCCAGCCCTCCAGTCTGGCGAGAGCACGCCGCCAGACAGAGCGAAGAATCCCTACGCAGCTGTGGTCTTCGCGCATGGCATTTTGGCAAACAAGGATGAGTACAAGTGGATCGGGAATCAGCTTGCGTCATCGGCGTACGTAACCCTTCTATTCAGTACGCCGAACGCGGGAATCAGGCAAGTGGACCAGTGGAGCGAGGGCATATCAGGCGGCATCACGTACCTGAATGAACTCTCCTCCTCCGACACCAGCATTCTCAGAGGCATGGTCGATTCCGCTCGGATCGGCGCTATGGGACACTCGATGGGCGGAGCAGCCGCAATCCTCGCGACCGTGAATGACTCACGCATCAAGTCCACGGTGGCGCTAGCGCCCGCAAACCCGAGACACGTGCCACCCGCTTCCCGGAAGGCGCTTGAGGCGGCAAAGGCTGTCAAAGTCCCGGTCCAGATCCAGGTTGGCAGCAAGGATGGTTTGACACCGAAGGATACGGTTCACGAGTACTACGCGAATCTTCCAGGCGTTGCTGCTAAGGAGTATGTGGAAATCAAAGGTGGCGGCCACCTGCGCTTCACAGACATAGGCACCAGACTTCTGGGCATACTCGATCCTGGGGCGACCTTAAGTCTGGATCGAGAGCACGAGATCTCGCAATCTTTCTTCACGGCTTGGTTCCAATACTTTCTT
>Ga0129297_10001584_pt1 | contig 11552 bp, 11 predicted proteins | sample I18A1metaG_FD_94708 | JGI IMG/M metagenome (GOLD analysis project Ga0129297, IMG submission 94708) | Lake sediment bacterial and archeal communities from Gulf of Boni, Indonesia to study Microbial Dark Matter (Phase II) - ​I18A1 metaG | ecosystem: Environmental > Aquatic > Freshwater > Lake >... | reverse complement strand
AAGGCATCGCGGCCGGCACCACCGAGCTCACCCAGGCGAGCCAGAGCCTCAACAAGTCCGCGGCGTCCCTTTCGGACTCTGCGCGCGACCTTTCCGCGATCATCGAGGAAACCTCGAGCGCCTACGAGGAGATGTCGGCGTCGTTCGACATGAGCCTGGACCGGATCAAGACCCAGATGGAAAGCTCCGAGTCGGTGAAGGGCGACGTGGACGAGATCAACGATCGGGGCAGGGAGCTCCACGGCAAGCTGAGCGCGCTTACCAGGATCATCGCCGAGGCAGTCTCCGAGAGCGAGCGGGGTGAACGGTCCATGAACAAGTCGGTCCAGGCCATCGAGGAGACCGCCGTCTACCTCAAGAACATCGAGGAGACGATCGGCATGATCAATGACATCGCCGAGCAGATCAACCTCCTGGCGCTCAACGCGGCGATCGAGGCCGCGCGCGCCGGCGAGCACGGGCGGGGCTTCGCGGTGGTGGCCGACGAGGTGAACAAGCTCGCGGACAGGACCAACGAGCTCGCGGGAAGCATCAAGAAGACCATCACGACGCAGGCTCAGAGGATCGGGGGCGAGCTGCAGTTCATCAGCAGCGCCGCGCTCATCTTCCGCGAGGTGCGCACGAGGATCATGGATACCAGTACGGTCATCGCCGACACGGAGCGCTTTACCAGCGACCTCGAGCAGATGAACACCGACATCCAGGGCAAGGTGGAGCGCCTGAACGGCATCTCGCAGGACATCTACCGATCCTCCACCGAGCAGCGCGCGACCACCGAGGAGCTCACCAAGGCGATCGGGTCCATCACCCAGATCTCCGCGGTCACCGCGGAAAGCGCCGAGGCCGTCAACGGTTACGCGTCGGGCATTGGGAAAAGCGCGTCCTCGCTCTATTCGCGCCTGGGCTCCTTCACGCTTCACATCAAGGACTAGTGATTCCCTCCTGCAATTCACCGGCGCGGTTCACGGCTTCTTTGGGCATGGCGCGCCCGAATCGATGAATACGGGTACCGGAAGGGGCTCCTTCCGCGGAACCTGTCCTACGATAGATCGAGCATATATCGCGCGTTGGGCACCACCTCGAGGATCTCGCTCTCGCAGACTACAACGGGAACGCGCCCGTGGCTGAAATGATAGACCCTGGCCGGTCGCCACGCCATGTCGGTGCCGCGCGCCGCCTGCTCCACGAGCCACTTCACGCAGGTCGCCTTTCCCATCACCACGTATTCGGCGCCCATCCCTTTCGCCTCGAGACGGGCGATCATCCGGTCTATTTTTTCGGATATGTTCATCCCTCTTCCTCCCGGTTCGGGTGTGTTCCGCAATGAATGCGTCTATCCTTTTCATGAGGCATCATTCTCCTCCCGTCAAGAGATATGGTGGCCGATCATCTTCATGGCGGGCGAAGCTTCAATCCGCGCAGTCACTTCCAGTCACGATTGAAAAAATAAATCTTGCCTTTCCTGTAACATGGGTGATAGTGGCAACCCATAAGAATCATCCCCGCGCGCACCGACGCCTGGCGTCATGCGTGACGCATCTAAACAGGAGCGGTCCTGAAATGCCGGTACAGATTTCCATTGGGAACATCCTCTCGTCGGGGAGCTTCACGGTTTACCTGCTGATCGCATGTTCCATCGTCTCGTTCGCCGTCATCATCGAGCGCGTCATTTATTTTCGCCGGAACGCGTCTCTCGCTCGCGCGCCTTTCATGAAGCTCGTCCGCGAATCCATGTACGCATCCGGTCACGAGCGCGCGCGCCTGCACTGCGTTGAGAGCCCTTCCGCGATCGCGCGGGTGGTGCACGAAGGACTCTGCGTACCCGGCGCCGATTCATCGCTCGCGCGCGGAGCCATGGAGCGCCAGATCGCCGTGGAGACGCGCGCTCTGGAAAAGTTCACCAGTCTTTTGGGGACCATCGGGAGCACGGCGGTGTACATAGGGCTCTTCGGCACGGTGATCGGCATCATACGGGCGTTCGGCGACATATCGTCGGCGGGCGTGGGCGGCATCAACATCGTGATTGGCGGCATCTCCGAGGCGCTGGTATCGACCGCGGCCGGTATCCTCGTCGCGGTTCCCTCGGTGATCGCGTACAACCTCATCATGAGGCGCATCGAAACCGCCATCGACGACATGGAGCTGTGCGAGTCCGAGCTCATGGACATCTTCGCGGGGAAGCGCTAGGGCCATGCGCGCACGCACGCGACGCAACCGGACGATGGTGGAGATCAACATCACCCCCTTCACCGACATCGTCCTGGTACTGCTCATTATCTTCATGATCGCCACGCCGCTGTTGATGGGCGGGAGCATACGGGTGGACCTTCCCGGCGCGAAGAAGACCGCGAAGGCGGGCGACCTGCCTCACAACGTGAAGGTCACGGTTGACCTGGCGGGAGACGTGTACATCAGCAACACGCGCTACGACATCAAGACCGAGCCGCAGAAGATCGCCGAGCGGCTGACAGAGATATCGCGCGGGGGGCCCGACTCCTCGCTCGTCGTGTACGGCGACAAGAACTGCAAGTTCGACCACATCATCAGGATAATCGACATGGCGAACCAGGCCGGTATCAGGAAGACCTTTCTCCAGATAGAGCCCCGGAAATAGGCGAAGCCCCTCACAGGAATGTGAAATCGACCTCGATTTCGGCGGAGCGCTCCAGGGCGCGCCGGGCGATCTCGCGTATGCGCGCGTCCCTGGAGTTTTTAACGATGTCGCCCAGGGCCTGCTCGCAGGCCTTGAGCTTCATCGAAAATTTCAAGATCGCTTCGTACTCGTCCCCGCGTCCCAGCATAGTCCCTCGGGAAGACCAGTCGGCGTCCCCCCTTCCTCCTCTTCAATGTCCCGCCGTTCTCATTTAATTGTCGGCAGGCGGCGCGTCAAGGAATATACGCGCCTAGCGGTACTTGTCGCTCTTTTCGTAGAATCGCTTGATCTCCTTCGAAATGCTCTTCCAGCGGGGGGAGCGCTGGTTTTCGCGCGCTTCCCCGCTCATCTTCATGTAATTGGCGTAGCGGCGCCCGTCCAGCTCACCCGAGGAGAGCGCATCGAGTACCGCGCAGCCCGGCTCCACGGTATGTGTGCAGTCGCCAAATCTGCAGCCGCCGGAGAGCCTCCTTATGTCGTCGAACACGTCGTCCACCCCGTCGGCATCCGCCCATATGCCCACCTCGCGCAGACCCGGCGTGTCTATGATGACGGCGCCGCCCGGCAGGACGAAGAGCTCCCGTGCAGTCGTGGTGTGCCTTCCCTTCCCGTCATCCTCGCGCACCGGCGCAGTGGGGATCAATTCATCGCCCAGCAGACGGTTGAGAATGGTGGACTTGCCCGCGCCCGACGATCCCGCGAGGACACAGGTTTCGCCGGGGACGAGTGCGGCCCCCAGCCCTTCCATCCCGCCACCGGAGACCGCGGACATCCAGGCGGCGCGGGCTCCCGGGAACACGCGGGCGATCTCCTCCTTTTTCGCATCGAGCCCTTCCGCGAGATCGGTCTTGTTGAACACGAGGAACGGCTCGATCCCTCCCTCCCTCGCGAGCGACAGGAACCGCTCGATTCGCGAAACGCTGTACGTGTCATCCAGCGCCGTGACGATGACGAGCGTGTCCACGTTCGCGGCGAGGACCTGGACCGCATGGGATCCCGGCTTTTTGCGGACCAGCGCAGTCTTCCGCGGGAGCACGCCGTAGACGAGCGCGTGGCTCGCGCCCTCGCCCCCGGCAAGGTAGACCCAGTCCCCCGTCACGGGAAGCTCCGCCGCGTCCGCGGCGGTGTGCATGATCCTTCCCGAAAGCTCCGCGGTGCAGGGACCGCCCGCGGCCATTACGCGAAACTGCGCGCCGTGCGCCGCGATGATCCTGCCGGCGGGAAGCACGATTCCCGCCTCGTTATACACGTTCTGAAAGTGATTGTTCCATCCGTATTGGGTAAGCATGGTTCCTCCATTGATTTTTGTACGCGCGGAACCGATCCCGGCCGCGCGGGGAGGAAGGGCACCTGTTCGGGGCGCCCGGGGGGTGATCTTGGTGGAGGGAGCCGGCATGGCCGGCTCACCCGTTCAGGACGTCAACGACCGGTGCCTTCCCCTGATTCGCTGGCTTTCCGGTTAGCGACACTCATCCACTTCTCCTTTGGCATGTGATGGGACGGGTATGAATCCGCCCGTTGACCGCGTCAAGGATTTTTCGGGACCGACGCGGCTTACCGCCGGCAACATGCCTCAAAAAATCCGTGCGCTTTATACGGCCATGATATACTTATGGCAGTCAACGTACATGCGCGCGGTGCGCGTTGCCTTTCATGCCCAGGGCAGCATGCCCTGACGCCACATCCCAGGAATGACCGGTAAGCCATATGCCAGAGTTCAAATACGCACTCACCCTCTCCCAGTTCTCCATCCCGCTCATCTGCTTCGGCTCGCTTTTCATGGGTTTGTTCATCTTCGCGTACATCTACTACTTCGTGAGGGACAGGCTCTATTTCACCATGACCGTGATGGCGCTCACCGGCGTCGTGTTCGTCTTTTCCGAAACCATGATCCTCCTGGTGGGCGGCTACCTGCTCAATTCCCCGGCGGGCATGCAGTTCCACCGCCTGGAGCAGATCGCAGCCGGGTTCTTCTTTTTCGCCATTCCCTACCTGCTGATGAATCTCCTCGTTATGGGGCCCCGATGGCACTCGTTCAACAGGGCGCTCGTGTGGATCGGACTCGCGCTTGCAGTGGGATTTGTCGCTCTCTCCTTCATCGCGCCCGACCTTTACGTGTCGGTCACCGAGCACCGCTCCGACTGGCTCATCCGGCAGGCCGATTACGGGCGCGGCGCGCAGGGCCCCGCCTACCTTGTGCGCGACGCCGTGCTCTTCATGTTCATCATCTATGCCGTCGTCTGCTTCGTCATCGACATGGCGCGCAACCGCCGCCTGCGCTACCTGATGCCCTCGTTCATCGGTCTCCTGCTCGCGATTCACGGTGCGGTGGTCGACATCGTGAGCACCCACACGTTCGAATCCGACGTCATGTACGATCTCTTCCCGGGAAGCCGCCACTCGCGCTTTGTGGTGGGAATCACGCTCTTCATCCTCTGCTCGATGGCGGGCTCCCTCAGGCGCTTCCTCGACCTCGCGCGCACCACCGAGATCGCGAACGAGCGGGCGCAGAGGGAGTCGGAGAAAAACCTGGCGCAGAACCTCTTTATCAGGGACGTCCTCAGGAAGAATTCCCAGAGCCTCGTGAACCACACCGAGTCGCTCTCCTCCGGCGTGGAGGAGTTCACCGACAACACGCGCGAGCAGGCCGCCTCCACCGAGGAGATCAGCGCGTCAATCGAGGAAATCTCGGCCGCGGTGGAAAGCGTGAAGCAGAGCGCGGACGACCAGTACGCGGGTATCGAGAGGCTCGCGAAGGCGCTCACCGAGCTTGGCGGCTCGGCCGCGCAGCTGGGCGACACCGTGGGACGCTCGCTCTCGATGATAAACCAGATATCGTCGAACGCGAAGTCCGGGGAGGAGTCGCTCCGTGTCATGAACGAGAGCATGCGGACGATCAGCGGGAGCTCCGCGGAGATCACCGGCATCGTCGGGATCATCAACGATATATCGGACCGCATCAACCTCCTCGCCCTCAACGCCGCGATCGAGGCCGCGCGCGCCGGTGAGGCGGGACGCGGGTTCGCGGTCGTCGCCGACGAGATAGGCAAGCTTGCCGACGCGACCGCAGGCAGCATCAAGAGCATCAACGCGCTCATCAGGAACAACGAGCAGGAGATCACGAGCGGCATGCAGAACATCACGGTCGCGGTTTCCCGCATCAACGCGATCATGAAGGACATAGACGGGATCGTCGCGATGATTTCGGAAATCTCCGGCCAGGCGGGGCGCCAGGCCAGCGCGCACGGGATCGTCCAGGAGAGCGCCGCGCTGGTCAAGGTACGCGCCGAACAGATCACCCGCGCGATGAACGAGCAGAGTCTCGCGGTCTCCGAGGTCTCGCGCGGCGTGGGATCCATCAACGAGCTCTCGCAGAACAACACGCTGCGCATCCAGGCCATAGCCGATTCGGCGCGCGCGCTCGTGGAGATGATGAGCGGCCTCAGGAACGAGATCGACGAGTTCGGCAAGAACATGGGATCTGGAGGGGACAGGGAGGCAAACGTCGCGGGGACCGATTAGTCCCCCCCAGGATGTGCGCGCGCGGACCGGCCCCAGGGCTTTAGGCTCGAAATAACGCAGGCGAAGACGAGCGTCACCGTCTGCAGGGAGCCAAAAATCATGAGCATCAATTCATTGTGCGTGAACGCGGGACCGCTGAGTGCCGCGAGCCCGCCCTCGCGCGCAAGCTCCACCATCCCCTCCAGCCACGGACCGAGCGGATAGGTGCCGAACATGACCCCAAACAGGCAGATGGCCCGCTTCACCATGACCCAGCGATGCCGGAAAAAGCCCCAGTTGGTCCAGATCGAGTACACCAGCCCGCTTACGAGGCACCCCATGGCCCCCGGTATGATAATGTAGAAATCCACGTAGCGCATCATCGATAATAGGCCGTAAAGCTCCCCGCCGCTCGATGCGGAAATGAAAAACTGCTTCGTCGCGAGCGTGAGCGCGCCTCCCACCCACATCGAAACGGAAAGCAGGTGCAGCGCCTTGAGCCATTTACGTGCAGTGAGCGAAAGTGAATTCATTAATGTACTCCTCGTTGCGCCGAATCATTGCCGCACGGCAGGGATGTTTCGCCGGTGCCTGCGCTACAATACATGCGATCCCGTGCCGGCGCCACAAAAAACCTTACGATTCCCACGTGCCCTTCGAATATTTGCTTACCCATCCCCATAAAGGCACGCCGGATCGAATAACACTGCCGGATATCTTGACTTAATTGCCACGCATTGCTATACTGGGGATGGAACTTATTAGACAAGTAAATGCGTGCAGATTTAAAACTTGACGCCAAACTGTTGCAGATCGCCCTTTCGATCGGATGGACGTCCGAGCCCGGCGTGATGCTCACCGGAGCCCTGTCCGCGATGAGAAAAGCCCTGGGATGCCATGCGGGCGTGGCTGCCCTGTTCGAGGACAACCCCAAAACAGGGCATCCATTCCGCGCAACCGTGTCCCTCCCGAAAGGATTTGATTCACGCCCGGTCTTCCGCGATTTCCTGGACACGGTATACTCTCCCGGAGGCAACGGCCGCCGGGCGAAGTTGATCGGAAAAATTCCCTGCACGCTGTCTTCCAACGCACGCGGACACGCGCAGTATGCCCACTTCCTGCCGCTCGCAGGGACCGGCCTGCTCGTCCTGTTCACGAGGGACAAGCCGCTCGGCTCCCGGACCATTGCCGCTCTGTCCCCCCTCACCGCGCGCCTCGCGTCTGCAATCGTCGGATTCCCCTTCTCCGGGAAGAAATCCCATGCTTCGCGGCAAGATCACGTGACCCGCGAAGCATTCAAGAAATCCAGGACGAAGCTCAGCGACACTCTCCGCACCGTTAGAAAGACACAGGAAGAGCTCAGGACCAGCAAGAACCACCTCGCGCTGATTCTTCAGAGCCTGGGCGAGGGCGTGGTCGTCGTGGGAAGGGACTTCAGGGTAATCGTCATGAACGTGAAGGCGATGGAATACCTCGATTTTGCCCAGAGCGACAAGGAGGTGATCACAATTGATGACCTCTTCTCGCGATGCGAGGGCGACAAGGCGGCCATCCGCTCCTTCATCCTTGACGACAGCGACGACGAGACCGTGCTGGAGGTGACCGTCCATGGTCCGCATACCCCGAACCGCATCCTCGGCATTTCGAAAAACCACATTCGCTACGTCTTCAACAAGGCCTCCGAGATCATCCTGTCCCTGCGCGACATCACCAGGGAAAAGGAGGTCGATCGTCTGAAAAACGAATTCATTTCCAACCTGTCCCACGAGCTCAGGACCCCCATGAACGCCATCCTGGGAGTATCAAAGCTGCTCTCGCGGAAGAACACGGCAAACCTTAACGAGCGGCAGAAGGAAGGGCTCGGGATCATCTACTCGAGCGGCCAGCGCCTCCTTTCGCTCATCAACGACCTGCTGGATCTGTCAAAGATCGAGGCGGGGAAGATGGACATGATCGAGGAGCCTTTCCCCCTGTCCGGGCTCATGGGCGACCTGGACTCGTTCACCCGTGCGCTCGCTGGCGAAAAAAATATTTCAATTGAAATCAGTGTCGATGCGCAGGTACCTGCCACGCTCGTCTATGACCAGAGACGCCTGCTCCAGGTGCTCACGAACATCATGAGCAATGCGGTAAAATTCACCGAGGAAGGACGCATCGAGCTTTCAGTTTTCACGAGCGAGGGCGCGTTGTTTTTCAAGTGCACCGACACGGGGATAGGAATCAGCAGCGAAGAGCTCCCGTACATCTTCGACCGGTTCAGGCAGCTGGACGGGTCCGCGTCGCGCAAGTATTCCGGCTCCGGGCTCGGGCTGTCGCTCTCGAGGGACCTCGTCACCCTTATGGGCGGTGAGATTTACGCGCGAAGCACGAAGGGGCGGGGGACCGAGGTCACGTTTCACCTGCCGCTGCACGCACACGACGGCTCACAGGACACCGCGCCTTTACCGAACGCACGCCCCGGAGTAAATTTCGGCGGCACGCCGTCCCCGGGCCCGGGCGGGCGCGCGCTCGTGCTTGTCGCCGACGACGAGTCGAGCACCAGGGAGATGATCGCCATGGTCCTTGATTCCCGGTACGAGCTCCATTTTGCGGCTGACGGCCGCGAAGCGGTCGAGCTCTTTGAGCGCCTTCAACCCGGCATGGTCCTCATGGACATAATGATGCCGGGCATGGACGGCCACCAGGCATTGAAGATGATACGCGGGAAGCCGGGAGGCGCGGACGTGCCCGTGATCGCGATAACCGCGCGCGCGATGAAGGGCGAACGGGAGCATATCCTCATGAGCGGGTTCGACGCCTATGTCTCCAAGCCGATCGATGACGAGGACCTGATCCGGCAGATGGTGTTCCAGTTCGAGCGGCAGGGCAAGAGAAACAAGACATGAACTTCAATTCAATTTTTCTTTCAAAGCATTGCCCGGAAGGAGGGGTTGCCGAATGGACGAGATAGAAAGTCTTCTTAAAAAAGTGGAACCGGTCATCGACAGCAGAAAACCGCTGGTCCTGGTCGTGGACGACGTCCGCTCCAACATTTTCATCATCGAGGGCATACTCGGGGATGATTTTTCCGTAATAAGCGCCGAAAACGGGAAGGTGATGTGGGGCATGCTCAAGGCGTATAAGCCCGCCGTGATCCTGCTTGACCTCATGATGCCGGAGGAGAACGGGTTCGAAATCCTCGAGAAGCTGCGTGCCGACGCGCAGTACACAAAGATCCCGGTGATCGTCGTTACCGCGCGCGACACCAGGGATGACGTGATAAAAGCCTCACGGCTTGGCGCCGTCGACTTCCTGGTGAAGCCCATCAAGGAGGACGTACTTCTCAGGAAAGTCCACACCGTGCTCAATGCCTGAGGCCGGATGCCGCGCCGGCGCGTCCAGGCGCCCGGCTATCCCCTGAAGTACCGGTCCACCGCGGCGGCGGCCCGGCGGCCGTGGAAAATCGCCCGTACCACGAGGGACTGCCCCGTCGCCGCGTCGCCGGCGGCGAACACGCCCTTTGCCGTGGTCGCGTAATCCGCGGTCTTCACGTTTCCCCTGGCGTCGTAATCGAGCCCCAGGTCCCCGATGAGCCTTGAATGAACCGGGTGCAGAAACCCCATCGCCAGCATGACCAAGTCGGTCCTGATTTCGAAGTCGCTGCCGGGGACCTCCCTCATGTTCATGCGGCCCTGATCGTCCCTGGCCCATTCGACTTTCACGCAATGCGCGCGCTCGACGCGCCCCTTCCCCAGGAATTCCTTCGTCGCTACGCACCACATGCGCTCGCATCCCTCCTCCTGCGAGGTCGAGGTGCGCATGATCGCGGGCCATTCCGGCCACTCCGGGTTCCACGGCTCGTTCCATTCGCGCGGCCGCGGCATGATCTCGATCTGGGTGACCGACGCGGCGCCATGCCGGTTCGAGGTGCCTATGCAGTCGCTCCCGGTGTCTCCCCCGCCGATGACGAGGACATTTCTTCCTTTCGCATGCAGGCCTTCCTCCTCGGAAAGCCTTCCGGATACCAGCCTGTTGTTCGATCCCAGGAACTCCAGGGCGAAGTGAACGCCTTCGAGTTCCCTTCCCTTGATCGGAAGATCGCGCGGCGCCTCGGAACCTACCGTAAGCAGGATCGCGTTGAAGCTCCTCCTTAAAAAGCGCGCCGAGACGTCATCCCCCGCGGTGACGTTGGTCTCGAACTGGATTCCCTCGGCCTTCATCTGGGCGATCCTTCGATCGAGCACCCATTTCTCGAGCTTGAAGTCCGGGATGCCGTAGCGGAGCAGTCCGCCCACCTCCTCGGCCTTCTCGAAGACGGTCACCCGGTGACCAGCCCTCCGGAGCTGCTGCGCGGCCGCAAGGCCCGCGGGACCGGAGCCTATGACGGCGACGCTGCGCCCGCTCTCCCGCTGGGGAGGCCGCGGAACCACCCAGCCTTCCCTGAACGCGCGCTCGATGATCGAAAGCTCCATCTGCTTGATCGTCACCGGCGCCGCGTTGATCGACAGCGTGCACGCGGTTTCGCAGGGGGCGGGGCATATCCTGCCGGTGATCTCGGGCAGGTTGTTGGTGAGCTCCAGACGCTCGTAGGCGTCTTTCCACCGCCCGCGATACACGTAGTCGTTGAATTCAGGAATGAGGTTCACGACGGGACAGCCAAGCGTGTGGCAGAAGGGGATCCCGCAGTCCATGCAGCGGGAGCCCTGCCTGCGGAGCTCCTCCTCCGGCGGAAGTATGACGAATTCCCTGAAATGCCGCACCCTCTGTTCGACGGGCTCGCAGGAATAATTTTTTCGATCGACGGTTATGAACGCTTCGGCATGGCCCATTAACGGAAAACCTCCTCAGTTACGAGCACGTTCTCGGTATCCCTGCTCTCTTCCTTCCTTATCCTTTCGAGCGCCTTGCGGTAATCGATGGGCATCACCTTGACGAATTGCGGGAGCATGGCGTCCCAGTCCTCCAGTATGCGCGCCGCGTAACGGCTGCCCGTGAATCCCACGTGCCGCTCGATGAGCGCGCGCAGGGTCCGCACGTCCTCGGCCGATGAAACCGGCTCGATGTCCACCATCTCCAGGTTGCAGTTGGTGTCGAAGAGCTGGTCCTCGTCGAGGACGTAGGCCACGCCGCCGGACATGCCCGCGGCGAAGTTCACGCCGGTCTTTCCCAGCACCGCGACGACGCCGCCGGTCATGTATTCGCACCCATGGTCTCCCAGCCCCTCCACCACCGCGACGGCGCCGGAATTGCGCACGGCGAACCGCTCCCCCGCCATGCCGTTGATGAAGGCCTCGCCGGCCGTGGCCCCGAACAGGTTCACGTTACCGGTGATAATATTGTTTTCCGGCCTGAAGGTGACTGCCCTGTGCGGGTAGACGACGAGCCTCCCCCCCGAGAGCCCCTTGCCAAAGTAATCGTT
>Ga0129297_10001582_pt1 | contig 11556 bp, 9 predicted proteins | sample I18A1metaG_FD_94708 | JGI IMG/M metagenome (GOLD analysis project Ga0129297, IMG submission 94708) | Lake sediment bacterial and archeal communities from Gulf of Boni, Indonesia to study Microbial Dark Matter (Phase II) - ​I18A1 metaG | ecosystem: Environmental > Aquatic > Freshwater > Lake >... | reverse complement strand
ATCTGGCAGACCGGTACAACAACTTGGTCGAAAAGTACACCAAGCTGGATGAAGAGTATCGCAAGCTTCGGAAGAGATTAGAAGAAGCTCTAAATTGGAGTACACTTCTCCAAGAGCCTGAGAAACTCCCTAGCAACACAATACGTCACATATTCTTTGACATCATGATCCCGAAGCTCGAGATCTGGTGCAAGAGAAACAGAGAGAGACTCGACATCCTCAAAGAACTAGCCGGAAAAGCAATGTACCTATACCTGGAGTTGCAGCGAACTCTATGAAAGCCAGAAGAAAGCAACCACATCTTGTAAGGAGAGTACCTGATGTGCGCAAACAGACAGACAACTTCCTTGAAGCCTCGACTGTGATATCGACTGAGAGGTTAAGCGAATGGAGCCGACAGCTATTGGAGAGAGGGCTCAAAGCATACGAAAAGCTAGAAAGGATTCACCTAGAGCTTTCGAGAATGCTTGCCAATAGCGGCTAGGAGTATTCGCTGAGTCGTCAGTTCTACCGTCAAGAAAACCGTCATACTCGTCGTCAAATTGATTGACAATTCAAACCTAACATATACAAGTGTTTTCTCTAGTTAGGTGACGTGACGACGACGAAATGACGTTGTTGACGGACCAATTGACATCGAAAGTGACGAAAGCCCGGAGAAGCGCGGTAAGAGATCTCTTATCCACAATGTCGTAGGGAAGTTTTTCCTATCCACTAGGCTTGGGATCGAATCGCTGGCATCACGCGAAAATATGCCACAAAATCTTGACATCCTTTTCGGGGCCCAAGAGTTGCCGTTCATAGGTCCATGGGAAATAGCTATCTTCATCCTGTTTCTCCTAATCGTAATGGCTTGGTGGGCTTCGAGGCGCAAGCCAAAACAGCAGCAACCACAAGTCATCGTTTCTCAAGCTCCTCAGCAACCGATTATTATTCAACAACCCTCTCAAACTTCTGAAAAGATCATAATCAAGGAAGTCGTCATGATTCCGTGCAAATACTGTGGCGCACTCACGGCTCAAACCGCCTCGTATTGCTCAAACTGTGAAGCACCGCGAAGGTAGGAATTTAGCTTGAGCGGCAATCTATGCCGGAATTGCGGGGGCAAGCTAAGGTTTATCGAAAGCTCAAAGAAGTGAATATGCGACAATTTGTCAGACAAGCTACGGCGATATGCCTCAATTAATACTGTCTTATGGTAAACCCTAACTTCTGAAGGATTCTTCTGGCCCGTGGGCTATCAAATTCTGTAGTTTAGATTCCGTTAGCGAAAGATTAATGTTAGGTCTTGATTGCATACTAACAACTATAGAATTGAAGGTTCTAGATTGTGCTGACGGTTCTTCATTTGTCCGATCTGCATCGATCGCAGGATGCACCTGTGTCAAACGACTTGCTCTTGTCTTGTTTATTGTTGGACTTGGAGAAGCATCAAGCCGAGAACCTGCCGATACACAAATGCGATGTCGCCATTGTAACAGGTGATTTAGTTAGAGGCGCATCGATAGATGAAGTCAATGTTTCTGAAACTCTGAACAAGCAATACAAAGAAGCCAAGAGTTTCTTGATTCGACTAAGCCAGAAACTGTTTGAGGGTGACCTCCGAAGAATATTCTTGATGCCTGGCAACCACGACGTATGCTGGCAGCTCTGCCAGCAGTCTATGGAAACCGTTGAAGAAGATGGTCGAATGGACATACCAGATCTTCTTGAGGGTGTGAACAGTCCGTATCGTTGGTCGTGGAAAGATCGATGCTTGTATCGGATCAGAGATTTCGAGGTCTACAGATCACGGTTTAAGCACTTCAAGGAGTTCTTTGACGATCTTTATGAAGAACAGGGTTACGAATTCAGTCTTGAGGATAACGAGCAGGCAGTCAACTTTGTCACGCCGGATGGCAAAGCCTTGATTACAGGATTCAGTTCACTGTATGGGAATGACTGTTATGACCGCCGCGGCAGAATCTCTGCTGATAATGTAGCTCGAAACGGGTTGAGGCTTCGAGAATTAGGGCTAGACGGCATCCCCCTAAAAATCGCTTTCTGGCATCATAGCCTAGAAACTTCAGAGTTCGGTGTTGATCATCTGAACCGCTCTGAAGTGTTGCCGTTGCTAATTGACCGCGGATACATACTAGGGCTACATGGTCATCAGCATAAGAGCGGCATTATGACTTTTGCGTATCATTTGGATCCGAAGCGTGTTATGCCGATAATCTCGTGCGGTTCGGTATGTGCAAATCCGCAGGCGATTCCTCCGGGCTATCGAAGGCAATACAACATAATCGAAGTAGACGAAAAAAAATGCAGCATGAAAGTTCACGTTCGTGAATGGTTCGGCAACACTAGTTTTACTGCTGCCAAGCTTCAAGAATTTGGTGGCAGGAGCTGGAGCGAAGTGGGTCTTCCTCTCCTTCAAGACAAGGCGCAAGACCAGACGCAGGTTTCTAACGAACTATCCCGTTCATTTGATAGCGCAGAACTATACATGCGAGAGCAGCAGTTCGAGAAGGCTTATCCTTTACTAAAAGGTCTTCCACAGAACGTTCCAATTGTCCGCAAGTTGTTGATTGAAACTCTGCATGCGCTTGGCAGGTGGAACGAACTTACGGAAACTATTCAGGAACCTACGAATCAGTATGAACTTGGTGTAGTTGTGGACGCGCTATGTAAACAGGGGAATCCAGACCGAGCCGACCAAATAGTCACTCAATGTCAGACGGATGTGCTGACTTACGAGAGAGGATTCTTGGATAACCTGAAAAAAAGGATACAAGCTGAGAAGGTAGTTCTCGGTGAGGGAAAGGTGAGAGAGTGAAATTTCAAATCGAGGTAGCCAAGATACTGGAAGTACTTTCGTCGAAGATATACGATTCGCCGTATGCGCTCCTCAGAGAAAATGTTCAAAACGCCTATGATGCAGTGCTGATGAGAAGGTACCAAAGTCAAGTCGACTTCAGCCCAAGAATAGAAGTCACAATTTCGCCTACCTCCATAGAAGTCAAGGACAACGGCATCGGAATGACGCCAGAGGAACTCAGGAACCACTTTTGGCGTGCTGGTGCAAGTGGCAAGAACACTCCCGAAGCAAGGGCTGCAGGAGTTGTGGGAACCTTTGGGATTGGCGGTCTCGCCAATTTCGGCATTTGCAAGAAGCTCACCGTTATTAGCGAATCTGCAAGTGGCAATATTCGTACGAAATGCCAGGCTGACAGAGATACACTCTCGTTGGAGGAAGATTGCATCTCTGTTGAGAATCTCGCGTCACTTAATGCGCCTGGGACTGAGGTCGTTGCAGAACTCCCGCCAGAACGCGTAATCGATGTTGCGGCAGCTACTGGCTATCTCCAGACATTCGTGCAACATGTGCCAATTCCGGTTAGCATCAACGGTGTGCTTGTTAGTCTCCGTCCCCTGGAAGAATCTTGTCAGCTTGACGGGGCAGCTTGGTCGCGCGAGGTTGCGAACTGCAAAGCTGATTCATGCGAGTGCGATGTTAAGTTCCGAATCTCAGAAAGCGGTGTCGTCTGGATTGAGATGGGAAGGATTAGTCTGAATGGAAACAAAATTGACGGGCGTGTTCTGCTCAAGCAAGGAATGGGGCAAATAATGGCGTTCAGGAGCGGCTTCGGACTTGCCCGAGCAGGAGTATACTCGAGTTATTCATTTGGTGGAGTTGCAGACCTCAACGTCCTTCAACCAACCGCAGGTCGCGATGCACTGACGTCAACTAGCGTTCAAGTTCTTCAGTCACTTGTGTCTTCTGGAGAACAAATGATCGCTCCGATTATCTCTGATTGCCCCTACGCAGACATGAACACGGCATTCATGAGTTGGGCAGTTCAACGTAATCAGTTCCAGCTTCTCGGCAACCTAATGGTTACTCTCCTACCATCAGGTAAGAAAATAACTCTAAAGGAGATCGGAGACTTATCAAACAAGATTCATGTCAATTACTATAACGGTTCAGATGAAAGTGTGGCTGCTGCCTTCACATCGGATGAAACTCCCCTGATCCGCATTTCTAGGAGTAACCCACGCGCTCGGTCTGAGGAAGGATACTTGACACGATATAGCAAAGCAACCGCAGTGGCAGGTGAGCCACAGGTCCTCAAGACTCGACCAGATGTCGCTTGGAGCAGAGGGGAAGCAGCCTTTGCTTTTAAGTTGGGTCAGTTGCTGGGATCTGATTATTTCGTCCCCATCAAGATCCAATTTGGACAGATCTCACACAATCTCCCCATCTTAGTCAACGACAATGTGAAACCAATCATATTGACATTGGACGCTGGAAATACCACGATCCAGACTTTACTACAATGCTACGACTCAGATTATACTGCGTTCGGTTCATTCGTCAAAGACTTCGCGCGAACTATCGTTTTTCCTCGCATCGCCCATCTTGTGCCGAGTAGCACACGCGAGGGAGCAGAAGCCTTCTTGAAAGTATTACGACGACAGAGAGACGTGTTTGAATACGACCTCACTGAAATGAGACAGCTGGACGATGTTATCGCAGGCTTCGTGAAAGGGACTGTTTCATTTACTGAAGCAGTGGACGCCGCACTTGCGGCCGCTCAAAAACAGCAACAGGTGGTTTCAGTCCAGGACGTACGGCGCGCTGCCTCGGTTGTGCCCGATGTTGTGGTGAACCAAAGAACGATCGAGAAGGGTGAATCTGAGAGCCAGGGCGTGAACTATTCTGTTTTCGCTGCTAAGCCGGCTATCCTTCGAACTGATGTGGATACAGATGCTAAGATGCTGGTGTTGGATGATTCAGAGATTATGTACGGTTTCAAAGGTCTTCTGCGACTATCTGATAAAGCATATGTTGACAGAGCGGATTTCTTCTTCCAGCCTCACTTTACCGAGGTAATATGGGGCGGTCAAAGAATAATCTTCATATTTCGTCATGTCTCCGGCAGTTTTGGATTCTACTACGATATTCAACTCAACGAATTGTTGACTATTCCTTCTGGTGGGAGTAGTTTCGAGACAATGACCGTGATACTCAAGAACGCAGTATTCCTACCGATCCCATCCAACCTATTTCAGTACTTTACGCCGAGCGAGAACGAGAAAAAACGATTCGATGTTCGTTACGACCTCTTGTACCCGGAATGAACATCGAAATGGCAAGCGTACGCAAACACTTTTGATTTCTTTGCCTCCCTTCCTATTCGATGTCTACAAGAATATCCACATGACCTTGCTAGTCTGCCGAACCGACCTAGCACTTTCACTGATCTCTTTGATTCAAGTTAGCCCCGTCGATTTGAATCTCATTTTCGGCCTCGGTGGATCAGAGTTTACGTCCTGGACGATCTTTTGAAGCGGCTCCCCAAGGATTGTGGGAGATACATCTACGGTCTAGCTATCTGAACGAGTTGAACGACTCCTCCTCATCAATCTGATTAACAACTAATACACTATTTCGAATCGGATAGTCTTGTTCAAAGTTGTTTCTGTTGTCATGACAGCAAACGCTAAGACGCCTTTTCCCGGCCATGAGGCGCCCATTTTCGTCGCCCACCCGAGTGATAACGTATAGTTAAACTCGAACGTCTCTAAGGGTTCTATGATAGTGCCATTGCTATAGACTGGAGCAATGGACATCATAAAAGATCGATTCACACTATCGCTTATTGCTACTGTAACAAATATGAACTCAAGAAGGGCTGGCTTAGAGCCCAAATTCGACACAAACAACTTGAACTCTGTCGGCTCTCTATAGCTTATGATCAAAGTTTTGTTTTGAAGTTGAATATTTCCTTTTGAATCAGCAGTGTATTCCCAACTGTTAGACTTATCGATGAACAGGACAATCTCGGATTTTTTCAACTTGGATTCACGAAGTAATTCCAATGTTGGTTGATAGTACTGTGAGTACATCCAAACGTTGGCAATAATCGTGGCAACTAATACCACGACACTTACGATTGCCGAGAGTCTTCTCCATTCAGACTGTGCTCTGTGGTTGTTCGTATTCTCAATCAATGCGCCGTACACACCATCAAGATGATCTCAGATCCAAAAGTTAAGGTTTCGCACGATTAATATGTTGAATCCCTTAGTGCAACAAACCTCTGTCCACACTTACTACACTTCATGGGGATTCAAGGAAACACAGCGTGGCACATCTTTCCACTCGGCCAAGCTCTTAGACAAGGGATCTCGCCAAAACCAAGTTCTCAGCCATGATGAAAGATAGCGTTACAAGAGTTGCCTATACTAAGTCCTCTTACACTTAATGTCCCAAATCGGTTCATTCGCTATTCAAGTCTCCTAAGAGCAGCAAGAATAGCCGGTCTCGGTAAAATTGATGTAATTGTAGAGGATACGAGCGACCAACAAACTCTGCTGATGATCTTGAGTGCAGCACCCGGAGTGAAACCGCTTGAGGAAGCAGAAGCTATAGACATACTTAGAACTCGACATAGAATGCCCGTTAGAGACATCGTTCGGTCTAGACACCATACGTCCTTTGTGGGTATGTTGGCAATTGCTGTTGACATTGGATTTTAGAAGATTGCTACTGTGAGGTGACGTCGGAAACGAAAGGTTACACGCCTACGAGAAGAGCTCTAATCACGGGGTTTCCTCGCCACGTCAGATATCGCTCCTGACATCGCTGGCGAAGCCGGATGGCACGGTTGAGAGGTTTGGTTGACATTGAAGTTTTCTCCAATCCTCTAACCAAGTACCTAGCTGAGATGTCGCCCAATTTCGCCGCAGTCGCGTATCCTGTAGGTTTCCCCAAATCCATGCTTGTTACCGCGTCCACAAGAGCTGTCCCAATAAGATCCCGTACATCCTCGTCCTTGAGAACGCGAAATTCATCGCGCATTCTGGCAACCTCCTCTTGCTTTTGGTTTTTCCTTTTCATAACTGCGATGGAATCGTTGCGTGCGTTGTACAGTTGTTCGGCGCATTCGACGAATAGTCTAGCTTTTTCGAGCTTTTGTTCCGCGACAGCTTCCTTCTTTAGCTTGAGGCATTGTGCCGACAGTTCACGTTCCTTCACATATGTATCATTCATTTGGATGCCCACTTCATTCAGCTCAATGAGTAGATCGCAAAGTCTGATCATCTTCTGACTTCGCATTTTAGTTCTGTCGTTGCGCAGGCTTTCGTTAAGCCTCCTCATACCCTCAGAGATTTGTTCGGGATCCAGTTTCTTCACGCCGATCTTCCTCATAGCGAGGTAGCTGAAGGGAAGCGCCCAGACTTGGTCGAGCACCTTCATCATGGATTTGACGCGGTCTATCCTCGAAGCCTTCACAAATCGCTCCGCTCGGATTTGTTCGAAGATCAAGTCTGACGTAACCAATGTAATCAAGTGGGATGCGTTATATCTGGTCGATTAACCTGCCGATGCACAGTAAAACCTGGTCGGGAAATTCCACCTTTGCATATCGTTTTTCATAGAGTAGGCTGTCGTCTCGTTGGACCTTGATGTTGGGAACAGCTTGAATGACCTTTTGAACTCGCTCGGCAAAAGCCTCGATTTCTGACTTGTTGGCATTCTCGTTACTTGAAAAACACCAGACGCTCGCCTTAGGGTGTTTCCGAAAATGCTCGTAATAACGAATCTTAACATTTCCTTCTAGATGACAGAAGAATCCAAAATCTATAGTTTGGAATCCGTTTCCCATTTAGGAAACAGCCACAAGCGCATCGACAAACATGTTTGGTCTAGACCAAACTTTAGAATTGAACCAAATATAGTAGTCTTGAAGATTGTCAAAGCTGCATGAAAGATAGAAAGTTGAGCGACGAAACCGTCTACATCGGAATTCTAAATCTGTGACAGCTATCCAAGACTCGAACTGGATGAGAGCGACTCAGACGGCTTTAATCGTCTAGATATATTTTGAGTTGCTTTCTTAATTCGTCGATTTTCTTGCCTAACACTTCACTATAGTTCTCGTCTTTGGTTTTCTCTCTCTCGGCCCGTAGTTTCCATACATGGCTTAACGTGTCTTTTTGTCCTGTTAATTCATTCTTAACGAACTCGCGGATCTTTTGACTAAACTCTCGAAAGGCGGTAGACCGGTTTTCTAACTCCGCGCATGTTCGTTCACCCCATTTGGATATCCTTCTATGATACCGCCAAGTGAAGTAATTTTCAGGCCTCACCACGGTACGGTCCTCGTGGATCAATCCCAATACTGTTAGGGTTTCGAGATCTGCGTCGAACTTCTCCCAGAACTCCTCGTCTGAACTTTTGATCGCGTCTTGTAACCCGACTTCGCTTAGAACTGTTTTAAAGAATCTCATAAGCTTCGCATCTCCTTTCACCCATGGAACCTCTTCAGAGGACATTAACTCGCGGGAGACTTCGCATAGATGTCTGACAGTCAATAACAAGGCGTCAAGTCGGGCTGGGCCATCATCTCTCAGAATGTTCAGGTGCGTTTCCTCCATAGATTTCATGAGATCACTCGCCCTCAAGTGTTTCGATACTATCCTCTTCTCTTCCTCGTTACAATAAAGTCGGAGCGTCAGTTTAGACAATGAAGAAGTTACGATCGAGGCTGCGAGAGGAGACCACTCCATTAGATATCGTGCGCTCTTTCCTCCAGGTATCGTAATGTTCACTTTTGTGTGGAGATGAGGCGGCCTCACGTTGAGGATGTCAGGAATAATGCGCATCCCGGGCGGTAGCAGATCTCGCATTCTACGTTCCAGACGGATCACCGAGGACGGGTTAGAGCCGATTTTGTAACAATAATAGCGTGTGTCTGGAAACATAAAGTGAAGCGGGTACTCACGAATTCTGCGCCAGCGTGTTCCTTGAAAGATCGCGTCGATTAGAGCGGATTGAGGGTTTTGGCTATTTGTGCCAAGGCCAGACGCTCGGATAGGGTTTCTAAGAAACTCAATCATGTGATGGTCGTCCCATTCCGTGTGCATTTTCTCGACGATAGAATGTATCGTTTCTAGTCCCCTTTGTTCTCCAGCGGCCTCTAAGATACGTTCAAATGCTTCCTCTATTGCTTCAACCAGCATTCTGTTCACTATCCGAGTGTCCCGATTGTTATGAACGGATGTGATGAGATGGTACCTAGCTACTAGGAGCGCCTCGCTGGCTTCTATGCCCTCTTCTTCGATAACCAGGTCCCATCTAGAAGAGGGCTCGTCACGATGGAGTCGAATTGCCTCGAGAAGCTTTTGCAGGTCAAACGCGCCGTAGGGCACACCTGTGTAGTACGAGTCCCGAATATTGTAGTCGATGCGGTCGGCGTCAAGTTCTCCAGAGACTATAGAACCGATCGCTCTTCCGCTCTTTCCCGTTGCGAGTTTAGCCATCTCGTCTGCACTGATGGTGGTCGCGCCGGGGCTTGCTTCCAGAATTTCTCGAATTTCATGGCTTTCGGTTACGACATAGTACGTGTACTTCTCATGACTGTATTCCCCTCCCAGGCCGCTTGGGACAAATCGGGGGTTTCTCCTGAAGACTTCTTCAACGGAGTGGGAGAGCGGTGGATGACCAACGTCGTGAAGGAGAGCTGCTATTCTGATTTCTTGAACATCCCTGTCAAATATCGTAGCTCCTTCTAGGTGCTCAGCAAGGTTCTTTGCCATTTGGTATGCTACATGCATCACGCCTATGGAATGCTCAAGCCTAGAATGCGTGGCGCCGGGAAATTTGAGGTAGGTCAAGCCCATTTGTTTTACATTAGCTAAACGAGTCATCGCTCTAGTGTACAATAAGCGTGCTTCAAGAGCCGTAATTGGAACTTCGCCGTGGACGGGATCTCTAATTCTAGTTTTGAACGGAAGTTCAGCCGGCAATGAGCTCTCTCCTGAAAATCAAGATGTTTTCTTTACTTGTTGTCTCTTGGCTATCCTTGCCGTCTTCCAACTCGCTATAAAGAAGCCCCAAGTCTTCAAGTGACACTTCTAGCGACATAAGGCCACGGGAATTTTGTTCGCGGGCGAGGTATTAAGTCTACCTAGTAGCCAAAGTCATACGTCTCGTCGTGATCGTAACGTAGCAAAGAGCCCCTAGTACAGAACTCATTCAACCTGGAGCAATTTGCAAAAAGCGTCTTTAGCTTCAGTTGTTCAGCTAGCTTTCTTGATTAGTAGTCGTTTTGAGGGTAGGACGCTTACGAACTGCCATCCTTCAGCCAGATGCTTCTCCAACTCTTCTTCAGCGACAGTAATCTGTGGATCCCTTTCTCCGCTTCGCATCTTCTTAATCTCGGATTCGAAGAGCTCTATCTCCTCATCTTTGGTCAGCTCACGTCCCGCTTCCTTCTCCTTCGCAACTTTGACCTGCAGTAGGTCTATGCCCAAAAGGCTCTTCGCCATACTCTTCAAGGCTTCCAACTTCGCCTCTTTCACTATGTCGCTCTGTTCCAAGGTTTTGGCGGCCGTACTTAGAAACGGCTCGCATTGCCGATAGCACTTACGCATATCCTCAATCATCTCAGGCGGAAGCCTCCCCTTATTAGTGCTGTAACGGGCTTCTATGTCGCCTTTGTGGCCGGCTATGAACTGCAAGTATGGATGGCTGATCTTTCCCTTGGACTCTGCAATTATCAGCTGGGTCTCAGCGTAGGCACGCAGCACGTAAGGTCTCTTGTATACGCCGGCCTTTCTCATGCACTTTCTGATCAGATGCGTTATTTTCCTCGTCTGAACGAATCTCTTTGTGCCAGCTCTAGGTCTCTCATGCGCTATTAACGGGCTTTCCGCTGTAGGCTTCTCCCCAAGCCTAATCCTCTCTTCCAAGTATTCTTTCAGGTATGTGCATCCTTCGCTTCCTAGAAATGTGAGGTACTTGTGCCGAGCCTTGCTTAATGTCGGTCTCGCGATAACCATTGTAGGGATCTTCGCGAAAACGATTTTTCCATCCTCGATCCCCAACTCAGGCAGATCCTTCAGCATCAATCCGTCGCTTCCGTCATGGTTGCCAATAGTCTCAGGCCTCAGATCTGCGAAAGCCATGAAGACCTCTGCAACCCTAACCCTCGGCGGCGAAGCTCTGAGTATCCGCGAAAGCTCCTCTTGGCTTGGGATCTGTTCATTCTCTATTGTAGGTGTCGCCGAAGCATTGCTCACTTTGATCTTCCTGGTCAAGGTCAGGTCGTTGTAACGTAGCCAGCTCTTAACAGCCTTCAAAATTCCTAGAATATATCCAGGAGCCTTCCCTTCAGCTTCAAGCCGATCAACAAAATCCTCAAGCATATCTTGGAAACCCCTCAAGTCTTTCCTGGCTCTTTCAACCATGCTCTTCGGCGTCAAGGCCAATAGTTCGCAAGCCTTACCTAGCCTCCGTCTAGCAACCTCACTGGTTACTGGACTCCCTCTACCCAAGTTTCGAAGCCAACGCTTCGCATCCGGATCGCTTTCAAGCATCGAGTATTTGCCGGCACCTTTCTGAGGCATCTGAACCCCTAGAAATAGCCTTGGCGGACTCGGAATATAAGGTATTTGCCCCTAAAAAGTGGCGGGCCCGCGGGGATTTGAACCCCGGATCTCCGGCTCTCCGCTTTGGAAAGATATCCGCAGGCTTGCGCGAAGGATCAGCGTCCTTCACAGCGT
>Ga0129297_10001578_pt1 | contig 11572 bp, 10 predicted proteins | sample I18A1metaG_FD_94708 | JGI IMG/M metagenome (GOLD analysis project Ga0129297, IMG submission 94708) | Lake sediment bacterial and archeal communities from Gulf of Boni, Indonesia to study Microbial Dark Matter (Phase II) - ​I18A1 metaG | ecosystem: Environmental > Aquatic > Freshwater > Lake >... | reverse complement strand
GGCCTATCAGGACAGGCCATGAAGGCTGAGTTCGGCAAAGTTCCAGCGAAATATGCCTTTGTATGCGGCGGAAGCGAAGGAAGGAGAGAGCAAACACTTTCCACTGATCAAGACAACCTCATAATATTCGAGGATGAGGCTCTCTTCAACCCTTCCGCAGCCAAATACTTCGAGATTTTCAGCAAGAGGATTTCAGATGGATTGGAGCAGGTTGGCATTGCTAAGTGTAAAGGCAATGTTATGGCGAGCAATGAGGAGTGGAGAAATAGCTTAGGCGGGTGGGCCAAACTGTTAACACGTATGAACCCGCGTGAACAAAGCGACGTATTGAAAATCTCAATACTTTTGGATGCTAGGCACATCGCCGGCGACATGGATATTGCGAGGAAATTCTTAGACAATACCCACGCATTCGTGAAGGAGCATCCGACTTTTGTTGATGAGATCGCTATTGCTGCAACGATTGCACCTGTCGCAATCGGGCTCTTTAATAGATTTAGAACAGAGAAATCCGGCCCACATAAGGACACGTTTGACATAAAATTGTCCGGTTTGACGCCGCTAGTTCTGAGCGTAACTGCATTCGCTGCAAAGCAAGGTACTAGAGCGACCAATACTGTGGAAAGAATAGTAGAGCTGACGCAGGAAAGGGTCATCGACCCTGAGTTTGCGAACCAGCTGGAAGAAACCTACTACAGCTTGACTAAACATAGGATCTTACATCAAATTGAATGCTTGAGGATAGGCGCGGACGTGAACAATTCAATTAACCCTTACAGACTCCCGGCGGAGCAGCAAATAGAACTGAAAAGCAGCCTTCGAACAGTGGAGAAACTGCAGAAGGCTCTGTACATTCAGTTTTCATATGCGGTTTTCGGGCGGTTTTAGCGTTTTCCTATTTAGCTTCCCCGAGAACTCTGATGATGTCGCCTCTGGTCACTATGCCGACCAATTTTCCACGGTCAACAACTGGAACTCTGTTGATCCTGTGCTTAACCATGAGTTGTGCAGCTGCCTCTATTCCGTCGATGGGGGAAACGGTTACAGCTTCTCTAGTCATAATCTCGGAGACTGGCTTCTTTCCAATTTCCCTAAGTTTGGCAAAGCCTTCGGGGCCTCCCTCCAGAATATGATAGGAGAAGGGTACTGCTCTCAGGATATCTGACTCTGCTACGACTCCGACCAGTTTATTCTCCTCAACCACAGGCATTCCAGTGATGTGCAAGTCCTTCAATCTCCGGACAACATCACAGATCTTGTCGTTCGGCTTGCAGGTGATTACCTTAGCATTCATGACTTCGCAGACTTTCATTGAAACGCCCAATTTTGACTTCGGTGAACTATTATAAAAGATTAGTAGAACTCTTCCTTGCTAACGCTTCACTGTACCTAACCAAGCCAACAAGCGCCTTAGCAGCCCTTTCAGGCGTCGGGTATACTGGCACATCAGCTAGTTCAAGTTCAACTTTCTCCTTTTTCCATACATTTGTGGGAGAAGGAAACGACCCAATAACAGTTTTCTCCTTTGCAAACTTCCGTAACAGTTTCCCTATCCCCCTTAGCAAGGGCTCGTTAGCTGAGGCATAGGCTGCACAAATGACTATTGCATCCACGTTTTCGTCACGTGAAACAACGTTTACCAATCTTTCGCATGTCTCTGAATCATGCCAAGCAGGTCCTAGATCGATTGGGTTCCTTCTCATAGCCACTGGTGGTAACAGCTTCTCAACAGCTTCCTGTGTTTCTTTCGAAAAACTTGTCAAGATCAGCCCATTGTCTTCGCACACGTCGCCTACAATTATTCCCGGGCCAGCCTGCCCGGAGAGGATTACAACTCTGTTGCCTGACGGTATTTTGCAGAGTGCGAGGGCTTTGGCGACATCGAATAGTTCTGTGCAAGAGTAGACTGTCACTACACCTGCCTGCTTCAGGGCTGAGTTGTAGATTTCATACTTGCCCGCAAGCGACCCGGTATGGGAGTAGGAAGCTTGGTTGCTAGCTGGGAATCTTCCGACTTTGTATGCCACCACAGGCTTTCGTGCAGTGACCTTGTCAGCTACGTCCACAAGCCTGCGCGCATCATCAACTCCCTCAATGTACATGGCAATGACTTTGGTCTCAGGGTCCTCTGCCATGTATTCCAACATGTCTGCGAAATCCATGTTACACCTGTTGCCAAGTCCTATGATTTTGCTGAAGCCTACGTTTCCGTGCATGGAGAGGTAGGCTGTGAGGTGGCTGACGCCTCCGCTTTGGCTGATCAGACCTATGCCACCCTTCTTCACCAGAGAAAACTCGGGAGTAAAAGATGCGTTTAGATTAGCATGTAGGTTAACCATGCCGAACGTGTTTGGCCCTATGATTTTCACTCCGGCTTCATTGGCTATTGCAGCAATCTCACTCTGAAGTTCGCTTCCAGACTTATCTTCAATTTCTCTAAACCCAGCTGTAATCAAGACGATGCCTCTCACACCTTTCATTGCACACTCCTTGAATACTGAAGGCACAGACGTCGCAGGTACGGCTACTATGGCTAGGTCAACTCTGTCTGGGACAGCGGCTATTGAGGGATACGCCTTATATCCCCTGATTTCTAGGACTCCTGGATTAACTGGGAAAATTCTACCCCCGTATCCGCCATCTATTAAGCTCTTGAGGCAGTGATATCCAAGCTTCCTTGGGTTGGAAGAGGCGCCGACAACTGCGACTGAGCTTGGGTAGAAAATTGGCTCATATTCTTTGAGGATGGACATCACAGCCACTGCTTCGAAGGTGCGAGCTCAAATTATGCGTGGATTAAATAGAATTAAATATTCCTACTTGAATACTCGATCTCCAAATCAGGTTAGGTGCATCGGTTTGAAAGTCGCCATAGTTGGTGTTGGACAAACCAAATTCACAAGGGCTTGCGGTGTATCTGTCCGCGAACTTGCCTTTGAAGGATTTAGAGAAGCCATGGAGGATGCTGGGCTAACCTCGAAGAACATTGACGCATCAATCGTTTGCTCGGCTCCGGAATACGACAAGCAGAGAAGCCCTGCTGGCCTGATAGCTGAGTATCTAGGCCTGAACCCTCAACCCTCCTTTTACGCTGAATCCATCTGCTCCTCAAGCAGCACAGGTGTGAGGCTTGCATATGGCTTGATAAAATCAGGGTTGCACGACACGGTTGCCGTGATAGGCTTCCAAAAAATGTCCGAGTTGTCGTCTGCTGAAGTTCAAGAGAGGATGGGTAGGGGAGCAGACTTGATGTGGGAATCGCCTTTCGGAGTGATGATGCCTGCTGGATATGCCATGTATGCCCGTGCGCACATGCAGAAGTACGGCACTACAGAAGAACAGCTTGCAAAAGTGAAAGTCAAGAGTGGAAAATATGGCTTCCTGAACCCGAAAGCAATGTTCCAGCGCGAAGTCACTCTGGAGGATGTTCTGAAGGCTAGGGTGATAGCTTCCCCCTTGAAAATGTTGGACTGCTGCGCGAATGCCGACGGCGCCTCATCCATAATCCTCGCAAGTGAGAAGAAGGCTAGAAAGATAACGGATACTCCGATTTGGGTTGTTGGGGTAGGTGCCGCAACAGACACTTTGACCACTACGGGGAGGTCAAATCTCACTGGGCTCAGCGCAGCAATTGAAGCAGCTGGGCAAGCCTACAGGATGGCTGGTGTTAAGCCGGAAGACATTGATGTAGCAGAAGTGCACGATTGCTTCACCATCGCGGAAATCTTGGCTTATGAGGCTTTAGGATTCTGCAAACCTGGGGGAGGGGGAAAACTGATTGAAGAGGGACAAACGTACTTTGGTGGAAAATTTCCCGTTAACATCGACGGCGGTTTGCTGTCGAAGGGCCATCCGATAGGCGCGACAGGAGGCTCTCAGATTCGAACCATCGTGCAGCAGCTTAGAGGCGAAGCTGGCAAGACGCAGGTTGATGGAGCGGAAATCGGCTTAGTGCATAACATCGGCGGCGTAGGACTATACGGGAATGTGACAATTCTCAGAAGGTGATCCATACGGGCTTCGAAAAGTTTGGAAAAGTCAGCTACACATCCGAGACAAACGTGAACGACTTCGTAAAGCATTTGGAACAGGGAAAGGTAATGGCTACGAAATGCAAGCAGTGCGGTAAAGTCTTTTTCCCACCTAGGGCAGATTGCAGCAGCTGCTTCTCAAAGAGTATGGATTGGAAAGAGTTGGGCAGCAGCTGGAAACTCGAAACCTACACCACAGCCCACTTCGGTCCCACAGGCTTCGAAGACGACGTGCCTTACACCCTAGCTCTTGCCCAAAACGAGCAAGGAGAGAAGGTGTTCGCCCGTCTCAGCAAGGGGATCAAGCCTGAAGAAACCAAGCTTGGAATGGAGTTGAAGCTCGCACCCGTGAAGCTGCCGAATGAGAAGCTTTCATATGAGTTTAGAAAAGCTTGAAAACATGAAGGAACTGATGGAGGCGAAACATCATGAGCAAGCAAGAGAAACTAAAGTTTGGGCTAGAGGGCCCTAACTATCCTTGGGGCATTGTTAGCGAAGTGACAGTACTTGCGGAGCAATTGGGTTTTGACTCCAGCTGGATGCCGGACCACCTAGTGGCAACCGGAGTAAAAAGGTGGGACGCGCTTGAAGCATGGAGCACACTATGCGCCTTGGCAATGATCACGAAGAAGATTAAGCTTGCTACAGGCGTTAGCGATACATATCGGTATCACCCAGCTGTTCTCGCGCAGAAAGTTGCTACATGCGACGTAATCTCGAACGGCCGCACGATTTTAGGCATAGGAATAGGGGAAGCGATGAACCTTGTTCCATACGGAATACCTTACGATAAGCCTGTGGGGAGGACAGCTGAAGCAGTTCAGATAATAAAGAGGCTTTGGACAGAGGACTTCGTTGACTTTGAGGGAAAATACTACAAGCTCAAGAAAGCCTTCTTGCAGCCGAAACCAGCGGTTCCAGTATCCGAGAAAACATATAGGCCGACGGTGCCCATGTTCATTGCTGCGAGTTCACCGAAAACCTTGGAGCTAACGGCGAAATACGGTGACGGATGGCTGCCTGCCAACCTAGTTCCAAGTGAGTATAAGGAGCAGTTGACCAAACTCAGGCAAATGGCAAAGCAGTTTGGCAGGGATCCAATGGCTATAGAGCCAGCGCATTTCACGTACCTTGTAGTAGCCAAAGATCGTGATACAGCGAGAAAACTGGTCATGATGCCTGCGAAAATGATGTTGCTGTCTAGGCCGAGGATAATTGAACGCATAGGCTTCAAGCCTCCAACCTACGACTTCGAGATGACCTATAAACTCGTCTTCCCAGACTCTGGAGAACCTTGGCTTGCAAAGGCAAGGGAGGTTCCCGACGAATGGGTGGAAAAGTCCCCAATAATGTTCGGTTCGCCCGATGAAATTATCGGAAAATTCGAGAAATATGTTGAAGCAGGATGCCGCCACTTCGTAGTTAACTTTCAAGTCTCAGCTGGCGCACTAAAGGAAACTGTCAAACTGTTCGCAGACAAAGTCATACCACACTTCAAAGAATCCAAGAAGTAAAACCAAGGTACTTTTTTCAACAGACGATTTGCAACCTTTTTCTTTTTTCTCCCCGAAAGACTAACTCATTCGGCGCGCGAGTCATGAGTGTGTCGCTGCGCTAATAACTGAGGATGGGAATCCTATCGCTCCATATGTAGTAGTAGTTGTGCTAGCGGCTCCGAGATCCATACTAGTCATACGATAGTTTAAGAGCCTGATTTCCAGAAGCGCTTATTCCGACGGTATCAAGTCATGAAGTGGAGAGGGCTAGTAGCTGTATTCGTCCTTCTCATTTTGGCATCAGGTATACTGCCGGTATCACAAGTGAATAGTTCACAAACCAAAGGAGAGCAGTCGGTTATCGTAATTCTAGCGGAGTTCACGGACCTAAGACACAGAACCTCTAGGGAACGCATATATGATCTGGTTTTAGTCCAGATGAACAACTACTTCCAAGAAGCATCGTATGGGTTAACTTGGATTACGGGCGATGTAACGGAACGATGGTACACACTTCCAAGACTGTTCAGCGCTTATGGGGATTTGACTTGGTCCAGTTATGGAACACTGAATTTCTGGAAAAATTGTCAGAACTTGATGAGAGACGCAATAGAAGCGGCTGATCAGGAGGTAGATTTCCGAAAGTATATCCAAGTGTTGATAGTGATACCCGAGCCTACCATACGAATCGTCAATCGTGGAGGAGACAGGTGGAACATACCTACCAATGACGGGGTTACAGTGAATCGAGTGACGCTGCAGACTGAGACGAGTTCTTTAGGCATCTTTGCTCATGAGATGGGGCACTCTCTGGGCCTAAGCGATCTCTACGTCCATGATCTAGCAGCGAAGGGCGATTCGTCTGCCATCTATGTCGGCAAATGGGATTTAATGTCAATGTCGAGTGTTCAAGGCGGTTTTTGCGCTTATCACAAGATAAGTCTAGGGTGGATTCTGCCAAATCAAGTGAACGTCATCAAAACTGGTCAAGCTAAAACAGCAACAGTCGACCCATTAGAGGTGGCCAACCAGAGTACCTACGCCGTAAAGATAGTAGTAAGTCAATTTGTGTACTACCTCGTCGAAGTGCGGCAGAGGATAGGATTGGACAGCGTCCTGCCGGACTATGGTGTCGTAATATACTTTGTAGATGAAGTGTCGAGGGGTGACGGTTTCTTGTTTGTTCAAGATGGCAACCCTAGCACACTAACGTTAGATGATGCCGCTTTCGATCTGAAATTTGGCAAAAGAAGCAGCTTCTTCGATCGAAAGAACGACATATCTATCGTGATCATTGGTCGCTCAGAGTTATCGTACATGATATTCGTGGGGCCCGCAGCCCAAGGAGACGCAGTCGAACGATCAGTCACCCTAGGGGAGACAGAGAAGGTGTTGGCTACAATCAGGGCTATGGACGAAGCGAAGGCGAGCATAGAAAAGGCCCCAGCTGAAGGAAGAACCGAAAGCATTGACAAGGCTAAATCACTTCTGGCTAATGCGTCAGCAAGCTTTAATCGAGGAGACTATGACTTCGCCATAACGCTCGCTCACCAAGCAAAGGATCTCGCGTCAAGAAAGACCGCCCTCGTCACGTATGACATAGCAGGGCTGGTCATTATCGCTGTCGCAATTGCAGTTATATCTCTCAAACTAAGGAGAAAGAAAAGGTACAGTCAAGGAACTCTTCCTATAGCGTAAGAATACGGACTCGCTGGCGAGATTCCTTTCAATCAGGATGTGCTCTCGATGGCGCATCACATTCGAGAAATCTGTTGGAGTAGGATTGTCCTCCATTTTTTGCCTGCGTCAGCCTTCGGTTTCAATCCTCACGACTCATATCTCCCGCAGCTTTGTACAGTGCAAGGGCCAGCTCTCGCTCCCCTAGCAAGAATTTACACTTAGCAGCGGAAGCATAGCAGAGTGCAGCTCTCGCGTAGGCCTTCTTTCTCTCCTGGAACTTGGCTTCTTCAAGATAGATCTCGCAGGCAGATGCGAAATCTCCTTCCTCCTCCAGCCTCAGCGCCTTCAGCCACCTATCGCCTTCCCCACCGCCTCTCGTTTGGAATCGCATGTCCTTCACAAGATTCTCGAATTCCGCTTCAGTGTTAATTTCAACGCCCTTATCGCCTACTTCAAAGGTGCTGACCTTTGAGCTGTGGCTGGAGCCGCGGAGCTTCAGAATCTCAATTTTCCTGAAACGCCTATCCCGATCTTTGATGTGGTGTAGACGTATGACGCCGTCCGCCAAGAAGCTTTCAATGTTTGAGCGGCTTAGTTTCTGCTCGTCGGGAGCTTCAGCTACCAAAATCGAAGTGCAGTCAAAAGACTTCAGCATCGCCACAAGCTTCAGCAGGGAGCCCCTAAACTCTTCTTCGCTCTTTGACCGAAGCTCCATCGCGTCTAGGCAGTCCAGCACGACGCGTTTCGCGTTTATTTTCTGAACAGAGTTGTATATCTCATACAATATCGCGTCTAGGGTGACCGGCCTTGGAACCACATATTTTTCGCTGGTTCCCAACCCGACCTTGGATGATGAGGCGTCTATCAAAATTAGTTCTCCCGCATCTTCCAGCTTCCCCAGTTCCCACCCTAAGTTTGCTATGTCTCTACGCAACTGTTCCGGCGAGGTTTCAAAGGTGACGTAGACACCATTCTCACCGTATTTAACCGCGCCGTTGTACAGGAACTGCAGCGACAAAATGGTTTTGCCCGCGCCCGCCGGGCCTGAGACTAGGTAGACCCTGTTTCTCATCAACCCCCCCATCACCAACTCGTCAAAGCCCGGTATGCCGCTTTTCGCCCTAACCGGATCGATTTCCAAAGTTTCCTGGCAGTCTTGACTGATCGAACGGGCTTCCTTGTAGTTTCGATCAAGCTTAGCTTTCTGAGCCATTCCAATTTACTCCATTGCTATGTGATGCGGACTTTTTTCTCAAATTGAAGTTGAACTACCTCACCATCACCGAAGGCCCGGAAGGGCCAGTCTCTCATGTTCGCTAATTCTAGTATTAAGCACGTTGTAACCGAAAACACTCTAAACAAGTGACAGTAGCCATCCATCAAAGCCAGTGACTAATCGATTGTTTCTTGCTGAAAATGAGGATCATTAACAACCCAATTACTTGAAAAGTCTGTGAGCGTCAAGCTACACTAACTGGCTTCCATAGAAAGCTGAAGCACGTGAAGCTTAGCTTGGCCACTCTGCGCCATTTCTAGTGAGGTAGAAAGGCTCCAAAAAGCATGAAGAGGAAAGCATGGTAAACAAGCCAAGTGAAGAACATGGGGGAAGCAGGTATCCTCCCCCCGAAAAATCGCGGGTGCTTCTTTTGGAGAAAATATTCAATGGGGGCGAAAAGAGCGAATCCAACCGTGGCCCAAACCAGAAAAATAGTTCTTTGAGGGCAGAGGAAAATCGCTAGGTACCCTAGGAGAAAATAGGCTAAGGTGTTTTCCACAAGAATAAGGATGGTTTTCCAAATAGGTTCTTTTTCAGTGAATTTGCTGATGTTCGAGGAAAGAAACTTTCTCCCAATAATGAACCGACCTAGGATGGGCACAAACTCAATCGGGAAACCCGTATTGATGATTAACACCATCGATATTGGACCCTCTCGCTTCAATATGAGTCAGCCCATCACCGTCTGCATCAGAACTTAGAGCGCGCTTAATGCGCATGTTCCTCCACCACTCTAAAGCCTTTTCGCCAAGTTAGAACTGTGTCTCCTACGGGCTTTACTTATAGTCTTCTAGCACACTGAATCTATCCTGAGGAATGCCGATAGCATTTAAGAGCATGTCCTTAGCTTAACGAACACGCAAATTGGACATATCTACTTGCCGGGGGTTACGAGAGAACACAGATGATCACTATTCATCTGTTGGATTTTTAATAAAGCGACCTTCACACATATTTGGTGGAGAAGAAACCAATGTGTTATAATGTCGATGTAGATGCCAGTGGCTTGGAATTCGACCCTGCAAACATAAAATACATGGCAAAGTGCCCTAGATGCAATGCAGAGCACATGGTAACCTTAGGTCAAATACAGCGTGGAAAAACCATAACCTGCACGAACTGCCACAAGACCATTAGGTTAGTCGATGAGAACAAGAGAGTTGACAAGGCCGTATGCAGATTAGTAGACAGTTCACTTAAGTAGACTCACTGATTGGTGAACACCAGTTAGCTATATATTAGGGTGTCTGAAAAGTTCCTTTTTGTATTTTTCCAGTGCCTAAACCTCCGGATTTTTAGGCGCCTAAAATTTTGACTAATCGCTTAGACTTCAAAGTTTGAAACATCTCCTGTCGATCGATTTTTCGTTGAACCCTACCCCCTGTGATTACAGTCGTAATACACTCCACACTATTTCAATTCCCCTTGCTTGGGATTTCTCATTGAACCAGAAAAGAGAAGATGCCCTGCATGTTCGTGACTGTGCACTTTCAATCCTCCTTTTAATAATCTTCCTCTGTTATTCGCCAACCGATGCGGCATATCTCACCTATATTTCTTAGCTCTCTCTTCAATTTGTCATAGGTACATGTAGTTATGATCTTGGGCTCGTCAAGTCCTCTTAACGAGTTTGAGAGAGATATCATCATGATATATTGGTGGCGTCGAATAGAAGACTAGAGGCCTAGCTGAAAGGAACGCTTACTCCTTGGAGGTTGCCTCAAAGTACTCGATGAAATCCTTCTCTCCTCACTTCAAGAATGCTTTCAAACTCTGTTTAGGCATAAAAGAGGCTGAAGACCGGATTGGGGCCCTTTATATTTGTGTTACGACAGTGTATTACATCGGATGCACTATGAACAGTGTAACTATAACCGTGAGGTTACCTAAGGAACTCAAAGATAAGCTCAGCAGATATGAAGTTGAAGTGAGCAAAGTCGTAAGGAAGGCCCTTGAAGAAGAGATTAAGAGAAGGAAGCTTGAAAGCCTCAAGAAGGCCGCGGGCGAGCTGGGAAGGTTTTTCGCCGAAATTTCTGACGAGGAGATCGTTGAAAGCGTCAGGGAGATGCGGAGGTCAAGATAGCTGTACGTCGTAGATTCCAGCGCCATAGCAGTAATCCTTAAGAAGCTTCAAGAGAGATCTCCGGAGATTCTGGAAGGAACAGTCACTTTAGACCTAGCTCGCTACGAATTGGGCAACATTATTTGGAAAGAGCACGCTCTGAAAGGCGTGATAAGCCTAGAGGAAGCCATGCGCAGAGCCGAAGACATGGCGAAATTATTGGAGATTATGCATATCAAGGGCCTTGGGTCGAGCGAAGACTTTGGAAGAACAATAAAGTTGGCCGCGGAACTAGAATTGACCTTTTACGACGCATCATATCTGTATGTGGCCAATAGTTGCGGGCTCACACTGGTCACGGAGAACGAGGAATTCATGGACAAAGCGAAGCGCGTTAACATCAAAACCATAACAGTAAGCGAGCTCTTGGAAAGTCATCCTTCATCTGGCAGTTGAGAAAACAAACATACCTTCGGAGATACTGCAGTACCAGTAACATTTAAGCGCCGCTCCTAGACATACAAGAACTACTGATCGGAGCTAGTGCGACAATATGGACAGGATTTTCGGCCAGTTGTGCACCCAACTGCCATTGGCATCAATTGTCCAAAGCAAAATATCGATGTTTAATGTTTTGATGCGGCTGAGCCAAAGCTCCAGATTTCGATAGCAAGCCCAATCATGTTCTGGGTCGGGGATAAGAATGATCCAAGCGGCAGATCGGGCTCTCGTAAGTCCTGACCTACCTAGCAAATTTATTCTAGGCGCTGTTTGCTGGGCAATCAGCTCAGCTGTTTCGAGGCTATTGTAATCGCATGATGCGATTCTTATGCCTCCAAGGTCGCTTGTCCAACTGATGGCTGACATCAATGCGCTTGCGTAGCATTCTGTTATGGTGACTTCGATATCCAGATGTAGCTGCCGCGCGTAAGCGATGGTTGAACGCAAAGTTTCTTGGTCTAGAAGCCTTTTTGAAATAAGTTCGTCAAGTTCGATGCTGTCGAATCCTGAGCGGACGGAGTTGGCT
>Ga0129297_10001576_pt1 | contig 11584 bp, 15 predicted proteins | sample I18A1metaG_FD_94708 | JGI IMG/M metagenome (GOLD analysis project Ga0129297, IMG submission 94708) | Lake sediment bacterial and archeal communities from Gulf of Boni, Indonesia to study Microbial Dark Matter (Phase II) - ​I18A1 metaG | ecosystem: Environmental > Aquatic > Freshwater > Lake >... | reverse complement strand
GGAGGATTCGGTTTAGGGCCCGTAGCTCAGCCCGGATGGAGCGGTAGACTGAGAAGGCCAAGCCTCCTAAGACGATTCGGTGAGAGCTAAAGGTCCGGGGTTCAAATCCCCGCGGGCCCGCCACCACCTAGGCGAATTCTGAGGACTTGGCAATTATCGGCTGACGAGGATCTTCTCCTTGATGCGCTCCGTAATTGCGTCGCAAAGAACTTTGATCTCATGTTCCTCGCGATCTTCCTGGGAGGCGTAGGCCCTATGCGGTTCAGAAGATGTCAGTAGGCACGCTGCCTCTTCAGGGCAGAGGCCGAAGCCTCTCGCGATCGCTCTCAACTGCTCCTTGGGAGTTAGACTTGCCTTTGGGCGAATGTGGAGTCCAGAGTTGGCGTATATGCCTCGGAGGAACTCGATGCCCTTCGACTGAATATCATGGTAGGCGCTGACAGTGTGGCCCATCATGTACTCGATATAGTCCGACTGGACGCCTAGAGCCATGAGCTGCGTCTTGAAGAACTTCCGTAGGCTGTGAACACAAAGAGCGTATCTGCCCCCATTGTTCTGTTTGAGCAGCCCAGCCTTGAAGTAGAGGCCGTGGATGCGCTTTCGCACTTGCTTCTCCCCAATCGGTCGAGGAACCTCGTACATCTCGTCTCGGATAAGCGGGGAGTCGTCGGAGATCTCCTCAGGAGGAATCTCGGGGTGGATATTTCCTTGGCGTCGAGCCTCCAGGTAGAGGCGAAGGTACTCGACCGCCTCATCGCCTAGGAACGTGTCGTAGTCAGCGTACTTGCCCTTCGTGATCTCCGATTCCACGTGGACATGAAGCGGTATGATGCCCTTCTCTAGGTCCTCGCGGACATGGCGATATTTGAGGCGTACCAATGTTCCCTCGCGGAATCCTCCAAGCGCCAGCATCGAGATGATGACCTTCTCTCGCAAGTCTGCGACATCGAGGAGGCGCTGCAACTCCTCAGGCTTAGGAGCGCGGTCCTTGTAGACCACGCGTCTCGAAAGCGCGTATGGTAGCTTGATCTCAATGCTGTTGATCTTGTAGAAGGTTTTGATGTGCTTGGCGCATCCGTGAACCCGTCCGGGCGTCAGCTTCCGGTCCTGAAGCATGGCCACGTAATCCTCCAAAAGCCTGGCATGCTTCTGAACGAGAGTCGGGTCCGGCAGATCATTATCGCCCTTCGCGTCCTCTATGATCCGGTCTGGGCTATGGTCCAGCCAAGCCGAGTAACGACTGATCGTATCCGTGTAGGCGTAGAAGCTTTGGAGGCTTCCGGAGCGATATCGAAGGAAATATCGGGCGAGCTCGATGAGCGATTGATTCTCTAGAACGAATGGTATGAGAGCTGGGCGCTCTCGGACCAAAGAGTGAATGATGTACTCGACTAGGCCTCGTTGGCCAACCGATAGGATCCTTGCTAGCGGGACCGTGACAGGTGTCTTAAGCTTGTAGCCTTTCGGGCTCCGCTCTAGAATGAACATCTCGTTCTCAACTCTTCCGAGCTCTGTTAGAAATGGCAGATCGTCAAGAGTGAGAGCTCTGGGCTTCAAGATGAGCTCGGTGGTCATGGCGTTAAGGGTCCTCCTTTCTTCGCTCGGCCTTGATGGCTTCCCAAACGGACACGAGGCCAGCCTCTATCCAGTCCGCACGCTTCTCCATCGATTCAGCCATGCCCTTCAAGATGGAGACTTGAGCGCGTAGCTGCTTCATCTCCTTGAGGAGCATCTCGACCTGTGTCTCGGCGGACACCGTCGAATCACTCATCCTCCTGGATCCCTCGGTCATCGGGCAGACGAAGCTCCAAGGCCTCAGCATCAACCGCTATTCGTTTCGCCATCGATAGTCCCTCAGACGGCTGGATGTCCATATGTCTATACATATGACGATCGAAAGGGAAATATAAACCTATAGATGTAGGTCTGTCCAGATGTCTGGTGATAAGGATGGCGAAGGTTACGCTCGTATTGCCTGATGACCTCCTAACCGAGCTCCGCCATGCCGTGATCGAGAAATACGATGCTGAGAAAGGAGCACTGAGCAAGGCGGTCGCTGAGGCTATTCGGTTGTGGTTGAAGCAGAAGGAACCTCCGACCAAGAAGCGGTAGCCACTCAGGAGCTCATCACTGCCTAGCAGGGTTATGTACCCTGGATCCTCTGATGCAAAGAGATAGCCGCTATCCAACTCGCCTCATCTCCAGGATCGTCTTCTTCAGGATGACGAGGCCCGTAGCCCTGGGATTCGACTCGCCTGGAGGATCGGGCATGGCGAACCGCTCCCAGACGATGCGGATATGCTCTTGGTCCTCATAGTCCAGCCAGCCTACGCATTCCCTTGTAAAAGCTGAGGCCTTGCCGGGATCCATGTCTCGGAATAGCACGTGGTCCCTGTAGCGTACATAGACCAGTGAACCGAGCTCTCTGGCCTTCAGCCACGGTCATCTCCTGACGAGTCGGACAAGGTTAGGTCTAGAAGGATGCAGCTCGATCAGGCCGTGTCGCACCATGACTTGAACCATCTCGGATCCGCCTACAACCTCAGTGAGTCTATCGAGCGGGGCCCAGCCTTCAGCATCCAAGTTGTTAGGATCGCTCAGCCAGTCAATGCCGGCGCGAATGCGCTCATAGAATACTACACTGTTATGGGGCGTATTGTTTGGCGCTGGAGAAATACGCCCCTGAATAGTGCAGTATACAAGTGTCTCCCTCCGATCGTCTGGGTTCTGCTCTTGAGTGACCAAGCCCACGCTTTCAAGAGCAGGTATGATCTCATCCTTCAACCGCTTGTGGCCAAGAGGCCTACCGTAACGCCGATGGAATTCCTTGATGATTTCCTTCCTTGCCACTCCATTGCCATCCTGAGTCAATGGAAGAATGATCTCCTCGTAGATCCGGTAGGTTTCGGGGGATAGCCCTAGCTCGTTTGGAGCGGCAACCTTCTCGTAGAGATCGAACCCTGCATCGATGTCTTTCTGGTCGGCGATGATTGAATGCTCTCCCGCTTTGACGCGGTTGAAGCAGTTGAGTTGAGCGCAGCCCTTGATCAGGAATAGTAGTCGCGGCCAGTCCCTCTGACTTCTCGGCGAGAGGTACGGCCTCTTCTCCTCGTAGCGTTCAAGGATCTTCTCCCAGTCAGGTATGATGACGTTCCTGATTCCGGTGGTTCTGATCTGTCGAATCCTCTCCTTCAGCCATCGCCTTTGAGGGTGGGTCTCGATCCATTCCCTGAATGCTTCACGATGCCCGATCTTTACGCCTAGAAGCTTGAGGCTCTCCAGAAACTTCTCCTGACTAACCTCAGGAGAGAGAAGCCACATCCTCGTCCGTTCTTGATCTTCCTGAGTCGGTTTGGCCGTAGCGAGGATGGCTGTTGGGTAGCCACGGATGATCACCGTCTTGGTCCTAAGCCCACCCTTTCCAGTCTTATCGGTGGTCGAGTAGCGGAGAACCTTCATGTCATGGCTGAGTAGAGGGCGCAGCTTCTCCATGAGCATCCAATGGGGCTGGTCCATGAAGACGAGGATCTTGCGCTCTAGATCAACCACTATCACCTTACGCTTCTGATCAGCCAGCTCCTCCGCATCGAAGATGCCTCTGAGGCCAAACTTCTCGGAGGCCTCTCGGATCGGCATGTACTTGCCGACCTCATGGTAGAAGCTCGTAGGGGAGGCGCCTCCATAGATTCTCCTCTCCTCCTCCGGGAAGTACTGAGCAAGTTCCAGAGGGATGTAGCTCTTGCCAGTGCTGGACTCAGCTTGGAAGGCGATGTTGTACTGATCCTCATCGGTCTGAGCGAGAAGCATCCCTAGGAAGGTAATCGCCTTATTGGCTTCGTCATGCTTGACCGTTGTAGAGAGGATCTCATTCAACTCGGAGATTGTGATCTCTCTCTTCAGGTTCCGCTCTGCTTCTCTGAGACGGGCCTTGAGGATATCTTTGGGCTCTACGCCTAGCTTCGCTGCGATCTCCAGATCGAGGTTCGGATCCTGCTCCTGCTCAACGGTGAAGGGCCCCAGCTCCATGTCGCCAGCTCGATAGTAGTAGCCGACATCAGTGATGCGTTGAGTTACCTTCGGAGCGGCCTCATCAGGGCTCGGAGAATTCTTTATCTCGTTGGGCTGGTCATCAATCATCTCGACTCGCTCCTGAGGTTTGGAGTGGGTTGAGGTACGGAGCCAGTCGGTGCGCTGAGGCCTCTCGGATCTGAAGCGCTTGCGGCTCTATCCTCCCTGAACCCATCTCTCCTCGACACTGATGCCGTCGGCAGGCTGCTTTCGTTCGGAATCGTCTGAGGCATCTGCTGCACTGCCAAGGCTTCGAGGCGTAGAACCTGAGCCTCAAGCATCGCTTCGTAGTTCCGCGAGGTCTGGCTCCGCCAAGCATTCATTGCAGCTCCTTTCGATCGACGATCTCTAGGTCTAGTTGCCAGGTTCGCGTTGCAGGGTCGAAGTGGAATACATCAACGCCTTCCCGCTTTGAGGTTCGTCGGTTCAGCCGCCGAATGGCTCTCAACACTTTCTTCGGATAGGTTTGCAGCTCACTGGCCAACGCAGTCGTGGTCCCAGAGCTCCTAGCCAAAAATGCCTTTACGATATCTTCCTCGAACTCTTCTCGAAGGTATGGTCGAATCGCTATGCTTGGCTGTTGGGCTTTGAGAATGATCCCTATCTTACGGATGAGGCCGCCCAGCACCCGGATCTCATGGGTCAGAGCACGCATCTCAAGCGCTAGAGGGGCACTCACGTCCGGATCACGTCCTCGACGTGTCCGTTTCAATCGGGCTGCATGTTTAGTCAAGTTCAGGGTCCTCTAGGCTTTCGGTGGGACAGTTAGCTCTCGGACGGAAACTTTCGCTAGGGACGTTAGAAGTGTCCAAAAGGTCTACGATTCGCATGAGCTGGCGCCCACGAATTTTCCCCAAGGTCGCGTCCCCGAAAATTCTGTGATTTCGCCAAGCCAAGCCTGCTAGCGCTCCTCCTTAACCGGGGCTCTACTGACGAAGAGCTTGGGCGATTCCTCAGGTCCTGAGTAGCGATATCGCATGTCTCCAATGACTACAGGCTTGCCTTCCCGGTCTAGGCGTTCGACCAATGCCCTAGGAGCCTTCTCCGTGAATATCCAACCCGCACGATGCCCTTCACGATAAGGCTTCCAAGGACGCGTGTCCAACGCTTCAGCCGTGAGATGCTCCGGTAGTCGCCTTCCAAGCTCGGTCAGAGATGGATTGGACCATTCGCGAATGCTTTGAGCTGTGGCTTCATTCAAGTCCTGAAAGCGGTCATGCCACGATACGCCTTCTCCATCATCCCATCTGACACTTGCGACGATCTCATCGGAAGGAACGTACTGACGGCCAGAAGGAATGTGTTTCCGAATCGTCAGCGAGTATTTCCAATCACGGGTTGACTGGCTCAGGGGTTTCCGCCCTCCTTTTTCAAGGTCGTCGAATCTTCTGGCAATACTGCCAGGGCCTTTTTCTCAAAATCCGATAGAAGGGATAATTTAGCCAACTCAGCGCGGATTATTGCCCTCACAAAATTCGAGACATCTTGACCTCGTGCTCTGGCAACCTTTCGCAGTAGCCTCTCTATCTTTGGCTCAAGCCTGATTACGAGATAGTGGCTCAATTAGTTAACCTCGTGATACGAGATAAAGTAAATGTGGGAGGATAGGCCCTCTATCTTTCGGTCAAACATATGGGACGAGACGTTGCGGTCTACCGGTCGAACTTGGACTTTGATCGGACTACATGCAACTTGAAATCCAAGGGCCTTCTGCTACCTGGTCCAGATTCGGAGAAGGGACACATGCATATTCGGCTGAAACCGTTCAGTGAGGTCATGATACAGTTTTCCCCAAGGGATAAGGTGAACATCTATGTCTCGGACGAACTGGAGCTGGACAGAGTCATCCGCATTCTAAAGTTGAACTCGGTTGACGGGAAGGGCAAACCTGCGAAATGGGAGTTCATTTCATGGCCTTCCCCCTTGCACTTCGGCAGGCAGTTCGGCGACCCCTATCTTGACGAGGCGTATCGAAGGCTCGCAGTGGAGGTCGCTGCTGAATACTGTGGGCGGAATGCCATAAGGCATCTTATCGATAACGTCTGGCAGTGGGTTGAGGGCTACGACTACCACAGCCCGAGTCTGAATCCCTACCGTGCCGCGGTCAGACTTGTGAGGGAGTACCTGAAGGTGTATTGGAGACGACTCGTAATCGGGCAACCCGATGTGGTCTTGGAGAAGTGATCTGAATGGCGAATTTCTGGATCTTTCCGACCACGGCTGATGACTTCGAACTAGTCAAGACGCACAATGTCTACGCCTTAATCAGTCAGGTAGACCGCGATAAGATCAAAGCTGATGACAAGGGGATATTCTATGTTATCGGATCTGACCCGCCGGTGTTCGTTGGCGTCTGCCACATCATTGGCCACTGGGAGAAAACCACGGAGCCATTCTGGGTTGATGAGAAAGCCGAAGGCAGGGTAAAATATCCGTGGCGATTCAAGTTGATTACGCTGAGAACGGGAGCTGTGAATGTTCACAAACTATCAAAGGAGCTCTCATTTATCGAGAACAAGGACGCGTGGCCTCCTTACTTCCTGGGTTCACTGGGGCATTTCGGGTGGCCCATTCCTGAGAGCGACTACCTACTCATCTTCGACGAGTTCCTCAAACCTCCTGTAAGTTATCAGGTGAAGATCCCTGCCAAGCCTAAAGAGCCGCCGACCACGGAAGTTCCAAAGAGGAGGAGGTTTTCTCAGCTTCCAAAAAATTATAGACCGTATGCGCGAACCTTAGCCCGACTATTGATATTAAATATGGTGGAATGGCTTAGCCTGCCGCCTAGCCATAACGAGCTTAGAGACATGATCAGGGACATAGGTCTGATGAAGAAGCTCGTGTCAGAAACCGAGTACCGGATCAACGACCTGCGCCTCGACGTTGCCTGGCGCACCGAGGTGCAAAAGACGCCTTCGCACGTATGGGAGGTTCACATAGCGGGAAACTTCTATGAGGCTCTTGTCAAGCTGAAGCATGCATGGGACTACTGGAGAGCTGAACCTTTCCTAGTCACTACAGAGAAGTTTGAGGCTGAAGCCAGAAGCCTACTCGGCGGAACATTCCACGAAATCAAACCCTACATTAGAATCATCCACTGGAAGGACATATTACGGCTCTACAAACCTTTGAGAGAGGTCACTGATATCGAGAAAAAACTGAGGCTATAGCCGAAGGCAGGGTTGTCAGCTCTTCCGTTTCTCCTTCTCCAGTTCTTCGCGTAGATGTTTCAGCGCGTAGTTGATCGCATGTGAGTAGCTTCCGAACCTTAGCTCCTTGATCTCCTTCGTCAGCCACGTATAGAGCTCGTCCTCCACCGTGATCTGTAGGCGCTTCATTGAGAGTCGGCTGTATAGGTGTGTATGAGTAAGGTTTTTAGGCTAATTACACACATATGCTGGCTTGTACACGTTGCGTGTATAGGTCATGAAGCATAGGGTTCAGCTTACGCTAGACGAGGAGACGTTCCGCTACCTCCGCCGGCTTGTGGAGAGTGAGGAAGCAGCATCGCTATCGCATGCCGTCAGACGCATCATCAAGGAGTACCGTAGACTGAGGCGAGCTCAAGAGTCGAGGGCTGATAGCCATGCCACATAAGAAGGAAAAGATCCTGTTTGGGGCCGCCGCGGCTGTTATGATTGTCTTGGCTTTTCTGGTGGGAGTTTCTGTGGCCCCTGAGCGTCGCGTCACTGTCACCTCGACTGTGACTTTGACTAGAACGGTGACGCCTGGTCCTCCTGTCATCACCGTTAAGGGTCAGCGAGTCAAGGTAAACGAGACCTTCACAGTGCATTGTGGTCTTAGCGGAGAGGCCAAGGTCCCTGTCCAAGTCACATTCATTAGAGTCCGGTATGCTGACAAAGTCGAAATATACAAAGCAGACAAAGGCTACAAGCTCTTGGTCATCGAAGTCTCAATCAAGAACGTAGGCTTCAAGGAGACCTATGTCTTCGATAGGACCTCTCTTCGCCGGTGGACCGTCAGCGTGGACAAAGGATACACCTATGAATCTAAGAATCTATTCGATCTCCCGGAGAAGGTGCGACCCGAAGAGGTCAAGACCGGATACGTTGTCTTTGAGATACTCACTGACACTAGGGCAATCGAAGTCTATGCTAGAATCTATTGGGCAGACGTTGACGTTATTCTTCAAGTTTAGGTGAGGATGAACGGCTCAATTCTCAACGAGATCCTTGCGGGAAGAACTAAGATACGTGATGTCAGAGCCTCAGACAAGTTCACTGACGGGTATTCGTTCGCGGCAGGAGACATGCTCATGCCGGCTTTAGTTGCATACCTTTGGAAGAGAGTATTGGCCCTAAGTCAAGAAGCCAGTCGCGGCGATTCATGACTTTCCTGGGTGAATGATCGACGGAAGGTTATTGAGGGGACCCAGGGAGGCTATCCCCTCGAAGGATACGTGTGAGTCCAGCCGTGAACGCGAGAGATGTGGACAACGCGAAGAGATCAGCCAAGTTGACTGGGCTTCAGATCCGCGTAATTGACGAGCTAGGTCAAAGCCCCTCTTACTGCGAAGCCCTAGCAGACAAGATCGGCATTCCCTCGAAGCGCCTCAATGCGAACCTCCACGCACTAGAAAGAAGAGGCTACTTGACAAGCTGGATTGTCACTGTGCCCTTGTCAACGGCAGGGATCCGATCGGTTAGAATGTGGAGGCCTCTGACAGAGCTAGAGAGATTGGAGAGACGCGTGGACGAGCGTAGAAACCTCTGGTTATCGAGACGGGCTCTTGAACTGATGAGGCCTCGCTACGAGCGCATGCTAGAATTTCATGGCATGATGAAGAAACACAGTGAGAAACATTCAACAGCCCAGAGAAGCAGGGAAGAGATCTCAACCTCTCCTGGGAAATGATTCAGGCAAGGCCCACGACTCATCTTCTCTAGATCATGACACGGACACGGTCAATCCTACGGAGCCTCAGGAAAAGAGCCAGTTTAAGTTCTCCTTGGAAAGACTCTCCTAGCTGACAAGAGATATCGCAGACTCAACAGTGAGAACCTTCCAGACCCCTCAGGTAGAGGAGCATAGCCACGCCTTCAGAGAAGGAGACTGGGGGAGGCTTGGAAATTAGTTTGCAGGCGGGCACACAAGCTAACAAATTTCCGAGGCCGAAGGCTTTCGAGAAGGTATGGCTATTGATCCTGCGAGTGTCGATTTTCTTCTTCAGCATGGTTAGTAGAGGTTCGCGATGGTTAGGCCTGCAATGTAAGAATGTGGTCGTTCTCTAGGGCTGGGGTTTTTCTGCGTTTGGGGCTACGGTCCGCGACCCGATTGGAGTCTTCTGTATAGGAGACCTGCGAGTGAACTCTGCTGAAGCTCTTGGAGGAGAGATCTTCGTAGTCTCGTGATCTACTTCTAGGCTGGTATGGTGTCTCGGGGCCAAGCTCAGGCAGGCTATAGGGCCGTAGCGTGTGCCGTAGGCTCAATTCGTAGGCTGAGGCTCCGATGTGGAGAGGCAAGATTCTCGGATGAAGCTCGGACTCTAGCGTAGCTTGGACCTTTGCTTGAGCTAGACGGGGCAGCCCTTCGCATAGCGATCGCAGCAAAGCTGCCTTCTAGCGCGGGTCCGCCCCACGAGGATACTTGCTCGCAGGCATGAGTCTGAGACCCGCCGCCTTGTCGCCCTTGTTCTCCAGCATAAATTCCTCCTCCACTGGACCGATTCCAGGCGACTCAATCCTGACTTTTACTCTATAGATGCCTTCTTTCAATTGACACTCAGGTCTATTGTATCTCACGTAGCTCTCCGGTGTCCATATCCAAGCATCGTTCTCTCCATCAAACTTGACAGCAATATCTAGTCCCTTCGGCCGACCACCGGGGTGAATCGTTTCTACCTTCAATAGCTGGAGGGTACCGATTTCAATTGAACGACCCACTGGCTTTCCTTCCGCGTCATACTGCAGACTTTCTGGCTCAGGTCTTGATTCCCATTTTGTCTCACGCGGCCCTTTCACATCAATGCCGTCCAGACTGGTGTAAGTGACCGATCCTATACACTCAAATGCAGGACTCCTTGTAAGAAACGAACTGGGCTTGTTACAGACATCGACATGCACCCATCTTCTGGGGTCTTTAGAGATTGGCTCGGGTCTGTACTGGATCCGCAAGGATGGCTTTCGACACCTATCGGCGATCGCAAGAACTGCAAGTGATCCTATGACGGATGAAGACCAGCGAAATGCTTCTGCTAGCCACTGTGGTACTTGCAGATCGTTGAATCCAAAAGTCAATCCGGGCGACACAACCAGCATCAAAATCATAATGGCATATGCTATGAGTACACAAATCAGAAACGTCTGATATGCGTTGTCATGCATTCCTCTTCTAGTCAACCATTTCAGTATCGGATCCAGCTTCTTGTCTCCTCTTCTTGCAGCTTCCTCCTTGGCATCTTCTATGATATCCTTGTCGAGTTGGTAGATGAGAGGCTTATCCTTGATCGGGGCCCTTCTGTGCGTGCATACCGTAGACCTGGCGAGTTGGCCGTACCAGAATATCCGTACGGCAAAGAAGCAAATCGAAGCAAAGACCATTCCTAGAACCACTGACATGAAGAGGTTTACGAGAGGGGTGCGTATGGCGTCTGGCATTCTGAACCATATCTCAAAGATCGCCAGAACTAGTATAGCAGCCGACAGAATGTGAGTTCTCGTGCCCTGCATTTGAGAGGTATGAAACTGCAGGAGAGCTATCCGTGCCTCCTGTTCCAAGTCAGGATCTTTCTTCGGATCCAAGTTGGCTATGCGAGTCTGGAATTCCTCGAAATTCACGGCCTCACATCTTGCGCCAGGATACCTCTTCATCCGCCTTATCAAGCGGTCATCATCTGTCACCAATACGTCAGCGTCCTTGGTAGCTGTGGCAACGATTAGGGCATCTTTGGTTTTCCTCTTCCATGCCCTGCCCCTTACGTGTTCGATAAGAGCATGGTCTTTATCATCGCCCAGCCTAGCAAGACCAATTCTAGACACGCCGACAACGACTCCCCGAGTTCCTATTAGGCGCGCCTGGCCGAGTAGTGCTTCTAATGGTCCTCTTTTCTCAGGATCATCTACCGCCAAGATCTCATCTCTCTGAATATGTGTAGTGAGGAGCTCGATCTCTCCGTGACTTTGCAGCTGCAGCAATCTATCATATGTCACGGGGGCCTTCAGCAACCTGTCGTATTGGTTTGTGTCAAGCATGATCTTTAGCATGTCAATCAACTCAGTCACATGGTACGAGAAGCTGTGGAAACCAATACTATCCGCTCATAAAGACCTTGCCAGGGAGTCATCTCGTCCTGTAACACTCATGGAATACGCCCCAAGATAACGCGGCGGCTCCTATTTCCAAGACCCGGGAAATTCAACTGGGTAGGTTCAGGTCCCCGCGGGCCCGCCATAAACACTATCCCGTCCTTTTCTGCCTGACAGAGTTTCAAACAGGAATCTAAACCAGTTCATCTGGGCTTGTTTTTCATCGTCCTATTCGCTTGTAGAAGTTCTTC
>Ga0129297_10001575_pt1 | contig 11588 bp, 11 predicted proteins | sample I18A1metaG_FD_94708 | JGI IMG/M metagenome (GOLD analysis project Ga0129297, IMG submission 94708) | Lake sediment bacterial and archeal communities from Gulf of Boni, Indonesia to study Microbial Dark Matter (Phase II) - ​I18A1 metaG | ecosystem: Environmental > Aquatic > Freshwater > Lake >... | reverse complement strand
GGACTGCCGGGCACACCCCTTCAGCTTCAGCTTGTCAAGGGCACGGACCAGGTCAACCTCTTCCAGCGTCATGACCGGATCACGGTTCGACTTCTGGTTGCAGGCATTGGTGAGGGAGTTGAGGGTAAGGGGGTAGTACTCCGGGGTGGTGAGTTCCTTCTCGATCAGGGCACCGAGGATGCGGGCTTCGATCGGGGAGAGGGAGAGGTTCATGGGGATCCTCCAGTGGGATGAAATGGACGGCAGGGGGCGCGCCTGAGGCAGTTTTAACGTAATCTTGCTGTGCGGAAAAGAAAAAAATCGTTTATACTTCCACTTCATCCCGCCGGCATCAGCTCCGCCGGCGATCATCAACGGCAGACGCCGAATACGTTACGAAAGGTAAGAGATCCATGGCACAGGTAAAAAATGGCGATACAGTCCAGTTCCACTACACGGGGAAGCTCGATGACGGCACGGTGTTCGATTCGACCTACGAGGGGGAGTGCGGCGACGACGAGTGCTCGAGCGGCGAATGCGAGACCGACGACTGCGGCTGTGAACACGAGACCGGTCCGATGCAGATCGTTATCGGCGAAGGGGAGTTCTTTCCGGTTATCGAGGAGGCCCTGGTCGGCATGGCCGAAGGAGAGAGGAAGACGGTCACCGTCAAGGCCGGGGATGCCTTCGGCGACTACGACGAGGCCCGGGTCTTCACCGTTCCCCTCAGCGACCTGCCGGAGGATTTCGACGCCGAAGAGGGTGACGAGCTGATCCTCTCCGGGGAGGACGACGAGGAGATCGGCGTCTGCGTGGTGGAGAAGACCGATGCCGAGATCACCTTCGACGCCAACCACCCCCTGGCAGGCAAGGACCTGATCTTCGACCTGGAGCTGGTGGCCATCGTCTGATACCCGACGCTACATCTTCTCCTCTGCCGGCAGGTAGAGGAGGACCGCCACCATTAGCCCGACGATGGGAAAGAGGAAGGCGGCGTGAAACGCGACCGGCGTCACGCCGCCTTTTTCATGGGCCAGGTGGTCGATGATCACCCCCATGAGGTGCTGGGTGACCGCCGCCCCCATCAGGACGAAGAAGTTGAGGGAGGTGAGGGCGGTGCCGACGATCCTCACGGCAAAGGAGTTCCTGATGATCGGGTAGATCATCACCCCGCTGGAGACGGCCAGGCCGATGGCGAAGAACCAGACCGCCAGAGGCAGAGGAGAGAGCCGCTCCATCGGCCCGAGCACGCCGCACATCAGCAGGGCCAGCAGGGCCTGCCCCGCCAGGAGGGTCTTCTTGTAGGAATGCAGCACCTTGCGGGCGATCGTGTCCGTGAACATGCTGCCGCAGATGAACCCGAGGGAGGTGAACATCAGCAGCCTCCCCGTCTCCGTCCTGGTGAGGTGCAGCACCTCCATCAGGTACGGCCCCCCCCACAGCCCCTGCAGCGCCAGGTAGTTCCCATACCAGAAAAACGAGACCATCCCCAGCAGCAGGAAATCACGGTTGCCGAAGATCTCCTTCCAGGCGGCCACCATGCCGCTCTTCCCCCCGTCCTCCCCCGCCGCACCGACGGCCCCGACCTCGCCGGGAGGCCTGTCGCGCACCACGGAAAAGACCAGCAGCGTCACCGCACCCTGCACGATGCCGATGGTCAGGAACGAGGACCGCCACCCCACCGCCGCCACCGCAAGGGCCAGGGGTGCCGTGGCGGCAAGATTGCCCAGGTTCCCCACCGCCACCATGAACCCCGAAACCCGGCCGAACTCCTGCTTCGAGAACCAGCGGGTGAAGATGGTGAAGGTGGCCATCAGCACCGACGCGGTGCCGACGCCGATCAGGACCCGGGCGGCCATGGCCGCGGGGAGACTGTGGGCACGGGAAAAGAGGAGGCCACCGGCCGTGGTGAGGATGCCGCAACCGCTGATCACGATCCGGCCGCCGAACCGGTCGATCATCGGCCCCAGGGGGAGCTGGGCAACGGCATAGACGTAAAAGAGGATCCCGGAGAGGGTCCCCAGCTCGGCCGGGGAGAGCGCCAGCTCCCGGGAGATGTCCCCGGCCACCACGGCCAGGGAGACCCGGTAGAAGTAGACCAGGATGTAGATCAGCGCCAGGACGCCGAACAGGGTCCAGCGACGGTTTCTGTTGGTGAGTGCTCCGGACATGGTACCTCCACCGCTTCATCCTAGCATGGGGCGCCGGCAGGGCAAAAATAATAATGGTGCCATTTCCCCGCAAAGGGAGTAAGTTAACATACTGACCTTATTCACAGATCTCCCCGCGTTACGTTATCCTCACCCGGGTCATCTTCCTCCACTCCGGTAGTGCCGTTGTCCGTACCGTCTTTCCGAGTCCGCCGACCGGGCGCCACACGCTGCCGGGACAGCCGGAAAGCCTCATGCCGTTACACGTTGCCAACAGAATTGATCAAGGAGAAACGATGATACTCAAACGAGGAGTTGTGGTGAGCCACAGCGGAGTAGATGCCTGGGGGTCCGGCAAGGTGATCGATATTGCCGACTTCAATGCGACCATCCAGTTTAGCGACGGGATTACCCGGAAGATTGCATCATCCCACTTCGATGTACTGCAGCCTGCGGACCCGGCGACATATATCCCGACCGAGGCCTCCGAGCAGGCGGCCAAGACGGTGATCCCACGGGCGAGAAAGAAAAAAGTGGTAAGCCCCACGGTCGACATCTGCTGACGGCCACAGGGTGCGCGAGGAGTCTCCCCGCGCCCCCTGCCCCATGAACCATCCCACCTTTATACACCCCCCTCCACCGCGGAATCTGCTATACTGTCAGTGAAGGAACAACGAGACGGCACGGTGGAATCGCATTGAGAAAAAGGCGATGATATCGGGCGGCAAGGAGGGAATCCATGAGAGCCAGCAGACGGTATATGAAAAATGGCATGTATCACGAGATGCGGGGTCTGCTCAGGAATCTTCTCGGCAGAATGATGCGCAATAGGATGCTCGGCATGAAGGGGACCTGCGAGCGGATGGCAGGCAGAACCCAGAGAAGGATCGGCCGGATCTACGGATTGTGCGGCCTCTGATAGGACCACACAGGTAGCATGACGCACCCCGGGACGGGATGACGAGCAATGGCTCCCGGGTTAAACGAAAACTGGACAGGGTTGTCGATTAGAGGCAACAGGAAGCGCCCGGCTGGATGTACCGCCGGGCGCTTCCGTGTGTTCAGTACGAAACATCTCCGCTAGTCCCGGCAGGCAACGGTGTTCTTCTGCAGCACCCTGATGTCACCGGTGGACATGTCGTAGACCCAGCCGTGGATGGAGAGCTTCTCCTCCTGCATGGCGCTCCTCACGAAAGGGTACTCCTGCAGGTGCTCCAGCTGCAGGCGGACGTTCTCCTCGACGATGAGCTTCATGCGGTGTTCGCTGTCGATCTCCATGTGGAGGCCCGCCAGCTTCTCGTCCACCCGCTCCTTGGCCTTGTAGGCGTTGTTCAGCCAGATCGGGATGTAGCGGTCGTCATGGCTCGTCTCGTCCATGGCGGCGATGCCACCGCAGCCGTAGTGGCCGCAGACGACGATGTCCGGGATCTGGAGGTGGTTGATGGAGAACTCCAGCACCGCCGAGAGGTTCCAGTCGTTGGTGGCGACGATGTTGGCCACGTTGCGGTGCACGAAGATCTCGCCGGCCCTGGTCTGGGTGATGGTGTTGACCGGCACCCGGGAGTCGGAGCAGCCGATCCAGAGGACGGTCGGCCGCTGCATCTTGGCCAGGTCGGCGAAGTAGTCCCGCTCCCGTGCGAAGACATCGGTGACGAAGCGGCGGTTGCCGTCCAGAAGGGTGGTGATCATGGCTCACCCCGTGCAGGTCAGAGTTAAAGAAGCGATTTCACCGCCGCCAGCACCGCGGCATAATCGGGCTCGCTGGTGACTTCCGGGACGATCTGGATGTAGCGGATGGTGTCCCGGGCATCGACGATGAAGACCGCCCGGGCGAGGAGCTTGAGCTCCTTGATGAGCACGCCGTAGGCCCCGGCGAAGGAGCGCTCCTGGTAGTCGGACAGGGTGGTCACCCGGTCGATGCCGGCGGCGCCGCACCACCGTTTCTGGGCAAAGGGGAGGTCCATGCTGACCGTGAGGACCACCACGTTCTCCGGCAGGCTGGCGGCCTCCTGGTTGAAACGCCGGGTCTCGGTGTCGCAGACCGGCGTGTCGAGGGAGGGGACGGCGCTGATGATCCTGATCTTCCCCGTGTGGCTAGCCAGGGTGACCGGGGCGAGGCCGTTGTCCACCACGGTGAAGTCGGGGGCCTTGTCGCCGACCTTCAGCTCCGGGCCGAGCAGGGTGAAGGGGTTGCCTTTGAACGTGATGATGCCGCTGCGCTCTTGCATGGTCTCCTCCTGGGAATGCTCAATTTTCAGTCAAGAAAGTGTAGCGGAGCGTGGTGAAAATGCAAGGGAAGGGGCAGAGGCAGCACCTATTCACCGCAAAGCCGCAAAGAGCGCAAAGAATTGCCGCAAAGAAAAACAAAAAGAAGGGTTTTGAATTTCTTTGCGTAACCTTGGCGTCCTTTGCGGCTTGAGCGACCGCAGGAGGCGGGCGGTGAAAATCTTCCGGGCTCCTACGCCAGGTTGAAGTTGTTCTGGTAGGCGTTCAGGGTGTTGATCATCAGGGCGGCCACGGTCATCCGGCCGACCCCCCCCGGGACCGGGGTGATCCAGGAGCATTTGGGGGCCACGGCGTCGAAGGCCACGTCGCCGACGATCTTGCCGCTTTCCAGACGGTTGATCCCCACGTCGATGAGCACGACCCCCTCCTTGACCATGTCAGGGGTGACGAAGCCGGGGATCCCCACGGCGACGATGACGATGTCCGCCCGCCGGGTCTCGTCCAGGAGGAGTTCCCGGGGGGTCTCGATGTGGGTCAGGGTGACGGTGGCGTTGCCGATGTCGAAGTCGTTGGAGAGCATGATGGAGATCGGCTTGCCGACGATGTTGGAGCGGCCGATGACCACGCAGTGCTTCCCCTTGATCGGGATGTTGTAGAACTGGAGCAGCTTGCAGATGCCGTAGGCGGTTGCCGGCCGGAACGCCTTCTGCCCCAGGGTCATCCTCCCGAAGTTGGCCGGGTGGAAGCCGTCGATGTCCTTGGCCGGGTCGATGGCATTGATGATGTTCTGGGAGTTGATGTGCTTGGGGAGCGGCAACTGGACGATCAGGCCGTCGGTGGTCGGGTCGTCGTTGACATCCCTGATCTTTGCCAGGAGCTCGCTCTCCCTGATGGTCTCCGGCAGGCGGATCAGGTTGCTCTCGAACCCGGAGAGCCCGCTCGTGGTGATCTTCGATTTGACGTAGGACTCGCTGGGGGCGTGCTCACCCACGAGGATGACCGTCATGTGGGGCTTGCGTAGCCCCCCCTCCACGTAGCCCGCCACCCTCTTGCCGATCTCGGCGATCAGGCTGTCGGCGCATTTCTTGCCGTCGAGAAGTTGCATAATCGTTTCCTTTCCTTACTGGAGCGCCGTGAGCCGCTCTTGTGTTGCCGTCCCCAGGAAATCCCACAGTCCCAGCTCCTTCAGGGTGGCGACCCGGGGGATGCCGTTCGAGTTCCAGCCACGCTCGGCGTAGTAGACGCCGATGAGGCGGCGCAGCTCGGACTTGCGGTTCTCCATGAGCAGGTACCGCTTCTCCGCGGTCCCCAGGTCTGCCACGCTCTCCCCGGTGACACGCTCAAGTTCGGCGTCGTGGTACTCCGCTTCCTGCTCGTAGAGCCGGTCCTCCGTCGGTCCGATGGCCCGGTCGGGGATCCAGTCGTAGGAAGCCGTCTTGTCGCCGTACGTCATGACGTTCATGACCCGCTGCAGGTTGATGTCCCGGTCGGTGCGGGCGAAGATCTGCTCCCAGTTCAGGTCCGTGCCGAGCATGCCGTTGTAGAAGTCGGCGTAGATATCCTGGGAAGCGGGGTTGATGTAGATGTCCTCGCCGCTCCGCTTGGCCGATTCGGGATTGAACACGTCCACCCAGGGGAGCTTGCAGACCCCCAGGTTGTCGTTCCCCAGGCGGACCCGGGGGTAGGTCATGAGGGCGCGGGCCTTGTCCTGGAAGGTGGGGAAGGCGCCGAGGAGGTCGGCCTTGATCAGCCAGGCCGCGGCGTGGTGGGCGCCGATGTCGCTGGCAGCGGCGTAGGAGCCCTGCATGGAGAGGGAGCGGTGGGTGCGGTAGAAGGAGAAGGGGAGCCCCTTGGTCTGCATGGCGAACAGGGCCAGCTCCTGCCGGATATCCTTGCCGGTGCGGGCCTGGTAACGCCGGGCGACCCACTCGGCGGTCTCCGTCATCCCCTTGCCGGCGACCCGGGCCATCTCGGTGGAGCCGTGGGCTAGCTGGTGGAGGAATTCCAGGGCCGCCGCCTCGTTCCCCCAGGTGAGGGAGAGACCGTCGCTCTCCTCCAGGGTGAGGAACCCCCGCTGGAAGCACTCCATGAGGAAGGCCATGATGGTGGCGGCGGAGATGGTGTCATAGGCGTAGTTGTCGCAGTGCCAGTTGGCCTCCATGATGAACTCGGCGCTCCAGATCCCCAGGTTGGAACCGAAGCCGGCGGCGGTCTCGTACTCCGGGCCGTCGACCCAGACCCTCTGTCCCTTGTGGGAGCCGGAGACCAGGGTCACCCAGCCACCCTTGGTGCACTGGAGGTTGCAGCCGGGGAAGCAGCCGTCCATCCCCCGGTGCTCGAAGAGCTTCTCGGCGTAGTGCTTGCCGCAGATCTGGGGAGCCCGGGGGTCCGAACCGGCCTGGAAGTTGTTGACCGGCAGGGACTGGTACTCGTCCTTGCTCATGAAGGTGATGAGGCCGGCGCTCCCCTTGCGGGCCATCTGCAGCTGAGTCGGGTCGATCTCCTTCACGATGGCGTGGAGGCGCTTGCCGGCGTCGACCACCCGGCCCCAGTCCGCGGCGCCGTAGGGGTTCTCCCCGTGGGGATAGTCGGCCAGGACCACGATGGCCAGGATGTTCTTGTCCCGCATGACCGAGCCGATGCCGGTGCGGCCCGCCTGCTTGGTCCGCCAGACCCCCCTGCTCCCGTCCTGTGCGGGCTTGGTCACGTCGAAGTAGTGGCTGTTGATGCAGCCGTAGCGGGTGTATTTCGCCCCGGTCCCCGTGGACATGACGGCGATGGTCCGCTTCTGGTAGCCCGCGGCGGTGAAGCGCTCCGCGATGCGGTGCTCCAGGCCGAAAGCCTCGTCGTCCCGGGGCGCCTCTTCGATGGTCACCTCACGGGTGAAGCCGTTGATGACGATCATGGTTTCCGTCTGTGCCGTGCCGGTCACCTGCAGGGCGTCGAAGCCGGCATACTTCAGGTAGGCGCCGAAGTACCCCCCGAAGTTGGAGACCCCCGCCACCCCGGTGAGGGGGGAGAGGGAGACGGCCATGGCCTTGGCCGTGCCCGGGAACTGGGGGATCCCCCCCAGGGGTCCGTTGGCCAGGATCAGGGGGTTGGCCGGGTCGGTCGGCAGGGTGTCGGGAGCTATGGCACTGTGGAGCAGGTACAGGCCGAGGCTCCGGCCGCCGGTGAAGTAGTCGCGGACCGCCGGGTCCAGATCGGGGGTGGCGATGCGGCCGTCGCTGAGGTCGATGGACAGGATGCGGTTGGTGTAACCGCGGGAAATTGCGCGAGGGGGATAGTTCATGGGGCAGTCCTTTTCTCGGGGATCTCGTGGCGGTAGTCGTGCGCGGGGATAATTGATGAAATGTACTGATTTTTAGGCTATGGTGTCAAGTCATCGCTCGACGGGGGGCAATTTTACCATTTTTCGTCGTGCGAGAAAATCACAACCCTTTCACCGCAAAGCCGCAAAGGGCGCGAAGAACTGCCGCAAAGAAAGACAAACAAAAGGGTTTGCTTCTCGTTGCGTCAACCGTGCGTCCTTTGCGTCTTGAGTGAGCCCTCACCCGGCCTTTGGCCACCCTCTCCCGGAGGGAGAGGGACAATGAATGCTCTCTCCCTCCGGGAGAGAGTTCGAGAGAGGGCCGAACAGGCGGTTCAAGGTTTTAACAGCGAAAGGGCGGCTTGCACGGAAGCGGGCGGTTCAATTTCCTGAACCCGTCGTATCCAAGGAGACACTAATGGCAATCGACAAACTCGTCTGCATCGATCTGGACCAGCCGGAGCTGGAAGGATTCCGCCGGTTCATCAGTTCGTGGCTCTGCGTCACCGACCGCTGCACGGTGGTGGTGGACCCCGGCCCCCTCTCCACCATCCCCCGACTGGTCGCCGAGCTGCGGCGACACGGGGTCGACAGGATCGACTACATCCTCCTCACCCACATCCACATCGACCATGCCGGAGGGGCCGGCGCGCTGCTGCGGGAGTTTCCCGGGGCAGTGGTGATCTGCCACCCGGAGGGGGTCCGCCACCTGATCGCGCCGGAAAAGCTCTGGGAGGGGTCTCGGAAGGTCCTCGGCCAGCTGGCCGAAGCCTACGGGGAGATCGTGGCGGTCCCGGCGGAGAGCATCCTCTTCAGCGAGGATATCGGCGACGGGGAGATCCGGGCCTTCCTCACCCCGGGCCATGCCCAGCACCACTGCTGTTACCAGGTGGACGACCTCCTCTTCGGCGGGGAGGTGGCCGGGGTCCGCTGCGAGCTCCCCGGCGACGCCATCTTCATGAGGCCGGCCACGCCCCCCCGCTTCATCCTGGAGGTGGCCCTCGACTCCATCGACCGGATGATCGCCCAGGCCCCCCGGCGCCTCGTGTTCGCCCATTACGGCCTGGTGGAAACGGCGGTGGAACACCTCACCATCGCCCGGGAACAACTCCTCCTCTGGGTCCGCACCGTTGCCGCCGTCCGGGATGAGGCCCTGGTCGCCCGACTGGAGGAGATCGATACCCACTACCGCAACTTCTCCCTGCTCCCGGCGGACATCGCCGCCCGGGAACGCTACTTCCTCGGCAATACCCTCAAGGGGATGGCGGAGTACGTGGACAACCTCCCCGAAGAGGGGCGCGGGGCCCTGCGGGGAGGGTAACGCTTCCTCCCGCCGCCTTTCTTCTGCTATACTGGGGCGATCGCATCATCACGTCTGCACGAAGAGGACCCTCATGCTGAAAAAGACAGCCGCCACACTCCTTGTTCTGGCCCTATCGACCTCCTGCGCCGCGACCCCGAAACCGCGCAAGCTTACCGAGGACGATAAATCCCTCTATGCCATCGGGCTGGTCATGGCCCGGCAGCTCACTCCGTTCGCCCTGACCGACTACGAGTTGGAACTGGTGAAAATGGGACTCTCCGACGGTATCAACGGCAGGGAGCCGCTGGTGGATTTTGCCACCTACAGCAAAAAATCCCAGGAGATGGCCATCGGCCGCCGGGATGCCCACGGTCGCTGGCTGGAGGACCGCGCCGATGCGTTTCTGAAGGCCGAGGCCGAAAAACCGGGGGCGGTGAGGACAAAGTCCGGGGTCATCTACCAGTCCCTCAAGGAGGGGACGGGCACGGTCCCGACCCCTTCGAGCACGATCAGGGTCCACTACACCAGCACCCTGCTGGACGGCAGGGAGATGGAGAGCACCTACAAGAACGGCGCCCCCGACGAGCTGCACCTGAACGAATTCATGGCGTGCCTCAAGGATGGGGTACAACTGATGAAGCAGGGGGGGAAGGCACGGATCATCTGCCCGCCGGAAACCGCCCTCGGCAAGCAGGGTGACGGCTTCATCCCCCCCAATGCCACCCTGGTGTTCACCATCGAACTGCTCGAAGTGAAGTAAGCGCAGCCGGTCACTTCTTCTTCAGCACCTTCTCCGACTCCGCCTGGCGGAAGATGTCATGGAGGGATTCGGCGTAGATCTCCTCCCGTTTCCCCTCCAGGGGGTAGAACGGGTAGGCGAAGATCAGGAACGCCTCGACCCAGTTGCTCAGGGTCGCCTTCCGCTCGTAGCTGTTCACGAGCCTGCCGCTCCGGTCGGTCACCCTGGCGGATATGGTGTAGTCCCAGGAGTAGGGCATCGGCACCAGGGTCAGGGAGAGCAGGGAGATCGTGCCGCTCAGGCACTGCTGCTTGAAGGACGACTCCTCGAAGAACGAGACCTCCATGGTGTAGTCGTGGCCGGCGCGGTACCCCTCCAGCTCCTGGCGGCGCTTCGGGGCATTGACGTCGTTGGGCGACTCCACGAAGGTGGTGTAGCTGGAGATGTTGCTTATCTCGGCGAGGGCATCCCGGAAGATATTGTCGAAGTCCTTCACCCCGTAGGCTTTCAGCTTCGGGATGGTATCATACCCGTGCTGCTGCTCCAGGTGGCGGAAGAGGAAAAAGACGCTCACCTTCTCCGCCCCCAGGTTCTTCTCCGCCGGCCGGCTGTACACCCCCGCGATCTCGCTCCGGGTGGCCGCGCATCCGCCCAGGACGACAAGGAGCAGCAGGCAGATGAGCCCGTTGGCAACGGATTTCCCCACGTTCAGACGACTGTGACGCTTCATGGCACACCCCCTTTGTTGCGGCCCCGCCGGACCGGACCATTCACATAACCGTGCAGTTCTAAGTATACCAGCCAGGCCGGTCGGGACAACGGACCGGTCGGCCCATTTTCAACCGTAGGGAGTTTTCATGATCCACCTGTCCAACATCGCCAAACAGCACGGCACCCAGCTCCTCTTCCGGGATGCCAGCCTGCAGATACTCCCCGGCAGCCGCACCGGCCTGGTCGGGGCGAACGGCGCCGGCAAGACCACCCTGTTCCGGATCATCACCGGCGAGGAAGAGGTGGACAGCGGCGAGATCACCAGGGCCAGACGGACCTCGGTCGCCTACTTCTCCCAGGAGGTGGGGGAGATGGCCGGCCGCTCCGCCCTCGAGGAGGTCATGGCCGCCTCCAGCGCCACCATGCAGCTGGCCGAGGAGCTGCAGATGATGGAGACCGCCATGTGCGACCCCATGGACGACGACGCCATGGCCGCGCTCCTGGAGAAGTACGGCGCCGCCCAGGAGGAGTTCGAGCACCGGGGGGGGTACGACCTGGACACCCGGGCCCGCACCGTCCTCACCGGCCTGGGGATCGGGCCGGACCGGTTCGACCTGCCGGTGGAGTCGTTCAGCGGCGGGTGGAAGATGCGCATCGCCCTCGCCGGCATCCTCACCCTGATGCCCGACGTGCTCCTCATGGACGAGCCGACCAACCACCTGGACGTGGAGTCGATCATCTGGCTGGAGGAGTGGTTGGCGTCAGAGTTCAAGGGGGCGCTCCTCATGACCAGCCACGACCGGGACTTCATGAACCGGATCGTCACCCGGATCATCGAGGTGGCCAACAGGACGGTCACCACCTACGGCGGCAACTACGACTTCTACGAGAAGGAGCGGGAGATCCGGCGGGAGCAGCTCCTGGCGAGCCACAAGCGGCAGCAGGAGATGCTGGCCAAGGAGGAGGAGTTCATCGCCCGTTTCGCCGCCCGGGCCTCCCATGCGGCCCAGGTCCAGTCGCGGGTGAAGAAGCTGGAGAAGATCGACCGGATCGAGATCCCGCCCGAGGAGCGGGCGGTGCGGTTCGAGTTCAGCGAGCCCCCCCGCAGCGGCGACGACGTGGCGGTCTTCACCGGTCTGGCCAAGAGCTGGCAACTCCCCGACGGGGGTG
>Ga0129297_10001573_pt1 | contig 11591 bp, 15 predicted proteins | sample I18A1metaG_FD_94708 | JGI IMG/M metagenome (GOLD analysis project Ga0129297, IMG submission 94708) | Lake sediment bacterial and archeal communities from Gulf of Boni, Indonesia to study Microbial Dark Matter (Phase II) - ​I18A1 metaG | ecosystem: Environmental > Aquatic > Freshwater > Lake >... | reverse complement strand
GACCATACTGATTGACGAGTACGAAAATCTAGGCGATGTGAGAGAGTGGATCCTCGAGTTTCTACCAGAGTCAGCCTATTACGATAGGAACATCTACGATGAGAAGGGCAGAGTTCTAGGTCAGGAAATAGCCTTTGACATCGACCCTGAGAACCTGACATGTCCAATTCATGGGACGTTAGAAGACAAGATGAAGCGGCGTCAGGGACTGAGCTTCTGCGAAATAGAACTGAAGATGGTTAAAGAGGAGACAGCTAGGCTCTACGAGGAGCTATCGAACGCATTCTCCCAGATGAGGATAGTCTATTCAGGACGGGGCTTCCACATCCATGTCTTCGACAAAGACAGCTTCAATTGGAGTTACAAAGAGCGGAAAGAATTCGCCCAGAAAATAAAAAATAAGGGGTTCTTAATAGACGAGTGGGTTACATCCGGCGGTATGAGGTTGATCAGGCTTCCCTACAGCCTTCACGGAATGGTCTCCAGGATTGTAACAACGCTAGATTTTAGAGAACTCAAAAGTTTCGATCCGATTAGAGACAAGGGATGTATACCTAAGTTTCTTAAATCTACTCGCAGCGCCCTTTCTTCTTCACTTCCTTAGCTTTCTTCTCCTTCTCCGCATAATAGTAATACTTCTTCTTTTTCTCAGCCTCAGCCATTTTTAGTTCACCCCTAACTATTTCATTTGAATTAGAGATATAAAAGTATGTCTCGGCTCTTCACCTTCAAGCCTAAAACAATTTAGCACACGCTCCCGAAGTTCACCTACTAATCTTCCCTCCTCCGGTACTCCTCCTAGACTTGACTGTAACAAGGATCGATAAAACGTTCTAGCATTTAATGAGAATACTATAGAGGTTTCAACCCCAGATGCCTAATGAGTGCCGACAAAGGTTATTTATAGTTTGTCTGTCACTTTTGATGGCTAGTTGACAAGTAGTATTTCCCTTGCTTTGTCAACGAATTTTCGCCGTTTTCGTTGATGATCTTTCACGAAGTTCAGAACAATTTCTGTCGTCTGAGCTTTGTGTTCTCCGCATAAGAGTTTCCCGCTTCTACAATCGTTGTAAACTTTCACCATGGCGTCGTCGTCTTCGACAAAATGGTACATTTCAATCTCGTATATGGGGCAAATTTCCGGCACTCCGCCAAGTCTCCTTTGCTCTTCCACAGTGGGCCTTCCACCTGTGAAGGCGTTTGAGATTTTCTTGGCGATGGATTCGAGTTTTTCATGTAAAGTGAAGTAGCTCATGGGGTTTCGTTTAGCCATTTTTGGAGAACCGTCAAGTCCTTTCATGATTTTGTGGTAGGTGGAGGAAGGTGGGATAAAATTGAACTTGCGGCGAAACTTGCTGGCGAGGTCCCGGGTTAAGCGTAGGTGGGCATCTTGGTCGATACCCACAGGGACAACCGTTGGTTTGGGTCCGTTGAAATCTTCAAGTTGAGGCATTAGTATGTCTCCTGCCTGTACGAGCGCTGATAAGTAGAGTCCAATGTTGCGTTCACCGTAGATGGCTTTCACTGTAGCTAGTGTTACGCTTCTTCCAAAAAGAAATGCTAAGTCTCTAACCCGCTGTTCCTTATACTGTCGATAAATGTAGCCTCGCTTCGGGTCGAATCCTAGGGCTAGCAAATCTGCAACGTTCCCCACAGCAATTTTTTCGCTTTTTTCGAAGGGTATTTTGTTGTCTTCGTAGGCTTCAATGTCTGCGATGCAGTAGAAGGCAGTGGCTTCTTGTTGTTGAAAATAAATGATTTCGCGGGCGGTCATGAAGGTTCCTAGGTGAAACTCTCCTGTGGGTTTGATGCCGCTCATTACTGCAAACTCTTCGTGGCGTTTGATATTTTCTAGGACGCGTTTGAAATCTCTGTGTCCAAAGATTATGCCGCGTCTCATATACATGCTTGGATTCGATATTTCCGCCAAGAGGGGTTTAAATCGTTGTATCCCGAATTCTTCGTAGAGGCGGTTATAGTCCTCAACTACCGTTGTTCCCCAAGGGTCAAGCACCGTTTTTCTGTTATTAGCCGTCGACAACTTTTAACATCCGACCGCTGCTAAATCAGTAGGGTTGGGAGTTTTCTTTAAAGTTTCCGGAACTTAAAGGTTCATTTAGGAAACATAATAACAGACAGTGTCAAATTGAGTAGAGGAATCACGGATGAACCGAGCAGCTTCGACCCTATTAAGATGGGAGGTATGGAATGCGCGTATTGAACAAAATCTGTCCTTTAGCCTTCACCTGCGTGAAGGCTAATAATAAGATGATAAGTGTCAGCTTTATAAACCAGAGTTTTCAATAAAATCAATGGAGGTCTAATAATTATGAAAATGACTCCTGAGCAGATGGAAAAGAGGTTGAAGGAATTCGAGCCCATGTGTATTTGCGGAAACTGCCCAACCTACTTGGGACTCGGTGAAGAAGACGATTACATTGTTTACTGCTTCCCCACAAGAGGAAAAAGCAATAAAATAAAGGATGAAGCAAGCTGCATTTGCGAATCCTGTCCCGTATATGAAGAAATGAACTTTGCAACTGAGTTCTTTTGCACCCGGGGCACCGAGGAACAACAAAAGAAAAGTTAGAGGTAAAAGGTGACGTAAAATGGCGATGGCCGATGAGGCTTACGTGAAACACTGCCATTTCTGCGGAAAGAAGGTTGAAAGGCCTGTCCTCTACAAAGGCTACGTGTTCTGTTCCATGAAATGTAAGGAATCTTTTACTTCGGGTGGCGAGAAAACCCAGCAGTAGAAACATTGGCTTCAGACAAGGCTGATATGAATGGAAGGTAAAATAAATGTAGGCCAGAAGGCGCAGGATTTCACTCTACCTGACACTGACTTAAAACATCGAAGGCTAAGAGATTTCCTTGACAAAAACGTCGTGTTAGACTTCTATCCTGGAGCCTTCACCGCCGTTTGCACGAAGGAGATGTGCACCTTCAGGGACTCTCTGGCGAAGCTGAGCGACCTGAGAGCTCAAGTCGTTGGAATAAGCGTCAATGATCCCTTTTCGAACAAAGCCTTCGCTGAGGCGAACAGCCTAAACTTTTCTCTATTAAGCGACTACAATCGGGAAGTTGTAAAAATTTATGGTGTTTCAGCAACAGACTTCGCGGGACTAAAGGGCTACACGGCCGCTAAACGCTCTATCTTTATTATAAACAGGAAAGGCACTGTTCGTTACGCGTGGGTATCAGAAGACCCGCGAATAGAACCAAACTATGAGGAAATAGAAAGAGTTCTAGAGGAAATCGGCTAAGCTGCATGGCTCCAAAGCAGAAATCATTGTCACTTCTTTTCTATCAAAACTGAGTCTTTAATTTGAGGTTCGTAAAGCCTGGGATAGCTATAGAAGGAGCTCCCGGGAAGTCAATAAACCTCAGGCGGCGAAGCTAGGAGAGAAGCTTGCGGAGGCTGTGGTGGAGAAAACGCACTGGCTTCCTCAAGCGGCACCTAGGTTTCTGTGTTCGCCAACCGCTTTTGGGTAGCCCTCGTCTTCTAGTTGAATAGTGGTGTGGTCGATTCCAAACTCTTCTTTTAACATATTGATCAAGGTCGTGGTTAGCTTCTTTCTGTTTGTCCCCTTTTTCACCACCACGTGACCGCTCATGCAGCACATCTTAGTTGGAGTGATACACCACACGTGAAGGTCATGGACTCTTTTTACGCCCTTCAGTTCAACTATTCTGCGCTCTAACGCGCTAACGTCGATGTGGTAAGGGACTCCTTCAAGGAGGACGTTTAGAGAGTCTCGAATAAGTTTCCCGGAGCTATAGAAGATTAACACGCCTATCATCATGCTGATTAAGGGGTCTGCCTGGTACCATCCGGTGAAATACATGATTAGCCCGGCGGAAATCGCTCCTATGGAGCCTAGGGCGTCGGCGACTACGTGTAGAAAGGCTCCTTTAACATTTAGACTTTCATCCTTTGACCTCGAAAGAGTTACAGCAGACAGTCCGTTGGCTATGAGGCCAAAAACAGCAATGATCAGCATGGTTAAGCTTTCTACTTCAGCCGGTTGCTGGATTCGGTGAAGAGCCTCGTAGAAGATGAAAACTACGACCACCCACAAGAAGATGCCGTTCAAAAAGGCCGCTAGAATCTCTGCGCGATAATAGCCATAGGTTCTTTTCACCGAGGTGGGACGCAAGGCAAGCCATGCGGCTACGAGGGCGAAGACCAGGGCAAAGACATCGTTCAGCATGTGCCAGGCGTCTGTTAGAAGGGCTAGGCTGTTTGTTAGGATTCCTCCAACCAATTCAATGATGAAGAAGGATAGGGTGATGCCTAAGGCTACTCCGAGATACCTTGTGCCTCTTGGCGGATGATGTTCGTGCATCGGAATCGCGCTCTTATGATATAGATTATCCATCCTTTACTATTAAATGTAAATTTTTTATTAGGTCTAATAAGCTAATTAGTAAGGAATTACTAAAAGGGAAATGAAAGCAAGTTGTCTAGTCTAATCAATATCATCATCGCAACTTTTGTAGTCAGTCTTTTTTCATTGGTTGGAATATTTGCCTTATCTCTAAAAGAAAAAAAGTTGCACAGTATCCTGTTAGTTCTTGTCGCTTTTTCCGCCGGGTCAATCCTTGGAGCTGCGTACTTTGACCTTCTCCCAGAGGCTATGGAGCTTGTTGAGGGGTCGGTTGTGTTTACCTATATCACCCTGGGTTTCGTCTTATTCTTCTTTCTCGAGCGGTTCATTTACTGGTATCATGGACATGGTCATGAAGCCGATATATCCGCTGAGATTGCCGATCGGGCTGCCTCCAAGGGTTTTGTGTATCTGAACCTCATTGGTGACGGAATCCACAACTTTGTTGACGGGATGGTTATCGCTGCCAGCTTCCTTATTGGATTCTCGGTGGGATTAGCTACAACCGTCGCTGTGATCTTCCATGAGCTTCCTCAGGAAATGGGGGACTATGGGATTCTGGTTTACGCAGGTTTCAAGCGGGGTAGGGCTCTGCTGCTCAATTTTATTGTAGCCCTAGTAGTTGTCTTGGGAGGAATCTCCGCGGTTCTCTTCATAGAAACGGTTGAAGCGTTAAGTGGATTGTTGATAGCTTTTTCAGCGGGCGGTTTCATTTATCTGGCGGCTTCCGAGTTGATTCCCGAGCTGCATGAGGAGAAAAGCTTCAAGAAGTCTGTCGTTCAATTTGTCACATTTATTCTGGGGATTGCCCTCATATGGTCTCTGGGCATAATCTTTCCCGAATGAAGATTTCACTCTAAAAAGACGGTGAGAACAGGAAAAGAACTGCAAGCATAAGGGCTGTTAGCTGTAGTGCTGATTTTGAAGGTTCAGGTTCCTTATGAAGTTCTGACTTTCGCAAGCCTTTCCTTACTTCCTTAAACTCGGTATAAGGCTAGTCGAAGGTTTGAGTGTCGTTACGTTATTCTCTATCTTATAGCCCCCTATAGCATCCTTCGGTGACCCGGGAGTTTGAGAAGCGTAGCAAAAATTGTATAGTTATTCTCTTAGCTTATTCGGGATCACATGTGACGGTTCTTCAACATTTGGAACAGCGCATATGTGCGCGTAAATTTGTTCTAAGGGTAACTGTAAAGAAGAGATCAAAAAAGTCTAGTATTGCATCCAAGAGAAATTTTAAGCCTCTCATACATTTCGTTTCTTTGACTCCAAATCTGTTTTGGAATCTCGATCAAATGCCATTTTTAAAGAAACTCCGGTAAATACGAAAGAGCTAAAAGGCGCTTTAATAAAAACAGACCTTTTCTTGGAGAGAGACTCTTGGATGACACAACGTGAAAAAGTGAAAGTTGATAAGGGATTGCGAATCAGCGACAGTTTCCTGTTCAACTTGGGACGAAGATTTCCCATAATTTATTCAGTAGCCCTAATCATCTTCTGTTTAGTGTACAGGGTGTTCCCCGCACCCGACTTTCTCGCCTTGTGCCTCTTTATCTATGTTGCACATATGAAGCGAGCCCAGAGTTTCATAAAAGACTGGTGTCCCTTTACCGCCTTATTGTTGGCATATGATACTATGCGTGGAATTGCAGGTAAAATAGCCGGCATCGTGCATGTTACTGAGCCGATAAAAGCTGAACTGTATTTATTCGGTACAATCCCAACCAAGGTGCTTCAGCAGTTCTACAGAACTCACATCCTCGACTGGGTGGGAATCTTTTTCTACTCCCTGCACTTCGTAGTTCCTCTCGTGTTTGCGTTCGTTTTATGGAATCGCTCGCCGAAAAATTACCGAAAGTACACCGTTGCTCTGCTAATCACCTCTTACAGTGCACTAATCACGTTCTTAGCTTATCCTTCCGCTCCTCCCTGGTTTGGGATAAAGGCTGAGCGCATACTGTTTCAAATGGACGGGGTGATGGGTCTACCCCTGTACGCTACTATCTATGCTTTCATTGAGCCGAATCCCTTTGCTGCCATACCAAGTCTTCACGCAGCGTATCCGTGGCTAGTTTCGCTCTACGCCATTAAGATAAAGCGAATCAAAGCGTTGCCTATACTCATGTTTCCGCTAGGAGTGTGGTTCAGCGCAGTTTACTTGGGCGAGCACTACATTATCGACCTGCTGGCTGGAGTTTCCTATTCAACCGTGGCGTACTTTTTAGCTGAGAGACTAACCATTCCCTCTTTCCATATACCTCAGTAGATTCTTCCATTAGTCTTATATTTGGTACTGGAACAGTGATTCTTAGCGATGGAGATGTCAGATATCCGAAAAATAGAGTTTTCGGGGGATATCTCCACTATGCTCATGATATACGTTTATAAAAGGTGGGCTCAATACAATATAATGGCAAACTTTTCTAAAACTGAAAAACCATAATTTGGTCTCTTCTGGAAATAAGCTTCAGCCATCTGGCTTCTTCCAGCGTTTCAACACAAATAAAAAGTATTCTCTTCATGCTATGCCGCCTGTTTGAACTTATCCTAGGCTACCATACGCCAAAGCGAGTCGAAAATAAAAAGAAAGGGGACCTTAGGTGTTATCGATCGATATTTGGCTACTCTATTGATACCTTTACGCCTTTCATTGGTTTCGCTAATGGCGCGGTAACCGTTAGCAGTCCGTTTTTGAAGGTTGCTTTCGCCTTGTTTGGGTGGACCTCGTGAGCTAAGACCCAGCAACCGAAGTATTCCACGTCGTTCCTAGGAGCCTTAAGGCAGAAGCTCGTCTCAGTTATTTCAAAGTCTATGTTCTTCTTGTCTACACCTGCAAGCTCCACCTCAATCGTGTATTTTTCCCTATCGTGGTACACACACGCCGTAGGTGAGATACTAATCCTAGCCTTCTCAGCCACAGAACATCACCGAATAGGAGAAGTAAGAAAAGTCATTTAAATAAGTTTTGTAAGAGATTAGGGAAAAAGAGAAAAAATTATCCGAAAAAGGCTTAGAAGAATACCTAAAATTGGTAAATAATGTTGCTGAGAGGATCGTGAAGCCAAGTCAAAGTCCACAACAATTATGATGCTGCCCTTCATCTTTAGCAGTTCAACCCAACCGGGTCCGATGTTTATTTTTCATTAAAATAGGAAGATTAATATTAATGAATTATCAATTCCCACCGGGTGAAACTTAACATGCCCTCCATTAAAGTCTTAGAAAACATTTTCTGGGTTGGAGCCGTAGACTGGAATGTTAGAAACTTTCACGGCTTTACCTACTCAACCCATCGCGGAACCACATACAACGCCTATCTAATCGTCGACGAAAAAACGGCCCTAATCGATAGCGTTTATGGGCCCTTCGCGGAGGAGATGATAGAAAGGATGAGGGAGATCATTGACCCCTCTAAGATAGACTATGTCGTGGCTAACCATGTTGAAACAGATCACTCTGGAGCCATCTCCGAAATTTTGAAACTAGCCCCTCAAGCAAAGTTAGTAGGAACTGCCCGATGCAAGGAGGGATTACAAAAACACTATTTTGGCAACTGGGATTTCCATGTTGTAAAAACCGGCGACGAGATAAGTCTAGGCGAAAGAAGTTTAAGATTCATTGAAGCCCCTATGCTTCACTGGCCAGATAGCATGTTCACCTATATAGAAAAAGATGCCCTACTCTTACCCAATGACGCCTTCGGACAACACTTGGCAACCTCAAAAAGATTCGACGATGAGGTTGATGAGAAAATACTGATGGACGAGGCAGCCAAATATTACGCCAACATCTTGTGGCCATTCAGTCTATTGGTAATAAGGAAGATCGAGGAAATCCAGAAGCTAGGCTTAAAGATTAGCATGATTGCGCCAAGCCATGGCGTCATCTGGCGTAGCAACCTAACAAAAATAGTTGAAGCTTATCTCAGCTGGGCAAGGGGAGAGGCGGAGAGAAAGATTCTGGTTGTGTACGATACCATGTGGGGTAGCACAGAAAAAATGGCTAAAGCCATAGTTGAGGGCATTAGCAGCGAGGGTGTTGAGACGATGTTATTTAGGCTTCCATTTTCAGATCGAGGGGACATCATTAAGGAACTTCTGGAAGCAAAAGGGATACTTATTGGCTCCTCAACCATTAACAACGGTATTCTACCAACAATGGCTCCATTTTTGGAGGAATTGCGAGGTTTAAGACCGAGAAATAAAGTCGCTGCCGCCTTCGGTTCCTATGGCTGGGGAGGCGGAGCGGTTAAGACCATCGAAGAGAAACTTGAAAAGGCGGGTATGGAAATAGTTGCCCCTGCATTGACGGTTAAATGGGTTCCTGACAAGAATGAAATCCATAAATGCTTCGAGTTTGGAAAGGAATTCGCAAAGAAAGTAACAAAAACTAAATAATTCTGACCATGAAACAGTTATTCCTTCCAAGAAAATTTAGATTTTAACACTAGAATCATTCATTGTTTTTTCATCTTTTCCCCTATGAAGAATCCAGGAAATTTCAGTACATCTCTCCTTCGCCTATTTCTACCTCCTCATACCACTTTGCTTTTTCACCAATCACGCTGCGAAGTTTCCATCTGAGTTTCTTTTTCTTCATTTTGATAGCGTTTTGGATAGTTTCTAGCTTGCTCACTAACTCTTTCTTGTCTTTGGCGCTGAATATCCCTTCCTCGATGAACTTGACCATCTTGCTCAAACTATCAGTAATTGTCTTGTGCAGTCCCCAGTCGCTTGAGCATAGTTCCACGATACAATTTACGTTTAGCATTTCTTGGTTGTCGCTGTATCCAATTTCATGATCTTCTAAAATGGCTATTATGTCCTTTGCGTCTTTTGCTGTCAATTTAACGATTTGAAGTTTAGTCAACAAAAGATCCGTGATGGGGATTGTTAGGTTATCCAAGTGGAGGCGTTCTCTGAAGTTTAGCGTATGCTCCATGCTGAATTTATCTAAGAATACGTCCACGATCTTGCTTCTTTCTTGGTCAATGAACTGTAAGCGAGTTGCGCCGTAGAGGAGGTTGAACCTGACATTAGGGGAGTAACCGAGTTTCTGAAAAACTGAAACGAGTTCCTTGGATTCTTTCTTCAAACCAAACAAGTCGATATCGTGATAGGCTCGTAGGTGTATGGAATGCGGTCCGTGGCAGTGAAATCGAACCGCCAAGCCTCCAATCAGCCTTAAAGTTACTCCTTCATCTTCTGCTACTTTTACAATCCTCTTCGCTTCTTCAACAGAGTTTATGTCCTTCGCTTCCCTGCGCAAAAAACCACCTAAGTCTCTGCTAAGTCAAGCCGGTGATGCGCCGCGCTCTATTAAACATTGCGCGCGTATTATTTGCTACCACGTTTCTCTGATCTTTCCTTCTCCAGCCTCATCCACCATTCAGGAACCCTCGCATCTTCAGCCATGTCCCAGTAGTCGAAGGGCTTTATGTCCAAGACCGGTGTGCCGTCAACCGCGTCGAGACCGCGAACAGTTACGACATTGCCCTCTACTTTCAAGAGCTCAACTAATGTTAGCCCTATGAGATTTGGACGATGTGGTGTCCTTGTCGCAAAGACTCCCAGCAGGGGCATATCCCCTCTACCCCTAGGACGAGCCTTCATCGTCCTTCTCTCTTCCTCTGAAATCTCATGCATCCAAAATATGACAAATAAATGCGAAAAATCTTCGATCCCGTCTAAGGCTTCTGCCAGATCGTCGCGAAGAACTATCTCTGAAACATTACTTCTATCCCTAACATCCTTTCCAAACTCCTTCGTTTTGACGAAACCTATCGGTTTCAACTCGATCTTTTCTGCAGCTAACATCCCATCACTCACCCGTTCTAGTCTTAACCATTTAAATTACCAAACCATTCTTTGTTATAGAGAAACGTTACTATAATGAAATCCCGATTCCAATGACCGCAATTTGTACATTTCATTCCAAGTCTTCTTTGACATTGAAGCGAAAGCATGTCCGAAAAGAAGAGCAACCCTTAGGCGCATGGTGTCTGCTTGCAAACTCCCTCTTTTTCTGTATCGATTTTGAAGGTCGTGTTTGTCCAAAAAAGAGGAGAACTGTTGTGGTCTTTTTGAGCGCGTGTGTTACTTTTTGATTGCTTTCTTGACTTTCGCCATGACGTCAGGTGGAATTGTTTCCATGTTGTGTGCTTTTCTGGCGTGTTCTGCTATTTTCTTCATAAGTTCGTCTTCGGTTTTTGCTGTTGTCTCAAATTCGCAGCGCATACCTATATCCCTACACCTAAAAGATGGCATAACTCCCCTCCTCACATTTCACGTCTCACAACGGCAACATATATTCAATGAATTTGTTGAATATAGTATTTATCAACATGAATATGTAAAAATTCAATGAATTCAATTTTGGTATGTCAAAACCTTTAAAAACGAGAAAACGCCGTAAAATAGTCTTTAAGGCATGAAGGATGGTTTAAGCATGTCTGAGAAAATCCTTGATGTGACCGGCGTCACCAAGCGGTTTCAAACAACCGTACCCAAAACCGTCAGAGAGATCCTGAACATCAACAATGATGAAGATAGAATAGTATGGATACTGGAAAACGGAGAAATAAAGGTCAGGAAAACTTAAAGGTTCTGTTCCCCATACTCCCCTAAGATCTAACGCGTTACAGAAGAAATAAGACAAATAACTTCCATGAAATTACCTCACCCAGATTTACTCAGATGCATCTAATGTAAACACTTAATGAAAGTATATTCTATTTGGATGGCAAGCTATTCATTGAAACTAATTCTTTGATCATTTGTCTAAGAATGGCTAATCTTGTTTTCATGATCTACTAATCTTATTCTGGAACTCTCTCAACAAGAAATGCTACTTTAACATTGGCTCGATATTCTTCTATCTTGTTTTCCTTCACCTTGGCCGTGAATTTTTCTATTCTTAATTCTCGAATATTCCTCAAAGTTTTCACTGCCTCGACCAATGCATTCTCAGCCGCGTCTTGCCAGCTTATGGTTGAAATGCCAACAATTTCTATCACTTTCTCCACTGGCATACCGCCAACCACCTCCAACATTTTTTAATTAATTCATTAACATTTGCTTTACCCTCATGCCCCTCTTCCAGATTCCTTCTTTTTGTTATAATCAACATAGAAAGCAAGTAATGAGTTTCCAAGCTCGAGGTAACAGACCATGATGTCATAGATAAACAAGCAGCGTTCCT
>Ga0129297_10001572_pt1 | contig 11594 bp, 9 predicted proteins | sample I18A1metaG_FD_94708 | JGI IMG/M metagenome (GOLD analysis project Ga0129297, IMG submission 94708) | Lake sediment bacterial and archeal communities from Gulf of Boni, Indonesia to study Microbial Dark Matter (Phase II) - ​I18A1 metaG | ecosystem: Environmental > Aquatic > Freshwater > Lake >... | reverse complement strand
TTCTGATAACCCACGAGCTATCTGTTGTATGTAATTTCGCGGACAGAGTGTGCGTCATGTATCTCGGAGAGCTTGTTGAGTCCGGTGGAACAACAGAGATTTTCCGGAACCCGCTTCATCCATACACAAAGACCTTGCTGTCCGCTCTCCCCGTCATCTACGATGAGGAACTCACAATGCTACCGAAAGTGAAGCCCCTCCCCGACAGCAGCACTAGGGAACTGTATGCCTCAACCGGGTGCCGGTTTCACACGAGGTGTCCGGAGAGAATCGGAGAGGAGTGCCCACTCACACAGCCTACGATGATAGAGATCGAGAAGGGACACTTCGTAGCCTGCCACAAGTACTCCTAACAAGGATCGCTGAGCAACATCCTCAGTTCTCAGTACAACCTTGTTTGGTTGTGGCGCGTTACAGTGGTCCACAATTATCTGGTTGACAGATGCTTGGCAATGCTGCTGGAAGAGACGGTGATTGAGTTCAGAATGATAGCGCACGCTTCTGCGAATTCGCGCGCACCACTAGAGACTAATTCATGGCGCGTATCCCACGATTCTTCGCCGCGCTCAATGAGGCTCTCTCTCTTCAAATTGGAAAACGCGGTTTTCTTCAAATGCTCTGGCGATGGCGGCTAGTTGGTCAGGGATGGGCAACCGTGCCGGGCACTTGGATACACACTCCCTGCACGCCGTGCAAAAACGCGGCCTACGCTTCAGTGACCGATAGAAGTTCATAGCCCTCCTTCTGACACTCTCTGGGAGAGGAGAATGCCGCATTTCCGCAGCCCTGTATGCTCCCACGATATCAACGCTCTCTGGGCACGGCAGACAGAAGCCGCAGTGAAGACAAATCTGACCATCAGGGTTAAAGCGCCTCCCCAGGCCTCCCAAGGTGTGGAACAACTCCCTTCTTTCGCCTTCTGTCAGTGTAAGCGGGAGATCGCCGATGTGTGTGTCCTCCTCGACCTCTTCGACACTTGTCATGCCGGGGACAACCGTCGCGACCGCTGGGTTTGAGAGGATAAACTGGAGTCCCCTCTGCAACAGGATATCGCCTCTGACAACTCTCCTCCCAGGGATCCCCTCAAACCCTGCGACTTTACCTCCTGCACTCCCCGGTGTTGTCAAGTCTCCCTCTGCTAGGGGTTTCATCGCTATTACGCCGACATCATGCTGCCTGGCCAGCGGAAGTATCTTCTGGCCTACACCTTCTTGATCTATGGCGTTGTACGAGACCATGATAGTCTCGAACTCACCAGATTCCACGGCTTCCATCATTAGATCTAGGGACCAGTGCAAGGCTATTCCGATGTGATCAACTAGGCCGCTGCGCTTGGCTCTGCTGAGAGCCGCGAGGGCACCATTGTGGCCGAAAATCCGACGGTAGTTCTTCTCGTCACTCAGCAATAGTCCGTGGAGTTGAATGAGGTCAACTCTGTCTGTTCGGAGCCTCTTGAGGCTTGTTCCTAGGTCCTTCATAACGCCCTTGGCTGTGACTTTCTTCGTCTTGGTGGCGACTATGCACTCCTCTCTGCGCTCCGCCAAAATCTCTCCCAATTTGTCTTCGCTGTCCCCGTACATTCGAGCCGTGTCAAAGAAGTTCACACCTCTATCCAAGGCACAATTCAATACCTCAACGGCCCGCTTCCTTGGAAGGCTGCTTAGGGATCCACCTCCGAATCCGACTACTGAAACCTCAAGGTCTGTCTTCCCTAGTCTCCGATGCTGCAAACCGCGACACACTGACTCCCCAGCATAGGTCGGCTTTAAGACTACTCCTCTAGACTGCGGCGTAACCAGTCGGCAGAGGAAGAATACGGATGCTCCGGACAGATGGAAGGTAGCTCTAGATTATGAGCGGGCGAGCTTCCGGGTTGAATTGCAGAGCAGCGCAAGGATAGTAGGTGACTGAAGCGTCCTCTCCGTGTTTCTTCTCCAACTCCTCTCTGGCCTTCTCCCAGTTCAAGTACCATTCGACTCGAGGACTCAAATCAAGGACATTTCGCCTGGAGTAGCTTGGACTGACCATCATTGTTCTTCCTGCATTCTCCACAGGCCAAGGACGACCTTGATAGTAAGCGGTGAACAATCCCTCTGAATAGGTATGCTCGACGACGGTAACATTTCGCTTTGGATGTTCCGGGTATTCCGCAAGTCTCTTGAGATGTCTCCTTCTCTCCTCATGATAGTGCTGAATCTCTGACCCGATTGGGTGATAGTGGAGATTCACTACCGTTCCGCCGTCCCTTAATGAATCATTCGCCAAATCCCAGCCTTGAATTGCGTGGTGTCCCTGTGGATAGGAATTGACGATAACGATATCTGTCCTATCCCTGGGAGCGGGAGTTGAGTGCTGTTTGTATGCAAACTTCACAGCCTCAACAAATGAGTCGTCCAGATCGCCAGTGAATAGTCCGCAAAGTTCTCTTCGGTCATTCACAACGCAGTTAACAAGAAAGTCCAACTTCGCTATCCTAGCCGCTTCCTGCATATCCAATCTTATGTCGTTGTCCTTGAGTCTCCATTGCCCCAGTTTAGAATCCTTTCCAATGAATGTATGGTTATAATCGATAGCCCGTATCGAGGAAACTCCGGGCAGCACTGACTTCCCCGAGCCGCCTGCCCCTCCATTGGCATGCCTTTTGATTCCGCAGATAGATATCCTAAGGTCTGCCTTCGAAAATTCCTTGTTCACCTCCAACGGAGTTCCTCTGCTCGTCCTACCTAGATCAACAAGGTTCTCAAACGGGTTGTGGTTAGCGATATCGTAACTTCTGACGGCCTCTTCCCCGATTTTCCTGGCAAAATCATCTCGGTTCATCGGGTGATGGCATCCAAAAGACCCCAAGAAGAGAATCTTATCGTCGGAAACGCCTGCTTCTTTAAGTTGCTTCAGAATGGTAGGTACGACTTCATAGGCGGGTGTAGGTCTGTCGAGATCATCACATGTAATGACTATTCTTCCGTCTAACCCTTTGGCCAATTCTCTTATTGTCTGTGTCCCAATTGGGTGTTCGAATACGTCTTCGATATCACTCTGTCCTAGCTTCGGGGTCCGATGTCCGAACATATCTAGAGTACTCACTTTCCAATTCTTTGGAATATCAAGCCTGATTAGGCCGTCACCGTAGAACTCATTACCTCTTGCCATTAGTTCGGTCATTCGGTTCACACATTTCGTCTGGTTCTTCTTCTGCTTCTATTTAAGACTTGCAAACGACTACCGCACGTACTATCTTGCTGCTAGCGCGCGAGTCTCATAGACTCACAGATACAACAACGAATGGCAGTCGCACTTTGAAACGGCACGCCAGTTTTGCACAATCTAGGAGTTCGTATCAGTTCTCCTCTTCCAGACGGAAACCCGTCCGATTCATTCGTATGCATCTTCATGTTGACCGATGGATTGTTGCAGGGAACTGGCACGCCGCCGGGAGGATAGCTCTAAGCATGCGGACGACGCCAACAAACTCAGACAATGAAAGCACAAACAGACCGTGTACAACACAGCAATGAGTCCTCTAATGGTCAAATAGGCCAAGCAAGCCTGCTTAGGATAATGTGTAGGAATTCGTCGCTTGCTACATCTGGAGGGGTCTGTTCTAAACCAATAAATAACCTCTATCGATGCTTGTACATGTCGTGGCAGCAGACCGGTGATTCGATTGCCGAGAGAAATGACATTTCTTGAGCATGTTGACGAGCTTCGCAGTGGACTGCTGCGTATTGTTGCGACCGTCATTGCAATCACTCTATTCACCTTCCTTTTTGGCATGAGAAGGTTCGAGTTTCAGAACGTGTCAGTCTACCTGCCTTATCCAGATCCCTTTGATGATATCGCCGCTCTCTTCATAAGGAAGGTGCAGACGGACATGCTTCCGGAAAACGTGAAGCTGATCGTCACTTCTCCTGGCCAGGCGATCATAGCCCAGCTTTACGTATCGATGTTTCTTGGAATCATTCTCGCAATGCCAGTGATAACCCATCAGGTTGCTGCGTTTGTTGGACCAGGTTTGCACCATCATGAGGCCCGATCGATTCGGAGACTTCTTGTTCCATCTGTTGTTTTGTTCATTGCGGGAGCGGTCTTCATGTACCTATACGTTGCTCCCATTGCCTTCCAGTTCCTCTATCAATACGGCTTCGTTCTTGGAGCCGAGACCTACATAACTGTGGATGAGCTGATTAGTTTCGTTCTTCTCTTTGCCCTTGCTGGAGGCCTCTCATTTCAGCTTCCCACACTCATGTGGATAGTGACTATTGCTGGGATAGTTGACGCAGGCTTCTGGCGTAGAAACTTCAGCTACGCTGTGGTTGCGATAGTCATCTTTGGTGCTGTTGTGACTCCTGACGGGAGCGGGATAACCATGTGGCTCATATCAGGACCCATGATTGTCCTCTACGTTACAGCATACCTCATTCTGCGCAGAAAGGCATTCAAGATTCACGGCACCTAAGCCTTCGATGTCTGCAATCAATAAGCAACGCGCGAAAGCCTAAAGTATTAGTCACATGCACAATCGTGTTCGATCAAGAATGATGGGCTCAATAGGCGCGGCCGAATGGATGTGGATAGGGCTATTCATATTGTTGGTGTTGTTCGGTTCTAAGAAGCTACCTGAACTGGCCAAGGCCTTGGGAAGAGCGACTGGCGAATTCCAGAAAGGAAGAATCGAAATAGAAAGGGAACTGCGTGAGGCAACGAAACCCATCAGCGAAGATCCTGAGCGAGGCAGGTTGGAAAGAGCAGCACAGGATCTAGGTTTACAGACCGAGAGAAAAACAATCCGGCAACTGAAAGAGGAAATAGCTCGAACAGTCAGCTGAAGTCTTCTACTACCGACACCGCAATTGTTCCTTATGTTTGCAGGCCTTTTGGTAGTTTAGATATGATAGCAGTCGCAAAGCTTTCGCCATGCTTCTTACACTGGCAGAACCCGTGAAAAAACGACTGTTCACGTATATCAGCAAAATGGCGGGGCAGCATTCCAGCATGCTGCGCTAGCTTAGTCAGGAATCTGAGTTTCCTTGTCAAGAGTAGCCTTCCCAGATGTTGGCCGCAGGAACAATCCGAACAGAATCAGCGAACCAAGGTGATATCAGACCGCCCTGAAACCCTAAGAGAGAGCCGCGTGCGATTGATGACCTAGGAAGAGCAAGCGAACTCCAGAGAATCCTACGAATCTGACTAATGACTTCAGTTGTATTCATACACATGTAGATATGCGATATCAGAAAGATGCTCAATACTTGTTGAGATACAAGTGACATCTTACTAGATGATCTGCTCGGACTTCGACGAGATCTGGTCGTTTCTTCTCACAGATATCACCTTTCTTTTCAGGGCATCTCGTGTGAAACCCACATCCGTCAGGTATGTTGGATGGGCTAGGCACCTCTCCGGTCAAAGTAATTCTCTTCGGCATGATTCTACGTTCCTGATCTGATACTACAGGTGTTGCTGATAGCAGAGCTTTTGAGTATGGGTGCAAGTGAAGTCCAAAGAATGTCTCCGTTGGAGCCATCTCCACGAACTTTCCAAGGTACATAACAGCCACTCTATCTGAAAAGTTCCGGACAACCCCAAGATCATGTGTTATTAACAGATATGTCAGTTCAAACTCTGTCTGTAGCCTCTTCAACAGACGAAGAACCTTTGCTTGAACTGACACGTCGAGAGAAGAGGTGGGTTCATCAAGAACTATGAATTTCGGATGAAGTGCAAGCGCGCGTGCAACTCCAACCCTCTGTTTTTCGCCTCCACTTAGGGCAGAGGGATATCTGTACAGGTAATCTGACGGGAGTTCAACAAGATTGAGAAGTTCTTTCACTCTCTCCCTCTGCTCTACCTGACTGCAGACTCTGTGAATGTGAAGCGGAGCACCGATTATGTCTTTCACTCTTCTTCTAGGATTGAGGGAGCCTGAAGGATCCTGATACACCATCTGGCACATGGCGCGCAGTCTCTTCAGGGATTCGCCTCTGAGCTTGGAAATCTCTGTTCCATCGAACCAGATTTCTCCTGAAGATGGGTCAAGTACTCTTATGGCAGACTTTCCAAAAGTCGTCTTTCCGCAACCAGATTCGCCTACGATGGCATATTTCTGCTTGCGCCGAATTTCAACATCGACCCCATCAACAGCTCTCAACGTACCTATTCTCTTTGTTCCCAAGAGTCCCCCCTTAATCGGGTAAGTTTTCGTCAAACCTTTGGTTTGCAGGAGGTTTTCTGTCAAGAGAATCGCCTAGTCGAATAGATGACAATTCACGATATGCCCATCGATCTTGACACTGTCAGGTTTCTCCTTTTTGCAAATTGGCAGTGCATGTTCACATCTTGGCCAGAAACGACAACCAGAGGGAGGCTGATAATAGCTGGGGATTCTTCCAGGTATGCCCTGCGGGTCACTTCCAGTGAGTTTTGGAATAGATTCTATCAACCCAATCGAATAGGGATGTTTCGGGTCCGAGAACATTGAATTCGAACCTGCAACTTCGACTATCTGTCCTGCATACATGACATATGTCCTTTGAGTGTTCTCGGCGGCTACCGCCAAATTATGGGTCACGTATATGACGCTTAGCCCTTTCTCTCTGGTCTTTGTCTTTAACAGCTCCAGTATTACATTCTGTGTAGTGACGTCCAACGCGGTTCCAGGTTCGTCAGCCAAAACTAATGATGGATTCCCCGATAGCGCCATTGCTATCATTATTCTTTGCTTCATTCCTCCACTCAACTCGAATGGGTAGCTCTTCATTACCCTCTCTGGCGAAGGTAGAGCAACATCGCGCAGTATCTGGACAGCCTTTTCTCGTAGTTCTCTGCATAGTTCTTTGTCACTTCTGCTCCGGTAGTACTGGACAAGACTCAGATCAGGATTGGCCCGCGTAACCAGTGTGTCAGTCAATTGTTCTCCAACTGTTAAGGTAGGGTTCAAGGAAGTGAGGTTTTGAGGAATCATCGATATACTTCTTCCTCGTATTGTCCTCAGCTCATCTTCCGAGGAATGTAGTATGTCTTTGCCTTCGAATGTGACTTTCCCACCAGCTACCTCTCCAGGAGGGATTGGCAGTATCCTTAGTATCACTTTCATGACAACGGATTTGCCGCATCCTGTTTCACCAACAAGTCCAACGGTTTCCTTCTCTTGAACATGAAGTGAAACCCCATCAATCACTCTGGCTTGTCCGTCAAATGTGTTGAAGTTCACATTCAGGTTTTCGACCCGAAGCATTGGCTCGCTCATGCGCCTACTCCACCTGTGGTTCAAGAGCGTCTCTTAGTCCATCGCCAAGAAGATTGGAAGCTAGGACCGTAATGAAAATCGCAAGGCCCGAAAAAGTTGTAATCCACCATCTACTTGGTAGATGCACTCTACCCACACCCGCGATGGTCCCCCACTCTGGGGTGGGCGGTCTGGCGCCCAGTCCTAGAAAACCTAGTGCTGCCAGAATGAGAATAGCGTATCCCAAGTCAAGGCTCATTCTCACTATTATTGGAGTCAGTACATTCGGCAAGATCTCCATGAATGCGATATATGGCGTGCTCGCTCCAAGAGAACGAGCGGCCTCGACATATCCTTCCTCTTTGACATGTAGAACCTCCCCCCGAACGATCCTGGCATACCAAGGCCAATGTGCAAAAGCTATCGCAATCATGCTGTGCTCCAGAGAAGGAGTCAAGACGACAGTCACGCACAACGCCAAGACCAGCGGAGGGATGGAAAAGATGACATCAGCCACTCTCATGACGAACGCATCAAGAGCCCCTCCAACATAGCCCGATGCAAGTCCAGCCGGAACCCCGATGGTCACCGCCAAAAGGAGTACAAGCAGTCCTGTTGAAACGGAGATCTGAGATCCTATTATTATTCTACTAAGCACGTCTCTGCCCGCTTCATCTGTCCCGAGAAGATGTTCCAAACTCGGAGGCTTGAACATTTCGTAGAAGTGGGGAGTGGAGGCATCCTCGGGATATGGAGCGAGTTGATAGGCAAATACCGCGACGAAAGTCAATACCACAAACCAAGCCAAACCGAGCAACGAAAGCTTGTTCCGCCTGAACCGGTACATCATTCGTCTGATTTCTTCTCCATAGAAACCATCCAACCTCGAAATAGCTTTGACACGTTTCATACCGGAAGGTGACAAGTTCGATCTCATGCCTTCTCTGCGACTCTCGCTCTAGGATCTAGGTATCCATAGCCTAGATCTACGAACAGGTTGATAACCAAGTAGAAGATACCAATGATCAGGGTCACTGCTACTATTGCGTTGACGTCCTTGGTAACAGCAGCTAGTTGCGCGTATGAAGCTTGGCCGGGCCAAGAAAACATGACTTCGACCTCAAAGGCGTTCCCCAGAAGATATGCAAATGTTAGGGATGATTGAGTCAGTACTGGGGATATGGCATTCCTCAGCATGTGACGATATGTGAGAAGCTTGGAAGATATTCCGTTTGCCCTTGCGAAGAAGACGTAGTCTTTTGTGGATTCATCCAACATGCTTCCTCTAACATATCTGCATATTGCAGCCATCGGTGATAGAGCCAAGGTGATGGCTGGCAATATCAGAGATCTAACACTGCCAACAAACGCAGTGAAGTTTCCAGTAATTAGCGAATCTACAATAAACAATCCTGTGATATGAGTAGGTACGGGCACACCTCTTTCCAATCGCCCTGTGACGGGAAGCATACCTAGCCCATACGCGACCACCAACTGCAACAAAACTGCCGTCCAGAACCTAGGCATAGATACACCGCTTATAGTGAAGAGTCTTATGAAATGGTCAAGCCACTTGTCCCTTCTTTGAGAAGCAAGTATTCCCAGAGGAATGCCCGCCAAGAGGGCTAACGCCATTGAGGCGGTGACTAGTTCAAAAGTGGGTGCGAAGTATTGCGATACATCCTTCAGTGCATCACGATATGTCAACGACGAGAGACCTAACTCTCCTTTGAAAAGTAGGTTACCCAGAAAGATGAAATATTGAACGAATATCGGTTGGTCAAGTCCCATTTCTTTTCGGAGCTTTGCTATCTGCTCCGGCTTCGCTTCCTCTCCAAGAGCAGCCGCTGCAGGATCTCCGGGCATTATGCGAGATAGAAAAAAGATTAGAATGGATATTCCGAACAGCGTGACCAGCGCGTGCACTGATCGAATAGCAATGTATTTCTTGAGGCCCAACTACCCAGACGCATTCCTATTTCGGTATTGTTATTGGATATACCTCTAGGTAGTGACCGTTACAATTGTGGTATGTCCATCCTTGAACTCGTACATTCCTAGTCATTGCGAAGTTAGGATTTGCCACCAAGATTGCGACAGCATCGTCTATGACCTGATCTTGGATCTTCCTTACTACGGCATTTCGCTTTTCTGGATCAATCTCTGTTTTGCTGTCCTCAACCAGTTGAGTTACCTTAGGATTATCGTACCAACACATTCCTTGGAATGTGCCGTGAGAGGCAGGCGTCAGCCATCCCGATAGGAACGAATCAGGATCGGGAGTCTTTATGGTATTCCACCATGGCAGGTGATGTGGTGTTGTCTCAGGTTTGGCACAACTCTCCACTATCTTGACCCAATCGGTGGGGATAACTTCAACACGAAGACCGATCTTCTCAAGGTTGTCTTTCAGAAGAAGACCTGGAGCGATGTTCGTCTCCAATGGTCTGCAACGATACTCCAAAGTCATCTTGCCAAGTTCTGCCATAGAATACTTCGACTTTCCCAACTCCTCCTTTGCTTTCTGAAGGTCCTGCTTGTAAGTGAAGACGGTCGGATCATATCCAGGTGATCCCTTCGGGATTATGCCTCGAGCTTGAATCGATCCTGGATCCAGCGCGGTGACCGGGACCTGGTAATCGAATGCCCAAGAGATAGCCCTCCTGACATTAACATCATCAGTTGGTGTTCTCTTGTTGTTAAACGATATTATCTGCAATTGAGTCCAAGTTTTCTTTTCAACGACGACCCCAGACATTCCCTCAACCTCTTTGTAGAAAGCCTTCCCGTACCATCCGTCATCCATGTCGATCTCGCCCTTCATCATCATTGTCTTCAGAGTAGCTGGTTCAAGAATTTCCCTAATTATGAAATCGTCCACATGGTTAGGTTCTTTCCATCCTCTATAGTGATCATCGAATCTCTGCATTATTGCTTGGACCCTGCGCTCCCATTTGACAAGTCTGTAAGCTCCTGAACCTGCATCATTGCCTTCGTTAAGCCATCCCTGACCGTAATCCCCAAACTCCCCGTAATTTCCGGATCTCTTATTCTCCATGAGCAGATCCTTGTTCACTACATACAGTCTAACCAAGGACGCCATGAACGGGCTGAAAGGATTCTTGAGATTGAATTCAACTGTATATCTGTCCTTTGCCTTTGTGGATCCGATATCCACCATGCCCAGCCATAGCCACGTGAAGGCTTGCTTTATTGCTAGGTTTCGATCAATCGAAAATGCCACATCATCAGCCGTGAGTTCTTTTCCATTGTGAAATTTGACTCCTTTTCGAAGCTGGATGGTGTAAACCTTCTTGTCTGGAGATATAGTCCAGTCAGTTGCCAGCCTTGGAACGGGGACTTCTGCGCCTGTTTTATCGAAGTCTGGGAAGAACAGTGTGTCGTAAACATTCAGAGCGAGTGGAACCTCACCACTTCCATAGCAGACCGCTGGGTCCACCGTCCTAAGAGATTCCGAGGTTGCCAAGTTTAGAGCAATTCGCCCCTTTGGTGTTACAGTCGTGCTTACGGGAGAAGTCGCTGTTAGACTACTTGTTGTAGTTGGTTTAGGAGTTGGCTGTGTTGTATAGTATGCACCCGCTGCTGCTCCTGCAACAACCACAGCTCCAGCTCCTATGTACTTCAAAAACTTACGTCTAGAAACATTTTTGGCTGCCAATTCCGACCCCACACCTTGTTGCTCGACGGTGTATATAAGAGTTCGTTCCAACGGGTGTTGCTGCGAAAAGAGACTGTGTGAAAACTCATTCTAGAGGCCGATAGGCTCTTATTCTTAATATGTATTATAGCTATATTAGTGATTGTATGCCGCGAAGAGTAGACTTCAAAGTTGCATCAGAATTAAGATTGAAGGGAATTGTAGGCTTCATGAGGAGGCAGGTTACTCCTTACGGGACAGGGGCCAAGGTGACCTGCCCGAAGGAGTTCCTTGGCAAGGTGGCATATGTGATAGTCACCGATGAGGAATGGGAGCCTCATGAAGGAAGAAGCACGGGGAGGAAGGGCTGAGAGCCATGAGCGGACATGTGGCCGGCTTCAGCAGGAATCAAGGAATGCTTCTCCCGTACACCCTTGAGGAGTACGTGGATGAGGAGAACCCTGTCAGGTTCATAGACGCCTTCGTTGACAGCCTCGACCTGAAGAGGCTTGGGTTCAGACACTCTGAACCAATGGAGGTTGGGAGACCACCCTATGATCCAGCAGACCTGCTGAAACTGTATATCTACGGCTATCTGAACCAGGTCAGGACGAGCAGGAAGCTGGAGAGAGAATGCCAACGGAATATGGAGGTGATGTGGCTCATCAAGAGGCTTACTCCAGACTTCAAGACCATCGCAGACTTCAGGAA
>Ga0129297_10001571_pt1 | contig 11596 bp, 6 predicted proteins | sample I18A1metaG_FD_94708 | JGI IMG/M metagenome (GOLD analysis project Ga0129297, IMG submission 94708) | Lake sediment bacterial and archeal communities from Gulf of Boni, Indonesia to study Microbial Dark Matter (Phase II) - ​I18A1 metaG | ecosystem: Environmental > Aquatic > Freshwater > Lake >... | reverse complement strand
TCCCTGGGTGATACGGTGGTCGTCGTCGGTGTGGGGCCGATTGGCCTCTGTGCTTTGCAGGCGATCCGCCTCAAAGGGGCAGGCAAGGTCATCGTCACGGATCTCTTCGCCTCCCGTTTGGAGTTGGCGAAAAAGCTAGGCGCGGATGCCGCCTTTTTTGCCAATGACCCGGAACTAATGACCCGTTTACGCGAGATGACTGGCCCCTATGGAGCAGATGCCGCCGTCGAAGCGGTGGGCGTCGAATCCGCTATTGCCACGGCTCTGGCGATCACGCGAGATGCTGGATCCGTGACCCTGGTCGGCAATGTATCGCCCACGGTGAACATCAATTTGCAGAACATCGTCACGCGCGAGATCAATATCTTCGGGGTCACCGCCTCCAGGGGCGAATACAAGGCGTGTGTCGAGTTGGTCGCCTCTGGCAAGATCGTCGTCGAGCCGCTCATCTCGGAATACGCTTCGCTTGACGATGGCCAGGCAATCTTTGACCGGCTCTACAAAGGCGCCGAGGGGCACATCAAGACCGTCTTTGTTTTCTAAATAGCCCGCGTTGGGGGGTTTGTCTATTCCACCCAGCAGTGGTATAATTGCCTGTAGAGAAGGGCCACTGAAAGGAAAACAAGATGATCGAGTTAAAGGTTGATAGTGTTCGTGTGAGCTTGCTAACCCCACACCGCCTTGTCGTATTGAAAGAGAGCGGCGCAGATCGCTACCTGCCTATCTGGATAGACACTTCTGTAGCGGACGCCATCACCATTAAACTGCAAGGCATGAAAGTTACGCGGCCATTGACGCACGATCTGCTCAAGAACGTCATCGAGTATCTTGGGGCGACGGTTTCCCATGTCCTGATTAACGAACTGGCCGATAACACGTTTTTTGCGCGTATCGTCATGGATGTCAATGGTCGGCACACGGAAGTTGACTCGCGTCCCAGCGATGCTATCGCCCTGGCGGTCCGGGTAGGGGCACCGATCTTTGTCGCCGAAGCGGTGATGGATCAGGCCGCGATCGTGCCCAGCACAAACCTGGAAGGCTCGGGATCGGAGACGGGAGGGGACCTCTCAATCTTCCGTGAATTCGTCGAAGGGTTAGACATAGACGAGCCAAAGGGTTAGTTGGATATGTCTTCGGATCAGTCTCTCGGGAGGTTGCCCCCCCAGAACATCGAGGCCGAGCAGTCTGTGCTCGGCAGCCTTCTCATTGACCCCGATGCGATTATCACCGTCTCCACTTTCTTGCGAGTAGAGGATTTCTACCGCGCGGCACATGCCGAGATCTATGCCGCCATGTTGGCCCTGCACGAGCGGCGCGAGCCAACGGATTTCGTGACGACCTGCGATGAATTGGAGCGCCGCGGGCGGCTGGAAGCTGTTGGTGGGCCAGCGTATATCACCTCGCTGATTAACGCCGTCCCGACTTCGATCCATGTCGAGCATTACGCCCACATTGTGGAACGGACAGCCATCCTGCGGCGGCTCATCGAGGCTGCGGGTAAGATCGCGGGCCTCGCCTACCAGGAAGCGGGCGAGGTTGATGAGATCATTGACCAGGCCGAGGGCGTCCTCTTCGAGGTGGCGCAGCGGCAAGTCAAGGAATCCCTGGTGCCTATCCGCGAAGTTGTCAGCAGGTACTACGATCGCATCGAGTATCTGCACGAACATCAAGGCGAAACCGGCGGCTTGCCCACTGGTTTTGTTGATCTGGACAAGCTACTCGACGGCCTGCAGAAATCTGACCTGATCATCGTTGCTGGCAGGCCCGGCATGGGCAAGACATCCCTCGGCCTTGCTTTAGCCAGGCACGCGGCCTTGAAACAGAAAGCTGTCGTGGCGATGTTTACGCTGGAAATGTCTGCCGAGCAGCTTGTACAACGCCTTATCTCCGGCGAGGCGAGCATAGATTCCCAACGATTGCGCGTTGGCAACCTGCGCGATACCGAATGGGAGATCTTCGCGCGGGCCAGCAGCCGCCTGGCGGAAAGCACTATTTTTATTGACGACACCCCGTCGCCGACGCCTATGGAAATCCGCATGAAAGCGAGGCGGTTAGCATCCGCACTGCCCTTGGGCCTGATTGTTATTGACTATTTGCAACTGATGCAAAGCGAGAGAAGGGCCGAGAACCGCGTGCAGGAGATTTCCTATATCTCGCGTGCGCTGAAAAGCCTGGCGCGAGAGCTGCAAGTGCCTGTTGTGGCGATGTCGCAACTTTCCCGCGCTGTTGAGTCGCGCTCAGACAAGCACCCGATCCTATCGGATTTGCGCGAATCCGGCTCTATTGAGCAGGATGCCGACGTGGTTCTGCTTCTCTACAGGGACGAGTTGTACAAGCCGGACACGGACATGCAGAATATCGCGGAAGTCATCGTCGCCAAGCACCGAAACGGGCCAACAGGTTCTCTTTCCCTACGTTTCAACAAAGAGTTGACGCGCTTCGAAAACCTCGCCCTAGCCGAAAGCTATCGCGACCTGGAATAGTTAAAGGCGATTCATGAATCGCCCCTACGAATCCGCCAGAGGAAAGGCCATGAAAGGTTTTACGGGGTTCCCTGCGGGCAAGATGCGTTTGACCTCTCTCCCCAGCCTCTTTTTCAGCGAGTTGCTTCCAGCGATTGATAGCCTTAACGAACTGAAAGTCACGCTCTACGTCATGTGGCGTTTAGCGCAGAAGACGGGGTATCCGCGCTACGCGAGCCAGAGCGAGTTGTTCAGCGATACGACCTTGTTGGATGGACTTGGCGCTCCAGGCATCTCGCCACAAGAGTGCGTGCGGGATGGCCTCGAGCGGGCTGTAGCACGGGGCACGTTTCTGTCCGTCGTGGCCAGGCAGGACGGAGCAGAGGAGACATTCTACTTCCTGAACAGCGATAAAGGCCGGCAAGCTGTCGAGCAATGGCGAAGGGGGGAGTTGCGCCTGGCCGGAGCGGTCATCGCGCCCGAATCGCGCGCCGAGGTGGAACGCCCCAACATCTTCGTTTTGTATGAACAGAACATTGGCTTGTTACAGCCGATGATCGCCGAAGAGCTAAAAGAGGCTGAACAGACCTATCCCCCGGAGTGGATCGAGGATGCCTTTCGGGAGGCCGTCCTCCAGAACAAGCGGAATTGGCGTTATGTCCGGCGTATCCTTGAGCGGTGGGCGGTAGAGGGCAGAGGGGAATTTCGAGGGACACAAGATGACCGGCGTCGGTACATCGAAGGGAAATATGCCGAGTATTTCAAGCGGCGGCCAAGAGAAGAATAAGGATACCTGCCCCATCTGCGGCGGGGTTGGCTACCTGCGGCGGGATGTGCCGGTCGGGCATCCCGACTTCGGGCAGCCCATCCCTTGCCAGTGCAAGTTGCAGACCCTGGAGGAGAAGCGACTCGCTGACATCAGAAAAGCGAGTGACCTCGGCTCTCTCTCGCGCATGACTTTTGAGACCTTTGTACCAGAGGCGTACGGCCAAAACCCTATGCTGAGCTTGAGTCTGCGCCGCGCCTACGAGTTTGCGATGGAATTCGCTCACAAGCCGGCAGGTTGGCTCTTGCTCACGGGGGCCTATGGTTGCGGCAAGACCCACTTGGCGGCAGCTATCGCCAATCGGCTGGTGGAACAGGGCCAAAAGGTTCTCTTTGTCGTGGTGCCGGATCTGTTGGATTACCTCCGAACAACCTATCGGCCGGACAGCAGGGTCTCGTATGACGAGCGGTTCGAAGCTATTCGCGCAGCCCCCGTCTTGATCCTGGATGATCTGGGAACAGAGAACCTGACTCCCTGGGCGCGGGAAAAGCTGTTTCAGATCTTCAACTATCGCTACAATGCCCGCCTGCCCACCGTGATCACGACGAACCGCCCCCTGGAGGAGATAGACCAGCGGGTGCGTTCGCGCTTGCTGGACAAAGACCTCTGCAAGGTATGGATTATCCTGGCGCCAGATTTCCGAGGGGAGCATTCGCAGTCCGACCTGAGCAGTTTGAATCTCCTTGCCGACAAGACTTTTGAGACCTTTGACCTGCGAGAACGCGAGCTTGATGCCACACAGCGGGAAAACCTGAAAAATGCCTTTCGCGATGCACAACACTATGCCGAAGAGCCGAAAGGGTGGCTGATTTTGACCGGAGGGTACGGAGCCGGCAAGACCCATCTGGCGGCGGCTATCGCCAATTATCGGGTGTCGCAAGGTTTCCCCGCCCTTTTCGTGGTCGTGCCCGATCTTCTCGATCATTTGCGCGCGACTTTCGACCCCCGTAGCCCGGTATCTTATGATAGGCGTTTCGACGAGGTGCGCAATGCACCATTGCTAGTACTCGATGATTTCGGTACACAAAGCAGCACTCCCTGGGCCCAGGAAAAGCTCTTCCAGCTTTTGAACTATCGTTACAACGCCAAGCTGCCTACGGTGGTGACCATGAGCATGTCCCTCGGGGATTTTGAACGAGTGGAGCCTCGTCTTTGTGCAAGGATGTTGGATCGTAACCTCTGCTCACATATCGGGCTTACAGTGCCGAGCTATCATGGGGAGCGACCCCGCGTCTCTCCCACTCCAACGCGGCGAACTCCCAAACGCTCAAGGGGCGTTGGCGTCGGTTGAGGATTTACCCTAGACATGAGGTTTGACCCAAAAGCAGATCCACCTTTTGCGCAGTTAAGATTAGCCCTTGGCGTCCTGGTGGTGGGATGCTCTTTGTTCGCTCTGCTTCTCTCGCGGAACCTGATCTTCACCACCTTGGCCAATTGGACGGGGGAAGAAGACCACTGGGAGCAGGTCAAGGGCCTGGGAGCGCTGTTCCTCTTGCGGCTGACACAGGGCGTGCCCGAAACCGCCCCTTATGTGCCTATCTCCCATGCCGGGCTGAACCCTTTCGGCATCAACACCTTCCTGGAGCAGGAGGTCGAGCCGGCCAAGGTCGAACACTCCCTGCAGATGATCGCTGAGGCGGGCTTCCACTGGATTCGCCAGGAGTTCCCCTGGGAAGACATCGAGATTTCAGGCAAAGGCGATTTCTGGGATCACAAATGGAACAAGAGCGCGTGGGAGAAATACGACCGTCTGGTGGACGCGGCGAGGCGCTATGGGCTGGAGATCATCGCTCGCCTGGATAACCCGCCTGCCTGGTCGCGTGCCGCGGGCGACGTTGTTGGGACGTTCGCGCCACCTGATCGGCTGGAGGACTTTGGCGATTTCGTCTACACGGTGGTCAGCAGATACCGCGGCCGGATTCGTTACTACCAGATTTGGAACGAGCCGAACATCTACCCTGAGTGGGGGGAGCGGCCGGTCAATGCCGCCGAGTACGTCGCTTTGCTTAAGGTCGCTTATGCACGGGCCAAGGAAGCGGATCCCCATTGCGTGATCTTGAGCGCGGGCCTGGCCCAGACGACGGAGCCCGGCCCCCGCAACCTGGACGACACGATCTACCTGCAGCAGATGTATGATGCCGGGGCTAAGGATTATTTCGACGTTATGGGAGTCATGGCCTACGGTCTTTGGACGGGGCCTGGCGACCGCCGCGCCAGCCGGGATCGGACGAACTTTGCCAGGCCACAACTCATCCGCGCGATCATGGTGCGCAATGGCGACGCGGGGAAAGCGATCTGGGCGACGGAGGTGGGATGGAATGCCCTGCCCCCGGATTTTGCCGGCCTTCCCATGTTCGGTCGGGTCAGCGAAGCCCAACAGGCACGCTATGCAGTGCAAGCCTACGAACGGGCGCAGCGGGAATGGCCCTGGATGGGAGTGCTCAACTATTGGTTCTTCAAACGCGCTACAGATAGCGAGACAGGCCAGGCGTTTTACTATTTCCGCATGGTCGAGCCGGATTTCACTCCTTTGCCGGTCTACGAGGCGATGCGCGCTTACGCCACCTCCCCCCCTACTGTGTCCATCGGCTACCACCAGGAGAACCATTGGGCCTTGCGGTATAGCGGAGATTGGATGGATGTAGCCGACCAGCGAGCCGTGCTGGGCGCATATCGGCGCAGCCAGCGGCCTGGAGACACGCTCGAATTCACCTTTTGGGGCACGGATCTGGATCTGGTGACTATCAAGGGCGAGGCGTCGGGTAGCCTGCGCGTGCGCCTCGATGATGGCCAGCCTCAGGTTATCGCCCTTGCCAGCCCTGTAGAGACGCAACATGTTACGTCTCTACAATATGGCGTGCGCATTCCCCTGGCGCGAGGTTTGCGGCCTGGGAAGCATCGCGTCGAGATAACGGCAGAGAAAGGCCAGGCGGCTGTTGATGGGCTGTTGGTGCGGCGGGGCTGGACATACGAATGGCGACTGATGGGCGGCGGCTTGTTGCTTCTCGGCATTCTAACATGCATTGTCTATGTCATAAGCAAGAAGGCGCCATGTTCGTAGTGGCGACTTCAGTCGCTTTCAATGTGGCGGAACGACTAAAGTCGTTACTACGAACACGATGGGCGTTAGTTGTGCTGTTTCTGCTGGCCCTGGCGGTGCGGCTCTACCGGCTGGATGCGCAAAGCTTCTGGAACGATGAGGGCACGAGCGTGGCTTTAGCCGCCCGCAGCCTGGCTACGATTACGCGCAATGCTTCTCACGACATACACCCACCCCTCTACTATTACTTGCTCCACTTTTGGGTCGCCATCCTGGGCAATTCCGAATTTGCCGCGCGCTCCCTTTCCGCCCTCCTGGGCGCGTTGTTGGTGGTTGTCATTTACATCCTGGGGAAACACCTTTATGGAACGTGGGTAGCCTGGACTGCCTCCCTGTGTGCTATGATCTCCCCCCTGCAAGTGTACTACTCGCAGGAGGCGAGGATGTATATCCTGGTCACTTTGTTGGGCGCGCTGTCCTTTTGGTTTTTTCTCTGCTGGCGGGAGCTGTTGTATCGTCCCTGTCACATAGGATTGGCCTACATCGCCACCACCGTTCTGGCGATGTATTCCCACTATTTCGCTTTCACCCTGATCGTTGCAGAGAATGCACTATTTGCCTTGCGGTGGATAGTCTGGGCAGTGACTTCCCTGCGCCGACCGGGGCGATCTGGTTCCCTGAAAGCTGCCTGGAAGCCCCTCGTGACCTGGATTCTCTCCCAGGCAGCTATTGTTCTCATCTTCGCTCCCTGGTTGCTCGTGGCGTGGAAGCAATTGCGCGCCTGGCCCGCTGTCAGCGAGCCGTTCGGACTTTTGACACTTCTGCAGAGGGTCTTGTATGCCTTTAGCGTGGGCACGACGATCAAACATGCCCCCTGGATGGCAATCGGTTTCGGTCTCATCCTCCTGCTAGGATGGGGGATAACCCTGGTGGTCGAAGTGCAACGACGAGAGAGAATAACCGGCCTGTGGGCGGCCGCTGTCCTCTGGCTGTATCTCCTGCTGCCCGTGGCGATCATGTACGTTCTATCGCGCCAACGCCCGATGTATAACCCCAAATTCCTGCTCCTGGCGACGCCCGCCTACGCCATCCTTTTGGGCAGAGCCGTTACTATCCTGCCTCTCCTGCGCTTGCGGGCCTGGACGGCGCGGTGGGCATCCGCGGTCTGGCTTGTTGCTACCTCAGCGTTTGTTGTCTCACTCTCCCTCGCTTCTCTGCGAAGCTACTATTATGACGCACGCTACGCCCGCGATAACTATCGGGGCATCGCTCGTTACATCGAGGCGGTGGAGACAGGCACGGATGCCATCCTGATCAATGCCCCCGGTCAGTACGAGACTTTCCTGCATTACTATCGAGGCAAATCCTCGCTCCACCCATTGCCTCGTCAAAGGCCGATAGACACGACGGTCACTGAGCGTGACCTCCAGGAGATGGTGGCAAGCAGAGAGCATGTTTATGCTATCCTCTGGGCGACCAACGAAAGCGACCCCCAACGATTCATCGAGGGATGGATGGACCAGCATACATACAAGGCATCGGATGTCTGGTACGGGAATGTTCGCCTGGTCGTTTACGCTGTGCCAACTCAGGCTTCGGAAGTCCTTGGAGACTTCCGAAGCCTGAAAGTCAACTTGGGCGATCAGGTATCTTTAGAAGGCTATGCGTTATTGACTCCGCAGGCCACTGCGGGGGAGGTATTACAGATCACCCTGTTCTGGAAGGCGCTCGCTCGCATGGACAAGCGCTACAAAGTGTTCATCCACATTCTGGACGAGGGCGGGCATATCGTCGGGCAACGCGATGCCGAGCCGGGCGGCGGAGCCAGGATCACGACCACCTGGCAGGTGGGTGAGGAGTTGATGGACAACTATGGCGTGCTCATCCTGCCGGGCACGCCACCTGGCGTCTATCAGATCATGGTGGGGATGTATGAACTGGACAGCAGCCAACGCTTACCGGTCGTTGGCGCCAGTGGCAATAGCCTTGACCGGGTGCTGCTTGGGCCAATCACTGTGCACAAGGCCGCCCTGCCGCCCCCGCCAGCGGCGCTGGACATGCAGCGAGAAGTCAAGATACCGCTAGGCCCCATCACCCTCCTGGGCTACAATCTGGCCAAACTGGGCCAGGAGCACCTTCCCGATGCGCCACTCTATGCAGGAGATATCCTTCATCTAGCGCTTTTCTGGCAGGCCATGGCAAGCCAGCCCAACGACGTCGAGTTAACCCTGCAACTGTTGGACAGTTCGGGACAGGTCAGATTGACCCACCGCAGCGCACCCGTCGAAGGTCGCTATCCTCTCAGCCGTTGGCAAGCAGGCGAGATCGTCCGCGACCAGCATCACCTCTTCCTGCCTGCTGATCTGAGGCCGGGCACTTATCGTTTGCTCCTTAGCATCCAGGAAATGCCCCCGGGGCGGCAACTCTTCCCACCCAGGCTTCTGCACAAGCTGACGATCCATTAAAGAACCCTCCCACAGGCTGACAACCTGCGGGAGGGTTATACTTATCTGGCCCCTTGTTTCATAATCATCGGCAGATAGGCATGATAAATGGGCTGGGATACAATGAGGCTCACGGAGCGTTGGATAGACCCTGCTGCCCCTGCCCTGATGAGAGCATGGTTCGTGATCTGGGTTCCTGCTCTCGCCGTTCGCGCAACCCTGGCAGCGAAACGCACCACGACCATCCCTTTCGCTATGACAGACCCTTGCCAGGCGATGACCCCTGATTCGTAGGAGGCATGGCCGCTGCTGGCCCACAGGGAACCAGCGATGTATTCCAGGTTGGCGGGCACGGTATCGGTCAGCCGGACAGAGACTGCCATGTCAGAAGTTTCCCTCACCCGTATGGTGTAGGTCACTGCCTCTCCGGGCGCCGCGCTCTCTGCATTAACAAGCTTCTCGGACGCGGAAATGTCCGGTGCTCTCAGGATCGTGCGCACGTTGCGTGCGAACGGAGAGGAAACCCCGTCCGTGATCCAGGCCGTGTTAGTGATGACGGTGAGGTTGGGAACGGATGGGTCGGTGCGCACGGCAAAGCTGATCGGCAGCGATTGGCCTCGCCTGATCTCACCAGTCCATACGATACGGTTTCGCCCGGCATCATAGGTGGCCCCTCCCCCGGCACTGCCAGGCACAAACGTCGTGCCAGAGGGAAGCGGATCGGAGAGCGAGGCGTTGCGGGCAGACCCCGTGCCTCTGTTATGCAAGGTTATGGTGTAAGTGAGGGTTTCCCCAGCATCGGCCAGCGCCTTGCTCACAGCTTTGCCGCTCGCCGACAGATCAATGGTATTGACATTCAGTCTGGCGGAGCGCTGGTAAGTGCGCGCCAAGCCATCGCTGATGGTGGCAACATTGACAAGTTCCTCGTTGATAGGGGCGTCGGGCTTGACACGCACCCGGAAGGATACCGTATGTTTGCCAGGCAGAGCCTCTCTGCTTTGCTGAAACAGGACAGCCAGTCGGCTGTGAATGGTGTTATGGGCAGGGGCGCCCTCGTAAAGGTATTGCAGCCCTTGGGTGCCATCAACGTTCTCGATGCCTACTGTCGCGCTGGCCCCATCGCCATAAGAGCCGGCCATGGTGAGATATTGCACCGCGATGTCGTTGCTGTTCTCATACAAGATGACCTGAAACGTCAGCAGATCCTGCGAGCGGTAGTGGTGGATGTCGAGCCATTCGACCACCAGATAACGGTTCGGCGCAGTGCCGAAGGTCTTGTAATACAGACTTCTAGGAGATGGACAGACTAGATCGTCCCAGAAAGCGGCGACGAAGTTGTTGGGAGTGGATGGGGAAGGAATAGCCACATTGCTGAAGGCATTGCTTCCCTCCCCGAAAAGCAATTGCCCATTGGTGTTGACGTAGAACTGGGTGTAGGTTCGCCTGAAGAACTGGAAAGCGAAACCGATCGGGAACGGCCCGTGGGACACATCATCGCCTCCTGGAATGGTCGTACCGCTCGTCGCATCTATCCAGTTGAAGGTTACCTGTCCGCCGTCACTGTCTATCACTCTGGCCGGAGCAGGTGGCTGCATCCCCGGCACGTTGCCATGCCATTCAATGCGATTCAACGCTGCGTTGTAGGTCGCCCCTCCCGTTGCAGAGTTCGCAACATACGTCGCCCACCTCGGTATGGGGTCAGTCAGGCTTGTATTCCCAGCCGGATAGTTTCCCCAGTTGATTAGCGTGATGGTGTATGTGAGCACATCACCCGAACCAGCAACGAGAGGCTGCACTTCCTTGGTGGAGAGGTTCAGATCTACGAGATTGGCCGTGGTGGTGACAATTCTCGTGTAGGAAATCGTCGCACTCTGGCGTATAGTCGCCCTGTTAACAATGAGCGTGTTCCCCGGCAGGTTGCTGCCCACTATGGCCCGGAAACCGATCACATGCTCGGTTGGCTGGATCGTAGGGGACACCCCTGTCGCCGCCGAGATCATTCCTGTCCAGGAGATACCTCTTCTTTGAGGGTCATAGATAGCGCCGCCTGTGGCGCTTCCGGGAACGTATGTTGTGTGGGCAGGGATGGGGTCCCATAGGCTGACGTTTCCCGCTGGCACCGGAGCAGTGTTGACCATCGCGATGCTGTAGGTCAGGGTGTCTCCAGAAACGGCTGCTTCCTTGTCAACTCGCTTGGAGGAAATGGATAGATCAGCTACGCGGACCCTCGTGCTCGCGCTGCGAGTGATCCTGCGGCCAACCACGAGATCAGCGATAACGATAGTGTTGGTGATCGGCTGGCTGCTGCTCCAATCAGGGCTGATCCGTGCGGCAAAGGCAAATTGCAGAGCTTGCCCTGCTGGGACGCGACCTCGCCAGGTGATCCGCCTCATCTGGGGATCGTAGACCTGGCCACCAGGGCCTATCAGACTGCCCGGGACATAGGTGACCCCGCTCGGCAGTGTGTCGGTCAGCAGCGCGTCGGTGGCGATGTTCCCCCGGTTGTGCAAGGTGATGCCATAGCGGAGGGCATCGCCGGCCACCGCCCACTCCTTGTCCACGGTTTTACTGGATGGGGATAGATCAATCATGTTTGCTGTGGCAGTGGCGCTCAGAACATGGGTCTGCCGCAGAGTGTCGGTGATAATTGCCGTGTTGACCAACACGGTGTTCACCGGCACATCGCCATTCAGGCTCGCCTGGAAGCGGATGGCATGCATTCCGGAAGTGAGAGGCGCTTGCGGTGTAAATCTGATCGTCAAACGGTCATGGGTCTGGTTGCTCAGCGGAGCCCCGTTGTAGAGATACTGGATGCCATCCGTAC
>Ga0129297_10001570_pt1 | contig 11596 bp, 11 predicted proteins | sample I18A1metaG_FD_94708 | JGI IMG/M metagenome (GOLD analysis project Ga0129297, IMG submission 94708) | Lake sediment bacterial and archeal communities from Gulf of Boni, Indonesia to study Microbial Dark Matter (Phase II) - ​I18A1 metaG | ecosystem: Environmental > Aquatic > Freshwater > Lake >... | reverse complement strand
CCAGCAGGCGTAACAAGCGCAGACTTCTACCTAACACCAAGCGGCATAGCAATCCCAGAGTTCCCAACGCTCGCAATAGCACTACTCAGCGCACTAGCAGCAAGCCTATACCTACTACGGCGAACAAAAAGGCGTTGAACCGCCTGAGTACGCCGTAGCAAACCCCTCCTTTTTTCAAGCCTTCGAGTACGCAAGGGTGAACGCTTTTCCTCGATTTGCTTCATCCCTATCGAGTTTGCTCACCCTATGACAAATGAACAGACAAGAGAAGTGGATGGACCTTGATCCTTCAGACTCGCATGTAGAGGTTACTGAGGTGAGTTCTTAGAACCTCATATTCTCTTCGATATCTTCCGGAAGGTGATTTGTCTAAGGAAGAACCGTTTCTCGATTTGAATCCACATTAACCATATATTGGTGAGCTTTGAGCCACACACTTTTTATGAATGCTCAGAACCTTTTCAAATTCGTCCCTAAGCTCCTGCTCTGACCTCAAGCCTACAACCTCATATATTATTGGTCTTCCAGCGCAGAAGAACTTCAAGGTGGGAACGCCCATTACACCGTATCCTAGGGCTATGCCACTGCTCTGTGATGCATCGACCATTGCAAACACCATTCTCCCAGCGTACTCCCCTGCGAGTCTTGAAATATTAGAGTGAGTTGTCTGCAGTAGGGGCATGTGGGCGTATAGAACTCGGCTACAATTGGCAGCTCAGCCTTGAGAACTTCCTTCCAGTTGGCCGACGTTACCTCAATGATGTTTCCCAAGCTCATAATTCACAATCCCATCTATATTTTTTAGGCCTATAAATCTTCAAGAAGGTTTCTGAATCTTCTCAGCAAAGTTTTAACTGCCTTATCCTTGTTGAGCAGTAGAATAAGAACCATGTCGACGACGATCAATGCCGAGGACAACACCCAAGATCTTTGGCTATGCAGTTAGATTTGTTCTCGCATCTATTCGCCAAGACCCATGCAGCAATCGCGGAATGAGAGGAGGCATGCATTTGACGCAGCCTCTCAAACAAATTGGTAACAGGTGTTTTCCAAACTATTTTTTTGTATAGTCGTAGAAGCCTCTTCCAGTTTTTCTGCCTAGACACTCAGCGTTAACCAGTTCTTTTACCAATGTCGGAGGTTTGAATCGGTCTCCGAGCCTTTTCTCTAAATATGAGTATATGCCTGAAACTACGTCAAGGCCCATAAGGTCGGCCAATTCAAGGGGACCCATGGGGTGGTTGAATCCCAGTTTAGCTATGTCATCAACATCCTTTGCTTTAGCCACGCCTTGCTCTACTATGCGCATAGCTTCAAGAACGAATGCCGAGTGCATTCTTGTAGCTACGAACCTTGACCTTGAATTTCAAGTTTTGCTCCTTACCCTACATAACAACGCTTTGAGCCCAGGATAGCCTATTATTGGCTCTACAGGTTTCTCGTCTGTTAGAATGTTGACATTGGCTTGCGACCATCCGTGGGGTATGTTAATAACGCCAGGAACGATGTCCTCGGTGACTTTTGCCTTGATTTCGATAATGCCTCTTCGTGTTTCTACCAGCATGATCTTACCGTCCCCAACGCCGAATTTTTTCGCAGTGTCTGTATGAATCTCGGCCAACGGTTCCGGCATTTTGTTTCGCAGGCGAGGGACGTTGCGCAACTGGGAGTGGATGTATTCCAGCAGTCTAGCTCCAGTAGTTAGGATTAATGGGTATGCTTTCGCTAGGTCTGGGTTGCTCAAGGGGCTTTCGGCAGGTTCCCTATGAGTTGGCATCGGGTCATAACCGAACTCCTCCAGTGTCTTAGAGTAAAGCTCAATCTTTCCCGAGGGTGTTCGAAATCCTTCTTTTTCGTATTCCTTGTACTTCACTGAGCCATAGGTGATCCCGCTAGGTTTCTCCTCCGTTAGATACTTGACCGTTAACCCAGATGGCTTCAACACGTAGTCAGTCGCCTTTTCTATGTTCTTCCATGGAAAATGCTGTTCGTAGCCCATTCTTTTGGCCAGTTCAAACCAAAACTTTAGATCCGGCCAACACTCTTCAAACTCTATTACTTTCTTTCGTAGCATGACATATGGTACGCCCCATAGGCTATAGTAGTCACATAGCTCAACTCTTTCAAGGAATGTTGCCGCTGGAAGCACCATGTGGGCAAGTCTAGCTGTGTCTGACATAAAGGGATCCATGACAACTAGAAAGTCAAGCTTCTTCAGTGCTTCTTCTACTTTCTTGGAGTTCGGCCAACTGAGAACAGGGTTTGACCCAGTTATGATCATTGTTCTTATAGGGTAGGGCTTGCCTGTCAGCAAAACGTCCGGCAGAAGCATGGATTGTCCTTCACCAAACTCCCTGCCGAAGACCGAGTAGAAGACAGGATATTCGTCCTGCCCAATTGCCTTCACTTCCGGCTTTGTTGGCATTTCAATGGGATTTTCTCTCAGTCTCGGGCTTCTTATGAACCCGCCTGGCACATCTATGTTTCCAGTAACCGCCTGCAGAATAGCGACGCAACGGCTATTTTGGAGCCCTGTAGGATGTTGATCAAGGCCGTTGACGCCCTGAATTATGCAAGCAGGCTTGGTAGTGGCATAGGTTCGAGCTATTTCTCTAATTGTCTTTGCTGGCACCCAAGTCAGCTTTTCTACTTCTTCTGGCGGATAACGCTTAACATGTTCCACCAGCTCATCAAAGCCAACTGTCCATCTGTCAACGAATTCTCGGTCGTAGAGTCTCTCTGATATGATGACATTTAGCATGCCTAGCATTAGTGCGCAATCGGTGCCAGGTCTTGGTTGAACATGTATATCTGCCCTCTTCGCCATAGGCGTCCGTCTAGGGTCGATAACCACAAGCTTGGCTCTCTTTTCCTTGGCGCTCAGAATAAATGCGCCTACAGGGGGCATGGAGTTTTCTGGGTTATGTGCCCAAACTATGATGCACCTAGAGTTTTCTGGGTCCGCGACACGAAACCGTCCGTAGGTCAAGATATAGCCTATGATCCGGCATCGGTAACACATGCTTTCCACTGAAAAGCAGTTTGGAGAGCCGTAGGCGTAGCAAAATCTTCTTATTAGCCCAACAGTCGATGATCCTGCTAACAGTATCGACATGCCAATGCCGATTGCAAATGCCCTAGCCCCATATTTCTCTTTGGTCTCTGTTAACTTAGCGACTATGGTGTCTAAAGCATCTTCCCAAGAGATTCGTTTCCACTGACCCTCCTCTTTCTTCAACGGATATTTGAGACGATCTGGCGAATAGACATACTCTACAGCTGCTTCGCCTTTAGGGCACAAAACACCTCGGTTTAACGGGTGCTCAACCATGCCGTCTACCCTAGCGATTTTGCCACTGTCGAGATAGACATTCATTCCGCAGCCCATAGAGCAGAGCAGACAAGCAGTCTTGATGATTTCAGGCAAATTCGGTGATGAACTGTAGGTTGGCGATGCTTGCACATCCGTTGCCTCCGGCACGCTCATCAAACAATTTGCATCTAGTCATGTTCCATAATATATTCGTCGTGTTCAATGGTCGGTTAGATTAGGAGGCTTGCTACCTCCCTGTGTTGTGAGCAAACACACAACGTGAGGAGGAAGGAAGCCCAGATGTATAGAGTTGAGGATGCAGATATAAATCCAGCCAACCTGATAGATGGTGCCCACCAGGAAAGCAGGGATGAACTGAAACTTTTGATAGAGCGCAGCCAAGATGGAGTCATCGGTTCTGAGCATTCACAAGAAATGTGTGTTTCATAGCTGGTCGATATATGGCTGACTCGCACTTCAACATGCAATCTGGATCCACGAGCCTTTTTTATATGAAGCACAGATAGAAGCTTTCAGCATTCTTGGTTTTGTGATTACGGAGGCTCTAGTAATTAAACCATCTGAGTCTATAGCGTCATCAAAACGTGGGCTTTTTAAAAGATGAAATGCATACTAAGTCAAATGTGTGATGCGTCTTGTATGTTTTAGAGTTATTTCGCGATAGGAGAAGTGTTAGGCAGTTTAAGGAGACACCTGTCGAGGAAGATAAGCTCAACGCTGTTTTGGAGGCTGCGCGTTGGGCACCTTCTTGGGCTAATACGCAGTGCTGGAGGTTCATTGTTGTGAGGAGCACGGATAGGAAGAAGCTCCTAGCAGAGACCTTGCCGCCCGGAAACCCTGCCCGAGCAGGCATGAGAGGCCCAATTGTAGTGGCTATCTGCGCTGAACTCGAAAAGTCTGGCTACTCTAAGCGCGCTCCAGCCACTGATAAGGGAGACTGGTACATGTTTGACTCGGCTCTCGCAACAGAAAACCTTGTCCTCGCAGCTCACGCCTTAGAGCTTGGAACTGTGATTGTTGGGCGCTTTGACTCAAAGAAAGCTGAGGAAATTCTAGGCGTTCCAGAAGGATACAGAATTGTATGTCTAATACCGCTCGGCTACCCCAAGGAAACTCCTTCAAAGGGACCTAGTAGGCGGGAGCTCTCAGAACTTGTTTTCCAAGAAAGTTTCGGGGCAAAGTGAGTTCTAAAGTTTTGGGTATAAAGAAATATCGGCTTTTTTTAGCGCCGACATTTTTTGTGGAAAATGATCATAACACAAAACGCATTATGTAACTAAAGGCCTCTCAAAGGGATTACTTGAAAAAGGTTTGCTGAATTTGAGATATTTGGATTTCCTAGATTTAGAATACGAACCCAAAGAAACAGATGTCGTCTGCACGTTTTACGTCGAGCCTGAAGGCATCAGCGTAGAGGAAGCAGCTGGCGGGGTTGCCGCTGAGAGCTCGATAGGGACTTGGACGGAGCTCACTACTGTAAAGCCTTACGTTAGGGAACTGGCCTCCCGCGTTTTCAGCATAGAAGGGGCCTACGTGAAAATAGCTTACCCAATAGAGCTCTTCGAGCCGGAGAACATGCCCAACATATTAAGCAGCATTTCAGGAAACGTATTCGGATTGAAAGCCCTCAAAAGCCTGAGACTCAACGATATACAGTTTCCCTCCGAACTCATCAGGAGCTTCAAAGGCCCAAAATATGGCATTGAAGGTATCCGAGAGCTCTTGAAGGTTTACGGCCGACCTTTGGTGGGAACGATAATCAAACCTAAGCTCGGACTGAAAACATTGGATCATGCAAAGGTAGCCTATGAGGCTTGGGTTGGGGGGTGTGATATAGTAAAGGATGATGAGAACCTGAGCAATCAGGAGTTCAATCCTTTTGAGGATCGCGTCACGAAAACTCTGGAGAGCAGGGACAGAGCACAGAAGGAAACTGGTGAAAAGAAAGTATACATGGTCAACATAACTGCGGAAACGAAGGAAATGCTGGAAAGGGCGGATTTCGTGCTCAAGCACGGCGGGGAATATGTTATGGTCGACATCTTAACATGTGGTTTTGCCGCCTTACAGACGCTGCGAGATCAGAACTTCAACTTCGTAATTCATGCACATAGAGCGGGACATGCGGCTTTTACTAAAAACCCTAGGCATGGAATTTCAATGCGATCGATCGCAAAGGTATCTAGGATCATCGGCGTGGATCAGCTTCATGTAGGTACCGTTGTCGGGAAGATGTTCGAAACAAGGGAGGAGGTAATCCAGAACTGCGAGGCTTTGAAAGAGGATATGGATGGCCTAAAACCAGTTATGCCAGTGGCCTCTGGGGGCCTACATCCTGGCTTAGTTCCGGCTTTGATAGAGTTTTTCGGAAAAGACTTTGTGATTCAGGCTGGGGGTGGCATTCACGGCCACAGGAACGGTACTGTCCAAGGGGCTAAGGCCCTTCGACAGGCTGTGGACGCAACTCTGAGAGGTATGCCTTTAGGAGAATACGCGAAAACTCATGAGGAACTTCAAGTAGCGCTGCATATTTGGGGGCAGCAAACCTAGAGATTTCTTTGCTCGAAAACCCATGGGTACCTTCTACGTACCGCTTCCACTATTGAGTCAGGAGAAATAATTCCCTCCTCGCATATTATGCCGTGAATAAGATCCCTTCTGGTCACGTCGAAGGCGGGGTTCCTTATAGTAAGGTTTTTTGGGCGGTTTTTCCAGATTTCATCTGGGCTTCTTTCCTCTATCTTCTCATAATCCCCATACACGGTTTCCGGGTCGAATTTCAGAAGTTCAGAAGCCACGTAGAAGGGCGTTCGGGCTTCATACGCTAGAAGGGCGATGGTGCTTGTCCCAATCTTGTTTATCACATTTCCCTCAGAAGTGATCGCGTCCGCCCCAACAATTGCGAAGTCAACTTCATTCATGAAAAAGCGTGCAGCCGAATCTATGATGAAGGTTGTCTTAACGCCCAATTCCAGCATTTCTTTCGCAGTCAACCTACCTTGGAAAAGAGGTCTCGTTTCGGTGCAGATAACCTCAAAGGATTTCGCTTCTTGTTTGGCTTTCCTTAGTAAACAAGTAACCGTTGAGGAGTGACAATGAGTTAGGATTACGGAATCATTCCTAATCCTTTTGGCTCCTATTTCAGCAATCCTCTCATTCGAATCTTCAAGATTTCCCAGAAAAAGCTGCGAGGCTGAAGAGACCAGTTCAGCCAGCGCCTTAACATCTTCCTTACCACTTCCCGCCACTTGACTTATTATCCATCGAACAGCGTTTCTCATGAGCGGTTCAGTATCTCTTGACATAACGAGGATCTCTTTCGCATCTGAAAGCTCCTTCAAAAATTTCTCTCTGCTCTTCGATTCTGTCTCGTTTGCCAAAGTTTCCAGAGCTTTTACAGCCGCGACGGCGACGTTCCTAGCACCCTGAATCTCAAGTCTTTCTATTTTCTCAGCGGTGTTTCGAATAGATTCCAGCAATATTCCCCACCTGCAAGACATTCATCTTTTAGCTCTTCTTCAAGGAAACTGTGTTTCCTTGGGCTTCGCAAATTCACATTGTTAATTAGGCAATTTGATATGAATGATGCCTAATATAGTAAGTGGAGAAAGGTTCTTGATATGAATCTCCAGACGCGGATTCTTGATATAGAGATCGGGAAATACGAGGTTATTCTCAACAGGCTCGATGCTGACGAAATGGGAATTAGAGCGGGCGATCGCGTTAAAGTTCGAAACATTGATAGCGTAACTGCCCTTGTTGAGACTTCTGAATCAATGTTCCAAAAAGGCGTAATTGGAGTCTATAAGGATGTTAAGCAAAAGCTCAATCTGAAGGGAGGGGAATACGTTGAAATATCCCCAGCTCTGCGCCCTCGCTCCATCCCAGCAATCAAGAAAAAGATGGACAAGGAAAAGCTAAGTTCCGAGGAGATTCATGCGATAATTAGGGACATAGTGGATGGCAATCTCAGCGATGTAGAACTCTCAGCATTTGTCGCCTCCTCATATATTCACGGAATGGATATGGATGAGATAGAGTGGATGACCCACGCCATTGTTGAGACTGGAGAAAAAATTGTGTTCGACACCCATCCCATAATGGATAAGCACAGCATTGGAGGAGTTCCAGGAAACAAAATCTCATTGATTGTAGTTCCCATAGTTGCTGCCGCTAAACTAATGATACCCAAGACCAGCTCGCGTGCCATAACAGGCGCTGCTGGCACTGCTGATCTAATGGAAGTGCTAGCTCCAGTGGAGTTCAGCGCAAGCGAGATTAAGAGGATCACGGAGAAAGTAGGCGGTGTAATAGTCTGGGGAGGGGCGACAAACATTGCTCCAGCCGATGACAAGATAGTTGAAGCAGAATATCCACTATCCCTAGATCCCCATGCCCAATTGCTCGCCTCAGTTATGGCCAAGAAATATGCTGTAGGCGCAGACAGCGTTGTGATAGACATCCCCACTGGCACTGGTACAAAAATCCCATCCATGATGCATGGCAGAAAAATCGCCAGGGATTTCATGGAACTTGGCGAGCGACTGAGAATACGGGTTGAGTGCGCAGTGACATATGGCGCGTCGCCAGTTGGAAGAACCATAGGCCCAGCCTTAGAGGTTAGAGAGGCGCTGAAAGTGCTTGAAACAATGCAGGGTCCAATGAGCTTGATAGAGAAATCCACAAACATAGCTGGAATACTTCTGGAGATGGGGGGAGTGGCATCCAAGGGCTTGGGCAAGGAGGCTGCAGCTTCAGTTTTAAGCTCAGGGAAGGCGTTGGAGAAGCTTAAAGAAATCATAGACTCACAAGGTGGCAATCCAAAGGTTACCTCGAGTGATATTCCAGTTGGAGATAAGACATCGAACATCGAAGCGCTTGCAACTGGCTATGTCATTGAATTTGATAATAAAGGAATTGTTGATATTGCAAGAGCAGCGGGTGCACCTAAGGATAAAGGAGCTGGAGTGCAGATTCACAAGAAGAAAGGCCAGTACGTTGAGAAGGCAGAGCCCTTAATTACCATATACGCGGAGAAGGAATGGAAGCTCTCAAACGCAATCAAATGCGCACAACGTGAGTACCCTGTGGTAGTTGAAGGTATGATACTCGAAAGAGTAGAGCCTGCGAAGGAGATGTGAACCTCCCAAGACACTGCATCTTCAAAGAGTTCACGTAGGCTGGCTGTCTGAGCTTGTTTTCCTTGAGATTTTCGGGGTAAAGCAAATGGGTTTCCCTCTCCCAGTTGAACTACAACATTCTCTAGACCGCGGGAACATTGCTCCGAGATCTTGTTGATTACACGGTATGAGGAATTCCGATGAAGGCCGCTAAGGCTGTTTATGCGCTAGAACTTCTTGTAAGAGACAAGTTGCTGACACTGTTTGTTTTGATTTCAGCTGGGTACTATGTCGTAACATATGTGACCTATTATGCGCGCCGTAGTTGGCTCTTCTGGTGGGATCAAAGCTGGTACTACAAGATGTCGGACAATCTCTTGAATCTCAGCCTTGAAAAGGAAAATTTTTCTGACTACGGCATCGGGTATCCGGTTTTGAGCATCCCCTTTGCCGAGATTATGCCTAATGATAGATTTCTTGTCCCAGATCTGCTGATGTTCGTGATGCTGGTTTACGTTGTATACTCATTGTCCTCTAGGCTATGTGGTTCCAGGAGGTGGGGAGTGCTTTCAGTATTTCTTTTTGTTTTCCTGCCACAGAGCACTGCGGCATATGTGAAATTTGCAGTTGAACCTTGGCGAAATCATGTTTTTGCGTTTGTGATCAGCTTTATGGCCTATTCAATTTTTGGAAGGATCACGTCAGTACGAAGAGTTTGTGTAGGTCTTTTGGCAGGATGGATGTATATGACGTCTTTTTTGGACATATTGTTTGTTATCCCACTCCTCGTGGGGAGCCTACTGGTTCCAAGTGGTTTTTCATTTCGAGATTTGCTAAATCGACTGTTCACCACCCTACTTCCATTGGGCTTCATGATTTCGCTGACCCTTGTGTTCAATGAGCTAGTTCTAGGAGATGCGTTTTACATTCCCTACATGGTGCAAATGTCACCAAGAGAGCTACTCGAAATGGAGGGGTTGAGTACTGCGACAACCGCTTTGCCTGGTCTAGAGATATTTACTTTTGATCCTACTGTTTTAGTGCGACGGATTTATTCTTTAGCAATCGATCCAATGTATTATTATCGCTATCTCACCAGCAAACCGAACTACGAGCCTTTCATGGTTCTCGGCAGAGACTATATGTATGGTGCACTTTACGATAAAACTCCAATAATAGCAAGCGATACCTTCTACCTTGCACTTTCTCCTATTGGGATGGTGTACCTTCTTTTTAGGCGAGATAGAAGATTGCAGGCATTATGTTTGTTGGCCTCAATTCTAATTACACTGGGGGCCTACACCTCAACAATCCATTGGTATAGCGGTTGGGCGAGGTTTTTCAGATATCACCAAGTACTATTTCCATTGCTGACTATTTTTTCTGTAGTCTCTATATGGCTTTGTGTGAATACAGCCAAACGATGGATATAGGCTGTTGATTCGTGCATTCATTATCGAAACGCCTTTTACACTTTACTCAAGAGTATTAGTCTCCTTAGTGACCTGTAGTTTCGTTTCTCTCACTCCTTTAAACTGCTGCTTAATCTCAGGAAGTCTCGATCTGTTGAGGGGGCGTAGCAAATGTCTCATGAATTGGAGCCCTATCTATCGAAGGTACAGGATCTTGCACTTAATGTTCATTCAAAACCCGATCACGTCCCCTCCAACTTCTTTTTTGTTTATTATTGTGATTTATGCGATGAAGTACTGATCATTAGCAGAAGCCCAATCGATGTTGGAAAAGTTAACTATGCTTTTCGAGGAGAATGCCCAGGCTGCCGATTTTCTTTAGATTTAACTCTTCAAGGCCGGAGCATCCCCCTTCCGTTTAAGGCAGAATTGGTGTTTCATCCAGATTGTAGTCGAAAAGAAGTGTTGAAGCGTAACGCAAGATCAAGCAGTAACTTGACTGCCCTTCACCCATTTCTAAGCTCTGACCAAAGTCCCCACCTCGAAAACTCTGCGCTTTTGGTGAAAAATTTCGATAAAAAGCCCGTTTTGAAAGGGTTAACTTTCGGCGATAAAGCATTGGATAATTTTCTTGGATATCTCCCGCTGGGAAAATTCATAGTTTTTTATGGTAGCCAATTTTGCCATATTTTCTCTGAATTACTATGCGTAAAAGCTCAGCTTCCTCTGAGGCGAGGAGGCTTAAACTCAACCGCGATTTTCATTGATGGTGGCAACATCTTCGATCCCTACTTAATATCGAGGTTCGCTCAAAATTTTGGCTTAGACCCTGAGCAAGCGTTAATTGAAGTCCTTGTCAGCCGCGCTTTCACTCCCTATCAACTTACCGCCTTAATAATGGAAAAGCTTCCGGAAGCATTAGGCGAATATGATTCTAGGCTAGTCGTTGTGTCCGATCCCACTAAACTTTATTCTACTCGGGAAACTGAAAAACGCGAAGCTAAGAATTTGTTCAACCACGCCATGAATTTCTTGGCTAAACTAGTTGAGGAACAACGCATAATAATATTGGTGTCACATCTTCGCAATTCGCCTAACGGAAAATGCATACTGGAACCTTATTTAATTGGGCGCGCTCACATTCTCGTTAATATACTCGAAGAAGGCTCTTCAGCTAAGATTAGTTTAGAGCGCCATCCCTACCTACCGTTAAACTCGATGAAAATTACTTTGCCACCAGACGCTAGGCCTGTTTTAGAGGATTTCTTCGAGGTAAAAGGCGTTCATGGGTAGAACTATTCCCTCCTATAGAATGCTGTTGGAGGCGGAGATTAAGAAGTGGAATAGGTTTCTAGAAGCTCTTAGATTTGATGAGCGTAGGCTCTTTGAGGATATGATGAATTTTTGTAGGCTTTACGCTTCAGCTGCGGGAGCTGCTGCAAGACCTGTGAAAACTGAATCCATGTTCATGTCCATTTTATTAGCGCATCAAAAAGCCTTGAAGGAGATTCAGGCTACGCTTGACAAAATCAAGAGAAATCTTTCATAATGGAGAAAATCGAGTTGAGGGGTGGATACTTGATTTATATCCTGCCAATAAAGGCGAAATGGTAATTTGGATCAAAACTCGAGGGGGAGAATGTTTTCGTTTAGCTGACAAATGGCATCCAACTCTATATGTTTCAGGAAAAAAGGAAGATCTCGCCAAGCTAATGCGCAATCCTATAGTG
>Ga0129297_10001569_pt1 | contig 11596 bp, 10 predicted proteins | sample I18A1metaG_FD_94708 | JGI IMG/M metagenome (GOLD analysis project Ga0129297, IMG submission 94708) | Lake sediment bacterial and archeal communities from Gulf of Boni, Indonesia to study Microbial Dark Matter (Phase II) - ​I18A1 metaG | ecosystem: Environmental > Aquatic > Freshwater > Lake >... | reverse complement strand
CTAAGAGCATACGTCTTGGTTAAAGTTGATGTTGGAAGAGATAGAGAGGTCTTCGCTGAGATTCAGAATCTTCAAAGGATCTATAGGGTTAAGGAGGTTGCGAGCGTCTTCGGGGTCTACGATTTAGTTGTGAAGGTCGAGGCTGAAGCCCATAAAGACTTGGAAGCGGTCGTCTTCGACGCACTCAGACAGATACCCGGCGTGAGAGAGACCGTCACTTTGGTCGTTGTAAGATCATCAGAAGAATAAAAGCTCAGCCGCACAACCTAGACCCATACAGGCGGTTTCTACCGCCACGAATAGGATCCTCTAGAAGTAGCATACTCAAGAATCTTGAAGCCTTTTCTCTATAGGAAGGCGCATATTTCGAGTCTGTGAATAGTCGTTAGCCCAAGAATTATTAGATTCAGAATCCACAGCTTTCAGGATGAGTCTAGCATGGCTCAATATCCTAGCGAACTTGAGACTCAAGCTACATTGAAAGAAGGCTCTAGAGTAGTTGTACGCCCGATCAGGCCCAGCGATGAACCTTTGACGCGTGAGCTTCTTCATTCGTTTTCTAGAGAAACAATTTACCATAGATTCTTCGCTATGATCGCAGATATGTCGCTTGAACAGTTGAAATATTATGTCAATGTTGACTATGAAGAGAGAATGGCTTTGGTTGCTACGATCAAATTTGAACAGAGAGAGAAGATTATCGCTGTTGCGAGGTACGATGTTGACCGTTCGACGAATATGGCTGAGGTTGCGGTTGTAGTAGAAGATAAATAAGGGTTTAGGAAGTTTCCTACTGAAGTACCTGGCTCAAATTGCTAGAACGCGTGGCGTCTCAGGATTCACAGCGGAAGTTATGCCTGACAACTTTCGCTTGCTACATCTGCTAGACAAACTCTCAGGAAAGAAAAGAAGACCTTCGTCGACGGAGCTATCCGATTTGTATTGAAATTCACAAATGAAAATTGGAAATGATCATTGTATTTTGCGCATTTTCTTCAATTCTTCGTAGGCTCTTCTGACTTCTTCAACGGATGCTTCATCTTCTAAGGTTGTCAAATCCCCCGGCGGCTTGTCAGCGGCTACAGCCTTCAGAACTCTTCTCATGATTTTGCCACTCCGAGTTTTAGGTAGCTTGGTTACAAAGTATATCTCGTCTGGAGTTGCTACTGGACCGATGACCTGTCTCATATGGCTTTTGAGTTCCGACGCTAGTTTGTCGGAGGGCTCACAGCCTTGGCGTAGTATAGCGAAGATGACTATGCTCTCTCCCTTCAACGGATCTGGCTTCCCGATTACAGCTGCTTCAGCTAAAGCTGGGTACGATATCGCGGCGCTTTCAAGTTCTGCTGCTCCGAGCCTATGTCCAGCTACTTTCAGAACGTCGTCCGCTCTTCCGAGAATCCAGAAATAGCTTTCATCATCCTTGATAGCGTAGTCTCCGGTGAAGTAGGCTCCTGAGAATCTTGACCAGTAAGTCTGCTTGTACTTTTCAGGGTCTCCATAGATAGTCATCATCATTCCAGGCCAAGGGCTCTTGATAACTAAGTATCCTCTGACCCCTTGAGGGACCGGCCTTCCAGTCTCGTCGACGACGTCAACATCAATACCGGGAAGTGGCAGAGTTGCTGATCCGGGTTTGAGTGGGACAAGCTCTATTCCAGGTGCTGGTGAGATCATTATTCCACCTGTCTCTGTCTGCCACCATGTGTCGACTATGGGGCATTTTTCTCCGCCAATGTGCTCGAAGTACCAAGTCCATGCTTCAGGGTTTATCGGTTCACCGACGCTCCCCAAGACTTTCAGACTGCTGAGATCATGTTTCTTAGGCCACTCTTCTCCATACTTCATGAAGAGTCTAACAGCGGTCGGCGATGTATAGAGCGTTGTAACTCTATACCGCTCGACTATCTCCCACCATCTCGCTGGAGTTGGATAATCTGGAGCTCCTTCATACATGACTATGGATGCCCCGTGACTTAATGGAGCGTAGACTATAGAGCTATGCCCAGTTACCCAGCCTACGTCAGCCGTGCACCAGTAGACAGTATCCTCCAGTATGTTGAAGACCCATTTGTACACAGAATGGTTGAAGACCATGTACCCTCCAGTGCTATGAACAATACCTTTCGGCTTCCCAGTCGTCCCGGATGTATAAAGTATGTATAGAGGATGCGTAGACTCTACAGGCTCAGGCTTGACGTATAGTTTAGCGTTCTTAAGTAGATCTTGAAGCCAGAAGTCTCTTCCTTCCTTCATCTGAACTTCTATACCCGCCCGCCTCGCCACTATGACTTTTTCTACAGAAGGCGTCTTGGTTAGGGTTTCATCAACTATATTCTTCAATTGAACGATCTTGCCTCTCCTGAAGCTTCCGTCAGCTGTGACGAGGACCTTGGCTTGTGTATCGTTGATTCTATCCGCAAGAGCACCGGCACTGAACCCTGAGAAGATGACGGTGTGAGGAGCGCCTAGCCTTGCACATGCCAACATCGATATCGGTAGCTCAGGCGTCATCGGAAGATACAGAGCCACTCTATCTCCTTTCTTGACACCGAGATTCTGGAGGACCGAAGCGAATCTGCTCACTTCTCTATAGAGGTCTGAGTAGCTCAAAGTCTTAGTATCGCCAGGCTCGCCCTCCCAATACAATGCAACCTTATTGTGACGCCAAGTCTTGACATGAACATCGATACAAAGATGGGATGCATTGAGTTGGCCGCCTACAAACCACTTTGCGAAAGGAGGATCCCACTCCAGAACTTTATCCCATGTTCTGAACCATGATAGTTTTCTAGCCTCTTCATCCCAGAATGCTTCGATATCAGCAAGAGACTTGTTGTATATGTCCAGATACCTCTTAATCGGCCAAAACTTAGACCCGAAAGGAAGCGAAGCATCTTCATATTGAACTGCTGATTCTTTTAGATTTTCTCCTTTCGTGAAGTTCATATCTATCCCCTCCTCACTCTCTGCCCGATGAAATTTCATTTAATCTATTAACGGATTCGGTCACGCCAATCCCAACAAATTGCAATACCTTGAACATATTCACTGTGTACATCTACCAGCCCTTTCAATTTTACAGTATTTCCTAATGTGCATCTCGACCAAGTCCAGTATAGGAATCATGGTCTCCTTATTTAGAGAGTACATTCGCTTCTTGCCTTCTCTTCGCTCAAAGACGAAACCGCACTCTCGTAACCGTCTCAACTGATGCGAGACGTTCGTTCTCTCAATGGCTATAGCCTTCGAGATCTCCCCCACAGACTTCGGCCTGTCCCTAAGGGTTAGGATGAGATTCAACCTACTCCTAGTAGCCAAAGTGTCAAAGAATGCGCTACAGGATGCGTTTTTCATGTGAATCAGCGTTCACCTGAATGCGCAATTCCCTTATAAACCTTTACATCTCATAATGACGGATCGGTATTTAATGGCTATTGGAGAAATTGCTGCGTGAACAGAATGGAAAAGTGATAGTAAATTCCTGATGTTCAGAGTACAAATGGAGTTTGAGATCAGGGAACGCTAGGGATCGACCGTTCTGCTTAAAACAAAAGTCTATCTCATTCCATGCGAGAAGTTATTTGCTGGTGCAGTCTCGCCAGAGTGAGAGGTAGTATTTTGAAGAAGATGTTAGTCGCTTTAGGTGGCAACGCGATTCTGAGGCACAAAGAGAAAGGGACTGCGGAGGAGCAGTTTGAGAACATTAAGAGAACCTGTAGACACGTTGTGAGGCTGCTGAAAGATGGTTATCGAATTGCGGTAACGCATGGTAACGGCCCTCAGGTGGGAGATATACTTGTCAGGAATGAGAGATGCAAAGATATCTTGCCGCCGATGCCGTTGGATGTTTGTGGGGCTGAGAGCCAAGGTATGATCGGTTACATGCTCCAGCTGTCGATGAGAAATGAGATGCATAGAGCAGGTTTAGAGTTCCCTGTCGTTACCTTGGTTACACAGGTAGTGGTGGATAAGAATGACATAGCCTTCAAGAAGCCGTCGAAGCCTATCGGACCTTTCTATACGGCTCTCGAAGCTGAAAGGCTGAGAAGAGAAAAGAATTGGACGGTCGTTGATGACGGGATGCGAGGGTATAGGCGGGTTGTGCCTTCACCTCAGCCCAAAGCGATAGTTGAAAGTGACTCTATCAAAACTTTGTTCGAAACCGGTACGGTAGTGATCGCCTCGGGTGGAGGGGGAGTCCCTGTGATAACTAGAGATGACGGAAGTCGAGAAGGTGTTGAAGCGGTGGTAGATAAGGATTTGACGGCAGAGTTATTTGCTAGAGAGATCGGCGCTGAGATTCTTCTAATGCTCACAGACGTTGGAAAGGTCGCTATTAACTTCGGAAGGCCAGACCAGAAACACTTAGACGATATAACTATCGCCGAAGCGGCAAGATATTTTTCAGAAGGACAGTTTCCCCCTGGAAGTATGGGACCAAAGATTGAAGCGGCGATCAGGTTCATCAAAGGCGGAGGCGAAAAGGTGATAATTACTTCACTAGAATCTGCGAGAGAGGCCCTGGCGGGGAAAGCTGGGACTTTAATACATTCTTAGTAGGGTGAATTCGTTCACCCGATCTCAAACTCGCAATACTCATCCCCGGTTGCCATACATTTGACTTCGGCAGCAGAAATCCTCCGTCCAAAGTATCGCGAGAATATCCCCGCAAGGTATCCTCGAATATCATGGCAAACCGGTTTACTCGATTTTCCTAAGCTCTCAGGCACTACATGTTGCTTTATCGCTATTTTGGCCCTACTTTCCTTACCGTTGATTTCCTCGAATTCAATTATCCCCCAACCTGAGGCTCGATACGTCTCTTGAATGAATTTCAAAACATCTTCTTTCGATTCGCCTTCTCTGCTCATACGCTCCCACATGTATTCGGCTTCAGCTCTTCCTAGGTTATATAGGATTGGAAAAGCGACATCGCCCAAGACTTCGATAAGACGCTTCATGTAGCTCCCGAAGCTTTCAACATTCCAAGTTATTATTCTAAGGCCTAGAGTACTCAATGGGAAATGGAAGCTCTCGAACCCCAAAGTCGGAATTCTCACCTGAACATCTCTAACATCTCTCATTTGACCAATCTTCTTTTCAAGTTCTTCGGGTGTGATCTTTGCTTTAGAGAAGTCTAGGAAGATAGTCCACTGTAATTCGTCGTTGTCAACGCGATGGAAACCTGATTTGATGATTACGCCCTCACCAGCGATGGCGGCAGCGATCTCTGCAAGTCCTCCAATTCCAACTTTTCGAATTACTAATGATTCTACAAGCTTTTCTCCATCGACTGGTTTTTCTCTAATTAGGAGTTCTCGAGAGTAATACTCCAAACTCGCACCCTCATCTTCAGATTCAAAAGTCCACATTAGTTCCCTAAGTGTATAAGACTGTCTATCCGACAAATTCAAATTCATCGAGATGATGTGTTGCTAATTCTGGAGATCTCGTTGACAAGACTTTGTATGCGGTCGTAAACTTGCCTATAGATGCCATAAAGCTTGCTATATCGTTCATGCAAATTCGGGTTGACTTTCATCTTCCTCGTGATTTTGACTGATCTCTCCGCGGCTTCAGCAGCAGTGTGATAACGCCCGATAGCTACAGCTCCTAGCATATATGCGCCGAAAGCTCCCGCCTCGGTCACTTCTGGTATCTCTCCTTTTACACCCAAAACATCGGTGAAGATCTGAGTCCAAAGAGAGCTTCTAGCGCCTCCTCCCATAAATCTGATTGTGTCTATCTCGACCCTAGAGACCCTCTCGGCTTCTTCAGCCATTCTTCGATACTCGTAAGCTATTCCCTCTAATATTGCCCTGATGAAATGCTTTCTAGTATGATCCAACCTCAATCCGACAAGTACGCCTCTGTCCTCAGCATTCCAATATGGAAAGAGCGACCCAGCAAAGTAGGGAATCAACATTAAGCCATTCGACCCAGGTTCTACGCTCGCCGCCTCTTGGTCGAGGAGTTTGTATGGATCTTCATTCAACTCTTTTGCTACTTGAGACTCCATTTGTCCGAATTGATCTCTAAACCAGCGGTAGATTATTCCGCTCGTTCCTATTCCCCCTTCAGAAAGGTATGCATGTGGAATCACGTGAACTTGAGCTTGCAAAGACATCTTCGGGTCAAAAGGTATTCTCTCTGAGAAAGCCTCGATATTCGTGCAAGTTCCGAGGATGCATGAGACTCTCTTAGGTTTCACTATGCCTATCCCAAGCGCAGAGCATTGTTGATCTCCCCCAGCGTAGATCACAGGGACGCGTCTACTGAGTCCTGTTCTCTTGCACGACTCGTCCGTCATTGTACCTACTGGCGTTCCTGGTTTAACCAAGTCCAACATCTTCTCCCTGTCTAATCGAAATTCTCGAAGAAGCTCATTCGACCAGTCGAGCATTCGTATATCAAAAAGCATCGTTCTATTAGCATTCGAGCAGTCCGTTACTAGTTGATTACTCAGCTTCCAAACTATGAAGTCTACCACTCCAATGAACTTCCAAGCCTTCTTATAGATCTCTGGCTCATTTCTCTTGGTCCAAACGATCTTTGAAGCCGAGGGCATTGTATTCACAGGTAGACCAGTAATCTTGTAGACCGTCTCTGCGCCGACTGTTCTGCGTATGGTTTTGCAGATACCCCACCCTCTTGTATCTTGCCAAGACATCGCCGGACGCAGAGGCTTCCCCTCTCTGTCCACTGGACAGACCGTCTCCCTCTGCCCGGTCACCGAGATACACGCTATCTCCTTTGAGGCGATTTTCGCTGCCACTATTGAATCATGGATTGCAGATGCCGTCTTGATCCATATCTCATTCAGATCCTGTTCAAACCATCCCTCTCTAGGGAATGACATCCCAAGCTCTCTCGCACCTTTACTAACTGCCTTCCCCTCTCTATCGAAGACTATGGCTTTGGTTTCTAGTGTTCCAACATCGAGACCGACCACATAATCTTTCATCAGAACATCCCTCTAACAGAAGCTTGCCACTTACTCCTCTAAGACGATGCTACTACGTATAAAAGAGGTGTAAATATCCAAAAGCCTTTGGAGGGCTCTATGACGCCACTGATCACTATTTGCTATCAAGTATCTTGAAGATACGCGTAGAATACTAAGTATGCTCCTCAAGAGCCTTCTGTCTACCTTTCTTCCCCTCGTCTAGCTAGATATCGCAGATATCTCCATCCCTAGCGATTTTGTCGACCAATTTCTCCACTCTGCCTTAAGAGATAACGTGAGTTATGTCCCAATCTAAACTAATTTCCTTATTCTTTTCTGCCATAAGCTCATACAACTCATCAGGATCTTTCACCTGTATGACTTCAGAACCCAGAACGTAAAGGCTGATTTTGGCTGAGTTAAGTGTACTCTTGCTTATACAATAAGTTGGAAAAGTAAGGCGTATCTGTGGCAATGAAATTGTGTTCGCGGCTGACTCGGCGTTCGGGCGACCGTCTACTCTATTCTGACTTGAACTTTTATTGTTTCGTCCTTGTTTCTCGCCGCCTCGAACGCTTCTTCTACCCTATCGAAGTCGAATGTCTTGGAGATAAGGGGCGTCAATTGGACCGCTTTCTTACTAGCGAGCCTAATTGCGCCTTTAAATATTCCAGGATAAAGTCGTGCTCCTTTGACTTCTACCTCGTTCTCAGCAAGTCTTCCGATTTCTGTTGAAATCTCGGGTTGGGCGAAAACACCTACCACGACGATTGTCCCACCTGGGCTTACAATTTTGAACGCCTCTTGGATAGTCGCTGGTGCACCTACAGCTTCTACTACGACATCGACTTTTTCACCCCTAGTCAGTCTATGTATCTCCTCAACAGCGTTTTGCTTGAGAGTGTTTATGCATGCAGTGGCCCCTAGCTCCTTTGCGACTTCAAGTCTGATGTCGTGATGGTCTGTTACATAGACTTCTGCAGCGCCTACTGCAAGTGCCGCTTCCAATGTGAGGAGCCCTATTGGCCCGCCGCCTAGAACGGCGACTCTGTCGCCTGGATTCACTCCTGCTCGTTGGACAGCGTATAGGCCGACTGCCAATGGCTCTATCATCGCTCCCTCTTCAAGGGACATTTGCCCCGGAATGGGATATACAAAATCTGAAGGCACAACTGTGTACTCGCGCAAAGCCCCATGCACATTCGGGACACCGCAGAATACTAGATCTGGACATAGGTTGTATCTTCCTCTTTTGCAATACTTACAGCGGAAGCAGGGAAAACTAGGCTCGACAACAGCTCTATCCCCTTTTGACAGATTCTTAACTGCGTTACCAATATCCGCTACGGTTCCTGAGAACTCGTGACCCAGCACAAGTGGCGTAGTAACAACGTATGCTCCAGAGCGCCCAGTTTCATAGAAGTGCAAGTCTGAGCCACATATGCCACCGCGCTGGACTCTTAGCAAGACCTCGTTGTCGCCCACGGTTGGCATTTCTTGCTCTTCAATTCTGAGGTCTTTGGGGCCATACAGTAATGCTGCTTTCATCGAATAACTCACCTGAACCTCAGGTGTATTCCTTACTATCCTTAAAAGAATAACGTGCTGAATCTACCTATACATATTTAAGATTGGTTTTGCAAAAGGTGCGGTTTTACTCGAATGGATTTTTAACCCATTGTATCTTCTAAAACCCTTATATATAGAGAAGAACCAAAAACACAAGCAAGGAAAATTGAAGATGATTTCCATGTCTGAAGAGAAAGTTTCTAGGAGAAGCTATGTGAAGTACGTCGGCGGTATAGTCGTCGTTGCGGTTGTAGCTGCTGCTGGCTACGGTATATATCAAGCGACTCTGCCTCCTCCAACAACTCCCACGCCAACTCCCACACCGACTCCAACGCCAACCCCTACCCCAACTCCTACCCCCACAAAACCCGCCAAGCCCTATGAGGGGGTGAGGATCGTAGCAACTGGAATCGAAGGGTTCCCGGAGATCCCTGCTATCCAGCAACTATTGCCGGAGTTTAAAGCTGAAACGGGAATCGATGTCACCTATACTACGCAGGCATATGCAACAGTGCTTGAAAAGAACATGGTAGATCTCGCGGCAGGGAAGGGTGTTTACGATGCGGTACATGTTGAAACGATATGGTTGGGACAATATTTCCCATTCCTATATCCGCTCAATGAATTCATTGAAAATCCCGACCTATTTGACAAGCAAAAATATGATCTTGCAGATATCATGCCAATTACCTTGGAAGCTCTTACAAGAGATGGCAAACTGTATGGATTCCCCTACGTCTGTGGAATACCATTGTTGTGGTATAGAAAGGACCTATTGGAAAAAGAAGGGCTGCCTCCTCCAAAAAACGTAGAGGAATACTACGATACAGCAAAGGCGATAACTAAGAAAAAAGCTGATGGAACTGTGGAGCAATATGGTACATGCATCTCGGGAGCTCGAACAGCTCTTCTCGACGAATGGATTAGTTTCTGGACAGACTATTTGGTCATGAACGGCAAACCCATTCCGGAAAAGACTGTTTGCTACGAAGATTGGACGCCCGCTTTCAACAGCGAAGAAGGACGCATGGCATTAGAGCTATACTACAAATTCTTCAAAGAAACATCGCCTCCTGAAAGTATCAACTACGAATTCGGTGAGGCGATCGGCGCTATGGCCTCCGGTTTGGTCGCTATGCAATGGAATTGGCCAAACGCAGCCCACCTACTGGACGACCCATCATTTTCGAAAGTAGTGGGCAAATGTGGTGCAGAACATACGTGGCCCGGGCGTCTAGGTGCTAATACGTACAGTATTGCAGTGGATTCAAAGAAGAAAGAGCCTGCGTTCCTTTTCGCCGCGTGGGCGACAAACAAGGAGACGACAAAGAAGACAGTAGCGATAAGTGCAAACGTACCCACGAGAAAAAGCGCTCTACTTGACCCAGAACTTCAAAAAATCCGTTGGCACTTCCCAGCCCTATACGAATCATATGAAACGGCAATCATATACCCGCCAGTCCCTGAATGGTCTGAAATCGATGATGCAATGTCCATAAACTTCGCTAAAGTCCTCACCAAAGAGTTAACCGTGAAGCAAGCACTGGATAAAGCAGAGGAAGATGTCACAAAAGTACTGAAAGAAGCTGGATACCTATAAACCCCCCTTCTTTTTTAAGGAAAGAAGAGATGTCAGCTGATTGAATAATCCTAAAAAAAAAGGATAGAATATTCAAAATATGCTTTGTTAATGCCCACCCTAATTATTATGCTTGTAGTGACTATCTACCCATTTCTTTTCAGCTTATACCTAAGTTTCCATAAGTGGGATTTATACGCTGGCATGGCAGCTCCAATGGAATTTGTCGGTTTCAAGAATTACTGGAGCGTATTAACAGATTCGGTATTCTGGAAAATCATGCAAAACACGCTTTTTTTTGTTACAGTTGCAGTAGGACTAGAATTCTCAATAGGACTCGGATTAGCCATGTTACTAGATAGAGATATGCCCGGTATACGTGTCTATAGACTGTTATGGGCTCTACCGGTGATGATGACCCCGATTTTGATGGGTATCCTCTGGACCTACATGTATAAAGAAGATTTCGGCATCATAAACTACTTCTTGAGTCTGGTCGGTATAGGAAAGGTGGCTTGGCAAGGTGACCCTACGATCGCTATGTTTGCTTGTATAATTGTTGATGTTTGGCAATGGACTCCCTTCATGATGCTGGTGATTTTAGCGGGCCTGAAGAGCCTTCCAGCCGCCCCATTTGAAGCCGCATCGATTGACGGCGCCAATCGCTGGCAGATTTTTAGAAAGTTGACGTTACCTTTTTTGAAGCCTGTAATAGCTGTTTCGCTTGCCATTAGGATGATGGATGCCTTTAGGGTATTCGACATTATATGGCAACTTACTCAAGGTGGTCCAGGACAAGCAACAGAGACGATTGCGATCTATATCTATCGCCAATCCTTTAGATATTTTCACATGGGATTAGGCGCCGCAGCATCGTATGTTGCATTAATCATCGTAGCAATGGTGTGCACTATAATCATTAGGTCGTTACATGAGGTGATAGAAATCTAATGGTTCGTCCTAAATTGATTAGAAACAGAATTAAAAAACTAGCTACGTATGCTATTTTAACTTTTATTACCGCTATTATACTCTTTCCGATATTCTGGATGATTACAACCTCATTTAAAAGCGCCAGAGATTTCTTGGCTATTCCTCCTGAATGGGTCTTTGAACCCACCTTAGTACATTATGGAGAGATTAGTGTAGCTCGACCTTTCGTAACGGGTTATATGGTAAACAGCTTGATCATCGCCCTTGCCACGACAGCGGTCTGCATCATCTTGGGTTCTTTAGCCGCTTATAGTATAGCTCGATTTGAAATTAGAGGAAAGGAGAATCTGGCATTTTGGGTTTTTTCGCAAAGGATGATCCCTGCGCCGGCCGTAGCTCTTCCATTGTACATAGTGATGCGGGAATTTGGACTATTAGACACCTATTTTGGATTGGTTCTAATGTATATTACGTTCAATCTTCCTTTTTCCATTTGGATCTTAAGAGGATTCTATTCCGAAATACCTCGGGAGCTGGATGAAGCTGCGACTATAGATGGTTGTAGT
>Ga0129297_10001568_pt1 | contig 11599 bp, 8 predicted proteins | sample I18A1metaG_FD_94708 | JGI IMG/M metagenome (GOLD analysis project Ga0129297, IMG submission 94708) | Lake sediment bacterial and archeal communities from Gulf of Boni, Indonesia to study Microbial Dark Matter (Phase II) - ​I18A1 metaG | ecosystem: Environmental > Aquatic > Freshwater > Lake >... | reverse complement strand
TAAGTACTTATAGGGGAAAAGCATGAGCGAGAGTAAAAAGGAGAGCATATTCAAAAGGCTTGCTGAGGCGGTGGTTATTGGTGACACGAAGATGGCTGAAGAGGGAGCTAAAGAGGCGCTTGCCGAAGGCATTCAGCCATACGAGGCGGTCATAAATGGGCTAGCAGAGGGAATGAAGGTAGTCGGTGAAAAGTATGAAACAAAAGAATACTTCCTGCCGGATATGCTTTTGTCAGCCGATGCGATGTATGCTGGGTTAAACATCTTGACTCCGCATATTCCCAAGTCGGAGATGAAATCAAAGGGAAAAATAATCCTCGGTGTGGTTGAAGGGGATGTCCATGACATAGGAAAAAACATAGTTAAGGTGATGCTGACGGCTGCTGGGTACGATGTCGTGGACATAGGTAGAGATGTGCCAACCCCTGAATTCATTGAAAAAGCCAAGAGTGAGGGGGCGCAAGTAATAGCGATGTCGACGCTGATGACGCCAACGCTTATGTCCATGAAGGCCGTAGAAGACCAACTGAAAGAGGTGGGACTAAAAGGCAAGGTTAAAACGATCATCGGCGGCGGTTCGGTTAGTGAAGAGTGGAGAGCGAAAATAGGTTCAGATGCTTACGGCAAGGATGCAATGGAAGCCGTTGATAAAGTTAAGATGTTAATAGACAGCATCATGGCAGCTGTGGAGGTTATGAAAAAGGAGAAAAAGGAATAGGGGTAAGCTGCGCTTTGACACCTACCGAGATCGAGGTCGTATTTCAGCCCTATGGTAAGCGAACGAAATTTCCGTCAGGCGTCACAATTATGGAGGCCGCTAAGACCTTAGGCGTAGATATCTCTTCACTATGCGGTGGAAAAGGCACCTGTGGAAAATGTAGAGTTAAGGTCCAGAAGGGGGTAGAGGGGCTAAGCGCTCTCACAGAAAGGGAATTGAAGCACCTATCTGAGGAGGAGTTAAAAGCAGACTTCAGGCTAGCGTGCCAAGCTCAATTAACAGCCCCCTCAATAATTTTCGTCCCGCTTGGAAGCAGGGTGGGAATACAGAGACTACAAACAGAGGGCCTCGACGTACCGGTAAAGCCTAACCCGCTCGTAAGAAAATATTTTGTGCGAATGCCGAAGCCAACCCTCCATGACCCCAGATCAGACGAAGACAGACTTCTAGATTCATTAAATGAGCAGTATGGTCTCTCTGACCTCAAAATTGACTACGAAGTCTCTAAAGGCCTTTCGATCACTCTTAGAAAGGCGAACTGGGATGCAACCGCAGCTGTTTGGAAGAACGAAATTAGAGCTGTTGAACCCGGAGATACCTCTAATAGATGCTATGGCCTCGCTGTGGACGTAGGCACCACAAAGCTGGCTGGCTTCTTAATGAACTTAAACACAGGTGAAGTGGTCGCTGTGGCCGCTAGAATGAACCCCCAAATCCCATTGGGCGAAGACGTTATGTCAAGGATAACCCACGCGATGATGGGCGAGTGGGATGCCCTTAAGGAGCTTCAAAGTTCGGTGGTTTCAGGTGTAAACGAAATTACTGAGGAGTGTTGTGAGAAGGCTCATGTGAAAACTGAGGAAATTTACGAACTTAACTTTGTCGGTAACACGGCAATGCAACTTCTCTTCCTCGGTCTCTGGCCACGATATGTAGCATTCTCACCTTATCCGCCAGTGTTACGAAGGGGCGTTGATGTTGACGCTGCCAAGTTGGGTCTGAGGGCTCATCCAAACGCCAACGCCCATTACGTCTCCGTCATCGGAGGCTTCGTGGGAGCAGACAACGTTGCGGTTATTTTGGCGTCAAAAATGCTAGAATCCGATGATATCATGATGGCCATCGACATAGGCACGAACACCGAGATTGACATAGGAAACAAAGACCTAGTCATGGCCGACTCTTGCGCATCCGGCCCAGCCTTTGAGGGTATGGAAATAAAATTTGGCATGAGAGCCGCAACTGGGTCTATCGAAAAAATAAGCATCGACCCTGAAACATTAGATGTTTACTATCGAACCATAGAAGACGCTCCACCCGTTGGTATCTGCGGGTCCGGGCTCGTTGACGCTCCAGCCGAGCTTCTCAAGTCTGGTTTAATAAATTTAAGGGGCAACTTTGTCCCAGAAATGACGGAAAAAACCCACAGATTAAGAAAGGGGCCGAATGGCTGGGAACTTGTGGTAGCATGGAAAGATGAAACGAATATAGACACAGATATCGCGATAACCCAAGCGGATATAAGAGAGCTACAAAAGGCGAAGGCCGCAATGCACACCGGCGCCGAGATTCTAATGAGAAGAATGGGTATAACAGAAAAGGACATAAGTAGGTTGGTGGTTGCCGGAGCCTTCGGAAACTACATCGACCCAGCCAGCGCGAGAACCATCGGCATGTATCCCGAGATTCCACTTGAAAAAATTGAGTTCGTCGGAAACCTCGCTGGCACTGGCTCCAGAATGTCTTTAATCTCAAAAGAGATGAGGGACTACACCGAGAAAATAAGTAAAACGGTGAAATACTATGAGCTCGCAACGGATAAAGACTTTCAAGATGAATACATCAAGTCCCTATACTTTCCTCACGCCGACTTAAACAAGTACCCAAATACCGTAGAATTGCTGCGGAGGCTCGGCCGCGAGTTAGAACTTTAGTCTCTAATTCACCAACATAGGCCGTCGAAAATACGATTATGTCGTTGCCACAGTGTGCGTAAAAAGAGGGCTCGATATTTATAGTGTCATCTTATCATAGGCAAGGTTTAAAGAGTCTGGTCAATCTTTGCGAAAAAGCAGTTAGAATGGGATCGGTGGCGATTTCTCGTGGATAACTCTTCTAAGGCTAATTCCTTAACACAAAGGTTCGCTACCTGAAGATCCTCATAACATCGTTGGGTAGCTCGCCAAAATCTCTAACGTAGATGTACTCTCCCCCACCTATTTTTGCTAGGTCTTTTGCTAGGTCCTCGCTCTCCTGCATGCCCCCGCCTATTCCAACCTGCAAGACGTGTAGCTTGGGGAAGCGACCCGCAGCCTCCCTTGGGTCCCCGCCGGCTGTAACCCACCCGTCGGTCACGATGATCCCCATTCGCTCCCCAACCTGTTCCTGCGCCTGAACCGACTCAAGCTCCTCAACCCCCTTCTCCAAGGCTTCCTCGATGTTGGTCAGTCCAGCTGTCTTTAAGTTTAAAATCTTCCCGATGAGCTCCTCCACATCCAGCGGCTCCATAATGGATTTGAGAACCTCAGCCTCGTCCTTAAACACTACAACGGAGTAATGGTCGTTCTCCAGCTTGTGGGCAAGCACGGCTACGGCTATGGCTGCGGTGACCACCTTCAACCTCTGCATGGAGTTGCTTATGTCAAGCATGAGGGAGACGGCGAGCCTCTTCGGTAGCTTATGGACGGCGGCAATGTCCTCGTACCCTAAGGGGCCTTTACCCAAGTAGTTTTCGAGGGTTAGATCCACATCGAACTCCTCAAGGCCTGGGGTAAATGGACCTACCTTCCTGTAAAACTTCCTAGCCCCCTTCTCTCCTATGCTCGCGGCGATTAACGCTATTATCCTACTCACGACCCTCTCAACGCTCTCTTTTTCCGCAGCCGTTAGGTCTTCCCATAGAAGCGAGTAGGCCTCCAGTATGGGCCATCTTGACCCACATTCGGCAGCCCTCTTCAACGTCTGCACCACGCTCTCGCCGCTCGGTTCCTGACTCTGGGCCATGAGCACGCTCATCGCGTGTTTAAGAATGCTCTCCTCCCGAGCCTCCGGGATACCTCCTTTACCAGCCATCGCAGCAACGATCCCGCCTGAGCCCCCAGCGCCAGTTTCAACCTCATGGCTGCCTGGTGGCATAGGGGGCCGCTCCTCCTTCGCCTCCTTGAGAGCCAAGAGCACCACCTCCCTTATTATCTCCTCCTTGCTCTTCTTCGCCCTCACCTGGGTCTCTACCTTGTTGTGGAGGGCCATGATCCCTGCGTTGACGTACATTGACTCAGGGAGCCCCAGAGGATTAGGATGGTGTCTAAGTACGTCAACGAAGTCGATGGCTCCGCGAATGGACGAACCGCGCCTTATCTCTGGGTGGTTCCGCGTTTTCCTCATTATCCTCACTGCGAGCTTGACCAGCTCCATGTTGCGGTAGCCGGTCTCCTTTACCACTATGGCTTCCTCCTCTGCTTCAGGCTGGTAATCTAGCCCAACCCAGACGAAGCGGTCCTTAAGAGCCTCGCTTAACCGGCTCGTTCCCACGAACTCCTCTGGGTTTTGTGTGGCTATCACAGCGAAACCTAGCTTGGCCTCCACTACCCCTATCTTGGGAATCACTATCTTCCTCTCGTCCATGGCTGGTAGGAGGACGTTCTGAGTGCCCTCAGGCATCCTATTCAGCTCGTTGATGAAAAGCACGCCTCCGTTCAACATGCTTTCCGTTAGCGGGCCCTGTATAAACGCCTCCCGTGTATATCCTTTAGATAGAACCCTGGGTGGGTCGAACCATCCCACAAGCTTATGCTCGGTGTACCTCTCGTCACTGTCAACCCTGAAGGTGGGTCTGTCCAGAAAACTGGCGACGGCTAGGGCTATCGTGGTCTTTCCAACGCCGACTGGCCCCTCAAGGAGGACGTGCTTGCTTCTCAGTACCGCGATTACAACCCTGCGTAGCTCCTCGTCGCGGCCCACCACCTTAAACCGCTTCTTTATGGTCTCCACAGCCTTCCCCAAGTCCTCCTCCGGCATCTTCCATCCCTCGATTAGAGCTTCCCAATCACGTAGCTAGGTGATTAGCAGCATCGTGACGAGGCTCGGGTTCTCCCCCAACCTCCAGATGGGGAAGCTTAAGCTCATTCCAGCATTCTGGAGGGTTTTGATAAGGTTTACGCCAACTGCCTCAGGAGAGAAGCGGAGACTTTCTGGATGAATACAAGGCTTCTTAACGTCACATTGGGTGCATAGATTGCAGGATCCAGGTCTTAAGCCTAAAGCAAGAGCAAATCCCTTCGTGAACGCGAACTTTTCAAGCTTTAGGAGAGCCATATGGGCCTTCCGCTTGTCCTCGCCCCAAATTCTATAGAAGCCCTCTAGCTCCTTACCACGTGTGCCGAGGGGCTCCTGGTTCGTGAGAAGGCTGCGGATCTCCTCGCTAACCTTCGCCGAACACTTGAACTTAGCCACCATTGCGTACTTGTACTCCCGTAGGATAGAGCGAAACTCGTCGGGAGAAGGAACGAAGGGAGGGCATGACCAATTTGCGCCATATCCGTCGCACCAATACTTACAATTTAAGATGACTCTGTTCTCGACCACCACCTTATTGGTAGCTATTATCCTCCCATCTTCGGCGCCCAATTCTGTAGCAAACTTTCTAATTTCATCTAGTACACGTCTACCTTCCAACTCAAGCATTCAACTTCTCCCCAAAAAATAAGGATAATTGTTTAGGCTCCCAGCCTATAGACCCGTGTAGGTGATGTCGGCATAAGGGACCACAGTTACGGTGGCGTCCCTTCCATGCCGGCTCAGTGAGGTCTCCAAGGCTTTGCTAATAGTAGGGGCGTGCTCCATCCCTATCTCCTCTAGCTCCTTCTTGGACATGCCGTCGGTCACAACCATTGTTGTGAAGTTTTTCATCATCCACACGAACGTGTAGCTTACGCACGATTCAAAGGAGGGTATCTCACCCTTCTCCGTCAGCTCGAGAACCTCTTCGGGGTCTCGGTACCGCAACAGGACCCTCTTAAACTCCTCCTGCTCGATTCCCTCATAGATCCCCTTGTAACAGGAAGAGACTAGAATGATGGTGCCTCCCTTCTCGACAAGCCCCTCCACCGCCGCGAACATTCTTGACGCAGACTGATAGAGGCTGACCTCATGCGAGTAGACCCCAGGGCTCACTACCGCTACGTCCGCTTTCTCCGAGACGGCCGCGGTCATAGCCTTTTTAGCGTGTGCTAGAGTCCTCCCGTAAGCCTCAAGCAAGTCGCCAGCGTAGACTCCTAAGATCTCCTCTTTCGCATCTTGGACCGTGTTTATGATGAGGTTTACCCCAGCCCTTTGGGCGTAGTCGTCTATGTCTCGCCTAACCCAGTTGTCCTCTATGAGCCCAAACATCGCTCCTCTCCTCGTCTTTCTAACGTTCCTCACGAATAATGTATGGTTTTGATTGATGCTGTGCCTGCTCGAAACGCCTGGCATCACGGTTTTTCCTCCGCCAGTCCAGCCGACTAACATGCACGGCGCTATGGTTCCTGTGGACATTCGGATATTCGCGTCTGCGAAGAGCTTGTTGACCTCAATTTCGGTGCCAAGTTCGGTCCTTCCGAGGCTCACGAGGCGCTCCTGATCGTCAGGGTTATGGTTTACGACCTTTACTCTCCTTAAAGTCTGCTCGCCTACGTTTCGTCTCATCTCCTCGGGGCTGTCAGGCTTATGCATCCCGGTGGCGATGATGACTGCCACATTTTTGTCCTTGACCCCGAATCTCCCTAGCTCTTCTAGGAGTATGGGGAGGATCTTACTGTTTGGGGTTGGTCGTGTGCTGTCGGTTACGGCTATGGTCACCTTGTCTGTGGGCTTTAACGTTGTAGATAGCTCCCCCGCGTGTATGGCTTTGGTGATTGTCTCCCTAATGCTACGTCGTTCATCCTCCACCGGGACCCCGAAGGGTGGCTTAGCGATGGTTAGCAGGTTCCTCTTTGGAACCTCACACTCGAGAAGGCGGCCGCCATAAGGCAGAAACACCTTTACAGCGTCTATCATATCTCTCTCCACCTTATTTTTTCTTTACAAGTTCCCTCTCAGCTTTCCTCACTATCTCCATCAATCTCTGCTTTATATCTTTGGGTAGTGGTCCCGGATAGTGCTCCTTCAAAATTTCTTTCACCTTCTCCCTAGCTACCTCGCGAATGTCCTTCTCCCCAGCCCTTTTCCATACCTCCTCCGGTCTCCTATCGAAGATCTTTGGGATGTAGATCTCGCGCTCCACGAACTTTAATGTGTGCTTTTGAGATAGGAAGTGACCTCCTGGGCCGACGTTCTTGATCACATCAACCGCTAGGGATTCGTCGTCCACGGTTACCCCTCTAACTATTCGAGAGACCATTCCCACGACTTCATCACATATGACCGCCATCTCCATGGAACCCACACTGCCCCCGGCTAGGTATCCGCAGTCGTGTATGAGATTTACCCCGGATAGCCCGCTCATAAGGGCGTTCATCATGACTTCAGCCCCCGCTTGAGCATCAGGCAGCTTAGAATCTGAGCATCCTCCAAAGCCGAAGCTGGGTAGCTCATAGTAATGGGCCATTTGAGCGTTGATTCCTGCAGTTACCATGGTAAACTCAGGGGCCCCATACGCGCATCTCCCGGTCCTCGGGTCCATTACCCCACCCCACCCGGAGAAGATGGTCGGAGCCCCTGGATTGACGACTTGGATAAGTGTGAGCGCGCCTAGGCTCTCCGAGTTACCTATTACAGCTGCTCCGCATACGGTCACTGGGGCTGTTGCGCCAGCTAGAGGCATGGGACCCAATGTAATCGGGACGCCGGCCTTGGCAAACTCGATCATGTTCTCGTTTTCCATAGCGAAGGAAAGTGGTGAAGCTGTCTCGCTGTATAGGCTTAGTATAGGTTTCCTACTCAGCTCCTCAAGGCCGCCCACGACGGCGGAAGCCATCTCCAAAACCACTCTCGACGTCTCTGCTCCAGGCGCCGAGTATACGATTGGCTTCTCCGTGTTGTTGAACATGGCCTCGAACTCGTGTAGATACTCAACTTCGTATGGCACATCGAAGGCTCCAGCGATGGACATTATATAGCTCAAGTTTGGGAGAGCGTCGCCCAGGCGTGTTGCGTCCGCAAAATCCTGCTTCGTCGGTCTCCTAAACTTGCTTGTTTCAACGTCCAAGATGTATGGAGTTGGAGTTCCCCCTAGTCCGAAGTATATTCTGGACCCTTCAAGGAGTATGTCGTGCCGTGGATTCCTCCCACACAGTATTATTTCCTTGGGAGCCTTCTTTATGGCTTCTTCCACTAAGCCTTGGGGGATGCGTATTAGCTTAGATTTGAAGTCGACCTCAGCGCCAGCTTCCTTAAAGATCTCCATGATCCGCTTGGAATCGCTGCTCATGCCAACCCGCTCTAGCACTTCTAGGGTAGCCGCGTGTATGCTCTCAACTTGCTCCTTGGAAATATAGCGCAGAATGCCTCCCTTCAAACCCCTCTTAACCATCCTTATCGCCTCTTTGAACTCATATCCTAATGTGCTAACCGTTAAGTTTAAAAGTGTTTTCTTGAGAGAGGACCGTTAACGTCTTAAAAGGAACCTTAAAGATACTTGAAGTTAATTTTCGAAAAAAGTGAGGCTTCTATCTTCCTAGGTAAGCCTTCTTGACGTGCTGGCCTCCAAGAGTTTCGTCACTGCTGCCCTCTAGAGTAAGGAGTTAGAGGAAGGAAAATGTTTAATCAATTAATGCTCCAAGGAAAGACTGCTGAAGCTCTGTTCGAAAAACTAGTCGCTTAGAAAATGTTTAATATAAATTTAAAAATATCCCATAGAACATAGGTGGTTGGACATTGAGTGAAGAAGACCTTTTCAAGAGGTTGCGTGAAGCGGTTATCGCTGGTGACGAAGAAGCTGTGATAAAGGCCGCTAAAGAAGTTGTTGAAAAAAAGTTGGATCCCCTTGAGGCTATCGAGAAGGGGTTATCCGCAAGCGCGATGGTACTAGGCGAAAAATTTGATAAACTGGAAATTTTTTTGCCAGATCTGATGGTGGCGGCGGATGCAATGAAGGCCGGCTTAGATATTCTGCTTCCCAAAATACCTAAAGAAAAGGCTTTGGAAAAAGGAATAGTTGTTATCGGTACTGTTAAAGGCGATATACACGATGTAGGAAAGAATATCGTTGTGGCTCTGCTTAGAGCTAACGGCTTCAATGTCCACGATCTAGGTATAGACATTCCCACATCAAAGCTTATCGAAAAGGCGGAGGAAGTAAAAGCAGATGTTATTGCCCTCTCAGCACTTATGTCATCAACCATCGGAGGACAAAAGGACGTTATAGATTACTTAAAAGATGTCGGGAAAAGAGAAAAGTTCATCGTTATGGTGGGAGGGGGAGCTACAACGCAGGAGTGGGCCGAGATGATAGGTGCCGACGGGTATGCAGAAACCGCTTCGGAAGCCGTAATGGTTGCTTCAAGACTGATTGAAAGAAGGAGGTCGGCCTAGACATGGTCACCCTTTTGGATGTAGTGGAGAGAGCCTTGACTGGAAAGCCCTGCCTCGAAAGGGAATATGATTTAAGGGTATTTTCGAGCAAGTTGAGGGAGATCGTAAGGGAGTACGATATTAAATATGACTCAGATACGCCGGTTACCTCCGATGATAGCTTAGCAGACGATGTGTTTAACGCTGCCTTCGACTTCTATTGTGAAGTAGGCACATACTGCACAGATACAGGGAGGATAATTAAATTTGACGAAAATGAGATCAAAGATAGGTTAAAGACAGCACCATCTAAACTCCTTTTCGGGGAGGGAGCAGATGCTAGAACGCTAGCCCCGAGAAAGCCAGAAAGTAAAACTCCACCCTGGTGTTTCATCGGGGCTGGTGGCGCCCCCGTATCCTGCGAGGAAATCTTCTTAAAGTTGGTCGAGAGCTATGCGTCAATACCACTCGCCAACTCGATAACTACACCCGCTTTAACTTCCATAAGTGGAATGAGAATAAGACCTGGAACTCCCCTAGAGATTTTAGGAACTATAAGAAACATAGTTCTCGCGAGAGAAGCGTTAAGGAGAGTCGGAAGACCAGGTTTACCCATTATGAACGCCCTTGCGACTGCGACCACGTCAGTAGCATTAAATACCGCCCTTCATCCCGACTATGGGTTAAGGAAGACGGATGGCTACCTTACAGGGGTCATTGCAGAGCTTAAGACGAACTTCGACCTTCTCAACAAAGTCTGCGCCCTACAGTCTTTAGGGTACGGAGGAGGAGTATGCGCGGAGAACGGCCCCTTACTCGGCGGCTACTGTGGTGGACCTGAGGGCACGGCTGTCACAACGGTTGCTGGCCATTTCATGGGAATTCTCGTGTATCAGGCAGGGTGGCACCTACCTTTCCCAGTACATATTAACTACGCATCTAACAGTACTCCGGAGTTACTATGGGTGACGAGTGTTTTTGCTCAAGCAATCAGTAGAAATACCCACTTACTGTCTCTACACTTAAACTACACAGCCGCTGGTCCATGCACTGAAATGTGTCTATACGAAATAGCGGCACAACGCTTAGCGGCTGTTTCGTCAGGAGTTTCCATAGAGTCTGTAGGCGTGGGAAAAGCGAAACATGAAGACCACTTGACCCCGATAGAGCCGATGTTTGCTGCTGAGGTTGCTCACGCTGTTACGGGAATGAGTAGGGAGGATGCCAATGAAATAGCGAAAGTTCTTCTAACGAAGTACGTGGATAAGGTTGCGGATCCGCCCTTGGGCCTTAAATATCAGGAGTGCTGTGACATTAAGACGGGAAAGCCGTCTAAGAGATGCTTAGAAGTATACACAAAAGTTAAAAAAGAACTGAAGGATTTAGGCGTGGAATTTAGTATTAGCCAAGAGGATACAGGTTGACGCTATGGCAACCATATTTTCCTTTCTTACTTTTCTGAATGTTACTGAATACCAGTTTATTTACTTGAAACTTTGATTCATAGCATAAGAAAAAGACTTAATTCACCAACTAAATGCAATCTAAAATTTTTAAGATACTTTAGAATGATTAAACTTTTAGAGGGATTTTGGTTTCATATATTTGCGAATGATACTCGCTAAGCCTCCTTGGGCCCAGATCATTACAACTATTAGTAGGATTCCATAGATGATGAATCTATATGCCCATAATGGCCTGAACACTTCAAATAGGATGACTATCATGTATGCTGATGGAAGGGCGCCCCATAGTGTTCCCCTACCTCCCACGTAACATATCGCTAGAGCCGGGATAGTTATGGATAGGCTGCTAACATCAGGTGTTAACATTCCTATGTAATGTGCATAGAAGGCTCCGAGCAAGCCTGCGAATAGGCATGAGACTGTAAAGCAGATGACTTTATAATGCGTCACATTTACTCCTATAGTTTTAGCTGCCGTTTCATCCTCACCTATTATTCTGAAGGCAAACCCAATTTTTCCCCTAACAATCTTAAGTAGTACTATTAATTCGACTATGTATAGGACTAGGATTAGATAGTAATAAGGTAGCCTCGATATGCCTCCAAAGAAAACAGGCACCTCAAGTCCATGATATCCCCGTGTTATTTCAGGGGTTGCGGCTAAAACATACTTCAGCGTTTCAGATATGAACCAACTGAAGCATGCCGCAAATATGCCGTGCACCCTTAGGGTTAAGTAGCCCACGAAGGTACCTGCAACAGCTGCAACTAATAACGCAGGCAACATGCCGATAAAAGGTGAAACCCCAAAGTAATATGCAAGGAGTGCCGAGGTGTAAGCTCCCGCTGCAAAGAATCCTGCAAACCCAAAGTTGGTTACCCTGATATATCCTGCTGTTAGGTCGAAAGCAGTACTCATTCCTGCC
>Ga0129297_10001567_pt1 | contig 11601 bp, 9 predicted proteins | sample I18A1metaG_FD_94708 | JGI IMG/M metagenome (GOLD analysis project Ga0129297, IMG submission 94708) | Lake sediment bacterial and archeal communities from Gulf of Boni, Indonesia to study Microbial Dark Matter (Phase II) - ​I18A1 metaG | ecosystem: Environmental > Aquatic > Freshwater > Lake >... | reverse complement strand
GCCCTGGACGCGCTGCCTGATGGCGGTGAAATTCATGTCCGCGCCTACCGGGAGGGTAAGGGATGGGCCGCCATTTCCGTCCAGGATAACGGGAAGGGAATACCCGAGGCCATTAAGGATAAAATATTCGAAACACTTGTTTCGACCAAAGAACAGGGGATGGGTCTGGGCCTGGCCTACGTGAAAAAAGTTGTGGATGCCTGCGCCGGGAGGATCGAAGTCGAGAGCAAGGAGGGAAAAGGGACAACCTTTAAACTCTATTTTAGAACAGGAGAAGGGGGAACTCAAAAATGAAGAAAAAATTGCTTGTCGTGGAAGACGAAAAAAACCTGTGTGTTCTGTATAAGGAAGAATTGACCAAGGAGGGCTACCATGTGACCACAGTCATGGATGCGGACGCAGCGCTCCGATTGGTCAAAAAGCAAAAGTTCGACCTCATCATCACGGATATCAGGATGCCAGTGAAAAACGGGATTGACCTTATAACTCAGATCATGGCCCTGCGCAAAGACATCCCGATCATCATTAACACCGCTTACCAGAGTTACAAACGTGATTTCATGACCTGGGCAGCAGATGCATATATCGTTAAGTCAGCCTCACTCGAGGAACTCAAATCAAAAGTCAAGGAGCTCGTTGGCTAAAGCCCATGTCAGAACTTCGAAAAGACATCGTCAGCGGGCGTTGGGTTATTCTGGCCTCGGAGCGAAGTAAAAGGCCGGATGACTTCCGGCCCGCCCAACCGGAAAAAAAAGAGGTTGAGCCGGGATTCTGCCCTTTCTGCGAAGGCAATGAATCAAAAACGCCCTCCGAGGTTTTCGCCCGGCGAAGAAAAGGAACACGCAAAGACAAACCGGGGTGGTGGGTCAGAGTCGTCCCCAACAAGTTTCCCGCTCTAACCAGGGGGATACCTCCGGTCCGGCACGACGAAGGCATTTTCCAGTGGATGGACGGGACGGGCGTGCATGAAGTGATCATCGAAACCCCCGCCCACGACAAAGAGCTTTTCGAGCTGCCGCTTTATCATATCCAAGGCGTGCTGGAGACATATAGGGACAGGGTCATCAGCATCGAAAAGGAGTTCCAGTACAAGTATGTCCATGTCTTCAAGAACAAGGGCCGGGAGGCGGGCGCATCCCTTAACCACCCGCATTCCCAGATCGTGGCGACTCCGATCATTCCCAAGGGCGTCAACGAGGAATTATATAACTGTGAAAGGCTTCACCGTCAGTTCCGCGAATGTATATTTTGCCGGATCATCCGCGACGAAACCATGATCGGAGAGCGGCTTGTCCTCAAGAACGAGCATTTCTGTGTCATTACACCTTTCGCTCCTCGTTTCCCGTTTGAGATGCGGGTCTATCCTCTCCGCCACTCTCCCTGGTTCACGACTATGAGCAAGATAGAATTAGGGGTCTTGGCCAAGACCCTGCGAACCGTCCTGAGCCAGCTCAAGAATGTCCTTTCCGACCCGCCGTTCAACTATTTTATCCATCAAGCGCCGAACCCTAACCTGACCCATGAAGCCTGGATCAATCTGGAGAAAAGCTATCATTGGCACCTGGAAATCATCCCGGTAGTTACGCGTGTGGCCGGGTTTGAATGGGGCACGGGATTCTATATCAACCCCGTGACTCCGGAAACGGCAGCCGGTTTTCTCAGGGGATAGCCCGGAGTGCGCTCAAAGAAATAATCCGAGAGTAATCAGGAAGAGGAAATTTTCTCATAGAGACGGAGATATTCGCGGGCTGACCGATCCCAGGAAAAATCGCAGGACATGGCCTTGGTGAGAAGAGTCTGCCATTTCTCTTTCTGCCGATACACGGACACCGCTCTCTGGAGAGAGGTCAGTAAGGCAGAAGCAGAATACTCCTGGAACTTAAACCCGTTTCCCGTGTTCGTCTCCGAGTTGAACTCTTGAATCGTATCCTCCAACCCGCCGGTGGCCCGGACCACTGGCACAGTGCCATAGCGAAGACTATACATCTGGGTCAGGCCGCACGGTTCATAGCGGGAGGGGATAAGGAAGATGTCGCTCCCCGCATAGATCTTATGAGAAAGGGCCTCATCAAAGGCAATACGGAGGCCGAAAAACCGAGAGTATTTTTTTTGAGCGGAGAGGAGGGCTTTCTGAAAGACTTCCTCCCCAGTGCCCAGGACAATAAGATAGACTCCAAGCTTGAACATGCCATCAAGAGCGTCACAAAGGATATCGAGCCCTTTTTGTCCGGCCAGCCGCGAAACCATTCCCACGACGGGGACGTCCTCCTTGGAGCGCGGAAGCGACAACGACCTGAGCAGGTCCGCTTTGCAATCGAGCTTGCCTCCCGGAGATCCCACATCGAATTTCTTAATGATGAACTTGTCGGTCGCCGGATTCCAATCTGAACAATCCACTCCGTTCAAGATTCCAAAAAGAGACCCGCGGCGTTTTCTTAAGAGCCCGTCCAGACGGTAGCCGAATTCAGGAGTCTGAATTTCCTGGCTGTAGCGCGGGCTGACTGTGCTGACGGCTGTAGAATAAAGGATTCCTGCCTTAAGATAATTAACCCGGCCGTAGAATTCCAGGTCTTCCATGTTAAAGAGATATTCGGGCAGGCCAACGCGTCCGAGGATTTCTTTCTCGAACAAGCCTTGATAGGCCAGGTTATGGATGGTGAAGAGAGAGCGCGTCCTGGCAAAGAAAGGGTCATGAGAACAAACATGCTTAAGATATGCCGGGGCGAGGGCAGACTGCCAGTCATGCCCATGAATGACATCGGGACGAAAACCGAGCAATTTGAGGCTTTCCAGTGCCGCCCTGGAAAAAAAGGCAAACCGCTCTCCGTTGTCGGGGTAATCCCCTTGCGCAGTTCCGTAAAGATAATCGCGGTCGAAGTATTCATCCTTCTCCACAAAGACAAACGAAAGGCCGGCTTCCCGATATTCCCAGAGGGAACAATTCTCCGGTTTCCCGTTCCAAACAAATTCCCCGCCTGAGCCAATTTTTTTGAGGGAGAAGTTCTTTTTTTTCGTCTCGCGATAGAACGGCATGAGGACAACGACCTCAAGACCCAGCTTGCTCAAGACCTTGGGCAGAGCACCGGCGACATCCGCCAAACCGCCCGTTTTGGCGAACGGCGCAACTTCAGAGGCGAGGAGCGCAATTTTCATGCCGCGGATTATACCACAAGCCTTCCTGCCCGTCATCGGGGAAACATCAGAGAACGCTTGCCAAAACCGCCCCGCAGAAATATGATAGTTAGGCGATGCAGAAAGTCCTTGCCGCCATCATTGAGAAAGACGGAAAGCTTCTGATCGCCCGGCGCAAGAAAGGGGACCGCTCGGAAGGCCTCTGGGAATTTCCCGGTGGAAAGCTGGAGCCGGGAGAAACTCCCGCAGAAGGGCTCAAACGGGAGCTTCGCGAAGAATTCAGCATCGAGGCCAGCGTGGGAGGTTTTCTCTGTTCCGTCCGTTACAGCTCTCGGGCTTCTTCGCTTGAGCTCATGGCGTATAAAGTGAATCATGTCGCCGGCCGGTTCCGGCTCCGTGAGCACGATGATATCCGCTGGGTTCTACTTGAAGAGATGGGAAGATATTCTTTGGCCGAGCCGGATGTGGCTATCGTCCATCAACTCAAAAAATTGACTTCCCCAAAAAGGCAATGAATGCCCAGGCTGTGATCCTCAAGAAGGACAAGGACAAGCCCATCCGCAACCGGCATCATTGGATTTTTTCCGGCGCGGTCAAACGGTTGCCTGATTTTAAAGACGGCGCGATCCTGCCCGTGCGGAGCGAGGAGGGCGAGCTATTGGGCCAGGCCTATTTTAACAGGAAGAGCTCTATCATCGGCCGGATGCTGACCTTTGACGAAAGACCCCCTCTTGAAGCCGTGGAGGCAAATGTGGACGACGCGCTGGCCTTGCGGGAAGTCCTTCTCGCCGAACGGACGAATGCCTGCCGGCTGATCAACGGGGAAGGGGACAACCTGCCCGGTCTAACTGTCGACCGTTATAATGATGTCCTGGTGATTCAAATCACTACTCTGGGCATGGAAAAGCTCAAACCCTTTATCCTGGACCTGCTCATCCGGAAAGTATCGCCGCGCTCGATCTATGAGAGGTCCAACGTCCCAGCGCGTCGCGAAGAAGGACTCTCCGACTTCGAGGGCCACCTCTTTGGAGAACGGCTGGACCATGTAGAAATCAAGGAGGACGGGCTTCGTTTCCTCGTCGAAATCCAGGGCTCTCAGAAGACGGGTTTTTTTCTTGACCTCAGGGACATGCGCCGGCTGGTGAGGTCTCTGGCCGAGAGACGAACCGTGTTGAACTGTTTCTGCTACACCGGGGCGTTTTCGGTCACTGCTTTGGCAGGCGGCGCGGCCAGAGTTGATTCCGTCGACTCCTCGGAGCGGGCCATTGAGCTGGCCAAGCAAAATTTCGCACTGAACGGAATCCCGGAAGGATCCAGAACTTTTGCAGTTGACGATGTTTTTGCATTTTTGCGCCGGACGGACCTGCCGTACGATTTCATCATCCTCGACCCTCCGGCATTCGCCAAAAAGAAAGCGGACGTCGTCCAGGCTTGCCGGGGCTACAAGGACATCAACCGACTGGCGCTGCAAAAGATTTTGTCAGGCGGCCTGCTGCTCACTTTCTCCTGCTCTTATTACGTGGACGAGGCCCTCTTTCAAAAGGTGGTTTTTCAGGCTGCGGTTGAAGCCCGCCGGAAGGTCCGCATCATCCAAAGGCACCATCTCGCCTGCGATCATCCGATCAATATTTACCATCCTGAGAGCGATTACCTAAAAAGCCTCGTCCTTCATGTTCAATGACCAAAGAAGTGAATTGAGCTAATGTGAATTCCCTTGAATTAGGGGAAGAGCGTTTCTCGAAAGGAGCCGGCAAAAATGGACCCAAGAACTGATCTCGAAAAGCCCTTCCGCGCCAGCGTCCTCGTCAGCTGGGCGGCCGTGGCGACTCTGCTTATCTACGCGGTACTCGTCGAAATCATCAAGTCTGTCCTGAGCCCTTACCCAGGCATTGTCCGTCCTTCAAGTCTTCAGGTAGAGCGCTATTTTCTCTACGGGATGGCCATCCTCGTCGCCATCTTTCTCCGGGTTCTTATCCGGGCCTTGACCAAGAAAAAAGGCAACGAGACGCTCTCCCTCTTCGTTCAGAAATTGAGCCGGGCAGCGGTGGTCATCTCCGTCGTCGCCGAATTGCCCGGCCTTCTTGGGCTGATTTCCTTTCTCCTCACCGGCCAGTCCAGGGATTTCTATTATCTCCTTTTTGTCTCTCTCTTTCTCGAGTTCATGTATTTTCCCAGGAAGAGGGCCTGGGAAGAAATGATCAGAAACGCCACTCCGCAGACTCAGATAGAAAGAAGCTAGGACTGGGCTCATCCTGGCCCGAAGCAACCTTCTGCCTCTCTTGTGCGTCTATTAAGAATGAAATCAAAATGATGGAGGATGAAATGCATCCAAGAAAGCTTATCTGGCTCATTTTGCTTATTCTTGTTTCCCTGTTCTTCTTTTTTGCGTCTCTTCAGGCGGACGAGAATAAGGAGGAATTCAGCAAGGTTGTACCGCTCAGCGCCCAGGGAACCTTCAGCCTCGACAATGTCAATGGATCTGTAGCGGTCACCACCTGGACCGAACAAAAAGTCGAAATCAAAGCCGTAAAATCCACAGCCAAGGCCGCCGAGAACCTGGCCAAAGTGAAAATCGAGGTGGAGTCAACCGCTTCGTCCGTCTCTGTCAAGACAATCTACCCGGAGCATGATCAGACGGGAGTTAGCGTGACATATGATGTCAAAGTTCCCGAAGGAACTGAGTTGAGTAGGGTCAGCTCGGTCAACGGAAAGGTCTCTCTCACCGGTCCGTTTGGAAAAGCATCCGCCACGACGGTCAACGGCGATATTTCCGCGTCAAAAGCCTCAGGCGAGTTGTCCTTCTCCACGACCAACGGAAATATCGAAGCCCTCAACGTCAAGGGTATGATAAGGTCTAACACGGTCAACGGCAGCATCAAGCTCTCTGTCGGCGCGCTCGAGAATGGGATCAAGGCCGAGACGGTCAATGGGGGCATCACCCTGCAGGTCAGCCCCGCCCAGGAACTCAATGCCGATCTCAAAGCAGAAACGGTCAACGGCAGCATTTCTTTAGATTTTCCCGTAACGCTTCAGGGGTTGGTCAAAACGAAGCACGCCCTTGAAGGCAAGCTCGGAAAGGGCGGGCCTCAGATCTCCCTGAAAACAGTCAACGGCTCCATCCATCTGACCAAATAGAGGGCTTGATCTCCGTCTCCGCGATTTAAAACACTTAGCTATTTAGTAAACCAGCAAAAAGAGCCCGCACCCGACGGGTGGCATGGTTCGGGGGCGAACCGCGACAGGACCCGTCGGGCGTTTCTATTGGTAAATTTGGAAAGCAATAAAGCATTAGACCTCCCATCGGGAAACTGATATAGTGGCTGCGTCCGTCCGGCCTAAAAAACTCGAATGAAAATCCGGTTCCTTGGCGCGGCTCAACAAGTCACAGGTTCGAGCTTTTATCTCGAGGCCAACGGCGCCCGCCTGCTCTTTGACTGCGGTCTCTTTCAGGAAAGGGCTTATCTCGAACGAAACTGGGAACGCTTTCCTGTCCCTCCGGATAGCCTCGATTGTCTTCTTCTCACCCACGTCCATCTGGATCATTCAGGGCTCCTCCCCAAGCTCATTCGAGAAGGCTTTCGAGGAAGGATTCTGACCACAGCAGCAAGCGCAGACCTTCTTCCAATCGTCCTCCAGGACTCGGGGCGGGTCCAGGAAGAAGATGCCGCCTACAAAAAGAAGCGGCATGAAAAAGAGGGACGCCGCGGCCGTTTTCCGGAGATTCCCCTCTACACGGAAGCTGAGGCCGCTAGAGTCTCCGGGTTTATCCAACCCGTTTCATATGAGAAGCCGATCGCTCTCAGCAATAACGTGTCGGCCCGTTTTCATGAGGCCGGACATATTCTCGGTTCGGCCATGATCGAGCTCACCGTCAAGGAAAAGAAAAAAACCCTGAAGGTCGTATTTAGCGGCGATATCGGCCAGCGGCACAAGCCGCTCGTCCGGGATCCTTGCGTTTTTGACAAAGCGGACGCCGTCATTATGGATTCGACCTATGGGGACCGAGACCACGAGGACCCTGCCGATATCCCAACTCTGCTGAGAGAGATCATCATTGAAACCGCCAGAGCGGGAGGGAATACTGTCATCCCTGTTTTCGCCGTCGAACGGGCCCAGGAGTTAATGTACCACCTCAGCCGGCTCATCCGCCAAGAGCGGATCCCGCGCCTACCCGTCTTTTTGGATAGCCCCATGGCCATGAACGTCACCGAGGTCTTTAAGCGGCACCAGGAAAGCCTGGACGAAGAGGCACAGCAACTTTTTCACTCGGGCCAGTCGCCGTTTCAATTTGCTGGTCTCCAATATGCTCGCTCTCAGGAAGAGTCAAAAGCGATCAACTCGTTTCGCGACCCCTGCGTCATTATGGCCGGCTCGGGCATGTGCACCGGAGGCCGGATCAAGCATCATCTCGTCCACAACATCAGCCGGCCCGAAGCAACTTTGCTCTTCGTCGGCTATCAAGCCGAAGGGACGCTGGGGAGGCAAATCCTAGAAGGTCAGCCAGAGGTGAGGATATTTGGCCAGTATCACAGCGTCCGAGCGAAAATAAGACAAATCCAGAGTTTTTCTGCCCACGCCGACCGCAGCGCCTTAGTTCTATGGCTGGATCATTTCCGCCAGCCTCTTCCGCTCCTTTTCCTCGCCCACGGAGAAAGGAAGGTCGCCCTGAACCTGGCCGATTATTTGAAGAACCAAAAGGGATTCCATGTCTCCACACCCGGGCTGGGGAATGTATGGGAGGCGGAAGCCTGATTTAGTTCTTGACATCGAGTGGAGAAGATCTTCGTCGACGCCGGCAGACGGCCGAAATCTCATTGAGTTCCGAACTCCGGAGAATAACGATTTCACTGCTCCCTAAGGCCAGGGTTCAAATTGCAGAGCCTTGATGAAATGCTCCTGGAATTTATGGTTGGCGGCCAGGGAAACATACTCGACCTTCTGAGTCAGGGACTCGATCCTCTCTCTTTCTGGGGCGGAGATCAGAAGGAGTCTGGCCCCGGCAAGAGAAGAATTTCCGATGAAGGCGAGTTTGCGCTCCTCAACCCGGGGCAAAAGCCCGATCGCCATGCTATTCTTGATATTCAGATAATTACCGAAGGCGCCGGCAATATAGATCCCGTGCAAGTCTCGCTCCGCGAGATGATTAGCCTTGAGCATCATCCGGATTCCTGTCTTAATGGCGGCGCAGGCCAGCTGCATCTGCCGGATGTCCTCCTGCGTAAAAACAATGTTTCGTTTGACCCGGATTTTTTTTGCCGAGCCTCGGATCGTTCCGCGCGGCGAGATCAAACCCCTTTTAAGAAAAAGGGCAACGAGGTCAATCAGGCCGGTCCCGCAGACCCCCCGCGACGGCGTGTTCCCAAGCGTATATGTTTTGATCGTCCGCCCCTCCTCAGCCCTATATATGGCGCCCGGAAGCGCCGGCATTCCGCAGCTGATGTTCATCCCCTCAAAGGCCGGGCCTGCCGCAGTCGAGGTGGCTAGGAGCTTGGGCCCGGCTTTGAGGACAATCTCGCCGTTTGTCCCCAGGTCAATGAAGAGAAAATTCTCCCTCTTTGAAGACACCCGCGCAGCCAGGAGGCCGGAAGCGATATCTCCACCGACAAAGCTTTTGATGTTCGGCGCCAAATAGACCTTGCCCTGCGGATGAACGTCAAAACCCACCTGCCGCGCTGAGAGCGCCGGAAGACGGGAAAAGACGGCATGATAAGGAGCCACGGCAAGAGTATCGACAGGAATTCCAAGGAGCAGGTGATTCATGGTTGTGTTGGCAGAGACAACGACTTCATACACCGAGTTAGGGGAGAGGCCATTTTTCGCGAGAATTCGTCCGATCATCCCGTTCAGAGCTTCCAGGACCACGCTCCTGAGTTCGACAGCGTTTTGGGGAGCAAGAGTTGCATAGGCAATCCGCGAGATCACGTCTGCTCCCCGCGTCACCTGGTTGTTCAGAGCGGCCACGGTATCCAGCGTTTTCCCGAAATTCACGTCAACAAGGTCCATAACCAGAGTCGTCGTTCCGATGTCAACGGCCAGCCCGAAGTTCTGGTCGATCGTGTTTCCGGGCTCCACGGCGAGGATTTCCTTTTCCCGATATACCGTCACGGTCACTTTGTGCCGTCCTTTCGCCAAGGTTCGCCCCAGCGCATTCAGCACCTCGACGGGAATGTCCAGATGCCTGGATCCGAGATTCTCTACGAGCTTATCGAAAAGAGAATGAGGAGAGACGATATCCGGTGCCTCAACTTCAAGAAAATATTTTTTGACCGCGGGGTCAGGAGGAAAGGCCGACCGCGGGATGGCCGGAAGCACCGGCGCAGCTCGAGACGTGAACAGAGCAGGCACATTGATCACGAGATCCTTGCTGACTCTGTATTGGCAGGCCAACCTGTAGTTTTTCCCTAGGGTTTTCTGCTTGACCCAGAACTCTTCTTTTTCGCCGAGAGGCGGCCGCGGGCCCCTGAGGATCTCAATAAAGCACTTCCCGCACAGACCACGCTTGTCGCAGTAGAGGCTCAAGGGGATGCCGGCCCGGTGGATCGCATCGGCCAGAACCTCTTTTTCTTTGGCCTTGATTATCCGGCCATGGGACAGGATTTCGATCTTGTGAGCCATCGGTTCTTAGAAAATTTCTCTCCTTAGGTTATTCTTTTGCAGGTTTTTTTACAAGAGTTAGACAAACAGGGTCATTTTTTTGTATCTTAATGACAGAAGGAGGAATCCATGACCGATACCCTTCCGCAAATGTTTCTTCATCTGACCAAATCATATCCCAAGCCGGACATTATGCTGTCCAAAAAAGAGGGGCGCTATGTCTCCATCTCCACGGAAGAATTCAGAAACAGGGTCATCCGCCTGGCCCTGGGGCTGCACGAGTTAGGCGTGAGCCATGGCGACAAGGTGATTCTTCTTGCCGATAATGGCCCCGAATGGACAATCACGGATTACGCCGTTCTCTCTCTTGGAGGGATAACGGTTCCAGTCTACACCTCACTGGTCCCTGAACAAGTCAAATATATCATCAATGACTCGGACGCCAAGGTCGTTATTGTGTCCGGACCAGCACTTTGGGAGAAAGTGGCAGCCGTAAAAAAGGACCTGCCCTTAGTGAGAAATTTCATCACCTTTGAGACCCAGACTCAGGACGGACTATTGCCCCTGTCGCAAATCCTGGAGCGCGGAGAAAAAATCCAGGCCCAACGTCCCGGCCTTTTTGAAGAAATCGTCCTTACTGTCAAACCGGATGATCTCGCTTCCATTATCTATACCTCCGGCACGACGGGGATTCCCAAGGGAGTCATGCTCACTCACGCTAACTTCGTCAGCAATATCAAGACACTCGCTTCAATTATTGATTTCGGAGATAAAGATACAGACTTGTCGTTCCTTCCCCTTTCCCACGTGCTCGAGCGGCTGGTTATCTTTGCCTTCCTCTATAAAGGCTGTTCCATCGCCTATGCCGAAAGCGTCGAGACTGTGGCCGACAACCTGATCGAGGTTCGGCCAACCATTATGGTTAGCGTCCCCCGGCTTTTTGAAAAGATCTACGCCAAGGTCATGGACACGATTCTGGCCGGGTCCGGGTTGAAAAAAAAGATCTTTTTCTGGGCCGTTAAAACAGGGAAGCAATATCGCGAAAAAAGCTTTTTTCATCAGCCTGTCTCAGGCTCCCTTCGCTTCCGCGCCAACCTCGCTCGTAAGCTCGTCTTCTCCAAGATTCTCGAAAAAACCGGCGGCCGGGTCCGCTTCTTCGTCTCCGGAGGAGCGCCGCTGTCAAAGGACATCGCCGAGTTTTTTTTCGCCCTGGGCCTGGTCGTCTTGGAAGGCTATGGCCTAACCGAAAGCTCCCCGGTGATTGCCGTGAATACGTTCAATGACCTGAAATTCGGAACAGTGGGAAAGCCTATCCCGGGCGTAGAGGTGAAGATTGCGCCTGACGGAGAGATCCTGGCCCGGGGACCAAACATTATGAGGGGCTATTACAAGAAAGAGGAGGAGACGCGGGAAACTCTGCTGGACGGCTGGCTCCAGACAGGAGACATCGGTCATCTCGATGACCAGGGCTTCCTCACCATCACCGACAGGAAAAAAGACTTGATTATCACCTCGGGCGGAAAAAACATCGCTCCGCAGCCGATCGAGAACATGCTCAAGCAAAATTCGTACATCCTGAACGCCGTGGTCATCGGCGGCAAAAGAAAATTCATCTCGGCCCTCATCGTCCCGGATCTCGAAAAACTCGAGGATTACGCCAAGCTCAAGAACATTCCTTATGCCGGCGCCAAAGACCTGCTCCAAAAAGAGGCCATTCGGGACTTTTTGCTGGAAGAGGTGGACAGGAGCACACCCCATCTTGCCCCGTATGAAAAAATCAAGAAAATCGCCCTTCTCGACCGGGATTTTGATATTGGAAAGGGAGAAATCACCCCCACTTTGAAGGTGAAACGAAGCATTATCGAGGAAAAATTT
>Ga0129297_10001566_pt1 | contig 11603 bp, 15 predicted proteins | sample I18A1metaG_FD_94708 | JGI IMG/M metagenome (GOLD analysis project Ga0129297, IMG submission 94708) | Lake sediment bacterial and archeal communities from Gulf of Boni, Indonesia to study Microbial Dark Matter (Phase II) - ​I18A1 metaG | ecosystem: Environmental > Aquatic > Freshwater > Lake >... | reverse complement strand
GTATACGACTTATAGCGTCCTAATAGCGAAATTGACCACAATTTATGCCCAGAATATGACAGTTTAATAGTGGGCTGGGAGAGATTTGAACCCACCCCTACAGTGGAGACGTCCCTGCAAATCCCTTCTTTTTTATGTTCAAACAATTAGCGCACACTACTCTTTGCAAAATCTTTAGGAAAAGAAGATAAGCTTATTCGGGAATGAAACTTTCTTACTAAAATCGGAAGCCATAAATGCCTATAATGCAAGAATTATGGCTGTTTGCAAAGGGGGAGTTTCAGTGTCGGTACTTACTTTCGTTAAGGTTTCGGGTTGGTTCAAGCCATATTTTGAAGTTTGCAGAGTAGAAAGCTGGTTAAGCTGGGTCTTTGGTTTTGGTTTAGGAAGCGTTCTTTTCGGTACTCCTTCGCTTGTCCGTGCAGTGTCTATTTTCTTCGCCTTTTCTCTTGCTACCGCAAGTATCTTCGTTTTGAATCAATATTTTGACCGTGAAGCAGACAAGAGGAACAAAATGAAGTCGAATCTGCCCGTAGCCTCGGGACAGATATCATCACGCCATGCTTTGGTTTTCTCCTTTCTACTTGTCTTTTCATGTTTTACTTTGGTTTTCATAGTAGATGCCTATCTGTGGCCCTCTTTCTTACTTTACCTTGTTCTTTGGACTTCGTACTCATCTTCATTTCCAAGACTTAAGGCCATACCCATTGTTGACTTCTTGGCCTCAGGTGTAGGTGCCGGATTTTTTCCCTTCTTTATAGGTTCAAGTGTTCCAGATCAGCCCGGCATAGGCATCTCACTTATCATGCTAACGACTATACCTCTAACTTTATTTCATTGCGGGGCTCACATAATTCAAACAATAGGAGATTGTGAAGCTGATCGAGAAGCAGAGATCAACACTTTCGCCGTCAAATATGGAAAGAAGAAAGGAGTGACAATTGCTGGGCTCACGTTCCTATCTGCTTTTATTTCACCCTTCACATGCCTGTTTCTAGGTTTGGTCTCACCCCGCCACCTAATCCTCTTTTTTATGTTGCTTCCACTTTTCATATGTCCTTTGTTACGGTTCAAACGCCTATACGAGAATCCCTGTTCAAGCAACGTCATCAGCTTAAAAAAGTCAGCGAGAAGATATGGAATCCTTGCATTACTCATTGCTTGGATTTATGTATTAATGGCGAAATTTGTTTTTACAGGTTTGTAATGGAGAATCATCGGTAATGTGGTGTATTTGAATCTGAGGGATTTTCCCGCTTGGAGGCATCCTCACTTCTTCCTCAAATCCAAAAGTGGGCCGGGAGAGATTTGAACCCCACGGAGCGTGAAGATATTTCCCGCAAAAAACAAAATTTAAGCTGAGTCTTGCCTATAAGTCGCATGATTTAAGTTAATTTTCTACAATCATTCTTACTCATGAAAGCGCATAAGGAGCGCTTCTACCGGTACTAGTATCCTTTTCACCGGGTCTGGAGCCAAACTGAGCTGCTCCATTGCAACGGCACCGAGCAGGTATACATCTTCATCGCCGAACACTACTGGCGTTGCAGAAGCAACATATTCGTTAATGGCGATGCCAACCTCTCCTAACGCCTTCTCCACAACCCTAGAATCTGCAAGCCTTAGACGGATCATTCTTATAGGCTTAACCTTGATGCCTTCTAAAAGGGATCTAGGCAGAACGGTATAGGTTGAACCACTATCCACAATAAGTTCAACCTCAGTTTCTCTCAGCCTATCAAAAGGATTCCATAGTTTAGCCTTTATTTTGAACGTGCCCATAGCAGTAAGAATATCCTCATTCATGCTTATAAGAATTCTACTGTCGCAAGGGTAACTTAAAATGGTGGGCCATGAGAGATTTGAACCCGACACACAGTGGAGATATCCCCCGCAACTCCCTCTTTTTTATTGACTTTGCAGTCGTTTCCTAAAATCTTCGCCGATCATTCTATTTTTTGCTTTCAGACTTAAGTGATCATTGTGTGCAATGATATTCCTTAAGGGTTACATCAACAATTAGTAGACTCTGGATCATTAAACCTTGCCGAACTTCAAGAGGATAAAGGCTAATATGCGTGTAATGCACATTATTTCGTTAACTTAATCCATGGAACCGCTATGTACGAATTTGACACAGTTATCATTGAAGATGAGAGTGGTGGGTACGTAGCTTTCGTGCCAGCATTACCAGGTTGTCACACGCAAGGGGACACATTGCAAGAACTTCTGGAGAACGTGAAAGAAGCAATAGAGCTCTACTTAGAGACCTTGACCGATGAGGAGAAGAAAGAGCTTCTACGACAGAGAGTGGTTGGAATACAGAAAGTGAAGGCTCTTGCCTAAGATTAAACCCTTACCTTCTCAAAAGATCATTAGGATTCTCGAAAAGACCGGCTTCAGAACCGTTCCTCAAAAAGGCTCGCACATCATCATGATCAAAGACAAAGGAACACGGGATAGTAATACCTGTACATCCTGCGAAAGATGTCAAGCCGGGACTGATTAGGGCAATAATGAAGGAAGCGGGATTAAGCAGAGAACTTTACTTCAAGCTTCTAAAAGAGGTCTAATCAATCCTATCCGAATCTTCTCACCTTTAGTTTTGCTCAAGAAATTTAGAAAGTTTTGCTGCGTGGTCTAGGAGAACCAAAAAGTGGGCCGGGAGACATTTAAACTCTCTCCGTGTCACGGATTCCGAAAGTATCCTCTGCCCCCTTTTTTCCCGTATTCGGTTAGTTAACTGATTAGAAGACACAACCAAAAATTTAAAACGTTGCGTGTTAAGCCTTATATCATGGAATATGCAAAGGTGAAGCTAAGAGATATTGCCTTTAGATTCCTGCTGATTTTCGGCACTTGTCACAGTATCTGAATATTTCAAGGCGTTGTCCTGTAGGCTTAAATCCTAGTTCCTCAACTATTTTTTGGTACATTTCTTTGATGGTTTCCGCCTCATAGTCGGTGATTTCGCCGCATTTCTGGCAGACAACGTTAATGTGGGGTGACGTATTCCGTTCATATCTTGAAATCCTACCGCTTAGGCCCAGCTCTTGAACCAGCCCTGCGTTGGTGAAGAGGTGTAATGTTTGGTAGACAGTGGCGGGGCTCATGGTTGGATGTTCTTCCTTCACTTTCCGGTATATCTGTTCAGCTGTAGGGTGGTCTTTGCTTGATAGTATGACCTTGCAGACTGCTAAACGTTGAGGCGTGACCTTGTAACCTCTTTCACGGAGTATGGCTATGATCTGCTGGATGTTCATACGCAATAGTAATGCGGTATAGTTGCTTAAATTGATTTCTAAAGAAAAGCAAGGTTTAAATAAGAATCATTATTGTTTTACATCAGACATGAATCAATCGGAATGGAGGTGACAACATGGCTAGAGTAGCGCGAGAGATGGTGGAGAAAGCTGGTATCAATGTTGATCAGCTCGTGGAGTTGTTAGTCAAGAACGCTGCAGCCGAGCTTACAACTTACTACTACTATACTATACTTCGATGTAACCTGATAGGGCTAGAGGGAGAAGGAATCAAAGAGATTGCAGAAGCAGCTCGTATTGAAGATCGTAACCACTTTGAGGCTCTGGTTCCCCGCATATACGAGTTAGGAGGCAAACTCCCAGAAGACATGAAAGCTTTTCATGACATCTCGGCTTGTCCGCCCGCCAAACTGCCAAAAGACCCAAGAGACGTTAAGGCAATACTGAAGGTGCTGGTCGAAGCGGAAAGATGTGCAGTGCGAGGATACACCTACATCTGTAACCTAACCGCTGGTAAAGACCATAGAACCTACGATCTATCTCAGGCAATACTTAACGAGGAGATTGAGCATGAGTCCTGGTTCTCCGAATTCCTAGGCGAAGGGCCGTCTGGACACTTCATGCGTAGAGGCGAGAATTCACCTTTCGTCTCCAAATTCCTTAGGTAAGCCTTTCCCATCTTTCCCACCTTTTTCACTCTTTTTTATCTCAAAGATATTGAATATAGGTTACGTGTTGCTTATGATCGATGAAGTGATTTGGCTTGGTTCCGTAGCCAGCTTAGTTGCAGGCTTATCTACGGGTGCCGGAGCTTTACCAGTATTGTTCACTAGAAAGGTTTCAGATAGGTTGTTGGATGTCATGCTCGGATTCTCCGCCGGTGTTATGCTGGCAGCAACTTCATTTAGTTTGATAGTTCCAGCCATTGATTTGAGTGGTCCATGGGTTGCTGTTTGCGGAATTGTCTTAGGAGCTGTCGTATTACATTTGTTTGACCGTTTCATTCCCCATTTTCATCCGGCGTTAGGTGCCGAGGGACCCTCTTCAAGGCTTTCACGAGTCTGGCTTTTTGTTCTCGCCATAACCATCCACAACTTTCCTGAAGGGTTGGCGGTGGGGATTAGCTTTGGTAGCGGAGATGTTGCAGCAGGATTCGTGATTGCCATGGCTATTGGGCTTCAGAACATGCCCGAAGGTCTTGCAGTTGCATTGCCTCTGTTGAGGGAAGGATATGGTAGGCGCAAGTGTATAGGGTATGGAACCTTGACAGGTTTGGTTGAACCCGTTGGAGGTTTGCTTGGGGTCACACTGGTCTCCATTTTCCATCCGATTTTGCCTTGGGGGCTGGCTTTTGCTGCGGGCGCTATGCTTTTTGTCGTTAGTGATGAGATGATACCTGAAAGCCACAGGAAAGGCTTTGAGAGAGAAGCAACCTTTGGACTAATAGTTGGATTTGTCATCATGATGTTGCTAGACTGCCTATTTACTTGAAAAAGCTTCCTTTTTTACCGAACTTAGAAGGATCAGATGCATGAAGGAGTTCACTGAAGAAGAGCTTGCCCAATACAATGGGAAAAACGGAAACCCAGTCTACGTAGCCTATAAAGGAAAGGTGTACGATGTATCAGCCAGTTTTCTCTGGAAAGATGGAACCCACCAAGTCATTCACAACGCCGGCGCGGATTTGACAGATGCATTAGAGCAGGCTCCACACAGCGGAGATGCCCTCAATAAGTTTCCCGTGGTCGGGATCCTACATAATGCTAATGCGTCATCTGAACCACGTTAAGCATCAACTCAAAATCGTACCGCGAAAGAAAAAAATACTTCTGATAAGCACAGCTATCAGAAATCGGTTTTTTGCCTCAAATATGCGGCCTAGGAACTTCCGCATCCAGCCCAGTCACATACCAAACACCTAATTAGGTTCAATCTAAGAAATCTATTTTGGAGAAGTGATGTTCAAATCACCTAAGACGAGAGCCATCGTACTTGTTCCATTGGTCGTCTTTGCCATTATGGCGGCCTTTTCTGCGTTGGGATACCTAATGATAATTATCATGGGAATACCTTTCAGCCTCGCCTGCCCACTTCCTGTACGTTTGCTCGGCTTATTTCTTGTTGCATCGGGATTCATCTTCTTCGGTTGGCTATTCAGGAACAGAAAGCCTTTTGACATCATTATCTCCACATATGTCACGTTTCTGAAGGCTGCGGGTAGAACGCGTTTGGAGGAGCTCTCAGGCAGAACTGAGTCTCTTGTCGTCACGGGTCCATACCGCTATGTTCGACATCCATTGTACTTCGGTGTGGTTGTATTGGTTCTCGGCTGGGGGCTACTGCTAGACTTCAGTTTTCTGCTCCTTTCGGCAGTATTTCTTCTGTTATGGTTCAACTTTGCGGTCGCCCCATTTGAGGAGAAAGAACTTACAGCAATATTTGGAGAACAATACAAGCGATACGCAGAAGAAGTTCCTAGAATGGTACCATTCGCAAAACGCCACAAGACCATAAAGCCTACAGAGAACAAAAGAGTGGAGGCGGCTTCAGATTTTCCGAGACCGAATTCGTTCCTTTCTGACATGATTCGTGGTGGGCAGGACAGATCCAGCAAAGCAGTAAGGCTGCTTAGGTTTGTGAACAGATTCGTGGCTCCTCTCTACCTGATGTATGTGCTTCCTTTGTTAGGTTTTGGCAGAATCTTCCTTGTTTTGACTACGAAAGGGAGGAAGACAGGAAAAAACCGGAGAACGCCTCTCGAGTATCATAAGATCAATAATATAATTCATCTTCTCTCCTCGAGAGGCGAAAAAGCAGACTGGATTCGGAACATCAAAGCCTATCCAGACAATGTCTGGGCGCAAGCTGGATTCCGCAAATTTCGAGCAAGAGCCGAGATCATAAAAGACATTTCAGAAATAGAATGCTTCATGAGATGGTATTCGAGAAACCATCCGAATCTGGCAAGAGCATTCTACGGATGGGACCCTAAACGCGATGATCCGGATACGGCTGATTTCTCATCATTCGCAAAACATCTGACTTTGGTTCGCGTATATAGTTGGGGATGACTATGTATTACTGGTTTCTTAGTTGCGTGCTAGGCATGATCGTCGTGGTTCCAGTCCACTTCTTGTCGGTTGAACACCTGAAACTTAAGGAAAGATACGGCGAAAGAAAAGGAGCCAGAATAGGCAATGCTCTCGGCCTTATTTCGGGATTGGGTTTCTTCTTGTTTTGGATCGGAATCTGGGTTTCGCCGCAACCCCTCTTCACTCTTCCATTTCCTCAGAATTTGTCAATACGATTACCAGTTGCCAACTTTTCAATCCCTATGTTCCACCTGATAATTGCCATACCTTTTGTCACTATAGGTGCATGGTTCGGAATCAGAGGCGTAAGCGAGTTGACTCTAAGAGTGTCTGAAACTCATAGAGCGGAAAGAGTTACTACCACAGGGGTTTATTCAATTGTTAGACATCCACAGTACCTTGGCGGACTACTAGCACATCTAGGAATCTCGTTTCTACTCTGTGCGTCATACTCTCTGCTTTCCACTCCCTTGGTGATCACGCTAATCTATCTCATCTCAAAGAAAGAAGAGGAAGAGTTGACAAAAGAATTTGGCAAGGAATACGAAGACTACAAGAAAAGGGTCCCAATGTTGATACCGAGATCGAAAGGATGACCTACTCACAATCTTCTGAAGAAGACGGAAAACTAGATTTACAGATTTCGATAGCCACCTTTACCGGATAGAAGAACGCATCTTCCTGTTTCTTCTTTGGAGAGGGCAAGACGACTATATTATAGCTCTTCTGCAGTCTTTCACGAAAATTGGTTCAAATATACCATCCCAAAACGACTTCCGTTATTAGGAACTAAGGGAACTGAAATAGATAAAGCCTTAATTTTCTAGAAATCGTTCTCTAGTTTGGTTTGAGGTTTGGGTATTGTAAATGAGCCTGAGGTTTCGAAGGCCGTAGCGTGGACTTATGGAAGTATAGTGGTCTTCATTGCGGTTTTGTTTGTGTTTTTAGCGTGTGCTAGCTTTTTTATACCTATGGGTTTAATAGGAATTATGGCTTCAATTTTATTGGTTTTTGACGGAGGTCGTTATGCTTCTCATATTAAGATCCTTATACAGGACGAAATACGTCTTAACGGATGGAGAACTTGTTATAGGAACTACCAAGCTAATTGGGGGAAACAAAAAGGATTCCTTTGAAATCCGTGAAATCTGTTGAGGAGACCTTGATACCCTCCGGAATAAGGCTTTTCGGAGCCATCTTCCACGGTGGATACTATCAGATTACAGGCCTCGGCAGTGCCTTCTTGGCTGTAACCAACTTCAAAGATGGCTACTTGGATTATTCCTTCTAGCCAACCGAGTTTCTTGAAGAAAGCAAATTTGGCATACTCCCAAGGACAGATCTTCTCTCCGATGTGGTTTATGTAGTTTTGTTCATTACATTCAGCTTTAAGATCTCCGTCCGCGTTTATGAGGCGGACCCTACCTTCATAGTATTCTAAAAAGTCACTATTAAATAATCCCATATAACAAGTTTTACATTGGTCTCCCTTGGCGCCAAAATCGGTCCAGTTCTTTTCGAAGAGTTCTTTTCCCAGTTCGAAAGCCTCTTTGGTAATTGCGCAAGCCTCTTTCGACTCTTTAAGCAAAATCTCCCTTTCTCTGCTTCCTAGAAATTTTGTAAGACCTCGCGGTATAACGGAGACTATGTGGACCTCTCTTCGCCTGATTAGTTCTGATATTTGGGTCCCGAAGGTTCTGAGTTTGAGCGCCTTCTTACCTATCTCCAGATTCACCCGCATTATTTGGAAAAATGTTCCTTTTTGATGAATCCGCCTCAAACGGAAATCAGAAGTCCGGTAAAGTTAAGAAAAAGAAGACAAGAGAGTTATTACTAATTATTTGCCCCCAAAAACTTAGAATAAGCGTCTTGTTCATATAAACCTATTTCTCCATTAACTATTGTAAAATAAAAAGATAAACAGAAATAAAAGAGTGACAGGGAGAAGATTATGGATACAAACATTGTTTCAAGAACAATAATCCCCATTGTCCTCTTAATCGGAATGGGATTCTTGTCAAGAAAAATTGGATTTCTAAAATCTGGCGACGAACGTGTACTTAACGCTTATGTGTATTATTTTGCGCTTCCCGCCCTATTCTTTGTAGACATGGCTGAAACAAAATTTACAGAAGAGAACCTACGATTCATGACCGCGGGCGTCACTCCCATACTTGTCGTGCTTACGATTTATATACTCCTTTACTTTGTATTAAGATTCTCCAAGAATAAACTCTATCTTCTTATTTCGAGTACAGTTTTTGGCAGCACAGCCTTCTTCGGGATACCCTTCATCACGTTTGCCTTTCCCACAGGTGGAGAGAAATTGGCAACGTTATCAGCAGCTTTTATTTCCATCATAGCCGTCCCAATTTCCATTACAGTCCTTGAATTGTATAAGCTTAAAGAGACTACGATATGGAAAGCATTAAAAAGTGTTGCAAAAAGACTTTCAAGAAACCCGCTTGTTATGTCAATTCTTTCTGGCGTTGCGTTATCCCTTCTCGAGACAGAGATCCCTCTGCCCATATCAACCTTCTTGCATATGTTAGGAGGCACCACCTCAGTTGTGGCTATCTTTATGTTGGGGGTCTTTCTCTATGGAAGAAAATATGCGAACGTAGTTGAAGCCTTTAGATTAAGTCTGCTGAGGATCGTGTTTCTGCCAATTGTAGCGCTTTTGACAACAATGTTGTTTAACCTGTCAGGCATGGAGAGGTCAACATTGGTGCTCATGCACGGTATGCCTGTTGCTATCTCTATGATTGTTCTCGGTGAACGTTACGATTTTTATAAAGAGACAATTGCCTCCTTGATTTTAATTTCCTCGGTTGGGGCGGGATTATATTTGAATTTGTGGCTTTTAACGTTAGGCTACCCATAAAATCATCTAAGGTAACCCCGCAAAACCTTATCAGAAAAATAACAAAAAGTTTAAGTCTTCGGTTCAGATGAAGCGCTGTCAAACTATCTTTTAGAATGTTAGTTTACTATCTTTTCAGCTTTAGGGTCCAATCAACCAAGTTTTCGAGTAACTCTTTTATTAGTTCCCTAGCTCTTCCATCGATCACTTTGCCGTTCTTCTCAATTTTTTCGCTTGCGAATGCTACCATAACTTCCGGCCTATTAATCGGATGCATATTAAGGGAAACTAGGACCTGGCGAAGGTGATATTGTGCCCTTGCGCCCCTGAGCATTCCTACAGATGCGCTCATAACAGCAACTGGCTTACCTTTGAAAGAATTATCTCCATAGGGTCTTGAAGCCCAATCAATTGCGTTTTTCAGTATTCCAGGTATCGAATAGTTATATTCTGGCGTCGCAATTAGAATCGCATCCGCAGCCTCGATCTTTGCCTTAAATTCTTTAACCTTCTCTGGCATCTGAGTTTCCAAATCTTGATTAAACGGAGGGATGCCTTCTAGGTCAAAGATCTCGAGTTCTGCACCCCTCGGCATCGATTCCGCAGCTGTACATAATAATGCCTTATTATAAGAATTCCTTCGCAAACTGCCAGCAAAACCGAGAACCGTTACTGCCTTGTTCATGGTCTATTCATTCCTCTCTGGCTTTAAATTAATTTTCATACTCTAGAATAATCGCGTAACGATGAGAACTTGAACCCGCTATGACACGAGTAAGTCGGCGGAAAGTAAACTGAGCGTTTGGATACTGAGCCAAGATGCTACTCCAGGTTTTCTTCAAGCCTTTTGTTTACTTCATTCCAGTTTACGATGTTCCAGAACGCATCCACAAACTTGGCTCTATCATTCTTGTAATCAATGTAGTACGCATGTTCGAAGACATCAAGAACCATTAGAATTCTGAACATGGGATAAACGTTGGTGTTGTGTTTTTCTATCTGCATTATTATCGGTCGGCTGGTTTGTTTGTTTGTTTGTTAACGTTGCCCATCCAGAGCCTTCTACGCTAACGGCTGCTTGAGTGAACTCCTTTTTGAATCTTTCGAAACTCCCGAATTCCTTCTCGATGGCGTCGCCTAAGGTTCCACTCGGCTTTCCATTCTCCTTGCAAGTCGGCGCTAGATTATCCCAGAACAACGAGTGTAAGAGGTAGCCTCCTATGTTGAAGGAGAGTTCCTTTAAAGTAGATTTAACATCTAGATCGGCGCCCTCTTTTCGTGCTTTGTCGAGCCTCTGAAGTATTGCGTTTGTGCCATTAACGTATGCTTGATGATGTTTTAAGTGGTGTATCTTTAATTGTTCTTCAGACATGTGTGGCTTCAAGTCAGCGTATCCGTAAGGCAGTTTTGGCAAACTATAAAATTTTGTTTCGATATTTATCACGCTTCAAAATGTGCGGATTCTAGTCACATTTTATTTTACTGTTTGCTATAATATAAGTTTTAAAAATACCGTTCAAATCAAGAGACGTTTGAAGCCACCGAAATGTCAAGCAATTAAATGGCAGATAACGAAGAAAGAATAGTTGAAGTAATAGAGAAAGTGAAGAAAAGCGTCAACATGAACACCTGAAGGGTTTTCCATGACTTTCTTATCGCGTAGTTCCAGTAAAGGGTATGGGTTCAGGCTTCATCTTCGATGATAGGGGCTACATTCTGACCAATAACCATGTTATAGAGAAGGTGGAAAGGATTACAGTAACTTTGACTGATGGACCCGTATTAGAGGGAAAACTTCTAGGAATCGGGTGACCAATGGCATAAACAGACAGTTCCACGGTTTTTAAAAACCTATCCATTTCTTTGGAGGGCTGAATTAATCTTCTTAAGGGAGGGACTCCTCTGTTCTCTCCTCCGTCAAAAACCCACTCAACGAAGAAAACCTCATCCGGTTCGAACTCAACTTTTTTTCCACGCACATCCTGATAACTACAGTGATTACTGTATTCCTGTTTAAATCCCCGAATTTGCCCATTATCTTTAACAAAATCCATTGTTTCAACCGCTAACCATCGAATCCTTTCCACTACCCACCTTGTTCCATACTCTTCATAGTCTCGGTTTGTCCAGTCAATCTTGTAGAAAGCTCTGCCGAAAATCAATAGAGATTGGAGGACTTCTCTAAGAAAACCTTCCAAATCATATGCTTGACCATAGAGTCCATCAAACTGTCCTTCAAGTAGGATGTCACTAAAGAAGCGCCTTAGATCCGAACTTGAACAAACTATCTCGAAATGCTTCTCTTTTCTATAACTGAAAAGACTTTCGCAAATTGAGTTCACAGCACTGAAAATTATGGGGTTTCCTCCATACATACCTTCAAAT
>Ga0129297_10001564_pt1 | contig 11618 bp, 11 predicted proteins | sample I18A1metaG_FD_94708 | JGI IMG/M metagenome (GOLD analysis project Ga0129297, IMG submission 94708) | Lake sediment bacterial and archeal communities from Gulf of Boni, Indonesia to study Microbial Dark Matter (Phase II) - ​I18A1 metaG | ecosystem: Environmental > Aquatic > Freshwater > Lake >... | reverse complement strand
TTCTTTGCGCTGACAATTGAGATCACGTCTCGATCCTTCAGCAAGTAGTCTTCTCCTATTCGCATCTTCGATCTAGCTTCCACGCCGAAGAGGAAACCTTCTCCCAAGTCTGTGTGTATCATGTAAGAGAATTGCCTAGCGGTCGTACCATAAGGTGTCAGGTATGCATCTGGAAGGACTCTTCCCTTGTGATCAGCCAGTTTCTCTACGTCCTCAACTGGAAATACAGTTATCATTCCGAGAAGCTTGAAGAACCCGAAGTTTATGCTCTCTTGGACTCCAGTGGATCCCCACCTCATCAGAATCTTCTCCTTGATGGTGTCAAGAGCCGAGGCCTGCTCAGAACTCAACTCAGACGGCCTCAATATGTTGAAGTTGCCGTCACCTGGCTTGTAGTCCGTCAGGCCCTTCTCGGCAGCTCTTCTAAGAGCCAACTCAGCCTCAGCACAGCAGGGGACTACCAGATGACCTGATTCTCTCAGCCTCTCAACGTTTCCCTCCGCGTAGGGAAGATCGATCTTGTTTGCGGAGATCATCATCGGCTTCGACTGCACACGAACTTCATGCACTAATTGGATGAGGTCCTCTTCGCTCCAAGCAGCTGGCCTTTCTCCGTTTAGGCCAGTCCTGTGGAGGGCGTTGGAAATTTGGGTTCTACTTATTGCGAGACCTGTCAGACGGTCTTCAAGTAGAAGAGATAAATCTTCCTTCGTTTCTTCGGCTCTTCTGGCGATCCTATCCCAATCCCTCTTGATTATCTGAAAGAGCCACATATCCAGCTCCCTCTCAAGGAACTTCACGTCATCAAGAGGGTCATGCCTTCCAGGCTCGCATTGTCTTCCTTCAGTATCCGTTGCACCAGCTGCGTCAACTATGTGAATCAAAGCGTCAGCTCGCCTTATCTCGTCGAGAAACTGGTTTCCAAGACCTCTTCCCTTCCATGCGTCTGGAACCAGCCCAGCACAGTCAACCATCTCAACGGGAATCAACCTGATTCCGTTGAAACAGGCAGAGTTGACTGGTTCATCTTTGACATTGAGCTCAGTGCACACGCAGGGAGTTCTCACATATCCCATCCCACGGTTCGGCTTTATGGTGGTAAAGGGATAGTTCGCAATTGGAACGGAGACCATCGTTGCTGCTGAGAAAAATGTTGACTTTCCAACATTCGGCTTACCAACCACCCCGACGAGGCGCCCCAATTCCCGCCCTCCTACTTGCCTGTAGTATCAGATCTACCATCATTCCAAGAAGATATTCTCTTTCGTGATGAACTCTTAAATAAACAGCTTGTGGCTGTCTCATCACAGGTTGCGCGCCTGTGAACGAATGGGATCTTATCATAATAGGTGGAGGGCCTGCCGGACTCACTGCAGCACTCTACGGCTCAAGAAGCGGACTGACAACACTCCTCTTGGAGGGAAAAACTGTTGGCGGGCTTCTATCCGAGGTACCCTTTGTGGAGAACTATCCAGGATTTCCAGAAGGGATCTCCGGCCTCGAGTTAGCCACCAAGATGGCCGAGCAGACGAGAAACGCTGGAGCCATCATTCGTGAGATAGAGACCGCAGAGACAATCGAGCGAAAAAGCGGGATGATTTCAATCAAGACTGACAGGGCGAGCTACTCCTCTAACGCGCTAATTCTGGCGACTGGCGCGTCACATAAGCCATTAGGCGTGAAGGGAGAAGAGCAGCTGAAAGGCCGCGGCGTGAGCTACTGCGCCCTCTGTGACGGACCGTTCTTTAAAGAAAAGAGCGTTGCAGTCGTTGGAGGAGGAAACTCTGCAGCGTCATCGGCCCTTTATCTGGCTGGCCTGGCCCGTCAGGTCTATCTGATTCATAGGCGAGACGAGCCGCGAGCGGAAGATGCAATGATCAGAACGATCAAAGACAGAGGGGTACACATACTTATGAACAGAGAAGTCTTGGAAATCAAAGGCGAGGGGAAGGTGCAATCCATTGTCATACTCGACAAGAACACCAACACATGTTCTGAAATGGAAATGGACGGGGTGTTTGTGGAGGTAGGTGAACTGCCCAACAGCAGGCTGGCGCGAAATCTCGGCATCAAACTCGACAAGGAGGAATTCATCATAGTCGACGATCACCAAGCAACAAGCGTTTCAGGCGTGTTTGCGGCCGGAGACGTCACTTACTTCTCTGTGAAGCAGATCTCAACCGCAGTTGGTCAGGGAGCGGTGGCAGCAACAGAGGCTTTCTTGTATGTAAGGAAACCGTACTATCGAAGACAATGAACCACTTGCCATGCAATGCCCACACACAACATTTATCAGATATTCGAGGCAACCATAGGAGTTCGCAAAGAGGCAGTACAGAGACAAATCGGAGGACTCGGTAGAGAACTCATGTCAGCGTACAGATACATGTCCAAAGCTTGGAAGAAACCGTCCGCTTCCTACGTGAAGGGGCTTATGCGAAGCAACGCGATCGAATGGAGAGGCGAGCCCACGATTCACAGAATTGAGAAGCCGACTAGACCTGATCGAGCGAGGAGGCTGGGATATCGTGCGAAGCAGGGTTACGTCGTTGCAAGGGTGCGCATAAGGAAAGGTGGAGCACGCAAGCCACGACCATCCTCGGGTAGAAGGCAGAGGGCAATGGGCGTGGTCAAGTACTCGAGAGCGAAAAGTCTGAAGCGAATCGCTGAGAGTCGAGTGGCTAGGAGATTCCCAAATCTCAGGGTCCTCAACTCGTACTGGGTGTGGGAAGACGGAAAGAACGCTTGGTTCGAAACTATCCTGGTCGACCCATACCATCCTGCCACGAAATGCAGCCTCTAGAACTTGGCTGATCCCAGAAGCCTTATGCGTCAATGATGTTGACAGGTGCGTTTCTCTCTATGGTTGAAGTGCCGAAACCCCTCGTCGTAAGATACGTTCAAGGTACGTACAGGACACGGCAAGGAAGAGGGTTCTCTGAAGCCGAACTTAAAGAAGCGGGGATCTCTGTCGCGAATGGCAGAAAGCTCTCAATAAGAGTCGATGTAAGAAGAAGAACCAGTCTAAAGGAAAACGTGGAGCTACTTAAGGCATGGCTCAGAACGCTGTCGGAGAGCCGTTCCAAGAGAAGAGCACGTAGCTCTTCCCGCGGTAGTCTGAGCTAGAAAGGCCTCGGGTTGGCAGTACGATGTCGATGTTTCCACGATGCTAGGATGTACAGACAGCTCAGGCTGCTCAAAGGAGCTTCAAGTGACCCGTCATCTTGTCAATGATCTCAGCTGGAGCTGGACCAATACCAAGGCAAGTTGCAGTGTCCGGAGGAACCTGTGTCAGCCCCCTATCACGAACGAGTGCAGTCGGCAGACCCAGACTAGCAGCCTCTTCATTCAGTATCACAAGATCATTGTCTGATCCCACTTTGACAGCGATCTTGCATTGACCCTCGTTCAACCACGCGTCAACCCAATCATTATGGAGCCTCCTTGCTTCTTCTAGAGCGGAAATGGCTGCGTGCGCTACCTCAACGGCTATCTTACCTTTTCCCATCTCAAGATCCGTTCGCACGGCGATGACCATCTTGTACCTGAATGCGCCAAGAGTCAAAGCAATCATCAATGGCAACACCGTTCGAAACTGTTAAGGATTGCCGAGAGGCAATTGACACTGAATCAAATTCGGCGGTTCCGTAGAGAGGAGAATCACTTGTGCGTGTCTCTAACACAATCCCAGATCGACGAGTTCAGGAGATCCCCAACCCCAGCTATCTTAGTGGCAAGGTGAGGGCATGGAGAAGCTACCGCAAGCAGTTAGTGCAGAACTGAGCGTCATTGCACATGCCACTGAAGATGTAGAGAAGGTATGCCAGGCGGCGAGAAACATCCTACCTGTTGAACTCCGTGGCAAGATCACTCTCACAAGAACGCCTCTGACAGGACACCATGGAAACCCCATAACGAGTTTGAAGGCAGCACTGACTGATCGGAACATGACGGAGAGACTCATCAAGGATCTAGTTCTGAGGCTGTCGTCGCTTGATAGAACGTTTCTCTCCGACAATCTTGATCAATGCATTGATCATGAGGGGAATCTGTATCTCCGCTTTGACAAGCAATCTGCATATCAAGGAGAGATCCGCCTAAGGCAGGACGACCCAATTTGGATGAAGTTGAGATTTCATGGGAAACGATGTACGACTGAGTCGATACGGCGGATCTGTAAGGAAATGGGTTTGATAGATTGAGACGATTCGTCGATCTTCATCTGCGGCTTCCCCGAGAGATTGAAAACGCTAGAAAAATGGCTTGCCTCGCGACACGCATAGGATTACGCCTAGTCGGCCTTACGTTTGACCTCCAGACTTCAAATGAAGAGAAACTAACGGCCGCCAAACAGTTTGAGGAGCGAGGTATTGAAACGGCTACGAGGATTGATCTGAAGCCTAGAAACAGAAATCAACTTCTCATGACTCTTAGGAAATTCAGGTTGCGATATGATGTTATTGCAGTTGAATGCTCCGCTAGGCAGCTGACAGCTATCGCTTTCAGGGACCGGAGAGTCGACCTTGTCTTCTTCTCTCCTGGGGTTTCCAAGTCAAGGCTTGGCGAGCTCTTGCCAAGAAGGTCGGAGAGACCAGTAGAAGTAAATGTCGCTGACCTGTTAGGCTACGATTTGACTGATGTATCTATGCCTCGTCTACTCAGGATGTCCAACCTAATCTTGGCCGCACAGAGAAAACATCTGCCCTTAGTCGTTTCAAGTGGAGCATCAGACATGCTATCGATGAGATCACCCAGAGACATGGCCGCAATCGCCTCCGTGTTCGGACTTGAGGACGCTCGTGCCCTGGACGCAGTGTCAAGCATCCCCCTCTCCATCGCTGAGAAGAATTTGGAGAAACACGTTCCACAATACATTTCAGAGGGAGTGGAGATGGTGAGACCAAAGGTATGAACGGAGGATCTCGAAGGTATGTCGCTCTCCTGGTGGCCTCCGATGTCGATCTCACAAGGGAGAAGCTTTCGGATGAGGTTGAGAGCTCTGTAAGGAGAATCTTTGGTGAACAGGGAGTTCTCTGGGCAGCTCCACGGTTGATAGACTACGACACTAAGAGGATGATTGGCATTGTCAGGTGCTCGCATCTATGGGTCGAGAGGCTCAGAGCTGCTGTTGCATTGAGAACGGAGATCGATGGATCTCGAGTGGCCTTCTTCACGCTTAGATCAGCTGGCACTCTTGCGGCGTTGAGAAAGTTTCTCCACCGTCAGCCACAATTCCAAGAATGGGGTAGTCTCAAATAACCATTCGTCAGCGGCTTCTGAGTAGCTGAAGTAGGGCGGGAAGACATCTGGTTGAAACAGGTGTTTTTCCCAAGACCCATTCGGCTCGGCCACACCTATTCGCTTCTGTCAATATGACTCGTGTAGTAGGTCAGGGCGAAGTTTGTTGTACATAGGAGTGGCGATGCTTGGTCGGGGTTTCCGAATGACTTGAGCGCTGGGTCAACGGCGACCGGCTTTCTGGGATCTGTGCAAAGGTTTTGCCTCAAGACCAAGTTGGGGCCCCCCCGTCACAATAACGGAACGGTTCTTTTCAAGACCAAGCTCATCGAGAAGACGAGAAGACCACGAAAGTAGTCTCGAACGACTTGAAACGGATAATATGGGGGAAAATCCCTCAGCGGATTATTGCATCAATCACGAAGCAGCCTTCGGCAACGTGTGCTACTTTGTTCCCAACGAATGCTTACACACGGGCTATCTCCAAAACGTGGCCTCCTCGGTAGTGCAACTACAGCATCAGATGCCTGCTGGCCAACTCCAAACTTAAATGAGGTTGCAGCATATGCCGACCTTACCGCGATACGTACGACCAGCAGGGGCGAGGAAAAAGCAGGAGGATGAGTGCAGCCGCATGGAAAGAAGCCGCGAAGAGACTGCCTTGACAACTAAGATCGGGAGAAGCGACAAGAAGGGAGAATGCTTCTTCTTATATGTTCCACCAGAGCTTGTGCGCAATTGTGCATTTCCCTTCAGGCCGGGTACTGTACTTACACTTGATGTCAGGCAGGATTGCTTGATCATACGGGAGAACAAGGGAGAAAGAAGACGTGTTCCCTTTGTAGAGCCCAACTCTCCGGCTTGCTGGTTCATCGGCACTGTCTCACCGAAGGCAATCCGACCGGCTAGGTGAAGGAGAACAGAATTGTCAGAGGCTCGGATCGGTGTCTACGTATGTCGATGCGGCTCCAATATCGCGGCGGCAGCTGATTGCGAGGACGTCGCCAACTTCGCCAAATCCCTTCCGAACGTTGCACTGTCCAAAGTCACAACGTACACGTGCTCGGACCAATCTCAGAGCGACATGAGACGAGACATTGCAGAGGAGAAGCTAGACAGAGTGGTTGTCGCCTCTTGCTCCCCACGTCTTCATGAGGCCACATTCAGAAAGACATGCGAAGAGGCGGGACTGAACAAGTACCTCTTCGAAATGGCCAACATCAGAGAGCACTGTAGCTGGGTGCATCTGCACGCCGGTAAAGAGGCAACGGAGAAAGCAAAAGATCTCGTTCGCATGGCTGTAGCTAAAGCGAGACTTCTGGAGCCGCAGTCGGAACTCGAGGTGCCCGTTCTCAAGAAGGCTTTGGTCGTGGGGGGAGGCGTAGCGGGAGTTCAGGCATCACTTGATTTGGCCGACACGGGGTTCCGTGTCTACCTTGTAGAGAAGTCGGCTAGCCTAGGAGGGACCATGGCGCAGTTGGATAAGACGTTTCCGACGATGGACTGTTCAATATGCATACTTGGACCGAAGATGTCGGATGTCGGAAGACACCCAAATATCGAGCTGTTAACATGCGCGGAAGTGAAAGAGGTCAACGGCTACGTTGGCAATTTCAAGGTTCGCGTTGAGAAGAAGCCACGATACATCGACCTGAAGAAGTGTAACTTGTGTGATGAATGCACTAAGGTCTGCCCTGTCGAGGTCCCCAATGAATACGATGCACGCCTCAGCTGGAGAAAGGCAATATACCTGCCTTTTCCACAGGCAGTACCTTCTTGTTACGTCCTAGATGAGCAGAGCTGCCTTGGGTTCAGCGCAGACTCGTGCGGCCGCTGCAAGACAGTATGCGAACCGGACGCCATCGATTATGATGACACTTCCAAGATCGTCGAATTGGAGGTGGGCACGATAATCGTGGCGACTGGAGCCCAACCTTATGATCCAAAAGCCTTAGACAAGTATGGATACCTCAAATACGCAAATGTTCTGACTCCGCTGGAGGTTGAGAGGCTTGTGAACGCTGGTGGCCCAACCAGAGGGCGGCTAGTTCGACCTAGCGATGGTAGAATTCCCCGTCGCATCGCCTTCATTCAATGCGTTGGCTTCAGATCGGAGAGAGAGGGCAGAGAATATTGCAGCAACATCTGCTGCATGAACACCATCAAGCAATCACTTCTCATCAAAGAGCACTGGCCAGAGACTGAGATCTACGCTTTCTACATGGATATGAGGGCATTTGGAAAAGGGTTCGAGAGCCTACTGAGGAGAGCTAAGAGAGAAGGCATAAGGTTCGTTCGAGGCTTGCCGGCAGAGATCATCGAGAAAAACCCGAGCAAGGACCTGCGACTGATAGGCGAAGACACCTTGCTGTCCGAACTCTACGAGATCGACGTTGACTTGGTCGTACTGCAGGCGGGCATCGAGCCGAGGCAAGGTAGCGAGGCTGTCCAGCGCCTCTTCAACCTATCTAGGTCCGCTGACGGATTCTTTCTGGAAGCTCACCCGAAATTGAAGCCCGTGGACACGCCTACCGCTGGGGTATTTTTGGCCGGGTGCGCTGAATCTCCCAAGGATATCAAGGATAGCGTGACTCAGGCGAGTGCTGCAGCCGCCCGGTCAGGCATCCTCATGGCAAGAGGAAGACTCACAGTCGAGGCTATCACGCCTAGGACTATCTCTGAACGATGCAGTGGATGCGGCCTATGTGTCAAGGTATGCCCTTTCCGCGCCATATCCTTGAACGAGAAGACGAAGAAGGCCGAAGTGGTCGAAGCCGCATGTCAGGGATGCGGAACCTGCGGTGCTGAGTGCTTCAGAGAAGCTCTCGAAATGCGTCAATTCACGGATGATCAGATCTATGCACAGATCGATGCTGCAACCGAGCTGGATCCTGAGAGGAAGATAGTCGCCTTCTGCTGCAACTGGTGCAGTTACGCTGGAGCCGACATGGCTGGCACCAGCAGAATACAGTACCCGTCTAGCGTGAGGATCATCAGAACAATGTGTTCAGGACGTGTTTCATGGAGGCATATCGATCGAGCCTTCGCCAGACACGCAGGAGCAGTCTTGGTGTCAGGCTGCCACCCAGGAGACTGCCACTACATAAATGCAAACTATGAAACTAAGCGAAGAATTGAGAAGTACTGGGAGAGGATGACACGATTAGGACTCGACAAGAATCGACTGCAACTCGCCTGGATCAGCGCAGCCGAAGGGGACAAGTTCTCCTCCACGATCAATGAGATGCATCAGTTTCTTGGCACAGTGAAAAAGGAGGAGATTGAGAAGGCTGCATCTCTCTTGTCTTCTGTCCAAGGGCCAAGAACATGACGCCAATTTGAATCGATGAGGATTGCAAGGATGCTGCCCGATCACCGTCAGTCTATGACGCTTGAAACGGAGAAGATAGGCGGATGTTATGAGTGTGGGGTCTGCACCGCGAACTGCCCGCTGACTCACATGATTCCCAGGCACTACAATCCTCGATCCACGCTGCTGAGATTGTACCTTGACCCGGCGAAAGGAGCTACGAGGAGAGAGCTTTGGATGTGTATGCGATGCCGACGTTGTTCCAAGAGATGCCCACAAAACCTGAAGCCACATGAATTGTTTGTGAGCATGAGACAGACGGCACTGGAGAACGATCTGCTACCTGATCCGCTGGGGACAATGCGTGACGTTCTTCAGCTACTTCAAAGTGAGACCCCCCTTCCTGCACTCCTAGGTTGGCTTTGCTTGAGGCCGACGGAGTCGAATGATTCAAGTAATAGAGCAGGAAACCTAGCGGCTCAGGCGTTAAAGGACTTCTTGAGTGGTTACCGAGATTCATTCCGAAAGGTAAAGAGAGCACGATCGGAGAAGATATCCATTGTTGGGTCTGGGCCAGCGGGACTTGCGGCTGCATCCGAATTGGCAAGAAAAGGATACTTGGTTAACATTATCGAGAAGGCACAGAAGCCTGGCGGCATGTTGAGGACTGGTATTCCATATTTTCGTTTGCCGCGTAACATAGTGGATACTGAGATTGAGCACCTGAGATCGCTGGGAGTGACTATTACGACTAGCACTCTCGTGGGAAGGGACATCAGCATCCGGCAACTTCTGGAGGAAGGGAGCCGCGCACTATTCATAGCGGTGGGATGCGGACGCTCCATGCAACTTGGAGTCGAAGGAGAGATATTCGAAGGTGTCCACAACGCCATTGACCTATTGGAACGACTCAACTCTGGAGTTGATCCGAAGGTTGGCGATAATGTTGCAGTAGTGGGGGGTGGTGGCGTTGGAGTTGACACAGCTAGGGCTCTCAGAAGATTGGGCCCGCGAACAATCCGGATCCTGTGCCCCGAATCAAGAGCGGAGATGCCAGGAGATCAGGTGGAGATCATGGATGCAGAGAAAGAGGGAATCCAAATCATGCCGTCCTGTATGCCTCGACGCATCTTGGGCAGTAATGAAAGAGCGACGGCGATCGAACTGGTCAAGACAAGATCGGACGTAGCCCTGCCGGCTGGAGGATATCCACTGATACCGATCGAAGGTTCTGAGTTCACAATCGATGCAGACACGGTGATAGTAGCGATAGGCCAAAAGGCTGATCTCAGTTTTCTGCCAGACGATGTCCGAGTGTCAGACCGGAATACCATGGACGCCGACCCATTGACCTTGCAGACGTCAATGAAAGGGGTGTTCGCTGGCGGAGACGTTGCCTTAGGACCTTCAAGCATTCTCGAAGCGATATATATGGGGTGGAGAGCAACAACCCATATCGATCGATACGTGAAGTGCGAAAGCACACAAGATTCACGACGGAGATCCTAGGAAGGAAAACACCTCATCCCAAACGAATTGCGTTGGGGAAGAGAGGCGAGATTCATAGTATTCGTATGCAAGCCGTGACGGCAGGAATCAACCGAAGGGCTGAGCAGAAGCTTCTCAAGCCCCACGATCTCTCCAAGTGAAGGCGCATAACCCGCTCAAAAACCAAGGCAAGAATGATACCTTTGCAGGAACACACTGCCTGCATTCGAACGAGGTAGAGAATCGTTTGACCCTAAGCGTAAACAAGAGGGCTTTGATGCTCGTTGACAAAGCGATAGAAGAGGGGAGAAACTTCGCCTTCACGTACAGACCGGCCCACTCGGGTCCACCGTCATTGATGCAGGAATCAAAGCAATAGGGAGCTATGCCGCAGGTAGGCTGGTTGTGGAAATATGCCTTGGCGGCTACGGGACTGCTTTGACAGCTTCAATGGGTCATAAAGCGCCCCCTAATCTCAAGCCCGAGAAGGCGTTCTAGCGACAAATGCGGACACCTCACGGGACCCTAAGAGTTTGAAGCCCTATCTTCTAAGAACAGGGAAAGCGTGGTGAATCCCAGACACGGCATGAGATTGGGTTCGCGCCTAGCTAATCGCATTATATGATTCGCAAGACCATTTGACAGATCTTTCTAGGTCCACACGATACAAGGGCCATTCGATCACTCTTCTCTGTGAGATAGCGACATTCTGAATAATGTCTATCTGCAGAAGTAACATAGGAACCTTGAGTTTGAGTGTCTGCAATGTGTGAGTTCAAAGTCTTTGACCAAGAGATGCTCGTGGCAGAGGGCATTGTATACGCCAAATTGTCGAATGGTGCGTTAATCCTCAGAGACATCCTCCACTCCGAGACTGATCTCAAAGAGACACTGGTGATGGAGATCGACGTCGCGAACGAAACAATAAGACTGAGAAGACACCCGCTCATCGGAGACATGCTATGCTTTCTTGATGCAGTTGCGAGATGCGAAGAATCAGGCAGGTACGACAGGAATTTGGAGGAACTCTGGCAGAGAGCGAAGTCTCGGGGCGACGAAACGATCCGTGACCTTCAGAGAAGATGCGAGAAGCCCTGACAGGAGTAAGGCGTCTCATGAAGATAGCGGTGGCGGGTAAGGGTGGAGTTGGAAAGACAACGATTGCAGGAACTCTGAGCAGGCTTCTTGCCCGTGATGGTTCTAGGGTCCTCGCTATAGACGCAGATCCAGCAAGAAACCTGGCCTACACGCTCGGGGTTTCCCCTGAGGTCGCCGCTAGGATTGTCCCTATCTCAGAGAATTCCAACCTTGTCAAGGAGCGGACGGGGGTGGGACCGAGTGAGTCTTTTGGCGCAGTCTTCAGCCTGACGCCGAAGGTTGACGACCTCGTGGAGAAGTTTGGCGTTAGAGGTCTAGATGGAGTCTGGTTGCTGGTGATGGGAACGGTCAGGGCCGGGGGGTCGGGATGCATGTGCCCAGCAAGCTCCCTTCTTCGCGCTCTCATGAGGCATACGATTCTGCGGAGCAACCTTACAGTCGTGATGGATATGGAGGCAGGTCTAGAGCATCTTGGAAGAGGAAC
>Ga0129297_10001563_pt1 | contig 11622 bp, 9 predicted proteins | sample I18A1metaG_FD_94708 | JGI IMG/M metagenome (GOLD analysis project Ga0129297, IMG submission 94708) | Lake sediment bacterial and archeal communities from Gulf of Boni, Indonesia to study Microbial Dark Matter (Phase II) - ​I18A1 metaG | ecosystem: Environmental > Aquatic > Freshwater > Lake >... | reverse complement strand
TTGCTCGAAGAATATTGTTCCTAGTCGATCGCCGTGCCCTAGCGGCTCAAGCAGTCGGAGCGTTTTCGAACTTCGAACCTGAACCAAGTCTGAAGTTTGACAGGATTTACGAAGTCTATAGCCAGCGTTTTCGTCGCGAGGACATGCCCGAAGAGTTCAAGTTTGATCCGAATGTTTTACCTGCGGAGTATCTCACGAATCCGCAGTCACAGCACACGTTCGTTTACGTCTGCACTATTCAGAGGATGCGAATCAATCTTTTTGGCAGAGAAGGAATGTTCTCTGAAATACCTGGTGAATCAGAGGTCGAGGAAGACGCAGAGAAGCTCGACATTCCGATACATGCGTTCGATGTTGTCATAGCAGATGAATGTCATCGAGGGTACACATCGACTGAAGAAGGCAAGTGGCGGCAAGTGCTAGATCATTTCGATGCAGTCAAAATCGGATTGACGGCCACTCCCGCGGCTCATACGACATCCTACTTTAAGGATATTGTTTATCGTTACGACTACGAACGAGCAGTTAGGGAAGGTTATCTCGTCGATTACGATGCAGTAGCGGTTCAGTCGGACATTACCTTGAAGGGCTTATTCCTGAAAGAGGGCGAGGAAGTGGGACTGGTTGACACTGAAAGTGGAAGAGAATCGTTCGATGTCTTGGAAGACGAGAGAGCCTACGACACTACTGACTTGGAGCAGAAAGCGACAGCTCCAGATAGAAACAGGAAAATCGTCAAGGAGTTTGCAAAATATGCTCTCAGCCAGGAAAAAGAATTAGGGCATTTTCCGAAGACGCTGGTATTCGCAATCAACGACCTCCCACACGTCTCGCATTCTGATCGCCTTGTGGATATGCTGAGAGATGAATTTTGGAGGGGTGATGCCTTTGTACAAAAGATTACAGGCAGTCCGACCGTTGACAGGCCGCTTCAGAGAATCAGGGAGTTTAGGAACAGACCTCTCCCATCGATTGTCGTCACAGTTGATATGCTCACGACAGGAGTAGACATTCCGAAAATCGAAAATCTTGTTTTTCTGCGACCTGTGAAATCGAGAATCCTTTTTACGCAAATGCTCGGACGAGGTACCAGAAAATGTGAGGAAATCAATAAGACTCACTTCACTGTTTTTGATTGCTTCGACGGGTCGCTACTGGAATACTTCAGAAAGACAACTGACTTCACAGCTGAACCGCCAGTCAAACCAACTAGAAGTATCCGAGATATCGTTGACGCAATTTACAACAATGAAGACAGAGATTACAATGTCGGAGCCCTCGTTAAGAGACTAAGAAGGATTGAGAAGAACGTCTCAGCTGAAGGCCGTGAGCTTTTCATGCAGTTCATACCTGACGCAGACATAGGAGCGTTTGCTCAGTCGCTTCCGACGAGGTTGAGTAGAGATTGGGGAGGCACTATGAAGATTCTGAGAAGCCAGCCATTTCAGGACCTTATGGAAAGTTATCCAAGGGCACCCAAGACTTTCGTCGTTGCGTACGAAGCAGAAGACAAAGTCGCATCAGAATACATCTTTAGAACGATAGACGGTAGAGAACTCAAGCCTCAGGATTATTTGATTGCATTTGAGCGATTCGTCAGGGAGAACCCCGATCACATCGAGGCACTGAGCATTCTGCTGAACAAGCCATCTCAATTCCACACTAAGGAGCTCACGGAACTGAGAAAGAAACTGGCTTCAACGCCCGAACGATTTACAGAAGAGAATCTGCGACGTGCTTACCATAGCGAATTAGCTGACATCATTTCAATTATACGGCATGCGGCCAAGGGAGATCCTTTGCTTTCTGCTGATGAAAGAGTCGATCGCGCTATAGCTAGGGTGAAAGAAGGCAGAAAATTGACCGCTGAACAAGATCAATGGCTTCAATACATTCGGGACCATCTTGTGAGAAATCTGGTCATCGACCAACCAGACTTTAAATACATTCCATTTTCGAGGCACGGCGGATGGGAAAAGGCAAACACAATATTCGAAGGAAAACTGGCCCCACTTCTTGAGACAATCAATGTTGCGATGGTGACAGCATGAGTGAAGTAGTCGGAAAACTATGGGGCTTTTGCAATACTCTCCGTCATGATGGCATAGGATACGGCGATTACATTGAACAGCTGACCTACTTGCTGTTTCTCAAACTTGCACAGGAAAAAGGAGTCAAGCTTCCACAAGGTTGCACATGGGCCGACCTCAAGGCAAAATCGGGCACAGAACTCCTTGACGCTTATACTGAGATTCTCCGAACACTTTCGAGACAGAAAGGAATGCTCGGTGACATCTTTGCCGGTTCGCTTTCAAAGTTCCGAGAGCCTGTTAATCTCAAGAAGCTCATCGGTCTCATCGACGAGACTCAGTGGACTGCAATTGACGTGGACATCAAGGCTGAAGCCTATGAAGGATTGCTTCAGAAGTACGCTGAAGAAGAGAAAGGAGCAGGTCAGTACTTCACACCGCGCGAGGCTATTCGCTGCGTTGTTCGCTGCATGAAGCCCGACATCCGACAGAAACTGAATTTCACAATTCATGACCCCGCCGTTGGGACTGCTGGCTTTCTTATCGGCGCTTACGAGTGGATGCTGAAGCAGACCAAGGAAGGAGCGCTGTTAACACGGGAGGAACGAGAACGGCTGCAAACGAGAACATTCTCTGGGTGCGAGCTTGTTCTTGATACAAGACGTTTAGCACTGATGAACCTCTACTTGCATGAGATTGAGGCTGAAATCTACTTTGGTGATTCGTTGGCCGAAGGTTCGCACACCTCAAAGCGATACGATGTTGTAATGACGAATCCTCCTTTTGGCACAAAAGGCGCAGGTCAAGCTCCTATACGTGAGGATTTCACTGTCAAGACTGCAAACAAACAGCTGAATTTTGTCCAGCACGTCATGACGATTCTAAAGCCCGGCGGAAGAGCTGCTATGGTCGTTCCAGACAACGTGCTGTTCGAAGAGACTGCGGGAAAGGAAGTTCGCAAGCTGTTGATGGAAGACTGTAACCTTTACACGATTTTGCGATTACCAATCGGAACATTCACTCCGTATTCGCCCGGCGTGAAGGCGAATATCATATTCTTCACCAAAGGTGAGCCCACCAAAGAAGTTTGGATCTACGATAACCGCACAAACGTTGAAAAGGTCACTATTCGCCATACTCTAACGGCTGATTACTTCAAGGATTTTGAAGCGTGCTATCATGCAAAGCCTCGCAAAGAGACTGAACGCTTCGGAAGATTTACTCGCGAAGAAATCGCAAAACGTGATCATAACTTGGATATACTTTGGATGCGAGACGAATCGATTGAGGATGAAGAACAAGTTGCCGAACCCGAGGAACTAGTCGAAGAAGCTCTAACAGAGGTTCAGACCGCAATGGATGCTCTGAATGATATTGCATTGATTCTGTCGAATGGCAAAAGGCTGGACCGAACGTGAACGAGGGACGTCACCAACTTCCAGATGGTTGGGGTTGGGCTACATTGGGAGAAATCTGTGAACATGTAGTCCACGTCGACCCAACAAGGAATCCCTCGAAAGCTTTCCGCTACGTCGATATATCGTCCATCTCAAACGAGACGTTCAACATCGTCAATTCGAAGAAGTACGTGGGTGCGAAGGCTCCGTCTCGGGCTAGAAAACCTATCAGGGCAGGCGACATACTTGTCTCTACGGTAAGAACCTATCTGCGCAACGTGGCCATGGTTCCACCTGAATTGGACGGAGAAATCTGTTCAACCGGACTATGCGTACTTCGTCCAATCAGAGAGATAGCAGACTCAAGGTTTGTCTTTAGATATGTTCTGACAAAAGAGTTCATTAACAAACTAACTCGGGAGCAACGTGGAATTAGTTATCCTGCAGTGACGGACAGATATGTATATGCACAACCGATTCCGCTTCCGCCGTTGGCCGAACAGAAGCGTATAATGGCAAAGACTGAGGAATTGCTATCAAGAATCAAGGCAGCGAAACAATCAATTCAAAAGATACGATTCCTAGTTCGACGATTTCACCAATTCGTTCTCACTAAGGCTTTTCGTGGCGAACTAACGGAACGAGATCCAAAGGATGAACCGGCGGAGAAACTGATAGTAAGAATCAAGCAGGAGCGCCGAAGAAAATGGGAAGAAGATCTTAGGGCGAAGGGCAAAGATCTGAGGAAGTACAAGTACAAAGAGCCCGAGCCAGTTAATGCTGAATATCTGCCTGAGATGCCTAGGAGCTGGATTTGGACCAGACTGGGATACGTGGCGCTCGTAATGGATGTAGACCACAAAATGCCCAAGTCGGTCAAACAAGGAGTTCCTTTCATATCTCCGAAAGATTTCATTGGGAACGTAGACGTAGATTTCAACAATGCAAAACGCATCGCGCCGGAAGATTTCGAGAGGCTGTCAAGAAAATGCAAGCCTGAGTTTGGTGATGTTCTGATTTCTCGAATTGGGACTATAGGAAAGGTTAGACTTGTACCTAGTGGCGTTCAATTCGGGATATCTTACAGTCTTGCGATACTCAGACCCGTCCAATCTGTACTTGACAGAAAATACTTGTTTTACGCGCTGCAATCGCCGATTATACAAGATCAAGCAAGAGAAAGAACTCGAAGCATAGGCGTGCCGGATCTCGGCTTGAAGGACATGAACAATTTTGCGTTTCCTTTACCTTCTCTCGCAGAACAGAGGCTTATCGTTTCCAGAATCGATCAGCTATTTGCCTTTGTAGACGATGTGGAAAAGTCTGTTGACGCGGCCTCAAACCACATAGAAGAACTGAACGAGTCTATTCTCAATCGTGCTTTCCGAGGCCAATTGGTCTCACAAGATCCTAACGATGAACCAGCATCGGTTCTTCTAGAAAAGATAAGAGGATAGTGATCGACTTGACATCCGAGAATGGAACGGAAACCGGAAAAGTAGAACTTTCGTTTTTACATGAAAGACTGACAAAGCCGAGATTGATGAGTGAAAAACTAGAGAAACTATGGCTCAACCTCGTTAGGAATTTCACAGGTAAGCCTCTGAACCTTAACTTCAAGGATGTGGTCCTAACGTGTTTGAGTGGGAAACGCTCAGAGATCTATACGCATCTCATTCATTCATATCCTGCGAAAATGTTCCCATACATACCCACCTTCTTGCTGTCGATTCCGGACTTATGCCCCCCCAATGGAATTGTTCTTGACCCATTCTGCGGAAGCGGGACCGTTCTGTTGGAGTCTCTCGCTCACCCGATATACAAGCGTAACGCCTACGGAGTCGAGATAAACCCGCTAGCGAGACTAATAGCTAAGACAAAGACAACGTCTCTGAACGAGAGGGAAATAAGAAAAAGGATCAACCATTTGCTGGAACTGATAAAGAAATCCCGCAATACAAAAATATCTTATCCGGACTCGGACAAAATCCAATTCTGGTTCTCGAACAAAGCAATACATGAGCTTAGCAAGCTCAAACATGCGACAGAGCAAGAAGGAAAGGATGATGATTACAAAGACTTCTTTTGGGTTTGCTTTTCGTCAATTATCCGAAAGGTATCGAAAGCCGATCCGTTCATACCGCCTCCAGTCATACTAAACGTCCACAAGTACGAAAACTCTCCAACAAAGTGCAGGTTCTTGCTAAAGTTCCTCAAATATGCAGAGAATCCGGGTGTGCTGGGCCTATTCAGAGAGGCAGTGCAGAAGAACCTAGTGAGAATAGAGTCTTTGAACAGAATCGAAGAAGTAGAACAGGGTAAAACTAGAGCACAGGTCATATGGGACGATGCCCGACAAATAAGAATAGGCAGACTAGATTGTAAAGGGAGGCTTGTGAAGAATAATGCAAAGACTTTACGATCTAACAGCATCGACCTTGTCCTTACTTCGCCTCCTTACTTGACTGCCCAAAAGTACATCAGGACACAGAAACTGGAGCTGTTGTGGCTAGGAATGATTTCTGAAAGTGAAATCTCTCGCCTAGAAAAAGAGATTATCGGCTCCGAACTAGTATCCTCAAAGGAAGTAGACTTCGCGGAAAGCACAGGAATTAGGTCAGTCGACAGTCTCATAAAGTGGGCATCCTCAGCATCACCTCAGCGGGCTGCCACACTGTGGAAGTATTTCTCGGAGATGAGGAAAGCAATGTCGGAAATGCACAGAGTTTTAACGAAAGGGGGACATGCTATTGTCGTCATCGGTAACAACAAGGTACTTGGAAGAAACGTTGAAACGTACAAACTTTTGGCAGACGTTGCCACATCTTACGGATTTGAGTTAAAACTGGTTCTTAGCGACAAGGTTCGTAAAAGAGGAATGATAACGAGAAGACACAACACAGGCGGACTGATAAAAGAAGACTTTGTCATAGTTCTAAGAAAAGAGGATTAACCATGTTCCAAACAATTACGACTTGGAATTTCATACGCTTAGAAAGCGACCTAGAGAAGGTTGAAAGTGATGTACAGCTGCGCGGATACAACCGAGACACCTTTCTAACAGGACGATTTTCGACCAAGATAGCTAACAGAGAAATAGAGCCATTGTCTGTGAGTGACATCGCTGACATTCTTTGTCCATCCAGAAGGGATTTGTATTTCAAAAAGGGTAAGAATCGGGGAGCAGTGAAAAGCCGAAAAACATGGGGCCGGGTCGGGGGCCAAGCCGTACAGAACTTCGCATTTACTCTATTCAAGAAATGCCGTGGGATGAAGAGCATCCGATCATATCAAGAAGTAATAAGAGAGATTGACATTGTGTCAAAAGATTTTGGAAGAGAAAACTTGCGGATTCTTCGAGATCTTGATGGGCTCAAACGTAGGCCTGATGAGGATCCTTACTGGTTGTTGAAGCTGTTGACTTACAATGGTAGAGCTGAGTTAGGCCTGAGACTTTTACATACATTGCTATCAAGAGGGGACAATCGCGAAATGAACATTGAAGATCTAGAAATAACGATTGACGGCATAAAGCCGAATCCGGTGCAGATAGGCATAAACAGGCCAGCAAAACCTGACTTTATTGTGGAAAAGCATAAGGTAGTCGGCGACATTAAAACGGGAATCGGAGGTTTCAAGGATCATTACTTACTGACTTGTGCAGGCTATGCGTTGGCTTACGAAAATGAAAGAGGAGAAGACAGTAACATTGACTTCGGAATCATATACTTTTTCCCGACCAGATATAGCGTCCATGCAAAACCAATCTCACTTGGTCAGGTTTACATATTTCCTATCGACGACGATTTAAGAGACTGGTTCTTAAAAACTAGAGACAGGGCATATGACACCGTGTCTGACGACTCCTTCCCGGTTTTCCCCGGTGACAAAACTCATTGTCCATACTGCCAGTTCATCGACTCTTGCGTATCTGAGGGGCTAGAGCTATGAAAGAAAGACCTTCGATACCATTGTTGAAAGAAGACAGAGTCTCAAAACTTATCAAGGCTTTGCAATGTATCAACCAGCATCCTTATAGTAGAGAAAAGCAAAGAAGCTGCATTCTAAGACTGTATCCAAACAAGACAGAAAAAAGCGTCTTTAGGGGTATGATTATTCCGACACTAAGGTATCTTGGTCTTATCTTGGGGTTCGGAGAGGCTATCAGGCTGAGCGGCAACGGAAAAATCATCGTCGAAGCGGCGAAAAGAAGCATAGAGGAAGCCAGGCGAGTCGCCAGGGTTGTTCTTCTAGACGAGGATAAGAGAACGTTCCATTTTGTCGAGATCCTGAGAAGAAATCCGAACATTTTAAAGAAAAATTTTATCGATTTAAAATGCCAAGAAATAGAGGGAAAGCCAAGAAAACGAGTGGAAGAACGAATAAATAGGTGGCTCAGGGTTCTCAAAGAATGTGGATTGATAGAATTAAGAGAAGAACGGATCAACCCAAGGAAAAAAAACTACAAGGATGCAGAGAAAGAATTAAACGCAGAGCCTAAAAGCCGCTTATTTAGGAGAGTATTGTTTGAACAATATAGGTCATTTCCTTCCTACGAAACTGCCGGCATAGTAGATATCCCCCTCTTAAGGCAGCTGGTCGCCATCAGGTACTATACAGACCATAACATGATTTTGACGGAATCCCAATTTGACGAGCTTCTGAGAAGGCTCCCTTTTGTAACAGAAGACTATGTGGTTTCCCTAGGTCAATCCATGGGCGCTGAGGAAAAGCTATTCTTATACAAAGGAAATTACTACAGAACTTTAAGCATCACATTCTTCGAAAAAGGGTGAGACGCGTGAAACAGACTAAGTCATTCTTGGAAGAGGAATATGGATTAACTGCAAGGCCTTTCAAGTCTAGAATCGCGACCGACATTGAGCTGCAAATGTGGGTCAACCGAGAAAAGGAAGTAGATCAATGGAATAAGGTTCTCGACGATGCCCTAAAAACACCGACTTCTAACTTTCTCGCTTTCATCATAGGAACTTACGGAATGGGAAAAACTCTGTCGCTACTTAAGATCGTGCGTGAGTCAACAGAGAAGGGAGCGTATTCCATTTACCTGAACTTGCTTTCCGAACAGAGACCCAAGAATCCGGGCTTGGATTTCCTATTGCGAATCATTAGATCGATAGAACTCGACAAAATCAATGTGACAAGAAAAGACTTGGCACTTATTAGGGAGGTTCTTCCCGACGGGGGGAATGCGTTCGAGAAGATATTCTTTCCCGGAAACGAGGATGAAAAACGTTTAGCAATCTCCTTCGTAAAAGGAGAAATAAAACCTACCCAAGCTCAATTGAAGTCGATGGGAGTATTGAGGAGAATTGACGATGTGGACATCGCGAAAGAATACCTCATAGGAATCCTTTACATTCTAAAGGTCTTAGGTTATTCCACTCTCGTAGTGGCGGCAGACGAATTCGAGTACTTGTTCAGCATCGTCCCGAAGCCTGCTCAACCCATTTACTTAGCGCTCCTTAGACGTCTGTTCGATCTTCCGGCATTTATTCCGGAAAAACTGAGATCAAAGGTCGCGAATATGGCCTTATTCGTGGGAACCTCTGAGGACGGAATGATGCGCTTGACGGTCCTAGAAAACATAGAAAAAAGCACCGGCGGACCTATACAACCTCTGATGAGAAGGGTCAACGCTAGGATTCCCCTTGGCCCTCTGAACAGAAAATATGTCAGAGAATTAATAGAAAGAAGGTTAAGACTGAACAGAGTTAAGGGTGTGTTTGAAAAAGATCCACTCATACCGTTCACAGAAGGTTTTGTGGGTTATGTCAATAAATTGACCCGAGGAAGACCGAGTGACGTAATTGAGCGCTGCGATCACGTTTTAGACGCAGGCTTAGCTCAAAGGGTTCCCAGACTTACTTCAGAATTCGCGAAAGAAGTGTTCAAAGAAAGAGGGTTTAATTATTGAGGTCGAGACAACACGGCTACTGACGTCACTCCTTCACTAAATCCCAGCTTGATCCAGATGAGGTAAGCTCGCCTCGCTTAAGATCTTGGATTTAAGAATGAAACGTTTCAAAGACTCTTATGGAATGTTCGTTATATGTCAAGTATTGTCGAAACGATAACTTCAGTGATATCCTTCATCAAGACGCTATTTGATTTTCTTCCGGAGTATAGTGAAGATGCTGACAAACAAAGAGTAGAAAAAGCGGAACGGTTCCTTTATTTAATACAGAAAATCCTAATGAGTCTAATTGATCTAATCTCACATTTGTCATTTAATAGTAGAAGAATATCTGATTTCTTAGAAGTTACGGAGCGAGGAGAGAAGACCCGTCTTAAAGAAGCAGTTGCCGGTTTATTTCCTATTTTTCCATTGCCGGGAATAGTAGAATTGCCTGAAGATGATGTCTTTTCGCTTGCTCTTAATTTGGTGACTAAAGATACTAGAGATTTCATTGCGATATCAAATACTATCGCAGAAAATCTGAAAAGAGACCCAACAAATGTAACATTGCTCTCACAACTTTGGGTTTATCTCTCTCTTTTGAGAACCGGTATGTTTGGAGACTTTGAGAGATTGGTCCGATTTCAAGTCGAATACGTTAATAAAATTATGGGGAATAAAGTCGACACAAACGAAACTGAGAAACGTGTGCAGAAGGCTTTGGAGAATCTTCGAGGCTTGGCTGCGGTACATGAGCAATTATCTGAGGAAATTGCCAAGACGTCTTCCGAAATCAAGCAAAAAATAGCAGGATAATAGTCATGATAGAAATTTGCCAATTTGGTAGCCGAGGTAGAGTATTCATGTTTTTTGAGGATTTGTCACGATCTTGCCTTTTCTGAGTTCTCTGATCACATCTACGGGATTTTTTTCGTTCTTAGGATTGACTAGGCGGGCGTAGAAATTGACGCAAACATGTTGAGCTAGATCGGAACCTGAAAGCTTCGCTAGGCACTGAAAGCTCAGATTGCACTCCCTAAGAAGATGATCCTCAATCGAGTGATAAAGGGCAGTTGATTCTTCACCGAAAAGCTCCATTTTCTTCTCGAATACAGCCCAAGCAGCTTTGACTGCAGGAAAATGGGCGTCAAGTGTTTCAAAGAGTTTGCTACTTGTAGGCTCTGAACGCTTCAGGTTTGTGGGAACTTCCCATCCATAAGCGTTTCGATCAACGCTTCTTCGGTAGTTTCCAAGCGTCTCTATCATCTTTTCGAGAACTTCCGTCCGAATCCTCTGAAAATGTTCCTTACGATCTCCATGCTCAGCCAGTCTGCGATCTCGAATGCTCTCGAAGTAAATTCCTATTATGCCGCTCTCAATGGCGCTAATAACTATTGATCCAAGCCAAATGAAAGTCGGATCTATTTCCGTTTTATTTGACTCCCCGTCAACCTTCTAGCTTCCTTCGATCTGTTCGGAGGTTCTTTCGTCTGAATGAACTACTTAAATTTGGTTCCGCAGTTTGAGCAGAAAGTTGCATCTTCATCATTTAGGCTCTTGCAGCTTGAGCATCTGACCATTATCTTTTGACTGGGCGCGGCAGTTGGTTGCTGGGCTATCACCGTCTCCTTCTTTCCACCAAACAGCAGCCTAGCCAATCCGATGATTATAAGAACTATAACTACGAGAACGATTGGACCAAGGATCAGAGCAAGTTCCCATGAACCTATGAACGGCATGGCTCATCGGTGACATCTAGGTCACGCCTCTAGAAAAACTATCCTAGAAATCACATGGTCTTATTCGTATAGAGAAGCCAAAAGAGAACAGATAATAGTAATATGATATACGCCGTCATCACGACTTGCTAGCATTCGGGACATTTAAGTAAACATTCAATGAAATCGCAGAAACTTACGCATCCTTTTCTTAATCTGTTTATATCAAGTTTCGCAACATAGCTGTCCAATTTGTATTTTTCGTAACCTTCTTTTTCTTTAAGGATAATCGAAGGCTTATCATCAATTTGAATTCCTTTATCATAGCATATCCACTCTTCGACCTCATGCCTTAAGACTACGGTGTTACAAGAATTTCTTAATTCTTTGGGAACGTGGCCTTCGATTCTTTCTTTTACTCGTTGTCGAGATTCACCATCTGCGTCAGCGACTACTAGAAAAAAATTGAAACAGCCTAGATATGCAAGAGCTTTTATCTGTCTATCCAATTTCGTGTTACAGGGGCCATAAAATCTGGCTGCCTTCACGTTCAAATA
>Ga0129297_10001561_pt1 | contig 11629 bp, 8 predicted proteins | sample I18A1metaG_FD_94708 | JGI IMG/M metagenome (GOLD analysis project Ga0129297, IMG submission 94708) | Lake sediment bacterial and archeal communities from Gulf of Boni, Indonesia to study Microbial Dark Matter (Phase II) - ​I18A1 metaG | ecosystem: Environmental > Aquatic > Freshwater > Lake >... | reverse complement strand
TTGGCAGAAGGTTAAGACGTAAACTATTTAAGTGCGAACTAATTCTTCCTCGGAAAATCTGGTCGGGAGTAAGTTGAGTCGCGTGCAGGCAGATGGCTCCTCTGTGGAGGCGTGGGTAGGGATCGTGAGTGCGTACAGGGCTGTGCACGCACTCTTGAATCAAGAGCTCGTGAAAAGCAGTCTGACGTTTCCACAGTATCGGGTGATTAGAGCTCTTGGGAAATTCGGGGCGATGCCGATGAGCAAACTTGGTGAGCACATGGTTGTGACTCCCGCAAACATTACCGGGCTGGTCGATAGACTTGAGGGGCGGGGTTACATTAAACGTGAAGGAACAGGGACTGACCGGAGAATCACTCGAATAGCGCTTACAAGAGAAGGCGAGACTACGTATCGGCAAACAAGTATCCAACATAGCAGACTGGTCAGTCACATTATGAGGGCCTTGAGTGAGAATGAACGATTGACTGTGGCCAAGTTGCTTCAGAAGATCAAAGAAGCAGCCCTTGAGGAGCGAGGGCGAGCTTGAAGGGTGTGAGCAATGAGTCTGGCCAAGCCGATCCTTCAATATGTCAACACGATCGGAACCAAGGCTGATATCCTACATTCTACAAGGGCGTTCAAGAGGCTTCTTGGATATCACAGACCCTACATTCATTTCTTTGTTCTTGTGACGGTACTGTCTGTTTTCAGAGCCTACGTGTTTGCACTGGAGCCCTTGTACACCGCGCAGATAATCGATGAGGTGATCGTTCAGGGCGACTATGATGCATTGCCTGGGCTTCTATTGTCAATAGTGTATGCCACGGGACTCTTTGGAATACTCAACTACGTGGCAACGTACGCGCAGGCATATGTCTCGCAACTGATCGAGAGAGACATAAGGTCTGACTACTACTCTTCGCTGCAAAGTAAATCATTCAGGTTCTATGATTCCGCTGCCGTCGGAGACTTGGTCTCAAGAGCCACAATGGATCTGAGGGCGCTGGAGAATTTCCTGAAATCTTGGACTGGAACTCTGACAAACGTGTTGTTCACGGCAATAGTCGTGTTCTCAGTGACCTATTCTATTAACCCGACGATGAGTGCGCTCGCCTTCCTGCCTATGATACTCTCCTTCTATCTCACCACTCGACTTTTCACCACGATTATGCCTCTCTTTAGGAAGATGATGCTCATTCTGGGCAGGCTTGGCGCATACGTACAGCAGAACATCATAGGAATGAAGGTCGTCAGAATCTTCAGGAAAGAACATGAGATGGAGGAGGGATTCATACAGGTTGAAGATGTGTACGTGAACACGGCCATTCTGGCCGGCAAGATTGCATCAAAGTATGTGCCGTCGGCGCCAACCGTGCTGACTCTAGGAATAACGCTCATCTACCTTTACGGTGGCAACCTAATAGTTTCACCAGCCTCAATTCTGACGATAGGGCAACTCACACTCTTCTCGAGATATATGATGAGACTAAGCCGGCCCCTCCGAGACTTGAGTATGCTCATTGGGATGTGGGTGAACGCCTCAGCTGGGCTTGAGCGAGTCTATGCAATCATCGATCTTCCAGTCGAGATCAAGGACCGGCCTGAAGCCAGAGAGATTTCGATAGCCAGAGGTGAGGTTGAGTTCAGAAATGTCACATTTGGCTATGATGCGAATAGGCCTGTACTGAGAAATGTGAGTTTCACGGTTAACCCTGGTGAGAGAATAGCAATTCTTGGAGCCACAGGTTCAGGAAAAACGTCTCTGATATATCTCATCCCAAGGTTCTACGATGTCAACTCCGGAAGCGTATTGGTTGACGAAAAAGATGTGAAGGATTTCAGCCTCTCATCTCTGAGAAAGCAAATAGGCCTAGTCATGCAGGACGTTTTCATATTCACTGGCACGATCAGGGACAACATCGGATTTGGCAGGCGTCAAGCGACTGACAAAGAGATCGTGACCGCGGCAAGACTCGCAAGAATACATGACTTCATAGAGACACTTCCGGAAGGCTACAAGACGATTGTAGGTGAGCGCGGCGTAACCCTCTCAGGTGGGCAGAGGCAGAGATTGACTATTGCCCGAGCGCTTCTAACGAACCCAAAGATCCTGATTCTCGACGACTCGCTGTCCTTCGTAGATGCCAAGACTGAGCAGGAGATTCAGGAAGCTATCGAGGAAGCGATGAAAGGAAGAACGTGCTTCATGATAGCTCAGAGACTTTCCACAATAAAGAACGCTGACAGAATATTGGTTCTCGAGAACGGTGAGGTCGCTGAATTTGGGACACACAATGAACTCATGGCCAAAGGAGGCATATACAAGCGAATCTACGAGACGCAGTTCCTCGAAAAAGCTCTTGAACCGACGCTGGAGGCCGAGGTGAGATAGATGTCAAGTCCCTTCGGTGTTTTTTCAACAAGATACGAGGAGTCTAGGAAAAGAAAATCCTCAGACAGGATCCTGCTCAGAAAGGTCTACAGATACGCGAAAGACTACAGGAGAAACCTCGTGATAGGCCTAGTAGCCATCGTACTGAGTTCCTTGACAGGGCTGGTTTCGCCTTACTTGCACAAGATCGCCATAGACCAGATAATTCAGCCTAAGGATCTTTCAGAATTCGTTTGGTGGGTTCCGCTTTTCGTGATTGTAACGCTGGGCAACTACCTCTTCCAATATGTTCAGGTCTTCCAGATGAGAACGGTCGGGGAAAAAGTTGTTGCCAAAATGAGGGATGAGATGATGTCTAGGCAACAAGTGATCTCCCTGAGATATTTCTCCGAAGGTGAGATCGGAAGAATACTGTCAAGATTGATAAACGATGCAAACAACGTTAGAATGTTCCTGAGACAGGGATTAGCAACCATCTTGGTTGATACGGCTTCGATCCTGGGATCACTGATAATAGTCTTCGCCCTTAACGTGAAACTGGCTCTAGCGGCCGTGGCCATTCTCCCGGTTGCCATAGGCTTGGGATGGTTTCTGGGAGAATACTCAAGGAGAGCCTACAGAAGATCTCTCACAAGCTTGGCAGGATTAACTGGCAAGATACAGGAAAACCTCTCAGGTATGAGGGTCATAAAATCCTTCGTGTGTGAGGAGGAGGCCGAGAAAGAGTTCGAGGAGGCGCAAAGCAAAACCGTCAGAGCCAACATTCAGGCCGCAAAGATCTCAACGCTGTATCAACCCATGATCTTCTCCACGAGGATAGTCGGTACGATCCTGATACTTTGGCTTGGCGCGTTGATGGTCAGAAGCGGAGAAACCACAATAGGGACGCTAATAGCATTCATAGAATACCAATTCTCCTATTTCATGCCTCTAATGGAACTGACAACTGTGTACGACCAGTACCAGTCAGCCATGGCCGCTCTAGAAAGAATGTTCGACCTAATTGACACCAACGTAGAAGTCAAGGAGATGCCCTCGGAGAAAGCAGTGAACATAGAAACGATAAGGAAGATAACGTTTGAGAACGTCTCTTTTGGCTACGATCCGAAAATCCCCGTCATTCACAACATAAGCTTCACTCTTGAGGGGTCAAAGAAGCTAGCTATCGTTGGGCCAACAGGCGCAGGCAAGAGCACGATCATCAATCTTGTTGCAAGATTCTATGACCCTCTCAGTGGAAGAATAACTGTCAACGACTGCGACGCCAAGAGCATTACAATATCATCTCTCCGCGAACACATGGGCATAGTCCTCCAAGACTCCTTTCTCTTCCCCATGAGCGTGAAGGACAACATAGCATTTGGAAAGCCCCATGCATCTGAGGAGGAGATTCTCAGAGCAGCTAAGACAGTGGGCGCGCATGAATTCATAATGAAGCTGCCAGGAGGATATGACCATGTCATACAGGAGGGATCGTCGAACATTTCGATAGGACAGAGGCAGCTCATAAGCTTCGCAAGAACACTTCTAATGAATCCCAAGCTACTAATTCTGGACGAGGCCACTTCAAGTATTGACCCGTACACTGAACTTGTCATACAGAACACATTGAAGAAGCTTCTTGAAAACAGACTAGCCATAATAATAGCTCACAGGCTCTCAACCATCAGACTCTCTGACGAGATCATGGTAGTAGATCAGGGAGAAATAGTGGAAAGGGGGACACACTTCGAACTCATGAAGAGAGGCGGATTGTACAGCTCATTCTACAAGATGCAGTTCAAAGAAGAGCGAGGTCTCGAAACAGCATATGCCAAGATGTATCCTCAGGTCTGATCATCATCCATCTTAGGCATAGCACGCACTACTCTTCCCAGTAGTAGATGTGATCGCAGCAATCGTCTCCCTGCATCAGTGTCTTAGTGCGTTTCAAGCCTATTCTCGGGTTCTGAGCCTTCGCCGACGCAAAGTCTTGCTGACAACATATGACATAACCCAGGTCTGCCGCGTTCATGTCCCTGAAGGTCTTAGCCCACAAGCATTCAGTTACATTGAACATGATTCTGTCTCGTGTTTCCGCTGGATACGTAACGGTCATGGAGTGAGAACAGAATGGAGACCTGTGCGTCTGCTTGACGAACGCTTTGAATTCCTCAAAATCCTTGATCGGTCTCTTCCCAGCTGCGGCACATGCATATTCCTCACTTGTCTTTCGGATTATTTCCAAAGCCTTCTCTCTACCCAGAACGGACTCCAACTCCTTCGCCAGAAAAGGGATCGCGCCAAATCTCATCTGAAAACATTGCTCATAGGTCAAATCTGCCTTTTCCCGAAACTTGCCTGAAACCTCTGTGCTCACGTATCTTCACCTGTGGACCGCATGCAATAGTTCGACCAGTATATAGTCACTACGGCGTGCGTAACGCGATAGTGAGCGTTACCGCCTTCCGTGATGAAAAAACAGTAGTCATCGTCGCTGGCTCGTTCGACAATTGTGTGCGCGCTTGCTCTGCGAGCTACCTCGCGATCGCCTGTCTTCTTTCCTTCACTATCTCCAGTATTCGCCTGAACTCATCCGTGCCAGCCCTCACGGTGAGCTCGTATATCGCCGCTTCAGTCGTCGTTATCACAGCCCCCGCGTCCCTCAGCCTTTCGATTGCTGTCTCCAAATCAACGCCTGCATTTGCCGATAGGGCATCTTTTGCCACATGAACATTGTAGCCAGCTGCGACCAGGTCAAGGACCGTTTGAAGCACGCAGATGTGCGCCTCAATGCCACACGCAACAACGGTTCTCCTGCCGGTCTCCTTAAGTCTGCTCATGAATTCACTGTTCTGGCAACAGCTGAACTCCAGTTTTCTAACCATAGTACATCCGGACAATACCTCCCTGAGTTCTGGCACGGTCGCGCCCAGATTCTCCTGTTCAGTCACCAAGATGGGCATGTGAAATACTGCCGCAACCTTGCCCAATGCCTTAACATTCTCTATGAGCCTCTGCTTCTCCAACATCGTATCTACCAGCCTCTCTTGCACATCTATGACGAGCAGGATGGAATCGTCCTTCTTTGCTTTCAAATCCAAACAGCCACCACCACAGATTCTCTTCTCATTCGTCTAACGATCTTGCCTTTAAGATCGTTCCCGCGTTCCTCTCAAGCCATATTCCTACCCCAACGGCAAGTCTTATCTTTCGACTGAACTGATTCAATCGTCTCGCACTTAATGATGGTTGTGAAATATATCACAAATTAGCGACTTGATTCAGGCGGCAGATTTGAGAAACTTGGTCCGAGCACGCGCAGTGATGGAAGGCGGCCTCCTGTGACTTCTACCAATGCGACACGTTATTCGTTCTGGGCGCTCTGCATCATAGGCTTCTTCGCGATACTTAGCTCGACGATGTCGAAGAACCCTGTGCTCAATCCTTTTGCTCGCAGTCTGAACACGCCAGACTCCTTGATCGGGCTCATTGCCGCTGCTTCCACAATACCTGGAATCCTGGTAAGCTTGCCTGCCGGCTCACTTTCCGACAGGTTTGGAAGAAGACGAGTCCTCTTCGCATCTGCTGCAGTGTTCGCTTCGGCCCCTTTCTTCTATCTGCTCGTCGGCTCGTGGTGGCATCTAGCACTGGTCAGATTCTACCACGGCTTCGCTACAGCGACTTTTGTCCCGGTTACCAACGCCTATGTCGCAGAGCTCTTTCCATCCAGAAGGGCTGAACGCATTTCCCTCTTCTCCTCCGTCACCACGATTGGAAGAACGCTCGCACCGTTCCTAGGTGGATACATTCTCTTTGCCACCAACTACGGATTTCACCAACTCTACTTGATGGTAGGATTGGCGGGGACCACAGCCCTCATCACAGCTCTCCTGCTACTGAGAGAGAGAAAGCGTACAGATGGAGATGAGCCTAAGCGGCTCGGTGAGAAAGGCTCAAGGCTCTTTCAAGGATGGGTCGTCGTTGCCGCAAACCCACGCATATTGACAGTGAGTCTCATTGAGGCTGCACAGTACTACGCCTTCGGCGCGACGGAGTTCTTTCTCGTAGGTTACTTGAAAGAGATTGCGCACTTTGACTCTCTCTCGATAGGCATAGTCTTAGGGTCCCAACTTGCCGTGATCCCTATCCTGAAACCGTTCATGGGAAGACTTTCAGACAAGATCGGCAGAAGAACCCCGATACTTCTCGGCTCGCTGATCAGCGCAGCCAGCCTTGCACTGGTCCCCTTCACCGTTCACTTTCCCCCTCTCCTGCTGATATCAATACTGTACGGTTTCGGCTTCTCCATGGTAACCAGTTCAACTCCCGCGCTTGTCAGCGAACTTACCCCTGAGAATCTCATGGGAACAGGTATGGGTTTTCTGGGCACAATAATGGATGTTGGCCAGACAATGGGGCCAATAGTCACAGGATTCATCCTGACTAGTCGTCTCGGGTATTCAGGATCATTCTCAGCACTGACAGCCATAATCTTGACTACCTGCGCAATCTTTCTTGCCGCCAAGGTAGGCAGAAAGATCTCTTGATCATGCACCGCCAGGATCTCTGATCAATATTCCGGTCACGGCTAACTTGATTGAATTCCCTCGTCCAGCGCCTCTGCCTGACTCAGTGGTCACCGCTGATTCGTCTTAAATATAGTTAGAAAGAAGCCTATCAAGCAGGATTCTGCGTTTCCATGGAGGAGAGATCTCATGGATGAAGAATTGAAGAGAGCTGAGAAGAATATTGTTGGGGACATCTGGGCCTCAAACGAACAGTTCCCGAACCTAGTGAAGATGTGTGACGAGTTCGGAAGCAGATTCGCCGGGACAGAAGGCGAGAAGAAAGCTGTTGAATTCATGGCAGGTAGGCTGAAGGCGTACGGCCTGACGAACGTTGCGACGGAGCCTTTCCGGTACACGGGATGGTTCCGGAGAACGGCCGAAATGGAAATGGTGAAGCCGTATCGACAGGAGTTGCCATGCATATCCTTAGCCCTCTCCCCTTCCACTGCTCCCGAAGGACTTGAGGCTGAGGTGATAAGCGTCGGCGCAGGGAAGAAACAGGATTATGAGAAGGCTAAAGACAGGATTCGAGGGAAGATTGTTGTCTGTTCGACGGAGCCTTTTGACGGAGAAGGAAACTGGGGCCACCGCAGAACCAGATATGGCTTCGCGGTCCTCCACGGAGCCTCTGCCTTCGTCTTCATGCAGCATCTTCCCGGCCAACTACCTCAAACGGGCTCCCTGAGGCCCGGATACCGAATTATCGGCGAGATTCCAGGAGTAGGAGTCTCCCTAGAAACGGGATCATTCATACTCAGGCAGTTGAAGCAGGAAGCCGTTACGATGCGGTTGAATGTTCAGAATGAAATCAAGCAAAGCTGGACCGCCTACAATCTCGTTGGAGAGATCTCAGGCTCGAAGTATCCCAGTGAACTGATACTCGTCGGAGCTCACTTTGACGGCCACGACATTGCTCAGGGAGCGGCGGATGACGCGTCAGGGGCTGTGGTCGTGATGGATGTGGCGAGGGCGATGGCGCCATTCAAGCATCTGGCCAAGAGAACGATCCGATTCCTGCTGTTCGGCGCAGAGGAGCTCGGTGTCACAGGCTCAACCTGCTACCTCGACCAGCACAAGGCAGAAATCCCCAAGATGACATTGATGATCAATTGCGACGGCGCTGGAAGAGCAGCTCGACACAGATTCGCCGTCTACGGCCCCCTGGGGCTCGTGCCCTACCTTGAGAAGATCACGAAAGAGATCAACTATCCCATGACCATTCCAACCCCTCTCGGCGCAGCCTCAGACCACTGGCCTTTCTTCATGGCAGGAATCCCTGCAGTAGGGTTCGCCGCAGGAGCCCCCGATCCCCTGAGCGGCGCCGTCGCAGCAGCGTTGGGCAGAGGGTTTGGACACACGAGCGCTGATACGGTGGACAAGGTTGATCCCAGAGGCCTGAAAGAAGCCTCGATGGTTCTTGCCCAGTTCCTTCTCCGGATCGCAAACGAGGAGAAACCGATCGCTGAACACACGCCTCCCGAAGCCATTCTCAAGAGGCTGGAAGAGAAGGGAGAAGCCGAGGCCTTACGGATTCAGAAGAAGTGGCACCCCGACACAATTCGATGAAGATCATCCTACCGGTCAATCACTCGCAAGCGCGCGCTGAGCTCACCTCTCCGCCTTCCGGCCCGAAGCCTAATCTCTTAAGAGGAGGAGCCAGCCTTAACGGGGGTCATCCACTGAACCGACAGGTGCGAAACAGCTTGGCGATCAACTTCGATGTTTCACTCGCCGACGCGATGGAGAGGAGAATGCCTGCTCTCAAGTGGCGCAAGCATGATCCTGACGTTATTCCTCTCTGGATAGCTGACCACGATTTTCCTCCTCCAGTTGAGGTGAAAGAGGCGATAAAGGAGGCACTTGATGCCGGTGATGTCGGGTATTCAGAGAGTTCAGAAGTCCTGCAGCTCATGGCTGAGAAAGTGACCGAGAGAAACGCCATCTCCACATCGCCAACTGACATCTATATCTCCCAAGGCGTATTGCCCGTGTTCTGGCTCGCGTGCAAGTATGCCTGCAGGCCCGGGGATGAGGCTGTGGTCACAGACCCAATGTACTACCCGTTCTTCCAGACTGCCAAAGCGACCGAAGTGAAGATGAACTATGTTCAGCTGAATTCAGAGGACGGGTACAGATTTGACGATGAGCGACTCAAGGATGCGATCACTGGAAAGACGAAGTTAATCTTTGTCTGCAACCCGCACAACCCGACTGGCCGAGTCATGACGAAACAGGAGCTGAAAGGCATAGCAGACGTCGCGGTCGACCACAAGCTCACGGTTATGACTGATGAGCTCTGGGAGGACGTAGTCTTCGACGGCAGAAAACACATCAGCCTAGCTTCTCTAGGCCCCGAAATAGCTGACCGAACGATCACGGCTTTCGGGTTCTCGAAGGCATTTGGAGTTGCCGGGCTACAGATAGGATATACCGTCGTGACCAACAGGGAGATGATGCGCAAAGTGAAGAGCATAGGATTCAGAGACCGGAAAGACTCGGAGGAACCTGCGCTCAGAGGGACAGGCTCCCTCGCACTCGCTGCAGCTAAGGTGATGCTCAGCTCAAACGTGAGCTACTACCTTGAGAGGCTTGTGGCGTACCTGCAAGAGGTTCGAGACCTCACCTACAAGCGTCTAAGAGCGATCGGACCGATAGCGGTGACCCCGCTTGAAGGAACATATCTCATATTTCCAAGCCTGAAAGCGTATGGAAAGTCAAGCAATCAGATGACTGAGTATTTGCTCAAGAAAGGCAGGATAGCTGTCGAGTCAGGATCGGAGTTTGGTCCAGCAGGCGAAGGCCACGTCAGAATCAACATAGGAACCAGCAAGGAGATCATCTCAGAAGCCTTGAACAGAATGGAGCAAGCCCTGCGAGCTCTCAAACAAGGCTGAACATCTAAACCTGAGAACAAGCGATGAACAAGCAAGAGCGCGGGGCACCTCTCGATACGAGCAGCTTGGGAAAACTACCCGCATAAGTCAGCTTGCCAATACCGGAAATCGAAGACAAGATCAAAACGCAAAAACTCGACAACTCCTGAGAGACGAGACGCGCCACGCAAATAGCGTGCAAGACCACTCTGACAATACCCTGCTTGGGCACGCACCGAAACTGTCTCTCTCAATGGCCCTATTCGATCTGGAAGCCCAGTCTTGGCAATGATCGGGCTATGTGCAATAGTGCCTCCAGACCTGCACCTATTCCAGTTGCCTTCATCGCCTAAGCTCACCAAGTATTATCTCGGCGGCCCACCTAGCCACGTTCCCAGACACAGCCGTGCACTTGTCCACATGTCCTCCAGCTCTCTCAAATTCCTCATACTCTCCTGGATCAAGAAGGTTGAAGGATCTGCCGAAAATCTTCTTCTGAACATCTCGGCAAACCGGCGAGCCATACACGCTGACGAAGTGATCGTACAGCTTCCTTGCGTACGCGAAAACGCGGCGTTTCCTCTCGCCCCTACTGAAGTCCTCATAATGTCTTCCAGCAATAGAGCTGATGGCGAGCAGTCCTCCGACGAGGGCGCCGCAGGTCCCATTTGTGGATAACGCAGTCCCTCCAGCGAGTGCGTCTGCTGCCTTAACAGTAGAAGGGTCCCCAACGTTCAGCGTTTCCAAGAGAGCAGCTAGAACACATTGTGGGCAGCTACCCCTTTCCATCTCATACTTGAACGCTAGGCGATAGGCTTGATCAGCAAGTTCCTCTCTCGTCTCCATACTGAATCCCAGATTGTTGAGCTCATCCAATGTACGGTTTCGAGAATATTAGCTCACTTGTAAAAGGCGCGGCATGTGCACTTGCTGTCTCGACAAGGATGAGCAGCTAGCGGCGCCAACTAAGTCGTGGGCCGCATAAATCTTCTATCACAGTCTCTGCAGTGAAACCGATCCAGCTGCCAATCCTGATCTGGATGATGCCTAGGCAGCATCTCCGCCTCCAAAGATTGACAATACGGACATTTCACACCAGAACACTCCCCTCAACACTTCACGGTGTGTTGCAGAGTGGATTTATCGCTTCTAGCCACAAACCAAACAATCGCAAAGGCCTGACAGGGCAGCACCACTGCAGAAGCTTGCATAGGCAAGCCTCACGCCCAAGCCCCCGCGGACCCATTCGTTTTCTGTTTCAATCTGGCCGCAGATCCGACACTCCCCAATCTTGAGGGCTGAAGTGTTGCGACTCAGACCGATTGATAGCGGCAACGAGAAAGGACATGCGATTGGCGCGTGCACCTCGACAAGAGAGACAAGGCTCCTGAGAATGCTTCGTGCATTAGCCTCAGGCCACAATACGGTTTTGGCAATCTCCGAATGCACTCATATCAAAATTACGAGCCTTCCATATTAGATCGAAGAACTGGAAAGATATGACCTAGTCAGAAGGTCGGATCGAACCTGAAGTCTCACGGACATGGTTGTCAGAGACTACTTGGCTTCAAATCAACTATAGGAAGCACTATATATTGAAGCTGCAATAGCTGGCAATGAAATGAGCCAGTGAAACAAAGATCGGTTCTCCGTTTGTGCAGCAAATTCTGGAGGTTCATTTCTTGGTTCATGTGTTTTTGGTGAGTTGTTTCCAGGGCTTCATCTTTTGTTGATTGATGGGATGGTTTTGGGGCGCAATAGTGTGCGAAAACGCATCGGCACTGGACACATAGATTCTGATGCTGTCTTCGAGTTGGCATGCGGCATTTGAG
>Ga0129297_10001560_pt1 | contig 11632 bp, 10 predicted proteins | sample I18A1metaG_FD_94708 | JGI IMG/M metagenome (GOLD analysis project Ga0129297, IMG submission 94708) | Lake sediment bacterial and archeal communities from Gulf of Boni, Indonesia to study Microbial Dark Matter (Phase II) - ​I18A1 metaG | ecosystem: Environmental > Aquatic > Freshwater > Lake >... | reverse complement strand
GTAAACTACACCAGCGTTACGGACTAGACTCTGAGAAGAGCAAAGCGGTTAAGCTACCTGTGCCTAATTGAACTTCGTACGTTTCGCAAGACAAAGCCTCTATGGAATTAGTAGAGCTGTTCAGGCGGGATGGTCCGATTCCTTGGCTTCTGGATGCGATTACTGGGATTTAGAACACGAGGCTTATACTTAGCAAAAGCAACTTCTCTCGAATGCTTAATATCCTCAAAAGAACTGGTTGATTTCTTGGAGAAGGTTAAGGCTGAATATGGAAGCCTCGACAAGTTCCATGCATATGCGACTACCTATGGTTACGTGATCAGGGGTTCAAGGCTATGTTGAGGCAAAATGAGTTTAGGAAGGTTTCTGGAATATCAGGAGCTGACTTTGTCATCTAGGATTTCGGTTCTGCACAGTCTTAAGCTTTAATATCCTAGCGTGGCTTAGTTGTATATTTCGCGGTGGGGGCTTTGCTTACACCAACTCCCATGAAGCGTTTCTACATAGCTGCGCCTACGATGTACGAGGATAAGCTGATTGAAGATCTTGGAAGTCTAGGAGTGACGGAACTCATTAAGGAGTACACGATTAAGGGCTTTCAGAAAGTTGACAATGTTGAGATCTGTGAGAAGTATCTGGGTCTGCAGCAGAGAATTTCATCTATCCTAGATACGGTGGTGGTGGAGAAGCCAAAGAAAGAGGGCTTCTTGAAGAAGTTGAAGAGTAGCTTCAGTAAACCTCCTGCGAAAAGGCTTGAGAGGGCTGAGGTGAAGCTGGATGAGGTTGAGTCGTATGTGAAGAATGTTGAGGCGCAGCTAGATGAGAAGCTTCGCTCGTTGGAGAAGGCTCAGGCCGAAATCGATGAGTTGAAGGGCGTTGAGGAAAGGGTCTCCCTCTTTCTCAAGAGCGGGATGAGAAATGACCAAATTGGAGTGTTTAAGCACCTGTTCGTCAAGGCAGGCTTCCTTAACACGGCCTTTCTCGCCAAACTTGAGAAGTATGTGGAAGGAACCAGCGTAACATACTTGGGATTGCCAATCCCGGAGAGGCGTAGAGAGAACCTCCTAGTTTTGACCGGAATGAATGAGGACAGGCAGCATATTGAAGACTCCCTGAAGTTGCTGAATTTTGAGGAAATACGTTTTCCGGATGGAATAAATCCGGATCCGTCGGAAGCCTTGAAGGAGACGAGACGGACTATACAGGAAAAGGAGGAGGCGGCGAGAAGAATAAAGGAGGAAGTTAGAAAGATAGGCGGCGAGTTTGTTGAGAAATCAGCTGTTTTCGAGCCGCAGGTAAGAAGAGTATTGGGAGCTGAGGAAGCTAGGTCGACAATTAGTAGGACTCAGATGCTAAGCCTCATACATGGGTGGGTTCCCTCTAATAATGTAGCGCCCTTGAAAGAGGCTGTTGAGCAATCGACTGGCGGAGCTGCCTACCTGAAGTTTGATGATCCGTCACCAGAAGAGGAGCCTCCTGTCCAACTTCATAACAAAGGGGTTCTAAGGTACTTTGAGCTTCTGACATTCCTGAGAGGTTTCCCACGATACTTCGAACTTGACCCAACGCCGATAACTGCAATATTGTTTCCGATAATGTTCGGCATGATGTTCGGAGATGTTGGAGGTGGCCTGTGTTTTGTAGTCCTCGGGCTTATCTTCAGCCGAGTTTACAAAGGGTTTCTAGGCATATCAGCTGGGGCCATGAGAATGTTGGGAGGAATGTTTTTGGTCTGCGGCATTTCATCCATCTTCTTCGGTTTCCTCTATGGTGAAGTCTTCCTGTTTGAGATGTTTCACCCATTGTGGCTGAGTCCCCTGCACGACCAAACGAGAATTGTGGTAATAGCCATACTTTTCGGTTGTGTACAACTAGGCTTAGGGTTGACCCTGAACATCATGAATGAACTGCGGAGTAAGCACCCCTTGAAGGCTATACTGGGCAGTCGCGGATTAATAGGCCTCATATATTATGTGGTCGGGGTTTACATAGCAATCAAATATGTGCAGATGGGTATGGATCTCTCAGTCTTCAGGCAGTATCTTCCATTCACCTTAGTGGTCGTAAGCTCGCTGGTGCTAGTGTTTCTATCACCTACTATAGAGGAAATAGCTGAGAAGAAGCCGATCAAGACTGAGGGATTGATGATGGGATTCGGCGAAGCCCTTGAGACATTCATATCTTACCTATGCAACTCAATTTCCTATGTGCGACTGGCTGCGTTCGCTATGTCTCACGCTGCACTGGGTCTTTCCGCCGCAATCTTAGCCGGTATGATTGGAACTTTGCCAAGCTACCTTTTTCTTAACATCTTGGTTTTCATAATTGAAGGACTTTCTGTTCTGATACAATCCTTGAGGCTAACGTATTATGAGTTCTTCTCAAAGTTCTACTCAGGAACTGGAATAGCATACAAACCTTTCAGCTTATAGTTGGAAACCCTAGAGCTTAAATAGCATAATAGCATAATAGGAAATTTCAATTGCGAGTTGAGGGCGATGAAAATAAGGAACATGCTTGTGCTGATTGTTGGTCTTGCTGTTATTCTCGTGGGGATTCAGTTATCGTTCACTTTTGGAGCGGGCGCGGGAGGCGCTTTGCAGCAGGTTCTTCCAGTGGAAGGAAAAAGCTTTGGTCTTCTCTCTGCAGCGTTAGCCATAGGCATTTCAAGCCTTGGTGCAGGTATTGCGATATATGGAGCTACTTCTGCGGGCGCGGCTGCAATAGCGGAGAGACCTGGAACCTTCGTCTATATACTGATATTTGCAGGACTTGGAGAAGGTCTAGCTATTTACGGGCTTGTAGTAGCGATTATGATTCTCGGCAAACTGTAGGAAAAGGCCCTGCTAAAATCCAATTTAGCGCACTCGCTTGAGTTCATGCCCTGCTTGGATCTCAGCCGATGATGTCTTTCTGAATTTTTTCATCACCAATCTTCAGGTCTTTTCCCACAGACAGAGTCACAAGGTTCTTTGCCTCGCATTCACATGCGAGTAGATATGCTAGTGCAAACCCCATATTGAACGGGTTTTCCCTAAGCATCTTGAAGGCCTTACCGTAGAATTCCTTTCGAAACAACTTTTCTACCTCTGAAAAAAGGGCTTTTTCACCCCAGTGAGTGAGGGACAGAGCTTCTTCCACAAGCTTTGCATAGGGTGTAGCGACCAATGCGTCCGCGGCATCCTTTATTCCCGCTCTCATGAAGGATGTTAGGTGCCTTCTTTCTGCCTCATAGAAGCTTGACATCAGCATTTCCTCTATGAGAGCTGGCTCAACATTCCTCATCCTAAGGCCAATGACCGTCAGAATGTTCTTCAGGTCCATCTCAGTGCCAACCAGTTGTTTAACCTCCTTCTTGTCGGGAAGCTTGTCCACCATTTCCCAAAGCTTCCCAAAGTATACGTCGTCCAAACATGCCTCGAGAACAAGCGTCGTGCCATACTTTTTGTATAAGTCAAGTTTCTCGGTCAAAGAGACATATGCCGTTTCCCTTAGCAGAGCTGCCACTTCTGCGACGTCGTTTGCCTTCAAGAGGGCTGGGAAGTTCACAAGGGTATACTCCCTCGCTAGTGGTATCAGGTTTCCCTCCTCAATCGTTTCGCCAACGTGTTTCGCTCGGATTATTCTCCTTATGTTTTCAACCTCGAACCTTTTCGAGTACTCCCTGAGAAAGTCCTGCACGCCAGAAGGTATTGAGACGAGGAAGTAGAATCTTTCCACCAGTTTCTTGAGGAATATTCTCTCCAATGTAGAGGCATCTATTTCTTTTGCCGGTATCTTGCTTACCTCCTCCGCGTACTCACTTTTCAGGAGGGAATCCGCTACTTCCTTCAAGCTCTTGGCCTTCGCCATGACTTGAATCTCTTCAGGTCTGATGAGGTGTGTTTTCAGCCCATGGGTTCTAGTTACTAGGTAGGTTATTTTCGGGTTCTTCATCTATCTCCTCGTCCTTATTGCAGCTCTCACACGTTTCGCCCTGAAAAACTCCTCCAGCATTTCCTCTTCCAATCTGCCCTCGATGTACCTGATGAGTTCTAGCATACTAGGTATCAACACTTTGTCCAGAGCGTTCACTTTCCGGTTCACCATCATGAGTTCTTGGGCTATGGCCTGGATTTGAGCCTCTGTCTCTGCAAGCTCCAACAGATCTTTGATAGCCGCGTTAACTTCTCTAGCAGCTTCGTAAGCAGACAGGCTTGGGATGTAGTCTATTTTTGGTTTTTTTTCCAACAGCACTTCCGGTACAACGACGCCCATTATGCTGATAGGTCTAACCCTTACTTCCAGTTCGCCTACTGTGGAGGCCTCTGAGGCTGCGCTTGAGTATCCCAAGCTTGAGTAGGTGGCTTTCAGCTTCTCGTAAGCTTCCATAAGTTGTCTGTCTACTGTTTGTCTGACTCTAATTTTTTTGAGGAGCCTATTGACCTCCGACGCCAAGTGGTCCCTCTTCATTTTGAGAAGTTCTCGGCCGCGGTTTACGAATTCAAGCTGCTCCCTCAGCCTTAGAAGGACGCCCCTTGTTGCAGCTGCTCTTCCAAGAAGGACGCTCATGTTTGGAACCTAGGAAACTTTAACCCTTGCCTCTATGCTTCGGGTGATATTTGCGAATGAGGTCTTCATGAATTCTTATAAGTTCTTGTTCGGGGAAGATTGAAAGTACTTCCCAGGCAATGTCAATGGTCTTGTCTATCGGCCTGTTCTCATATTCTCCTTGGTTTACAAAGCGTCTTTCAAATTCGTCTGCAAACTTCAGATATCGTCTCTCATCCTCGCTTAAGCCCATCTCACCTACTATCCTAGCGAGGTCTCGAGCTTGCACGCCTCTCGCATAGGAGCCGTACAGTTGATCTGAAACATCTCGGTGATCATCTCTTGTCTTCCCTTTCCCTACACCGCTTCTCATGAGTCTGCTTAAACAGGGTAAGATGTTTATCGGTGGATAAATTCCTTTCATGAAAAGGCCACGGTCCAAGAAGATCTGGCCCTCGGTGATATATCCAGACAGGTCTGGAATAGGATGTTGAATGTCTCCTCCCGGCATCGTTAGGATAGGCATCTGCGTCAGCGTACCTTTCTTGCCCTCAATTATGCCTGCTCTCTCATAGATGGAGGCAAGGTCACTGTAAAGATATCCCGGGTAGCCCTTCCGGCTTGGAACCTCTTCTCTAGCAGCGCTTAACTCTCGAAGAACTTCCGCGTAGTTCGTCATGTCGCTGAGAATAGCTAACACCTGCATACCCAAGTCGAACGCTAAGTACTCAGCTATGGTAAGCGCTATTCTAGGTGTGAATAGCCGTTCAATGGCTGGGTCGTCGGCAAGGTTGAGGATGATGACGGATCTTTCCAAGGCTCCGGATTTCCGAAATTCATTGACAAAGTACTCTGCCTCATCATGTCTCAGGCCCATAGCCGAAAAGACTAGGGCGAACTCCTCTAACTCGCCTAGGACAGTTGCCTGTCTGGCAACTTGAGCAATTACTCTGTTGTGCGGCATGCCACTTTCCGAAAAAATGGGAAGCTTCTGGCCTCTGACAAGAGATAGACATCCGTCAATCGCCGAAATGCCTGTCTGAATAAAATTGTTTGGATAGATGCGGGCTTTCGGGTTTATTGGGGCTCCGTTTATATCCCTCAAGTCCTTGGAAAACATTCTCGGCGCGTGATCGATAGGCTCAAAAATTCCGTTGAAGATTCTGCCTATCACCTCGTCAGAGACAGGAACCTTGAAGGCTGTACCTGAAAAACTCACGAAGGAATCTGTTTGGAGGCCCATTTCTCCCCCGAAAACTTGAATCACAGCTTTCCCTTTGCCGACTTCAAGAATCCTTCCCATGCGGTCTATTCCGTCTGGGGCTCGGATCTTGACCAGCTCATCATATCCTACGTTCTCAACACCTTCTACCATAAGTAATGATCCTCGAATCTCACCAAGTCCTCTGTGCAGGAGACCTTGTATATCCTCAATTTTTGTTCCCATGGGTAACACCTACATGGATATGTTGTATTCCGCCGCTATTTTCTTAAGTTCGGCGTCAACTTCGTTCACAAGTTTCACCATGCCTTCGATTCCGCTCTTGTCTTCCTTTGCCCTGTTCATCTTCGATATTTGGGGAAGGCTCTTTATCCTGTCTATTGGAACTTTGTTCTTAACTAGGACTCCAGCTTTTTCATAGAAGTCGATTACCATTTTCAATATCATGAACTGTTTCTTCATATCACAGAAGGAGTCCACTTCGTCGTATGCAAACTGTCTGAGGAAGGCTTCTTTTATCAAGTCGGCGCCGAGAAGAACAAGCCTTTGATCATCTGGCAAAGCGCTTTCACCCATTATCCGGGCTATAGACTCTATTTCAGCGCTCTCACCTAGCAGTTCGAGGGCCTTCCCACGATATTCAGGATAAGAAGCATGCGTTCCTTTCCAGAACTCAACCAACTTCTCTGCGTATTGACTGAAACTGGATGCTTGAGCTGACATTAAGCGATCTACATATAGGCTGTAGCTCTTAAGCCAGTGAATAGCTGGAAAATGTCGGCTATATGCCAAATCTCGGTCAAGCGCCCAGAAGATACCTGTAAAACGCAATGTGTGGATGGTGACTGGTTCATTAAAGTCGCCTCCCGGGGGCGACACAGCTCCAATCATTGTCACTGACCCTTCCCTTTCAGGTTTTCCCAACACTCTGACCCTTCCAGCTCTTTCATAAAACTCCGCTACCCTGTCGGGAAGGTAAGCGGGGAACCCACCTTCAGCAGGCATCTCCTCTAGCCTGCCGGAAATCTCTCTCAGGGCCTCAGCCCACCTTGAAGTTGAGTCAGCCATCATAGCAACATCATAGCCTTGATCTCTGAAGTATTCGCAGACGGTAACGCCTAGATACACACTTGCTTCTCGAGCTGCCACAGGCATGTTAGATGTGTTTGCGACGAGAATTGTTCTGTCCATCATGGGGCGGCCGGTGTAGGGATCTATGAGTTTTGGAAAGTCTGTGAGTACCTCGCACATCTCATTACCTCGTTCCCCGCAACCAACGTATACTATGATCTTGGCATCACTCCACCTTGCGAGTTGGTGCAACATAATAGTCTTCCCAGTGCCAAAGCCACCTGGTATGCTGGCGGATCCACCCTTGGCAATGGGGAAAAAAGTGTCTATCACTCTTTGGCCTGTTACAAGAGGTTTATCAAGCGGCAGCCTACCATCCGGCCTAAAGGGTCTGGGCACACGCACTGGCCAGTCCTGCGCCAATTTGAGTTCGAACTCACCCCCGTCAGCTTTGATAAGCCCTATAGGTTTATCAACCGTGTATTCGCCTTCTTCAAGCCGCTGTAGATCGCCCTTAAGATAAGGTGGAACGATTATTGTATGCTCAACCGTCGGCATCTCTTGGACAGTTCCGATAACATCTCCACCCTCAACTTTGACGCCTTTTTTCACAGAGGGCTTGAAATGCCACTTCTTGTCTCTTGGAAGTGTGTTGACCTTTACTCCGCGCGTTATGAAGGCCCCTTTCATCTTCGAAATCACTTCAAGCGGCCTTCCGATGCCGTCAAGCGTATTACTGAGCAGGCCAGGCCCAAGTTCTGCGACCAGACGTTTCCCTGATCCTAAAACCTTTTCGCCGGGCTTAACTCCTGTCGTTGTCTCGTATACCTGAATCGTGAACTCTTCGCCAGTTATTCTAATCACTTCGCCGATAAGCCCTTCTTCTCCCACTTCAACAATCTCGCCAATCTCAATGTCTTTGATGCCGGAGGCTACTATGACGGATCCGCTGATCCACCTTATCCTTCCTTCTCTCGCGGCTCTTTTTTCCATACTCATTCAAGCCTCCCAAAGAGTATTTCAGATAAGTCTCCCCTCAGCCTTTCTTGGGCTCTCATTAGATGTGCCTCAAATGTATTGTTATAGTACTTTCGCATATTGCTCGTGTATACTATTGTCCCACCGATAGATTTCAGCGGCTGATCACCAAGTTTTATTTCAACGGTTCCGCCCTTGATTCCTGCAATTCTTTTCTTTATGTTCTGTAAGTTTTCAGCTAGGATTCGCTTATCCCTTGGGTTCACCATCACTACAAAGTCGCTTCCCTGAATTCTAGCCGCAGCTTCCACCACAAGGTTCGCGAGAACCTTGTCGTACCCGCCTTTCCCCCCACCTTCCACAATTTTTCTCAGCCTATTCTCAGCTTCACTGAACACTTGCCTGAGGCATTCATCCTTGACCTCGAGGATTTTTTTCCTCAAGTCTATTTTGGCTTTGGCCAGTTCAGCCTTTTCCTCAACGACCAGTTCCTCACCCTTGGAGCGGGTTTTTTCCTTCCTAATAGATTCAGCCTGTCCTTCAGCTGCCTCGACTATTCGCCCTGCCTCTTCCCCTGCTTCATCAGTGAATTCCCTAATTTCCTCATCCGTTAGCGTTTGTATTTTAGACCTTAGGTTGTCCAGACTCATAGCTCAACCCTCATAACTTCATCAATGACGCGGGAAACCGCGTCTTCCAACTTCTTCCCAGCCTTTTCCTTCAAGTCATTAACATCCTTATCGAACTTCTTTTCCAACTCAGCTTTTTTTCCCTCTATCTCTTTCCGCTTTTTGGCTACCATGTCTTCGAGATAGGTTCCGAACCGTGCATTATCAATAATTTTGTCAGCCCTTTTCCTAGCATCATCCTTGATTTTCTCAGCCTCTTGTTGGGCCTTCACAAATCTTTCCTGCGCCTTCTTTTCTTCCTCAACTAAATCGGTTAACTCTTTGATTTCAAAAGACATTCTGCTATCCCTCCAGCTTTAACCTAGCTCCAACTGCTTGGCTTATGAGGTTGTACAGCTCACTGACCCTTTCACCAGTTGGGCCTTCGAAATCAGGTATTATGGCCAGCACTGGGCGGTCCTTGACAGTTGCCGCAAGCTTATCCACTTCCTCCTTGAGTCTCTTGGAAAACTTCTCGGGTACGATGATGACCTTGTATCTGCGTAGCCATAGGATGGCTATAAGCTTCGCAACTGCCTCCTCAATACTCCTAACCGGATAAGCGTGGACACCTGCAAATCTAAAGCCAGTCGCAAGATATTTGTCAGCGATTATGGCCACACTCATGGCCCAACTCAAACCTGATAGCAATTTGTTGTACTGGCTGAAATATAAAAGGCTAGTCGTGGGCAAGAAACTGCTTTTCTGCTTGGGCTTGAGAAGTTGGCTAGGTTAATATTCTTTCTTTTCATACTTTCTAAGTGAGGATGCGATATGAATGGCTGGTCCTAAGGTTTCGGAAATCCGTAAGCGGGATGGGAGGATTGTTACGTTTGAGCCGCAAAAAATTACGGGTGCTATTCGCAAGGCTATTATCGCTGTTGGGCTCGAAGACGGCCGAGTGGCACAAAAGTTAGCAAACCAAACCGTGGCTCTTATCGAAGAGCGGTTTGAAGGCAAAATACCGACTGTTGAAGATGTGCAGGACATTGTGGAAACTGTTTTGATCAAGAATGGTTATGCGGATGTTGCTAAGGCTTACATTTTGTATCGTCAGAAAAGGGCTGAAATCAGGGAAGCCAAGAGATTCTTCGGAGTTGAGGATGAACTAAAGCTGACGGTCAATGCCATAAGCGTCTTACAGAGAAGATACTTGCTGAAAGATGAGAAGGGGAACGTAGTTGAAACTCCAGCGCAAATGTTTCGCAGAGTAGCTAAATCGGTCGCGGCTGTAGACCTCATCTATGATGAGAATGCGGATGTAAAGAAGACTGAAGAAGAATTCTATCAATTGCTGTCAAAACTCGAGTTTATGCCTAATTCTCCCACGCTAATGAATGCGGGAACAGAGTTAGGCCAGCTATCCGCCTGTTTCGTGCTGCCTGTCGAAGATTCATTACGCAGCATTTTTGATGCAGTGAAGAACATGGCGATCATCCATCAGTCTGGCGGCGGCACCGGATTCTCTTTCACAAGGTTGAGGCCCAGAGGAGATGTTGTTAAATTAACTAAGGGCATAGCGTCCGGGCCAATTTCCTTCATGCGAGTATTCGATGTGGCGACGGAAGTCATAAAGCAAGGTGGTAAGAGAAGAGGCGCAAACATGGGTATTCTAAGGGCGGATCATCCAGAGATATTGGAGTTCATTGCAGCGAAAGCGAAAGAAGATTTCTTAACGAACTTCAATTTATCCGTGGCTGTCACCGACGCGTTCATGGAAGCTGTTCTGGCAGACAGGGAATATGGCTTGGTAAATCCTAGGTCAGGGGGGACTGTTCGAAAGCTTCGGGCGAGAGATGTTTTTGATTTGATAGTGGCAATGGCTTGGAGAACAGGGGATCCAGGCATTGTGTTCATAGAGGAGATAAATAGACATAATCCAACGCCTCAGATAGGCCAAATTGAAAGTACGAACCCCTGCGGCGAGCAGCCTCTGCTTCCCTACGAATCATGCAACCTAGGATCAATAAATCTTTCAAAAATGCTTAGAAATGGGAAAATCGACTGGGAAAAGTTAGGAGAAACTGTTAGGAAGGCAGTTCACTTCCTCGATAATGTTATTGATGCGAGCAAGTTCCCACTGCCGGAAATACAAAAATTGACAAAGGCGAATAGGAAGATTGGACTAGGCGTCATGGGATTCGCTGAAATGCTTATCCAACTAAACATTCCATACGACTCGAAGGAAGCGGTTGCAACAGCTGAAGAAGTTATGAAGTTCATCACAGAGGAGGCTGTGAGAAAATCAGTTGAGATTGGTGAGGAAAGAGGTTCATTCCCAAATTTGAAGGGCAGTGTCTGGGAGAAAAAGGGCTTGAAGGCACTTCGGAATGCGACATTGACAACAGTAGCGCCTACTGGAACGATCAGCATAATAGCGAGTTGCTCAAGCGGCATAGAGCCTCTTTTCGCAATCTCCTTCGTAAGAAGCGTAATGGAAGGTACAAAGCTACTGGAGGTAAATCCGCTCTTCGATAGCGTTGCTAGGCAAAGGGGATTCTATGATAAGGAACTAATGGTTGAGATTGCGAAGAAGGGGTCAATTAAAGACTTTGCGGAAATTCCAGAAGAGGTTCGAAGAGTATTCGTCACAGCCCTTGATATTTCCCCTGAATGGCATGTAAGGATGCAGGCTGCCTTCCAAAAACACACGCACAACGCTGTATCAAAGACAATAAATCTTCCACATGATGCACCCATTGAAAGCGTCAGGAAGGCCTATCTTCTGGCATATGAGCTGAAATGTAAAGGAGTCACAGTGTATAGATATGGAAGCAAAAAAGAACAAGTCCTCTACATAGGGGATGTCCTTGGCCTAGAAAAAGACGAGACCCTAAAGTACGTAAGTGCAGAATCTGAATATGCTGGTGGTTGCCCGACTATGCACTGCCCGGGAAACTGAAGAGCATGTCTCCGAATTCTTTGGCTTTACATCATCATGCTAGAGCCTCAGCATAACTTGACGAAGAAAAGGTTATTACAACCGCGTACTTTACTTCTGATGCCAGTGGAGCTAAAGGTGAAATAACATGGAGAAAGCGGCATTAAGCCTAAAGAAAATTGACTTGGACTACGATGAAGAAGCCGATGTCTTATACATGAGCTTCGGCGAACCAAGAGAGGCGAAAGATAGCATTGAAGTCGAAAATGGAATCATATATAG